>Ga0256404_1000631_pt1 | contig 90982 bp, 69 predicted proteins | sample RumenRJG_01DNA_FD_185990 | JGI IMG/M metagenome (GOLD analysis project Ga0256404, IMG submission 185990) | Bovine rumen microbial communities from Lethbridge, Alberta, Canada - RJG_01 | ecosystem: Host-associated > Mammals > Digestive system > Stomach > Rumen | place: Canada: Alberta | collected... | reverse complement strand
AAAAAGAAGGTTCAGGGACGCAAATAAATATTCTGCAAACCAAAAAAGTAGCTTTTAGACCTTAAGTTGATGATGTTATAGCATGCTACACGCGTTTTGTGCTTGTAACTATATACGTTAGCCGCTCACGCGGCAGCACAAAACGAGTGTTTTCGCAAGCCGTTTTACTTCTTCGCGTCGTTTTTTTTGCAATATCTGAAAATTTACAAAACTCGACATTCAGGCTAACTATGCTTCATGCGATTTTTCATCTTCCATATTTGAATTAACAATTGTCTAAATCACAGTTTTTTATTAAAATATTCTCACTTTTACCTAAGAAAACGAGGTTCAAAAATGGTTAAATTGCGCGGTGCATTTACAGCTATGATCACACCGATGAACCAAGATGGTTCGGTGGATTACGAAGGTTTCAGAAAGAATGTTATCTTCCAGCTTGAGCAGGGCATTGATGGTCTTGTTCCGCTCGGAACTACAGCTGAAACTCCCACATTGGACGAGACTCCAGGCTCAGAAGAAGACAAACTCATTGAGATTGTCATGGAAGAAGTCAAATCATTCGAGAAAAAATCTGGCAAAAAAATTCCAGTCGTTCTCGGAGCGGGAAGCAACAACACTAAAGATGCAGTCAAATACTGCGAGCGCGCAAAAAAAGCTGGGGCAGACGCAGCACTGGTCGTCACTCCATACTACAACAAACCATCAAAAGAAGGCATTTTCCGCCACTTTGAGGCAGTTTCAAAGGTAGGAATTCCTATCGTTGTTTATAATATTCAGGGCCGAACAGGCACTAACATCACAACCGACACTTTGGCTCGAATTGCCGAATTGCCGAACATCGTTGGTGTCAAGGAAGCAAGCGGCAACATCAATCAGATGATGGACGTTATCGCACAGATTAAGTCAAAGAAGCCTGATTTCGCCGTTTTGAGCGGTGACGACGGCCTCACTTTACCATTGATTGCAATGGGCGGAGACGGAATCATTTCCGTAGTTTCAAACCTCGCACCTGCAATCGTAGCAGAGCTTGCAAACAAAGCTTTGGACGGAGACATCGCGGCAGCTCGCAAGATTCACTACCGCCTGGCACCGTTCTTCAAGGCAGCTTTCGTTGACGGCAATCCTACATCAATCAAGTACGCAATGAACTTCAAAGGTATGCCAGCAGGTCCATGCCGATTGCCACTGGTTGATGTAACAGACGAAGCAAAAAAAGTAATCGAAAAAGCACTCGTAGAGTGTGGATTGTAAAATAAAAACCACAGATTACACAGATGGCACAGATTTCGATTTTTTTAATTGAAAATCCTTCGTAAAAATAGAAAAGATTTTCGTATGACAAAGACTTTAATCCGTGTAATCTGTGTTAATCTGTAGTTCAAATTCTAGGAGAAATTATTATGGCAGATAAGATTAATGTTGGTGTTTTGGGCGCAACCGGTATGGTTGGCCAGAGATATATTAAGCTTTTGGAAGATCATCCGTGGTTCAAGGTGACTTATGTTGCAGCTTCACCTCGCTCAGCTGGAAAGGCTTACAAAGAGGCTGTCGCTAACCGCTGGCTCATCGGCGCAAACATTCCCTGCGACGTAAAAGATTTGATCGTTCAGGACGCAAATGATCCTAAAGCCGCTCTCGGCAAGTGCCGTTTCGTTTTCTCAGCTTTGGAAATGGGAAAGGACGAAATCAAAGCTTTGGAAGCCGCTTATGCAGCAGAAGGAATCCCGGTCGTTTCTAACGCAAGCGCAAACCGCTGGACAGAAGACGTTCCAATGCTCATCCCTGAAATCAACTACTCACATCTCGATGTAATCGCTGAGCAGAAAAAACATCACGGCTGGGACAAGGGCTTCGTTGCAGTAAAGCCAAACTGCTCTTTGCAGACATACATGATGCCTCTCTACGCTTTGCAGCAGGCAGGCTATCCTGTTAAGCGCATGATCGTTACAACTTTGCAGGCAGTTTCTGGCGCTGGTTACCCTGGCGTTCCATCATTCGACATGATTGACAACATCGTTCCATATATCGGCGGTGAGGAAGAAAAGACTGAAAAAGAATGTCTCAAGATTTTGGGAAGCGTTAAAGACGGAAAGATTGAGAATGCGGCAGGTCCGATTGTTTCTTCAACATGTACACGCGTTCCTGTAATCGACGGACACACAGCAAGCGTAAACCTTGAGTTCGACTTGCCGGAAGACAAAAAGCCAAGCCTTGAGGAAGTCCTCAAAGTATGGGAAAACTTCAAGTCTCTTCCACAGGAGCTCAAATTGCCAAGTGCACCGGAGCATCCTATCGTTTACCGCGAGGAAGAAAACCGACCGCAGCCAAACCGTGACCGTGACACAGAAAAAGGCATGGCATGTGTTCTCGGCCGACTCCGCAAGTGCAATGTATTCGACATCAAGTTCGTAGCATTGAGCCACAACACAAAACGTGGTGCCGCTCTCGGTGGTATTCTCAACGCAGAATTGCTCAAAGCCAAAGGATTTTTTGACTAGCGGCAGCGGCAAGGATGCCGCGTCACAAAAAAAGCAAACTAATGCCGCGAGTTTTGGCTTGTCCAAAACTCGTTAGTAGGAATTACAGGAGGTAATTCCTACGACGGATTTTTTGATTAAAAGCTAGCGGCACGGATGCCGCGTCAATAAAAAGAAATTTAAAACCACAGACGTCACAGATTACACAGATTTAGATTTTGTTATAAGAAAAACTCTCGTTTTAGTACGCAAGATTTTTCCCATACCAAATTTATAATCTGTGCCATCTGTGTAATCTGTGGTTTATTTTTTATTTCTGTGTAGCGACGATTGTTTCCAATGCGACTTTCATCATGTTGGTGAAGGTTGTCTGGCGTTCTTCGGCGGTGGTTGCTCCACCCAGGAGAATGTGATCGCTTACTGTCATGATTGCCATGGCACGGCGTTTGTATTCTGCGGCCAAAGTAAAAAGCTCCGCGCTTTCCATTTCGATTCCCAATACGCCGTACTCAGCCCACTTCTTCCAGTTTTCATTTTTGTCGTAAAAGAAATCACTTGAAGCAACAGAGCCGACACAATAGCGGATTCCCATTTCGCCCGCAACTTTATCGGCAGCACGAACGAGGTCAAAATTTGCCGTTGGAGCGAAGTGCATATTGCCGAAACGCTGGTTCAAAAGGCATGAATCAGAGCAGGCTGAGTTTACGATAATTGTATCGCGGAGCTGAGCCTTTTCGCTTACAGAACCACAAGTGCCCACACGGATAGCAGTCTGGACATTGTAGAATTTGAAAAGCTCTGTGGCATAAATAGAAAGAGACGGCTGCCCCATGCCTGTTCCCTGAACGCTCACCGGCACCCCTTTGTAAGTGCCTGTGAAGCCGAACATGCCGCGTACTTCGTTATAGCACTTGGCATTCTCCAAAAAATTTTCTGCGATAAATTTTGCTCGCAAAGGGTCGCCCGGAAGCAACACGTTTGGAGCGATTGCGCCCTCTGGCGCGTTGATATGTGTACTCATATTTTAATTATAACATGATTTTCTTAAATTGCGAGTAAAAACTAACAGAAAATCACGCCGAAAACAGCCCCTGCAAATACCAAAAATACTGGATGCAACTTTGTTCTGAAAAGGACCAAAAGACACAGGCAGTAGAAAATTGCGCTTACACCATAAATCTGGAGATTTTCATTCCATGTGGCCGGAGCCGAAAGCAAAAATCCTTCACGGATGACAAAAAGTGCGATGATAATAATTCTGGCGGCTGCAACTGCGATTACACCAGAAACAGCAGGTCTCAAAGTTGAGAACGCAGCTTTTACCCCCTTCTTCTCTGCAAAGCTACCGAAAAATTTTGCAATCAACACAATACAAATCAACGACGGAAGAACTTCGCCCAAAGTTGAGAAAAATCCGCCCCACACTCCGTAAAGTTCTGTTCCGATGTAAGTGGCGATATTAATTCCAATAGGGCCTGGCGTACTTTCGGAGATTGCGACCATGTTGAAGAAGAATGCATCATCAATCAAACGAAACTGGTCAACAAGAACCTGCTGCATGACGGTGATTGCCACCTGACCGCCGCCGATTGTAATCAGTCCAACGTAAAAAAACACCGCAATGAGACAGAAAAGTCCGATTCCACTCTGAGCCTGAATCTGTGAAATCATAAAATCAATCATTTTTCCACCTCTTTTTTAAATTCTCCGCGGCAAGCAGCAAGAATTACGCCCAAAATCGCGCTTCCAAAAATAACATATACAGTTCCGACTTTGAAAATAAAAATCAGCACGAAGGAAATGACAAGAAGAATAAAGCCGAAGAGATTTTTAACGGACTTTTTTGAGAACGTATAAACGGCGTTGGTGAGAATTGCCGCAACGGCCACGTTTATGCCAGTGAGAGCCTTTTTAACCCATGCAATTTCGCTGAAATTTGAAATGAATTTTGCAATCAGCGTGATGATTATGATTGATGGCGCGACCATGCCGAATGTTGCAATGCATCCGCCGATAAAGCCCGCGCGTTTGTAGCCTACGAAAGTTGCGACGTTCACTGCGATAATTCCCGGAGTGCTCTGCCCTATCGCAAAATAATCCAGAAGCTCATCGCCAGTGACCCAGCCACGTTTCTCACCAAGCTCTCGTTCCAAAATCGGGAGCATAGCAATTCCGCCGCCAAAGGTACAAAGCCCGACCTTAAAAAAGACGGAGAAAAGCTCCCAAAGAGTACGTATCATAAAAAACCTCTAATTCGTTATCTTGCGTACAAAACGCAAAGTTGTTTGAGCCAGGCGGCAGCTTTTTCTGCCTTTGCCCCTTTGATTAGCCCCTGTTCGGCTCTCCAAGCCCAGTTTTTTCCGCTTGTAGAAGGCGTGTTCATTCTGGCTTTTGTGCCGATGCAGTAAATGTCCTGAAGAGGAATAACTGCAATGTCAGCAATGCTTGAAAGGGCAGATTTTACAAACATTCTGGTAAGTTTTTTGTTCTTCACAAGTTTTTTTGCAGATTCTACGCTATTCGCTTCGCCAGTAAGATAATCTACAATCAGAATTACACTTTCATCATCAAGAGACTCAAACAAGCCCTGTGAAGTGTCATTGTCGTGGGTGCCTGTATAAGCCACACAATTTGTCGTGTCATAATTGTGCGGGAGGAACACATTCTTGAGACAGCCCTGCTTCCATTCATTTTTATCGAACGCAAACTGAAGAACTTTCATGCCGGGAAGTTCCGCATCATCACGCAAAGCCCGAACTTCATCAGTAATGATTCCCAAATCCTCGGCAATCAATGGAAGCTCGCCGAGTTCTTTTTTAATCGTATCAAAAAGTTCAATTCCAGGGCCCTTTTCCCATTTTCCGTTTTCTGCGGTAGGACTTCCAAACGGAACTGCCCAATACGCCTCAAATCCACGGAAATGATCAATTCGTACATAATCAACCAGTGAAAGCATTTTTTTGACGCGGGCAATCCACCAGGAATAACCGTCTTTTTTCATTGCATCCCAGTCGTAAAGCGGATTTCCCCAGAGCTGACCAGTTGCTGAAAAATAATCAGGCGGAACACCTGCAACTGCACTGAACTGACCGTCACTTCCAATTTTGAATAAACTCTGGTTCGCCCAGACATCGCTCGAATCAGCAGCAACAAAAATCGGAACATCGCCAACTATTTGAATTCCTTTTGACTTCGCATATTCATGAACAGCAGACCATTGTTTTGCCGCAAAGAACTGAATCACTTCAGTCTGCAAAAAATCCTCGCTATGTTCGTTAATCCATTTTTCAACGGCCTTTTCATCATGCTTGGAAAGATTTTTCTCCCAGTAGACGTTCCAAGCTCCATTTACTGCACGCTTTTCTTCTTCGGCCTGTCTGGCAGCTTTTGCATCGTAAAAAGACTTGATGCTAGTAAATGCTGCATAATCACGCAGCCAATATTGATTTTCCCGGCAGAACGTAAAGAATTCCATTTTTGTGTTCTGATCGAAATTATCCGAAGAAGCGTCAGGATTTGTAATCAGTTCAAGGAAATATTTTGCAATTTCTTTGAGCGCATGACTTTTCCACCAGACGACCGCGCCAAAATCAACATCGCCTTTTGTTTTTATATATGAAGGCTTTTTTGTCAATTTTTGATTTGCCCAGCCTCGCTCCACAAGATTATCAAAATCAATAAGAAGCGGATTGAGCGCAAAAGTAGAAAATGACTGATAAGGACTGTCACCATAGCCTGTCGGGCCAAGCGGAAGAACCTGCCAGATTTTCATTCCAGCCTTTTCGAGCCAGTCCACAAATTCAAAAGCTGCCTTTCCAAAAGTGCCTATTCCAGCACTTCCAGGCAAACTTGTCGGATGCATTAAAATTCCAGCTTTTCGCATAGAAACTCTCCTATAAAAACTCCGCGTTAGCGCCCCTACAATCCCTAACGCATTTTATAACAACTCTGTTCGACCAGCCGCTTTAAGCTGTTCCACAACTTTCTTTACGTCCTGAACTTTATTTTTATCACATACCAGAATAGCATCGCCGGTTTCGATTACAACTACGTTTTCAAGACCGATTGTTGCTACGAGCCGGCCGCTTGAATATGTAATACAGTTTTTTGTATCGACATTGATTTGATCGCCGATTTTGATATTGCCATTTTCGTCCGCATCATGCAAAACTCCGAGCATATCAAAGCTTCCGACATCATTCCAGCCAAATTCACCCGGCACGACATAAACATTATCTGCCTTCTCCATGATTCCGTAGTCAATCGAAATGCTCGTAATCTTTGGATAGATTTCATCAATCACTTTGAGTTCATTGGCAGTGTTCATCGCATCGCCGATTTTCTGCAAATCAGTGTAAATGTCCGGCAAAAAACGCTCGAAATTTTTGAGGATTGTGCTTGCCTTCCAGATAAACATTCCGCTGTTCCATACATATTCACCGCTCTCAACGTATTTTTTTGCAGTTGCTTCGTCCGGCTTTTCTTTGAATTCGAGTACTTTAAGCACACTCTCGCCTGTTTTCTGGAATTTGATGTAACCGTAGCCTGTGGCGGCAAAAGTCGGTGTGATTCCGACAGTTACCAGTGCGTCCTTTTCTTCGGCAGCTTTTACGGCAATTCCCAAAATGCGGGTGAATTCCGATTCATTTTTGATGTACGCGTCGCTCGGAGTGATTACCATGATTCCGTCGCCGTACTTTTTGATGATTTCAAATGCTGCATAACCAATGCAGGCAGCTGTGTTTCGCGCGCTAGGTTCTGAAAGAATATGATTTTTTTGAATCCGCCCGTTGGTTGCTTCAAGCATTTTTGCGACCTGAGTTTTGTTCGTGACGATAAAAATATCGTTCTTGTCCGCAGTTTTTGAAAGACGGTCAATTGCTTCGTTTACCATCAAATCTTTGCCGCTCAAATTGAGAAGCTGCTTAGGTGTTGTCTGTCGAGAAAGTGGCCAGAACCGGGTTCCGCCACCACCTGCCATAATCACGCCATAAGTTTTCATAATTCGCTCCTATAAAAAGTCCGCATTAGCGGCGTTGCACGGAGGCAAGATAAATGCAAGTTTTCACCAACGGTGAAAACTTGACCGTGATAAAAATTACACGGATGTAATTTTTATCACGCCTCCTATGAATGAATAACTCCCCCCCACGGAATTTTTACATTCTCACACAGAGTTTTGTACTCTGAAATCTCCTTTTCGTCCGCCTTGGTGACAAAGAAAGTGAGATTTTTAATAGAAGATTTTTTTACTGTTGATGCAGAGTTTTCGTTCTCTTCGTGAATTTTTCGGATTGCCTGATTGGAAACTCCGTCACGGCTGTCTACGACCGTAATCCCTGAACCGCAAGCCTTTCGCATTTCTTCGGCGATATGAGTGAAGTGAGTGCAGCCCAAAATCACAGTATCGCAATCATTTTTTTTGAAAAAATCAGCCGCTTCTTTCACAGCACCAAGACGTTCTTCTTCAGTTGCGTTGAAATAATTTTTTTCGACAAACTCAATAAGCTTTGGATCAGCCCGGTTGAAAACCTGACACTCGCTTGCAAATTCTTCGACAAGTTTTTTACAATAAGGGTGATTTACCGTTGCAGTGGTTGCCAGAAGACCGATTTTTTTATTCCTTGTGACACCAGCCGCCACTTTAATTGCAGGAACTGTGCCAATAATCGGAAGATTTGAAAAACGTGCTCTCAATGAATCCAAGGCCGTGACCGAAATTGTATTACACGCCACAACAATCGCCTTGGGATTCCATAAATCAATTATTTTCTGGATTGCTTCGGAAGCACATTCCGTAACCTGCTCGCCTGACTTTTCACCATAAGGAAAATGCTCCGTATCACCGAGATAAACGCATGTTGCGGCCGGCAATTTTTCTTGAAGAGAAAGCATATATGGAATTCCGCCAGTTCCGCTGTCAAGGAAGGCAAAGTCCACGGAATCATTCATGCCTATATTTTAATCTTTTATGCTAAATCTTGCAATGACACCCTTTTTTTATACCAGCTTTTGCGATACAATGTTTATATGTATTCATTTTCAAGATGCAGGGAGCCAGGCTGCGCTCACTTTGCCGTTTCCGACATTGACAATAATGGCAATCTTATAGAAAGTGCTGATTTTTGTTATACACACACAGCTGACAAAGATGCCTTGCAAAAAAAAATTTATTCATACATAGAAACTCATGACAAAATCGTCGGTCTCAATGCAAGCGGTCTCACTTTCGCAAATATCGATTTAACTAACAAGCGGTTTTATGGCTGTGACTTTTCAAACTGTCTCTTTTCTGGAATCAAAACTTCAGGTCTCAGAGTCAGACTTACAAATTTTTCTTATTCCGTTTTTGCCGACTGCAACTTCTTAAAAAGTAACGTTCTGTTTTCTTCATATGCAGGCGCAAAATTCAGCCATGTAATTTTCACAGGAAGCGACATGGTTCAGAACAATTTCTGTGGAATCTCGTCTTTTCAGTCTTCCTTTGACGATTCGGATTTGTACAGCTCATATTTCATCAATGCCAAACTAATCGATACGTCTTTCCGAAACTGCAACATCAAGGAAACAGTTTTTTACGAAATCACTCAGCAAAACGTTTCTTTCCGACAGTCAAATACGAACGCGGCAATTTTCGACAAACGAGGAAGTGCTTTGTTTACAGGACTTCAGGAACTCGATGTTCCTCAGGGTGTTCAGAAGGGGCCTAGCTTATGAAAATCTATCATCATCTCGACTTTGCAAAACTCACAAACTGCTATCTTGTTGTAAATGAAATAACAAAAGAAGCATTGATTATCGATCCATGCAAAATTTCAAATGCTTTGATTGCCCAAATCGAGCAGGATAAATACAATCTGGTTGCGGTTCTCATAACACATAAACATACCAATCATTACCGCGGTCTCAAAACACTCCGAAAGATTTATGACTTTACGGTTTATGCAGCTGATAACGAACTTGCAAGCGGAATGAACATCTTAAAGGATGAAGGCGTCAAAAAGATTGCCGGCCTCAATGTAGAGTATTTTTCACTCCCAGGGCACAGTGCAGATTCAATTGTCTACAAAATCGGCAGCGTACTCTTTACCGGCGATGTAATTTTTGCAGGCACAATCGGCTCCAGCTCATGTTCTTACACCAAAAAACATTTGTGCAAAGGAATAAAATCAAAAATCTTCTCGATGAATGACGACACCGTAATCATGCCGGGGCACGGCCCCATGACTTCAATCGGTGCCGAAAAGGAATTCAATCTTGATTTGAACGCACAGGTTTTGCTGTAAAATCTAAGTTTAACGTGAAATAAGCCAGACTCGTCCGGCGTCCAAATTCCAGCGGTCGCTCACATATTCATCAAGCAGGCGCGCCGCCCCTTCAAATCCACTGGCACCAGTCTCTATGATATAATCTGCCTCGCGTTTTGCAAGCTGCTGAGAGTGCTCTCGTTTTGCCATGTCCACAAAATATGATGCCGTAACTGCAAGAGGTCGCTGAAGCATGTACGCCATAAATTCATTTTTCATAAGATAATCGTCATTCACATCATAATTCAGGCTCGGAGTGACCTGGAAATAGCGTCTGAGATATGCCAGTGTCTGCGGGTCTATCGTATAATAAATTGAGGCTACCGTATTGCGGAATTCTTCATCGATAAAGAAAATGCCATGCCAGCCTTCGTGCGCAATAAACGTTGTGCGAAGATAATCGGGTGATTCCTGAGAAATTGAAATCACAGCTCCGCTCCCGGCCATTACTTCACCAGAATCCGAAATTTTAATCACACCGTTAAAAACCAAAATTTCTTTTAGCAAAAGCTCTTTTTCGTTTAGCTGGAAATTCTCGGCACGAGCCTTTTCAAAAAATCTTGCAAGATCATCGGCCTTGTAATCATGCGCATTGTAGCCGTGTTTGCCGCTCAACTCTGAATCTGAAAGAAGCCGGCCTCTGTAACCAGCCTTTTCAACAAAGAAAGCAAGCCGACGGAAAAAATCATCCTGAACGGCATAAGTCGAAACATCAAAAAACAGAACTCCAGGAAAACGATCCCACTCAAAAAGCTCGTAATCATTTCCGCGCCAGGTATTGCGGGACCATTTCATAATCAGGCCAGGATCAATTTTAATCGGAACGAGTACGTTTTTGCGCCCCTGAGCAAAAGTGAGGAGATTATTGTCCGAAGCCGTAAGCAAAACTGACCACGGATATTGCTCTTCGTCAGGATATGTCACAACTGAGAATGGAGTTTTGAGGGCAGCCGTGGGAATCTCAACAGGGGCATCATTGCGACGAATATAAAGCACTTCCCCGCCAAAAGCCAATTTCTGACTGCCAGTTGTATCGCGAAATTTTACGGTGATTTTGGGCATGAGTCCTTCGCGAGTGTTGATTGAATTGAAAGCAAGAGAAGCACCACGGAAATCGTCCGTTCCATTATTGACTCCGCCGTTCGGCGCAAAAGCAAAAACAGGGAAATCCCCAGAAAAATCATGGCCGACGAAAGCACGGGTAATCTGAGCAGAATCAACCGTAACTTTTGAAGCAGACTTTATGAAAAAACCAAGCGGGACATTTTTATTTTTTTCAAAACAAAAAGCCAGTGCAAAAGATGAGCCGTTGTATTTTTGAAGATAATCCGTAACAACAGGAACAGTATTGACCTCTTCGGCCTTTTGTTGATAATCGTAAAAAAAACCGAAAGAAAGGGCACCCTGGATATCAACATTGGAAGTGCGGACTTTTACAGGCGTAAGCTTAATCAAAAGAGAGGCGTCGCCATTTGCTTCAAAAAAATTCTCAATGGAGCCTTTTTGGTCAGGAGTGAAAGAAAAATACCTGACACCCTGCGAAGAAGATTCCATAACTTCTGACGGATAAAAATCTGGAATGTCCAGGACAAACGCGGACTTACGTGTGCATGAAAAAAATGCTGGAATAAGGCACACATATAGAATAAAAATCGCTTTTTTAAAAAAATCACGCAAAGTCATAGCTAAAATCTACCACAAATAAAGAATTTAAACTATCATATTGTAGAAAATGGATGTGAAAATTAAGGGAAAGTGAGAAACGAAAAGTGGATAGCAAAAAACTGATGGCGGAAACTGGCAAACAGAAAACAAGATTCTTGATTTTTCCTAATCCAAACCAGGTGATTTTACTTCGCAAAATACAAAAAGAACTATGCCAGAAAAATCCGGGAGCAGAACCAAGTTATCCAATCTGTATAAAATGTGATGATTTACAAAAACTTGAAGACAAAGTCACAAAAGCCGGAATCGAAGATTTTTTCATAGAAGAAAACAAGATCTTTCTTTCAATCGGGATGGAAGTCAACGGGAAACTCGCAAACGGGCGATTGGAATTGTGTAAAACCGATGAAGAAATGCCCGTAAAAATTCAATGCGATATTCAGTTCAAAAAAATCAGTCCATTCAGAATCGCAGAAACTCAAATTGAAGAAAAAGAAAATGGAATTGTATGGCACGTATTACGCGAAAAATGGGGGAAAGTTTAGGAAAGTGCTGATTAACAGTTGAAGCGATTAATCAATGTTTCTTTAGAATCTTCAAAAAACTCTTGCAGATTTACATTACCTGCAAAACTTCGGGCTGTTTCAAATGAATATCCGTGCGGCTTATGACAAAAACAACCAATGCAGAAATTACAAAGAAAATTCCTACCATGCAGGCTTCGGTTGAAGGAGTGACAGTGAATTCAAATTTCTGCGCGAAATATGGAGTCATTAAAAATCCCAGCACGCTGCTTGCAATTGGAATAAAAAGTGAAATCAAGCCCAGGATTCCGTTCAAGACACGCGGGAATCCAATTCGAATTATGTTATTTTCTTGTAAAGGCAGATTTTTTTTGTTGAGCACATGAAAGCTTTTGCCGTCTTTTGCACAGTGAATATTGTTACAGGCCAAGCAGGCATCTGAAATCAGAGAGACAACTTCGATTTTTTGACCGTCAATAGATTTGACGATAGCAAAATCACGCATCAGTTCCCTCGTTCTTAAAATCGTTCTCGCCAAGCTGGATATTTTTCATTTGCTCAACGCACATCTGGTAGCCCGCTTTGTTTCCAAGCTCATCGTAAGTGTCGCGAAGGTTGAAAAGCGCATCGTAATAGTACGAATTAATTGTGACTGCGTTTTCAAATGCCTCACAAGCCATCGGAAAGTCATTTTGATTGAAGTAAATTACACCGATTGTGTTCCAGATATGTGCATTCTGGGAGTTTTTTGCAAGTCCTTCAAGACAATAAGCCATTGCTTCCTCGCTGCAGCCCTGATTAAAGCAGACAAGAGCAAGCGTTTCAAGAATCTCATCATCGTCATCGGCAATTTCGTGAGCGCGCAGAAGAGCCTGTTTTGCATCAACCAGATTGCCGGCATCACGGTAAGTTATTCCAAGATTGTACCAGAGAAGATGATTAAACCGTTCGATTGAAATTGCACGCTTAAGACAGGCGATTGCCTCAAAATACTGACCGTGTTCCGCAAATTCAATAGCCTGAGTGTTAAGTGTTGAAACATTTTCTACCATTCTCGCCTCCGAATTCAAAGGGGGAGGTCTCCCCCTCGCTACAAACGCTTCGCGTTTTCCGCTACCCTCTCAGCGGGGACACCCCGCAACGCCCCGAACAATTCCATTATAAGGCCAGCTGCCTTTGAATCTGAAGTTCCGAAAAGACCAGCAAGCAGATTTGAATTTTCTTCGATAATCTTTTGCCCCCGCTCTTTTGCCTCATCGACTGCACCGCTACCTGTGAGAATTGAAATTGCCTCTTCGACGGCCGGAGAATCGATTCCTTCGGAACGAGCCTGTGAGAAAAGAGAGGCCAATCTTGGTGCATCGCCAGGAACTTTTTCAAGATGAATGAGAACAGGAAGGCTTTTTTTGCCCTCAACGATGTCGTCACCACGTTTTTTGCCAGGATTACCGGTGGTGAGATTGATTACATCATCGATAATCTGGAATCCAGTGCCTATGTCCTGGGCAAAGCTGCCAGCTTTTTCGACTATTTGCTCCCCAGCCCCACCTGCAAGAACACCAAGTTTAACTGCAAGACGGGAGAGAGTGCCGGTTTTATTCCGAACCATTGCCGTGTATTCTGAAACAGACGGGATAAGCTCCGGGTTTCGATGCCAGAGAATATCCATGGCCTGCCCCAGATGCAATCGCCGAAGTTCCAGCAAAAACAGCTCGTAAAGCCGGAGTTTTTCGGAATCGGAGATTTTGAGATTTTTAATGCAGGAAGAAGCCTCAAAATAAAGCCATGAACCAGCGTTCAAGGCAACATCAAGACCGTAAGTGATGTGGGCCGCAGGTTTACCACGGCGGGTGTCGGCACAATCCTCGATGTCATCATGAATCAAACTCGCGGTGTGTGCAAATTCTACAAGCGGCGTGATATTGTAAGCATTTTCAAGAGAAGCAATCTTCTCTGCCTCGGATTTTTTTGAAGAAGCAAGCTCGGCACATAAAACAAGGAGAAGAGGCCGCCATCTTTTGCCACCCAAATCAACGAGATTCTTGCATGGCTCAAGCAAATTTGAAAGATGAACCTGACTGACGCAAGAATCAATTGCTCCAAAAGAAAGCGCGCGCCAGTCATCACTGCTCTGAGCTGGAAGATATGTATTTAAAACGCCCTCAATTTTTTGAAGGCGTTCAGAAAATTCTTTGTTCATACTAAAAAGTATAACACAAAATTGTGCTAAAAGCAATTTTATGCTTTTTTACGTCTGAAAATCTGCATTGCAATCAGAACGGCGAGTATAATCACACCACAAATATCTGTTATTGGGTGAGGATCAATGCAGCACAAGCCGGCTCCGAGGAAGCACAAGCGTTCAACTACAGACATGGATTTTTTAAGTTTTTCAGAGACATTGAAATTGTTCAAAAATCCTGTATGGGCAAAAGCATAACCTTCAAGACCGACCGAAATTCCGAACATTCCGAGCAAAGCCGTTACCGTGATTCCAAGAATTGAAAGTGCATTTGCACCGATCATAAGCATGGCCGGATTGTAAATGAACATGTACGGAACGATGAAAGCACCGATTGCAAGTTTGGTCGCGTTGACTGCCGTGCGCATCGGGCGGGCTTTTGCGATTGCAGCCCCGGCAATTGCGGCAAGAGCTACAGGAGGCGTAACGTCGGCGATGATTCCGAAATAGAACGCGAACATGTGGGCTGGCAAAAGCTGCTCCGGAGTAGGAGATACCTGACCATAAACACAGTTTACGATTGCACCAGCAGTGATTGTCGAAGTAATCAAATAGTTTGCTGTTGTTGGCGCACCCATTCCCAATATAATAGAAGAAATCATTGTAAGAAGAAGGGTGATAAAAAGTTTACCATGAGCAAGAACAACAAGACCGGCACCGAGCTTTAAGCCAAGGCCTGTCAAAGTAACGACTCCGATGATAATTCCTGCCATTCCACAGGCAATTGCAACGCTGATAACTCCGCGGGCAGCCGCACAAAGAACCTGAACCAAGTCGTCAAGAGTAAAGCGAGGTTTCTTTCCTTTGGCAACGTCAACGAATGAAACGACAATTGCAATCACAATGATTGAGACAATTCCCATGAGAGCAGAATAGGTTGCTGTTTTTCCAGAGCAGAGGAATAAAATAATCACTGCCAGCGGAAGAATCATGTAACCACGGGAAAGGAAAAGCGGTAAAAAGCGAGGAATTTCTTCTTTTGGAAGACCTTTGAGGCCAAGTTTGTGAGCTTCAAGATGAACCGTGATGAAGATTCCGGCAAAATAAAGCAAAGCCGGGATAATCGCAGCCTTAACGACCGTAATATAAGGCAATCCGACACTCTCAGCCATCAAGAAAGCAGCAGCACCCATAATCGGAGGCATGAGCTGACCGCCAGTAGAAGCCGCAGCCTCAACCGCGCCAGCAAATTCACCGCGATAACCAAGACGCTTCATCATCGGGATTGTGAAAGAGCCGGAGCCGACGGTGTTTGAAACCGAACTGCCCGAAACAGTACCAAGCAAAGCAGAAGAAAGAACGGCAACTTTTGCAGGCCCGCCGCTAGCCCCGCCAGCTATCGCATTGCATGAGTCGATGAAGAACTGACCAATTCCTGTTTTTTCAAGGAATGCACCAAAAAGAATAAAAAGGAAGATGAATGTTGAACAGGCACCGATTGGAGTGCCCATAATTCCTTCGGTGGTGTAATACAAGTGACTTACGACGCGTGTAAGCTTGTAACCGCGATGATTGAGGAAACCCGGAAGATATTTTCCGATGAAAGCATAAAGAATGAAAGAACCGGCGATAATCATAATCGGGAGACCGACGATTCGACGGCAACTCTCAAACAAAATTATGATTCCTACAACACCGACGGCAATATCAATAGGTGTATATGCACCGGCACGACGAACAATTGATTCAAAATTGATGATGTAATAGCACCAGCAGCCAGCACCAACAAACGCAAGAAATACATCATAAAGAGGAAGTGTGTCCTTTGGCATGGATTTTGCGGCCGGAAAGAGCAGGAAAGCAAGGAACTGCACGAAAGCAAGATGGCTTGCACGCACAATCTGAGCAGGAATACGACCGCTCAAGGTTGCATAAAGCTGGAAAACACAAAAAGCAATCGAAATAAGGACCGTGATATACTGACGCCAGCATTTATGCTCACGGTAAGCCTGTTCCCTGTCCAAATTCTGCATGAGATTCTTCATCTCGTCTTCGTTCGTAGTAGGAAGCAAACTTTCTACAAGAGGGCTTTCCTTTGTATTTTCAATTTCATCACTCATTTTTGTCCTCCAATTTTTTTGTAATTAAATAATTCAAAATCGAAACCCGCTTGAATTCAACAACAAGGCTCGTCTGAGGTTTGAAAAAATCTTTCAGGAAAAATTCGTTTTGTTTGTTAAAGGTCATACCTTCCATTGCATTTTTTCCAAAACTAACGGAATGCTCTGCAACGACACCGACAGCCATGACAAGCTCAGGAAGCCGCCTGTTTAAGCCGCTGATTACGTATCCTTTGTCAGTGCAGTGAAATTCAGCTCCACAAGTTTCGTATGGCTCTGGAATTCCTGCCCCGTAGGAAACGAATTCCGTCATAAAAAGTTCCAGACCACCGTCACTTGCAGGAAGATAAAAATCATGAACCCGCCCTTTATTGACCGAGTGCGTATAACTGATTACGAAGCCATTTTCAGCCCCGCTTCGCGAATAAATTCTTTCTGAAAAGTTCTTTCGATTTGAAATCGACAGCACCCGAATCAAAGGCAAATTGAGCCCTAAAGCAAGTACTGCCGTAATCAAAAAAATGTTTTTCTTCACTTTTAGATTTTTGATTGCCACACGGATTCGGGATTTCTACGAAATCCCAATTATAAGAAAAACAGATTTAACGTAGCAAAATCAATCTGTGTGACAGTATTTTTTAATCCAATACCCCAATTTCCTTGAAGTATTTGGCTGCACCAGGGTGGAATGGAACTGAAATGCCCGTAACGGCAGCTTTTGCAGAAACTTCCTTGCCCTTTGCATGAGCAGCACCAAGCTCGCCAAGGTTCTCGAACAATGTTTTTGTCATTTCGTAAACTGTGTTCTCGTCCAAAGATGCGCTTACAGCCAAAGTTGCCTTGATTGCAAGAGCTTCTGTGTCAACGTCTGTGCCTTTGTATGTGCCGGCAGGAATTACAGTCTTTGTGTAGAATGAATATTTGTTGCAGATTGAATCAGCCTCAGCTCCGTTTACAGGAATGAGGATAAGACCTGCTGTGAAAGCAAGCTCCTGCAATGCAGCGTTTGGAACACCAGCTGTAATGAAGCAAGCATCGAGAGTGCCGTTCTGCAAACCTTCTGCTGATTCTTTGAATGAAAGATTGTTCTTTTTGATGTCGTCGAATGTGATTCCATAACCTTCGAGAATCTGTTTTGCATTGAACTCTACGCCAGAACCTGCGTCACCAACTGAAACACGCTTTCCGTGCAAGTCGCCGATTGATTTGATTCCGCTTGATTTTGAAGCCGCAATCTGAACGACCTCAGGATACAAAGTGCCGATTGAAGCAAGGTTCGGGAGCTTCTGGCCCTGGAACATATCTGAGCCACGGTAAGCATAATCCATTACGTCGTTCTGAACTGTTGCAAATTCTGCGTCGCCTTTTGAAATGAGGCGCAAGTTTTCTGCAGAAGCACCAGTTGCCTGAGCTGTGACGTTCATATTTGCAATTTTTGTGTTCCAGATGTTAGCGATTGCACCACCAAATGGATAATAAGTACCAGAGGTTCCGCCTGTAGCAAGAATGTAATTTTTTTTGTCATTACAACTTGTAAGAGCGAGCAACGCACCAAGAACAGATGCGAAGAGAACAATTTTTTTCATATTTTTCCCCTTATTTTAATAAGATATTATATTGTAATAAAAAAATGACTTATTTTCAATGTTTCACTCTACCAAACTCAGCCTAAACTTCAACTTCCTTGCCGTGACGCAAATACCATAACTTGCAGGAGATTTTTTCTTCCGGGATTCGGAAAAGCTTACTTGCGAGCGTGCGGTATGTGTGAAGCTGGGCGGCATGTTTTTCGGGCATAATATTGCTGTCTGATTTGTAATCAACGATTGTGAATGTTCCGTCAGCATTCTGATAAATCAAATCGATGAAACCAGACCAGATGTAACCGTCATTAAACATTTTGAATTCAAGTTCCGCACGAATAAAGCGTTTTTGAGAGCGCGCGCTTCCGGCCGAAGAATAAGCGGCTTTTCCCAGAGGACTTTCAGCAAATTCATGGCACATTTTTATGCAAAGCTCTTTGTTTTTGGCAATTTCTGTATCTGAAAGCTGCTTGAGACGGGCAAAAGACGGATCATATTCTTCCGGCATAATGCCCTCTGCCTGTGCGCGAAGATAATCGTGAGCCAAAGTTCCGAATTCAGCGGCGGTCAAGCCAAATTTTTTATCAGCTTCGGAAGGATTTTCAATTGTGAAAGTTGAACTGACTTCAAATTCTTCTTCCTGATCGCTCGGCCTTTTTCGGATTGAAACAGGCTCCTCATAAACAATTTCTTCGACATCAGACGGAAGAATATCAAAAATGCGGGTTTTGCAATCAGTTTTTGTTCCGAAAGAATAAGTTTCCGTCTTTTTGACAGGTTCAATTCCTTCATAAGTGAAAGGCGCAAATTCCTTTTCTGAAAAAATCATCTTTCCGTTCTCAAAATCCTTCTTCGAAAGCTCCTCACCGTAAAAATCCAGCGCAGTCTTTTCAATCAGTTTGAGATTATTGTCAGAAATACTATTTGAATTTGGATTCCATGCTCCTACAATGTAGACTTGCTCAATCGCCCGCGTAATCGCAACGTAAATAAGACGGCGGAATTCGGCAAGTTCTTTTTTGTCGGAAATAGCTTTTTGTGTGATTGAAAAATAATTTGCCGACCCGCTTTCTGGCTTGATGCTCGCTCCATATTCATCATCAAAGAAAACCTGTGCTTTGTCGCTGGATTTTTTGGCACCGATACAGCCCATAATGAAGACATATGGGAACTGCAGGCCCTTGCTTTTGTGAATAGTCATAATCTGGACAGCATCTTTTTCTTCGAGCGGATAAGAAATTTCTTTTACATCGATTTCTTCATCACTCTGAGCAATTTTTTCTTTATTTTTTACAATCGCAAGCTGGTCTACAAACCACGAAATATTCTTCTGGCTGTTATCGCACTGCCGGGCAAGCTCAAACAGGAAGTCAAAAAGCTCTGCATAAAGCTCAGTTTTTTGATTTTCCATAGTTGAATAATGATATCCTGTTTCATGCCACAAATCGTTTATGGTTTCGGAAAGTTTCTGGCTCAAAATCTGATGAGTTTTCTCTTTTATATACAGGATTCCTTTCACAAACCGGTTTTTCTGCTCGCTGGAAGATTCGCAAAGGATTTCTCCGGCCTTTTTTTGAAGCTCCTCTTCAGTCTCCGGGAGAGTCGAAAGAGTGCTTTCTGCAAGGACTGACTGCAAGGCCTTTTGATTGAGGTTGCAGAAAGGAGAAGCCAGGAAGGCTGCGAACGCATTGTTATCGCCCGGATAAACACAAAGCCTGAGGAAGCTGTAAATATCATTCACAGGGCCGTCCGTAAAAATGTCGGTGTTCTGGTCAAGCTGATACGGAATTCCAAAATAATTGAGCCAGATTAAAAGCTGTGTTCGATGCCGGCTTTTGTCGAGGATTGCAAAATCACTGTAGCGGAAATTTCTCTGCTCTTCTTCCGCCTTTGCCCTCTCATGTGCGATTTTTTTTGCGATGAAGTAAGCAGTCTGATTTTTTTCATCGAGGTAAATTTTGTCCTCATCATCTTTTATCAGCTCAGTATTAAATGCGCAGAGATGAATTCTTGTGTTATCGAGGCCAAGTTTTGCCGGTTCTTCTTCCTTTCCGAGTGTTCCGTCTGGATTTTCAAAAACAGGATTGAATTTTATCGCATCGCTTTCATATTTTGCTTCGTAAGCGGCCCTTGTCTCAGAATCAAAAATCTTTGAGTTTTTGCCGAAAATCCGGTTGAAGCCTGTGATAAGCTCGTTTTTTGAACGGTAATTATAGACCATCTGCAGGAAATTTCCGTTTCCGATATCTTTTTTAAGCTCATTGAAAACAGAAACCTCTGCCCCGCGGAATTTATAGATTGACTGTTTTTCGTCGCCGACAAAGAACAGCTTGTCAGAAACTATGTCAGAAGCAGTTGGGATGCCGTTTTTGCAGCCCTTTTCCTCGCCATCAAATTCTTTTTCAGAAACAAGGAAGAGAAGGTCTCGGTTTTTGCCGTTGTTGTCTTGAAATTCATCAATCATGATTTTATCAAAGGCATGTTTTTCCTGCGCACGGATTTCTTTGTGCTCGGTGAGAATTTCAAGAGAAAGTTCCGAGACATCCTTGAAAGTGAGCTTGCCGGAAAGACGTTTCTGGCGGTTGATTTGAGACGTGAACTTGTCAAAAAGCTCGTTCAAAGATTTGATTGCGGTGTAGTTCCTGATGTAGTTTATAATAGAAGAAAAATATTCTTCCAAAAAACTTTCTTTTCTTAAATGCTTTATTGCGCCCCACAAATCTTTTACAGAATTTTTCCGGCAATAAGCAATTGAAAAACTGTCGAAAAGATTCTGAATTGTCTCAAGTTTTTTAAGATTCTCGCTTCCCGGATTTTCAAAATCCAAATCTGAAGGAAGAATCAAATCTGACAGTACAACGGATTTTACAAAAGATTCCGCCTTTTTTGAGTTCTTATAAATGTCCTCGCCTTTTTCCTCGCAATCATCAAGAGCGTTGCAAAAAGAAGTGAGGGCAGACTGAAGGTTTTCATACCCAAGATTTATCTTTGAGTCTTTGTCGGTTTGTTCAAGATACTCGCTGTAAGCCTCTTTGAGAGATGCCGGGCATGGATTAGTTGCGGCAGTCTCCCCCAAAAGCAAGAAATTCCATGCTTTTATGATTTCTGTTTTTTGACTTTCGAGCTTTTTTACAAAGAAGTTCTGCTGTGTGATAATCGAAGTGTTGTAAATAATCGTGTCAGCAAGAATCTTGTCCGCAAAATCCTGGTATTTTCCTGCACCCGCAAAAGATTTTATTCCTTCACTGTTCCGGTTTTCAAAAACGAACGGAAGAGCCTGTTTTCTTATGTCAGTTTCGGAGTCACCCTCGCCCACAGAAAAATCCGGGCGAATTCCATACTCACTTGAAGCCTGCCCGACGATTCCCTTGCAGAAGGAGTCGAAGGTCTGGATATGAACGTTAGAAAAATCTTCGAGAGCTTCGCAGGCACGCTGTTTTTCTTTTTCGGGAGTCTGAGGATTTTCGGCAAAAAAACTCAGCGTTTTGTAAATGCGCTCGTACATTTCACCAGTGGCCTTTTTGGTGAATGTAATCGTAAGGATTTTTGAAGCGGGAACACCCTTGCTCATTACAAGCCACGCAAATCGTGTGGCAAGAACCTGAGTTTTTCCAGAGCCGGCACCCGCCGCGACCACTGTGTTTTCAGTACGGCAGCAGGCTGCTTTTTGATACTGATCGAGTTTTCGTTCCAGCAAATCAAGATATTTATATTCGTCTTTTGTATTTTCCATAAATCAATCCCTAGTTTCGTTTTGCGACTTCGTATGTGCGGCGGCAGACAGCCTTAAAATTACATTTTGAACAGTCTTCGTGCTTGTCAACCTTGCTTAAATCAGGGACAAAGTTTTTTGAAGCAACGATTTTTTCAAAATCATCGGAATAACGCCCGAACGCTTTCATTGTTGACTCAAAATCATCTTTTGAACAGCCGGCCGTATTTATGTCGATGGCGACAGAGGTTGACGCATCCTTGATTGCATAAAAGCGGGCAATATCGACATTGCCGCAAGCTTTGTTCGCCTTGATGAGAGAAATATACATCGGCATCTGAAAATCACCAAGTTTTTCATTAGAAACCATAATGTCTTTCTTTGCAGGCGTTTTTGTATTCTTATAATCGATGATTATCCATGCATCTGAGTCCGTGTTTTTTGTGGCAGGACTCAAAAGAAGGTCAATCGCACCATAATAATTGTAATTCTTGCCTTCATTTTTGGCAGAGAAAGACTTTTCAACTCCGCGCACCATGCAGCCACCGTAGCCAAGCGTTTTCGTTTTTGAATTTGGCTTTGCAGCACTGCAAACATTCGGCTGTAAGAAATCGTGCAGGAAAGTCAGAATATTCTGGGCCAGCTGCTCGATTTGAGATTCAAGCATTTTCTGAGAAAGAGGACTCTTCGAATAGTCGCCCCGGAAATCTTTGATTGCAGTAAAAGCATGTTTCTTAAGGACTTCAAAAATCTCTCGCTCATTTTCAAAGACTCCGTTCTGGCATACAGGCAGAGGCTCATGGGAATTAAGATAATCGCCCATGAAAAGCTCAAGGATTTTATGATTTATGTTTCCCATGTCGTAAGTTTTCATCAAATCAGTGTCGAGAGTTTCTTCTTCGAGGGAAAGAACCTTTGAAAAAATCCATTTGCGCGGGCAAGGGAAAAAATCCTTCATATCACTTTGAGTAATCACGATTTTTCCATCACGTTCTTTTTCAGCGATTTTTTTGTTGCGGTTTTCGATGAGTGTGAACTTCACTTTTTCAAGGACAAGGCCGCTCGTTTCTGACTGAGAATTTTCGCTTTCGTCCTCGGTTTCTGGCTTGTTAAAAATCTGGAATTTTTCAAGCTGCTCTTTCTGAACTTTGCTCAGTTTTAACGGCAGGGGAATGTCTTTTCCCATCAAATAAGCTTTTTCCTGCAAAATAAAATCTTCGTCGTCCAGCGCGGAATTTCTGGCATCTTCTTGTTTTAGGGCATTATGACAAATTGCAAAGCCCGCGAAGCTGTTTTCGGCATAACTGAAATGCACGACTTTTTCACCTTCAGGATTTTGAAAATCGGCCGCATACAGACGAATGAATGATTTTGAAACGTTGGAGTCTTTGTCATGGGCAGCAAGACCGAGAGCCACTCGTTTTTCTTCGTTCAAAAATCCGAGTTTTTTATACTGAACCTCAAGATTTTTTTGATTGGCGTCAATCACAAACTGATGAGGGAAATAAGCTTCTGCCGAAGTTTTGTACGGATAGACCGAAATTCCTGTTTTTTTAGACTGAGGCGTGTAAATCTTTTTGCTCAACTCGGTTATAAAGAAATCATAGTGATTTGAGACCGAAAGATTAGAATTTTCGCCCTGACAATATTCATTTTCGATTTTTGCAAGTTCCTTAAGCTCGGTAATACAGCGGCCAAGGATGTCATTCGCAGTCCTTGAAAAACCGTCCTCTTCGAGATATTTGCCTTTGAAAATTACCCATGCCTGCACGATTGAGTCAAAAGATTTTGCATTGCAGATTGCGGAAATATCGTGCTTAAGTTCACGGTAAAATTCAAGTTCGCGGCTGTTCGTGCCTGATGTCGCCGAAAGAGCCTCTTCCCATGAATCAAAATGCACAGCTCCTTCATTGAAACCGCAGATACAGCGCATTTTGTTTCCTTCTATTATAAGATTCTCGCGGAGAACTTTTTTATCACTTTTCCACGGAATGTACTCATCTAGAATCAGGGAACGCATCGACTCATAAGAAAATTCTGAATTGAAACAATTCTGAATCTCGGTGAATACTTGAGCCGCACTATTCTGAACGAGCGGAGAACCAGCCTTAATCACATACGGAACGCAATATTTTGTAAGCTCACGTTCAATATACGGCCTGTAAGTCTGTAAATCCGGGACATTGAGCACAACTTCATCCCAGCGGACTTTTTCGGTATTCGCCCCGCCGTCTGCACAGAGTTTTCGAATCTGCAAAATCGTGCGGCGAAGTTCCTTTCTGGAATCAGAATATTTGAGACAAGGAATTTTACCCGCCGCAAGCTCGTTTTTGGGCAGGCTCACGACCGTAATATCCGGGCATTTTTTGAAAATATCGATGTAATCTGAATAATCCTCAAGAAGCTCAGGATAAAAAATGACATAATGCCTTCCTGTCGCAGAAAAATCAGGCTCTACCCAGCTAGGCTCAAAAAAATTGTTCGCATTCAAAAAATCAGAATAGCGTTTGTAAAGCTCAAGATAATCGTCATCCTCATCATCAAATTTATAATCAGGAAGAGAATCTACGGTTTCGTGCCAGAGTTTGAGCGAGCGCAAAGTGTCCGAAATCCAGTCAGCGAATGAAGCCGAATCTTTACGGAAGATAGGATTTATGATTTTCCTGAAAATTGTTTTTCCGTCTGGAGAAGCGGCATTCTCTGAAATCAGCGAACTTACAAAAAATTTCCGCAAAATCGAAGGAATGCTCGCCTTATCAGCTTCCTTGCCACGGACAACCTCGCCCTTGAATTTGTCCCATGCGATGAACCTTTCCATCAGAACGACATCAACGCCGCTTTCATCGGGGTGACTGACACACCATTCTGCCCAGGAATTTTTGACGACATCAGTTGAAAAGACAAAAACATTATTCAAATCGCAAAGGGCATCCTTAAAAAACGCACCGAGTTTTTCGGGAGCAACAAACAATTCTTTTTCCATTAAAATAAATTCCTTTTAACCGAACTATTTTAACACAAAAAAGAAAAATGTGCCCTCAAAATCAGATATATTCCCGCACTACCCGCTTTGAGATATTGCACACGATTTCATAGCCGATTGTGCCGATTGATTCTGCCATGTCGTCTGCGGTTATGACTTCGTTTCCGTCCTGGCCAATCAGTGTGACTTTACTTCCCATTTCTACGCCGTCAATTTCTGTGACATCTACCATAAATTGATCCATGCAGATTCTTCCGAGAATCGGAGCTTTTCTTCCATTAATAAGCACGTAATATTTGTTTGAGAGAAGGCGATTGTAACCATCGGCATAGCCTGCGCAGACTGTGGCAATTTTCATTTCTTTTTCAGCTTTGAATGTGCGTCCGTAGCCCACGGTTTCACCGGCGCGGAGAGTTTTTACCATTGAAACTACGCTGTACCAGCTCAGGGCGGGCTTTATTCCGCTTGGAAGGGCATTCAGGTAATTGGGTTTAAGGCCGTAAAGAATGATTCCGAGGCGAGCGAACACAGATTTTTTGCATTTGTTCCATAATCCGCCCGCAGAATTGAGGCAGTGAACGTACGGAAGATTCAAATTCTCTACAAGCCCGGCAATTCTTTCGAATTTTCGGATTTGGCTGTTCGTAAAATCGATTGCGTCTGAATCCGCACTGTCGGCATTGCAAAGATGCGTGAAAATACCCTGCACGCAAAGCTTTTTTGTGTATTCGCGGATAATTTTTTCGCAATGCTCAGGATTGTCGGCATCAAGTCCGATTCTGTTCATGCCTGTGTCGAGCGCGAACACAGCCTTTATATTCCCGCTGATTTTGCTAAGTTCTTCGGCATGTCTCTCATCAACAAGTGCCTGAGTAATGTCATATTTAATAAGTTTTTGGGCAAGCGCAATCGGCGTGTAACCGAGGACAAAAATCTGCCCCGAAATGTTTCCCTGCCGAAGTTCAATTGCCTCTTCAAGGGTTGCGACCGCAAAATCAGTCACGCCCTCTTTTTGCAGGACGGAAGCGACTTTGACATCTCCGTGACCGTAGGCATCGGCTTTTACCACAGCCATGACTTTTGTTTCCTCTGGCAGATGTTTTTTGTAAATCCGATAGTTTTCTGCGATTTGGGAAAGATTCACTTCCGCCCAGCATCTTTTATCAGCCACAAGCATATTCGCCTCCATTCTTACGCTCTCAGAGTGATTCGATTTGTATATTCTCGTCCAAAAGTCTTTCGCGGATTATTCTGACAAAGTTCAGGGCCTTAGGATTGTCGCCGTGAACGCAGATTGAATCCGGGCATATTTCGATTTCTTTTCCTGTGACAGACTTTACCTTGTGGAATTTAATCATTTTGATTACGCGCTCAATCACTTCGTTTTCCGCAGCGATTACAGCCCCAGGTTTTGTGCGGGCCACGAGAGAGCCGTCTTCTTCATAGCTTCTGTCCGCAAAAACTTCAGCGGCACATTTCAGTCCCACCCTTTTTGCACTCGCAAGCATTTCACTTCCGCTCAATCCAAGAAGAATCAAAGAGCTGTCCACTTCGGCAATTCCTTCTGCAATAGCCAGTGCCAGTTTTGAGTCTTTTGCCGCCATGTTGTACATCGCTCCGTGCGGCTTAACATGATTCATCTTTACGCCGTTCGCCTTGCAAAAAGCATTCAAAGCCCCAATCTGATACTGAACCATTGCTTTGAGTGCCACAGGACTTACGTTCAAGTTCCGCCTGCCGAATCCAACCAAATCTGGGAAACCAGGATGTGCGCCCACATTCACGCCATTTTCTTTTGCGAGCACGACAGTTTTTGCCATCACGAGCGGGTCAGAAGCATGAAAACCGCAGGCAATATTTGCAGAGGAGATGAATTTTATCACTTCCTCGTCCATGCCGATTTTATAGTTCCCGAAACTTTCACCCAAATCACAATTCAAATCAATTTTCATATAGCCGCTCCAAGTGAATCAATAATTTCTTTTTCTGTTTCCATGCTGAATCCGTCCACGCTCAGGACTTGCTTTTTGAGCACTCCGTCCACGCTGCCCATGTCCACGGTCTTTTTAATAAAGGCCCGCGCATCCTCAAAATCCATGAAGACTTTTTCTCCGGTCAATTTTTCGAGATATGCGATGATTGCATACGCGCCCCAGTTTGAGACGGTCGCAATCACAAGCTCATCCACGGTCACGACGCATGGCTTTAACGAAAGCTTTTCTTCGATTATGTCCGCCACGTTTCCCATGCCGATTTCGTTTCCACCGTCACCCACGCCGATTGTCGGAACGATGCCGAGCGCAATTCTAAAGAACAAGTCTGCCGCCGCAGTGGTCGCCCGAATGCTCACCCCGCGCATGTTCGCATAATCACGTGCAGAGTTCTCGCCACAGCGTTCGATGCTGATTAAGCCCACTGGCGTGAACTTTCCGAGAGTTTCCATGCACCAGTCGATGTCAGCCGTGAGCGACATGTAAAGCACTTCAATGCCCTCTCCCTCAAAAAAGCCCTTGCAAAAATCATCGGTGAGGATTACAGGCCTAAAGCCGAGATTTTTCAATGCCTTGGCCAGAAAGAGAGTGCCAACAGGTCCATCTGTCTCCGCAAAGCCCGCGACATAAAATCCCGTGGCAAGGAAGACAGCTCCCCTTTCCCAGCCCAGAATTGTCCGGGCAGCTTTTTCGGCATATTTGTCAGTTTTGTAGCCCCGGAGAATATCCATGCCCCTGCCTGAGTGCCGCAAAACTATATCTTCGATTGATTCGGATTCAGTTTGTTTCATAGGCAAGTCCGCGCGTGTTAAACGATGTCGGCTTTGTAGCCGGTTTCTTTTTCAAAATCCTCAACGGCCGCCTTCTGCAATTTTTTGAGCAGTTCAGGATCTTTTCCGCCCACTTTCTTTCCGTCGATTTCATAAGCCGAAAGCCCCAGTGTGCCTGCCGAAGTGATGAAAACCTCGTCCGCATCAAAAAGCTCGTCCAAAGTGAAAACACGCTCTTCGTATGGAACGCCAAGTTTCTGGCAGATTGAAATATAGTGACGGCGAGTAACGCCAGGCAAAATCAGCTCGTCAAGCGGCGGCGTGATGTAAACTCCGTCTTTGAGGATGTTCACGTTTGTATGCGCACATTCAGTAACACGCTCGCCACGATGGAACACAACTTCCTTTGCACCGGCTTCAAAGGCTTTCTGACTTCCCATTACGCTTGGAAGAAGGTTCAGGGTCTTGATGTTGCAGTGGAAGAAGCGAGTGTCTTCCTCGGTGATGAGCTTGCAGGGAGTGCGCAGATCCGTGAGCTTTGACTCAGTGACATTGATGATAAGGTTCGGCTCTACGTTCGGGAAAAGATGATTTCGCGGGGCTGTACCGCGGGTCACTTCCCAGTAAACGAAGCACACGCCGTCACTGTCCATCGCATCGATACATTTTTGAAGCTCGGCAACCAATTCTTCTTTAGAGAGTTTAAAAGGAATCTTCACGGCTTTGAGGCTGTTAAAGAATCGCTCGATATGCCAGTCTTTTTCAAAGATTTTTCGGTTCGCGCTGTAGGTGGCATCGTAAACGCCATCGCCAAAGAACATAGCTCTGTCCAAGAAGGGAATTGTAAGTTCCTCCTGAAGTCCCATTTTTCCGTTGTAATACGCAACGTTTTTCATTTTATGCCTCCAATATTTAAGGGTATCTCTAAAAACTCGCCTTTGGCGATTTTTTAGAGAACCCGACGAGTTTTAACTCTTGAAAATAGCAAGAGTTAAAACATCGCATTTTCAAAGTTATCTCTAAAAATTGCAATTTTTAGAGATTTCCTTAATAAATCTCTTTCTTAGTTTCCGCATTTTTCGGAATGCTGGGGTTAATTCTGCAAGTCAGCCTCTTTTATATCCGTAATCAGCATGTGGCCGGGAGCGTGGGTAATGCAGAAATCCGGCCTGGAACTCATCACTACGCTTTGCGGGGTCACGCCACAGGCCCAGAAGACAGGAACTTCACCCTCCCTGATTGTGCTAGGCTCGCCAAAATCTGGCCTTGAAATATCTTTGATGCCGATAACTTCGGGGCTTCCAATATGAATCGGTGCTCCGTGAACTTTCGGGACTTTTGCCGTTACCGTCACTGCCTTTACAATCTGATTGTGCGGAATCGGCCGCATTGAGACGACCATCTTTCCGCTGAAAATGCCGGCTGGCTTTGTGTCGATATTCGTGAGATACATCGGAACATTGTGATTTTCCGAGATATTACGCACGTCGATTCCAGCCTGCATGAGAGGTGCTTCAAAAGAAAAGCTGCAACCGATTACGAACGTCACCAAATCATCCCGCCAGAAGTCTGAGACATCCGTGTATTCGCCTTTGAGCTCTCCGTTTTCCCAGATTCTGTACTTTGGAACGTCTTTTGAAATGTCGCAGTCTTGTGCCGAAGTGCGCAAGAACCGACTACCCTCGTCCGAGACTTCCAAAAGCGGGCACGACTGCGGGTTCCGCTGGCAGAAAAGCAAAAAGTCGTAGGCATATTTTTTGGGGAGAATGCACAAATTTGCCTGAGCAAAGCCGTCGCACATTCCAGAAGTCTGTCCTGTGATTTTTCCTTCACGAATCAGCCGCCTCACTTCTAGCGGAGTTTTATCTTTGTATGGATTTTGGTTCATCATTTTTCAGCCTCACAATATCAAGTTTCTTCTATATAAAATTGCACTTTTGTGCCTGGAGCCGCCTGTGCAAGGGCGCACATCGACTCTTTTTTGACACAGGCAATCTTTGCATAACCGCCTGTTGTCTGCCTGTCCGCCGCCATCACCAAAGGAAGCCCTGCCGAAGTAATCTGCACAGCCCCAAATGGAATCGCATCAGAAATAATATCCGTCTTTCCGCAGTCAAGGGCAGGACCTGTAAAGCGGATTCCCATGCGGTCACTTTCCGGCGCAATGGTATAAACAGTGCTGGTAAAAATTTTTACGCTCTCTTCGGAAAAGAAGTCGAACTGAGAGGATTTTATGCAATCCAAAACAAGAATCCCGTCTTTTCTCGCAAAGAACGGATTGATATTTTTAGCAGGAAAAGCATTTTCACGAATTGAGTGCCTTCTTGCAAAGCCAATCGCAAGCTCATCGCCCGCTTCAAGCTTTCTGCCATAAAATCCGCCGATTTTGCTTTTGAGATTCGTTGAGCGGCTTCCAAAAACTTCCGGCACCAATATGCCGCCAGTAAAGGCAATGTATGAGCGCAAGCCTTTTGAGGCAAAACCGCAATTGAGCACTTTCCCTGCATTAGCATGAATCTTTTTGTTCATTTCGACAGGAATTCCGTTCAAGCTTGCGTTAGAAAAGACCGCCCCTGTAATCGCAAAGTCACAGTCAGTAACAAAGCGGATTGAAGGGCCAGAAAGGGTTGTTTCAAGGCAGGCCGTGTTCTCAGGATTTCCGCAAATGGCATTCGCAAGCACAAAGCTAATTTCGTCCATTGCACCGCTCTGGGAAATTCCGTATTTTTGGAAGCCCTTTGTTCCTTTGTCCTGAACTGTGGTCAAAAGCCCCGCAACAAGAATCTTTATTCCGCCGCCACATTCATAATGCGGAATGTTTTTCTCGTGTGGCTTTTTTCGCTCAGAAACGGCTGTGTGCGCCTGCTGAATTGCTTCGGCTTCAAACCCATTTTTCCAAAGCCAGTCGTTTTCTGCATAAACATCAAAATCTTCAAATTCTTTCCGGGAAATTGGCTCAAAGCGGATTTTGTCGCCAGAGTTGTACAAAAAGTGCGGATTTCTGTTCAAGTCAAAAAGTTTTAACGGAGTGCGGCCGATTATATTCCAGCCTCCTGGGGATTCCACAGGATAAAGCCCGGTCTGTGCCCCGCCGATTGCAACGCTCCCCGCAGGAATTTTTGTGCGGGGCGTTTCAAGGCGTGGCGTTTCAAGGCATTTTTCCATTCCGCCAAGATAGGGAAAGCCCGGCAAGAATCCCATCATGTAAATCAGATAATCCGTTGAAGAATGAATGCGAATCACTTCTTTGGTCGAAAGATTTGCATGTTCCGCCACCTTTTTTAAATCCGGGGCAAATTCTTCGGTTTCATAGCAGACAGGAATTGTTATAATTCTTTCGGAGCCTGTCGATTTTTCTTCCTCTCCGTCTATTTTTTCAATGACTTCAAGCGCGATTTCCTTTAGCAAAGATGGCTTGCAGTTTTTTTCGTCAAAATAAACGCTGACAGCACAGTAAGTCGGCACGATTTCTCGGATTTCAGGCATATCCTTTGTCATTAAGGCAAATGCCCTGGAAAAACCAGAGACCATTCGATTCACTTTAGGGCAAATTTTATTGTAAAACTGCACCTGAATCGAATCTTCACTTGCTGATACAACCTTTGCTATGTACAAAATCAGCCTCCAAGATAAGCCTTCTGAACCTCTGGATTTGCGGCAAGTTCCTCACTCGTTCCGCTGGCAATAATTTCGCCAGTTCTCAGAACATATCCACGGTCAGCAAAATCAAGGGCAACTTTCGCGTTCTGCTCAACGACCAGAAGAGTCATTTTCTTCTGCACGTTCAGTCTTTTGAGAGCGCGAAACATCTCAAACATCAGTTTTGGAGCCAGCCCCATGCTCGGCTCATCAAGCATAATAAAGTTACAGTCAGTCATGAGTGCACGCCCCACGGCAAGCATTTGCTGCTCTCCGCCCGAAAGAAGCTCGCTTCTCTGTTTTCGCCGCTCATAAAGGCGCGGAAACAAATCATAAAGAAGCTCATAAAGCTCGTGGGTTCGCATCTCGTGAAGTTTCTCATGATTTCGGCCATAGCAGGCCATCTGGAGATTTTCTTCAACCGTGAGATTTCCAAAAATATGCCGGCCTTCCGGGACAAGGCACATCATTTTCTTTTTAATCAGCGTGTGCGGCTCTGTTTTGAGAATGCTTTCCCCGTCATAGAGAATATCGCCTTCAAGCACAGACGGAGCTTCGGGTTTGGGAAGGCGAGACAATGTGAGCAGGGTCGAAGTTTTCCCGGCACCGTTCGCACCAATCAAAGTAACTATTTCCCCTTTGTCCACGTTAAAGCTGATTCCGTGAAGGGCTTCTATATTTCCATAACCGACTTTCAAATTATTTACTTCAAGCAGCATACTTCCTCCTTATGCAGTAACAGGCTTTTTCCGCTTTTCCGGCAATCCCGGGTAAGCGTCCTTAATGTTGATGTCAGAATTTCCAAGATATGCATCGATGACAGCAGGATTTTTCTGGATTTCCTCTGGAGTTCCTTCTGCCAGCTCCTTGCCGAAGTTAATTACCTTGATATTTTGAGCCAAAGTGTTTACGACCTGCATCTGATGCTCAATCATCCAGATTGTGATTCCGAACGTGTCATGAATCCACTGAATGTAAGAAATGAGTCCGTCAAGGTCACTGGTTGAAAGACCGGCGGCAGGCTCGTCGAGCATCAAAAGCTTTGGGTTCAGGCTGAGGGCGCGGGCAATCTCAACACGACGCTGAATTCCATAAGGAAGATTTTTTGGATAATCCAGGGCTTTGTCCGCCAGGCTGAATTTTTCCAGGAGTTCCCATGCCTCTTTATGAATCTTCGCTTCCTGCTCCTTGTATTTTTTAGTCTTCAAGAATACGTCCTTAACTCCAAAGCCGAGCCGAGAATGATGCGCGATGCAGATGTTATCAAGCACGGTCATGTCGCTCCAAAGACGGATGTTCTGGAAAGTGCGTCCAATCTGTAAGTCCGCAATGATATGCGGTTTGAGGCCGTTGATGCGACTTCCGTCAAAAACAATGTTTCCCTCGCTCGGAACATAAAATCCGCTGACAAGATTGAATACGGTTGTCTTTCCGGCACCGTTGGGACCAATCAGGGCATTGATGCTTCCTTTTTTGATGTCAACGTTTATGTCCGTAAGAGCCTGTAAACCGCCAAATCTGTGTGTAAGATGTTCGATTTTCAGTAAAGTCTCGCTCATGCCGCTCCTCCTTCTGCCTTTTTCGTTTCCCGAACTTCATTTTTGTTAAGAGGAAAGAATTTTTTTAGCCATGGGAATACATGCGTGAGTTCCTTTGAGCCCATAATTCCTTCCGGATGGAATTCCATAATCAAAATCAGAATCAAAGGAATGATAACCCACTTCAAAATCTGGGCAGGTCGCAAAAGTTCGAGCAAAATCGTGAACACAATCGCCGAAAGCACCGAACCGCTCAATGAACCCATTCCGCCCAGATAAACCATTACCAGGGACTCAGTTGACTTCATGATTCCGAAGCTTGAAGGATTGATAAAGCCGAGCAAGTGTGCGAACAGGCCGCCCGCAACGCCAGCCAAAAACGAGCTGAAAGTAAATGCAATCAGTTTCATGCTATTCGTGTTGACCGACATAATTTCAGCCGAAATCTCATCATATTTGACCGCACTTATTCCCTTTCCGAGAGTAGAGTTCATCAAAAAGTGGATTGAAACCACTGCAAGAACGGCAAAAACAATCGCCCAGACTAAAATCCACGGAACTTCAATCACATCAGCCATGCCGTTCATAACGCCCTTCATTCCCATGAGACCGCGGCTTCCTCCAACCAGAGGAATATTGTTGATTGCCGTAGTTACGATAAAGTTTGCCGCAACCGTGATAATCGCAAGATAGTCGTCACGAGTCTTAAAAGAAGGAATCGCGACAATCAAACTCACGAGCATAGCCCCAAGTCCGCCAATCAGAATACAAATAGGGAAGCCAAAAAGTGCCAGTTCCTCAGGCAAAAGCGCGCTGCCTGTGATGGAGTTTCCGTCCTTAAACAAAATCAACGAAACTACAGAAGAAATGTAGGCTCCAGTCGCCATAAAACCGCCGTGACCGCAGCTGAACTCGCCCATGTAACCGTTTACGATGTTAAGGCTCGCCGACATAATTATATTGATGCAGATTGTGACGATGATTGTCTGAAAGTAGTTGTTGATAATCTCATACTTTGCAAGCACAGTAAGAATCAGAATGCTCAATATCATCGTAACCGGCATAATCAGTTTTCTTTTTCTATCAGAAGGATTGAATCTTGAATCAATCCGGGTGTTAAAAGTTTCCAACCACTGCATATTCACCCCTCCACTTAAATCTTTGTGCTTTTGGCAACGCCGAAAAATCCAGTCGGCTTAACCGTAAGAATCACAAGAAGAATCACGAAAGAAATCAAATCCTTGTAACTTGAGGGCAGGAATGCCGTAACAAAGATTTCAATGAAACCAAGCAAGAAGCCGCCGAGGAATGCGCCCTTAATGTCACCGATTCCGCCAACGACAGCCGCGATGAAAGCCTTCCAGCCGATAATCATGCCCATGTAAGGATCCATGACCGGGTAAGACATGCCGAAGAGGATGCCCGCAACTGCCGCCAGAGCAGAACCAAGCGCAAAAGTAAAAGTGATTACTGTATTTACAGGGATTCCCATAAGAGGAATCGCAAATTTATCATAGGAAATGGCACGCATACTCATGCCAAGAGTCGTTACCTGAACAATGAACTGAAGGATTGCAAAAATAACAATCGCGCTCACGATAACGATAACTTTGAGGCTGGTAATCGTAACCGGCCCGATATTCCATACATATTTTGGAAGAATTTCCGGGAAACTGCGCGCAGAAGCACCAAGAACGGCAAGGTTTCCGTTTTCAAGAATGAAACCGATCATCAACGCCGTGATAACTACATAAAGTCTGTTCGCACCCTTTGCCCTGAGCGGTTTGTAAGCAATTTTTTCGATACTCACGCCCAAGAGAGCCGTAAGCGCCATAGTGCAGACAAGCGTTATGACAAACAAAGGTATTCCTGCAAGCCCTGCGAATTTTGCGGTTAATCCCGCCACGATAAAAAAGGCAATATAAGTTGAAGTCATGAAAATATCGCCATGAGCAAAGTTTATGAGCCTCAAAACTCCATAAACCAGACAATATCCAAGGGCAATCATTGAATAAAAGCTGCCCCATTGAAGTGCGTTAAATATATTCTGAATAAAAAATGTCATATCAGCCCCCATTTTGATTGCACTACAGGGGCTGAAGACAGCCCCAACAATTTTTGTTACGGCTTCAAGCTCTTTACGAACTCAAACTCACCTTCCGGCGTTACACGGACAATTACAGCTTCCTTAAGAGGGTCTCCTTCCGGGGTAAACTGCATGTTGCCTGTGATACCGTCAAAACTTTTGATTTTTCCCATCGCATCCTTGATTGCAACACGGTCTTTCTTTAAGTTTCCTGTGAGACCCGCACTCTGAATTGCCTGAAGCACGATGTAAGTCGCATCGTAAGTAAGGGCGGCGACATCATCCGGGACATAGCCATGAAGTTTCTTGTACTTTTCGATGAATTCCTTTGTTTTGCCAGTCGCACCTTTTGCAGCATAGTGAGTTGTAAAGTAATTTCCGACTACAGCCCCCTTTGAAAGAGGAAACAAGTCAGCAGAACCCCACGAATCCGAGCCCATGACAGGCTTTGACCAGCCCAAGTCTTTTGCCTGAGAAGTAATCAGTCCGACGAAGTTGTAATAGTCAGGGAGATAAAGGAAATCTGCGTTTGAGTTCACGACTTTCGTTAGCTGAACACTAAAATCCTGGTCTTTCTGACCGAATGACTCAAACACAACGACTTTTCCATATTTTGATTCCCACTCAGACTTGAAAAGCTCGGCAAGGGTCTTTGAATAGTCATCTTCCAGGTTATAGACGATTGCCACGTTCTTCCCGCCAAACTGCTCACTGGCAAATTTTGCGCCGACAGGAGCCTGGAACGGATCGAGGAAGCAGGCTCGGAAACAGAACGGACGGCCTTCCGTAACCTTGGGGTTTGTTGACCACGGAGCAATCATCGGAACTTTCATATCGTTGTAAACTTCACCAGCCGGAATTGAACGTCCAGATCCTTCCGGTCCGATAGAAGCAAGTACTTTATCAATATCAACAAGTTTGTTGGCAGCATTGATTGCGGAGTCAGCCTTAAGCTCGTTATCAACATAAACGAATTCAAGCATGTATTTCTGACCTTTTACTTCGAGTCCGCCCTGAGAATTGATTTCTTCTTTTACGATTTCTCCCGCATATTTCGCGCTTTCTCCGACTTTTGGAGAGTCACCGGTGAGAGGAATATTAAAACCAAGTTTTATTGTCTTAGGCTTTTTTGCGGCAAAAGAATTTGTTACTGCAAGAGAAGCAATAACTCCAAGAAAAATGATTTTGCGAAGTCTTTTCATAATCGGCTCCTTGTTTTATGCAAAGAGCCTTACAAAAAAAGAAGCAAAGCCCTCTGCACACGAAGTTAAAATGTCATACGACATTCCTCATGCACACAGCGTCTTTGCTGACCTATGTTTCTGATGGTCCTACTTTACAGTAAACGCCGCTTTTCGACATCAACCTTTTGGTGAACTTTAGGTTACTGATTTGGTCTACAGTGGATTTTCTTTTCTCAAAGTGGTAAACTAACCAATTATGAAAACAGAACTTATCAAAGACATTCTTACTTCTAAGCCGGACGGTCGTATCGTTACCGTCTGTGGATGGGTTCGCACAATGCGCGACTCTAAGAACCTGGTCTTCATTCAGGTAAACGACGGAAGCTGTTTCGCAAACATTCAGCTCACTTTTGACCGCTCAAATCCTTCTAATCCAAATAATGCAAGTTCAATCGAAAACGCTCTTTCAAATATCTCAACTGGCGCTTCTCTCAAAGCAACTGGAAAGCTTATCGAATCTCCTGCAAGCGGACAGGCAGTAGAGGTCAACCTTGAGACTCTCGAAGTTTTGGGAAAATGTCCTTCTGACTACCCGATTCAGAAAAAGGCTGCCACAATGGAATTCCTGCGCGAGAACGCACATCTCCGTGGCCGCACAAACACATTCGGAGCAGTATTCCGAATGCGAAGCCAGATGGCATACGCCGTTCACACATTCTTCCAGGAGCGTGGTTTCTTCTATATTAATACACCAGAAATCACAGGAAGCGACTGTGAGGGTGCGGGCGAAATGTTCCAGGTAACAACCCTGAGCCTCGAAAAACTCGCCGAGACCGCAATCGAAAAAGGCGCGGCCGGCATGAAAAAAGAAGATGCCGCAAAGCTCGTAAACTACGGAAAAGACTTCTTTGGAAAGCCTGTCTCACTCACAGTTTCAGGTCAGCTTGAGGCTGAGACTCTGGCAACATCATTGGGCCGGGTCTACACATTCGGACCTACTTTCCGCGCCGAAAACTCAAACACAACACGTCACCTCGCAGAGTTCTGGATGTGTGAGCCTGAAATGGCCTTCTTCGATCTCAACGATGACATGGACATTCAGGAAGAATTCATCAAATATCTTCTCAACTGGGCTCTCACAAAATGCTCGGAGGATATGGAATTCTTCAACAAACGAATCCAGCCTGGCGTAATCGACACACTCCGCCACGTTGTAGAGACACCTTTCAAACGCGTAAGCTACACAGAGGCCGTTGCCGAACTTGAAAAACATGCGGACGAATTCGAGTTCAAGCCATACTGGGGCTGCGATTTGGCAACAGAGCACGAGCGATATTTGACCGAAAAAATCTACAAATGCCCTGTAATGGTTTACAACTATCCAAAAGAAATCAAAGCCTTCTACATGAAGCTCAACGACGACGGAAAAACCGTAAAAGCAGTTGACGTTTTGGTTCCAGGCCTTGGCGAAATCATCGGCGGAAGCGAGCGCGAGGAAAGCTACGAAAAGCTCTTGAACCGAATCAACGAACTTGGCCTTAAACCAGAAGATTACTCATGGTACCTTGACCTCCGCAAGTTCGGAACCGTTCCACACTCAGGCTTCGGCTTGGGCTTCGAGCGACTTTTGCTCTACGTAACAGGTATGCAGAACATCCGTGATGTAATTCCATATCCAAGAGCACCAAAACTCGCGGACTTCTAAAGTATAAGACGCAGATTAACGCAGATAGACGCAGATATTTATTTTTATCTGTGTTCATCTGCGTGCATCTGCGTCAATTTTTTATTCACGAATGAACAACAAAACGCCTCGCAAATTAACATTCATCACTTTCTCACAGAGTATTTTTCTTACCACAAAATACTTTTTGCAGAACAGATTGTTGTCCTTTGCGGGGTCTTGTGCCTTCAGTTTTTTATTTTCGGTAATCCCTCTTTTTATAATGGTGATTATGGTTCTGGTGAGATTTTTACACGCCTCACCGAACACAATTTCATCGATTATTTCAGCTCTTCCAGCACTCGAAAAATATTTGAATTCAGATTTTGTGATTAAATCAGTGCAGTCAATCAGAACAGTCAGCAGTTTTGAAATTATCGCAGGTCTTTTTATTCTTTGGATGGCACGCCGTTTTTTCGCATCAATTTTTGACTCGATGCAAAATATTTTCCATACGCAGGTCAAACGAAAGGCTCTTTTAAATCAGATTCTGACATTCAGCACCGAAATCATCATAGTCCTTATCTCTTCAGCTGTTTTTTTTATTTACATTTCATTTCAGACAATCGCATCAATTGAATTTCTAAAAGAAATTCCACAGCTTGATTTTATATATTACGGTATTCTTTCCGGCAAACTGATTAAATTCCTGCCGGACTTTTTGATTTTTGTAGTCGTCACAGTTCTTTTCAGGTCTGCTTCGGGTACAAAGCCCTCAATAAGTCTATGTATGGCAATAAGTTTGCTCTGCACAACATCTTTTTGGGTTTTCCGAATCATAATGCATTTTTTCTTAAACGTAAGCCGCTATGATTTGATTTATGGAGTTTTGGGTAACTTAATCATTCTTTTCATGGACATTTTCTTCTTTTTTGTGTTCTTCCTTGTATTCGCGCAATTTATTTACGTTGTCCAGTTCTTTGATGAGCTTCTTCTAGGCGAACTTTACCTTCTTCCCGATATTGAACAGAAAGGCCTTGGAGCTGAAATAAAAAGGGCATTCTTTATTCGGCCTGATTTTTTGATTGCAACGAACCAGACAAATGTTTTTTCATACAAACCCGGAGAAATCATCTTCAAAAAAGACGACAGCGACAGTTTTGCCTACTATATCATCAATGGCAGCGTAAAGCTCATTCCCGAAATAGAAGTTCCAGATGTCAGCGTGCTTATTCATCGCGGAGAATTCTTTGGTGAAACGGCTTGTCTTCTCGATCAAAGCCGAAGTTTCACGGCAATGGCTGTCCTTTCAACTAAAATCATCAAAATTGACAGCGAACGGTTCAGATTTTTAGTCCACCAGAATCCGGAAGCAGCCAAAAAGCTCTTAAAACAGATTAGTCCGTTCTTTTAATTAGCAGTTAGCAATTCGGGCGTGCCCCTAGCCTTCACAGCATAGCTGTTCGGTAGGGTCAGGCTTTTCGGGGTTCCGCGACGCTTCATTGCCTAGGGCAACGGCTTCGCCGCCCCTACAATCCTTCACGCTTTGCTTTACTGTGGTTTTTTTTTCTGCATTTTGCTATAATCTTCCTATATTTTTGGAGACTTTAACAAATGAATCGTTCTAAAATTGTCGTTCTTGACTTTGGTTCGCAATATGCTCATTTGATTGCGAAGCGTTTCCGTGCTTTGGGGTTCTATTCTGAAATCGCTCTTCCTTCCGCTGATTTAAGTATTTTTGAAGGTGCAAAGGGCGTTGTTTTTTCGGGTGGTCCTGCTTCGGTTTATGACGAAAAGACACCTGAGTTCAATTCTGAGATTTTAAATCTTGACATTCCGATTTTGGGCTTGTGCTACGGTCATTACATCGTTCAGCTCGGCTACAATGGCAAAGTTGGAAAAGCTTCTGTCGGTGAATTCGGTTTTGCCCAGCTTAATTTCAACAACGGAATGAACGGAACGGATGCAAAATGCCCCCTTTTCAAAGGAATCGAAGGAAGCCAGCAGGTTTGGATGAGCCATCAGGACGGCGTTTTACAAATGGGAGAAGGATTTGAGGCCGTTGGAAGCACAAAAGACTGTCCTTTTGCCGCAACTCAGAATCTTTCCAAAAAACGATTCAGCCTCCAGTTCCACTGTGAGGTAAAAGATACTCCTTGCGGAAACCAGATTTTCAAAAACTTCGCAGAATATTGCGGCATGACGACAAACTGGGACGAAGACACTGTTCTCGCACACATTCTTGACACAATTAAAAAGGACGCAAAAGACAAAAACGTGCTTTTATTCCTCTCAGGCGGCGTTGACTCAACAGTTGCATTCGCACTTTTGAACAAGGCTCTTGGTCAGGAGCGCGTTCTGGGCCTTCACATTGACAACGGTTTCATGCGAAAGAACGAATCGAAAAGCGTCGCAGAAGCTTACAAAAAATTCGGCTTCAACAATTTCATCGTCGAGGATGCGAGCGAAAGCTTCCTCAATGCAATCAAAGGTCTCACTGACCCGCAGAAAAAGCGAATGGCAGTCGGCGAGAACTTCATCACAGTTCGCGACCGCGTTGTTGCGGCTCAAAAGCTCAACGAAGACGACTGGATGCTCGCTCAGGGCACTCTCTACCCAGACATCATCGAGTCGGGCGGAACAAAAAATTCACACACAATCAAAACACATCACAACCGCGTTGACGGAATCCAAAAACTCATCGCAAAAGGCCTCATCATCGAGCCACTCAAAGATTTGTACAAGGATGAGGTTCGCGCGATAGGCAAAAAGCTCGGCCTTGACGACCAGCTTGTAATGCGCCATCCGTTCCCAGGACCGGGGCTTTCAATCAACGTGCTCTGCTCAGACGGAACTTTCACCGAAAAAGACGAAGAAGAGCTTAAAAAAGCACAGAAAGAGCTCAACAAAGTCACAATCGACCAGTTCTGCGCTGATTGCACGGCTTCAATGAGCCGCTCAGTTCTACCGGTTCGCTCAGTCGGCGTTCAGGGTGACTTCCGCACTTACAGATTCCCGGCATGTCTCACATTCAAGAATGAAGGCGATGGATTCTATCATATTCCGCAAATCCGCGAAAAGGTTGAGGGAGCATCTTCCTCAATCACAAACGGCGCAGCATTCCTTAACCGCACTGTAATCAAGCTCTATCAAAAGCCAAGTCTCAAAGACGAAGATTTAAAATTGCAGGAAGGTTACTGTGACCGCCGCCGCCTTGACCAGCTCCGCGAAGTTGACAACATCGTTCTCACAGAACTTCACAAGAACAATCTTTACAACACAATTTTCCAGCATCTCACAATTGACTTGCCTTACGCCTCAACAAAAGAAAACGCAAGTTTTGTTTTGCGACCAGTCTGCTCAGAAGACGTAATGACAGCACGCTTCGCATGGTTCCCAATGGATATTTTCAATGAAATCGTGCACAAAATTGCTGAACTTCCTTTCGTTGACGCACTCTACTTCGACGCAACAAACAAACCGCCGGCAACATTCGGCTGGGAGTAGTTAGAAGGGGATGACCAATAAGTTCAAAAAGTGTCATTTTCGGGCTTGACCCGAAAATCTATTTAATTACAATACAAGAGATTGCCGTGTCTAAGCAAGGGCGACAAGCAATGCCCTTGAGCACGGCAATGACTCATACTTATTGGACAGCCCCATTCTTACGAGAATTTTGTTTCACAAAATTCTCTCCTTGCTTTGCCCCAGCCTCCAAACGAGCACGACAACGCAAGTGCTCGATGCTGGGGAATTTTTGTACCTAATCGATTTTTTTTGATTTTTTTTGTGAACTGTGTTAGAATACTTAATATTGAATTAAGGGAGTATCTAATGGCAGACGCAGATAAATCAATTTACGGTCGCAAAGTTTTCTTTGTCGGCGCAAATGCAACTTTCGAATCTCAAGTTGTTGAACGTCTCCGGCTCATGGAATACGAAGTTTACGCAATTAATGACTATCGAAAAGCAAAACCATACCTCCGAAAATATGCTGATTCTATCTGCTTTTGCATAGCCGAATCTCAACTAACTCTCAAGGGCTGGCACAATTTCATCAAATCTTTCGAAAATGAAAATGTTTTCCATCCACTGGATATGGGTGTTATTCTTCCGCCCCTTCCAGACGAAAAAAAGGAAAATTTCATTTCAGGGTTGCAGCTTGATGTAGGCATTTTTACACACACTCCAGATATGGAGACACTTTTCCACGAAATTGTAAAAGCAATGGATGCTAAAAACGCAAAAGGTATGCGAAAGTATATCCGTGCAAATTGTCTTACTGAACCACAAGCAGATTTACTTTGGCTCAAAGACAACCGCATGTTCAAGCTCAAGATTATCGATATAAGTTCTGTAGGTATTGCGGCAAAGCTTTCAACAGGCCAAGCGAATGCAGTTTTTATCAATCAGATTATTGAGGGCGTTACGCTCAATCTTAAAAGTGTGCAAGTCGGAGTTGACATCAAAATCTCCGCAATCAAAGATGCCGGCGACTTCCTTCTTGTTGTAATCATGTTCACAACCACCACCCTGCCAGAAGCTATCAACAAAATTCGTGGCTACATCGGTGAAAATCTAAATGAGACATTGCGCTCTTCAATCCGAAACAGCGATCTGGACAGGACGGATTACGAAAAATTAGAATCGTAAGTTTTTAAAACAAAAAAGGGGATAGCCAATAACAATTTTGGTTATCCCCTTTTTTTAGCTAGAAAGTATAATCTTCAAGATTCTCTTCGCCGTCCACGATAATCCATTGTGCCGCATTTTGTCTTGAAATCGGCTCAAAGTATTTTTTGTAAGCAGCGATAACCTGACCAACCTCAACGGCATTTACCAAGTCAGCGCGGCCGAGATAAGCGCTTTCAGAATCATAATACTCCAGACTTGAAACGACGCTTGAAGTAAGCCCCGAAGCAGTCTGGGCAGAACTGAAGATTGTCGTAATATATTTGTTCTTATATTGGTCCAGTTTTTTGGCTATATCATTTTCATTGAATGAATTGATTGCCTCATAAACAAGATTTTTGAGATTCTTTTTTTCGGTTGCCTTATAAATTGAAATCACCCCGAGCAATTCTTTTCCGCCAATGACTCCGGTACTAATCGTATAAGCTGCCCCAGCCTTCTCGCGAACCTGAGAGAAGAACAAGTCATCGATATACATCGAGGCAATTGCAAACGGAATGTAATCTGGTGAAGTTCTGTTCGGACATTCAAACAGACCCGCAATATATCCTGTGTTTCCGGCCTGCTCGTTCGGAACACGAACAGTATTTAACATCACAGGGATTTTTGGAATTTTTGGTGCAGAATAAGCCTTTCGAGGAATTTGACCGATCCCAGAATTAAGCTCCGATACAATACTTTCAATCAAAGCCGGGCTGAAATTTCCGACAACAACAATTTTAATACGGAAAGCATTCAAAAGACTTTGATGGATTCCTTTGACCATAGTAAGATTGATATTAGGATAAGAATCTTCGGTAACTGAAGTTGCCGTATCATATGGATGATCGGCAAACGCTGCCTTTGTGATTGCAAGCCCCAAAGCTCCGGATGGATCGGCTTTTTTTGCTGCAATTCCAGAAGCAATTTCCTTCATTTTTTGATCGAAATCAGATTCAAGAAATGCAGGCTTTGTTATGCAGTCCTGAAGAATCGCAAGGACTTCTGCCAAATCACGCTGAATACAAATAAAGCCCGCTGTTGAAAAATCCTTTCCCGATGACGAATTGAGTGAAAAACTTTTTTCATATTCGAGCTTTTGAATCTTTGAATACGGATATTTTTCGGAACCACGCAAGGCCAAATCCAGCGTAAGATCTTCAATACCGCTCAAACTTTTATCAATTGCACTTGTTCCACCTTCAAAAATCACACGGCAAACAATAATTTTGCTTCCGCGATTCTGCTTGAAAATCACAGGAACTCCATTCGCAAGCTGCTTTTTTGTAAAATCCTCGACACTTCCGAGATTTGAATCAGCAATACTTTTGGTGGAGCCGCATGAAACAAAAAGCCCCGCAGCAAAAAGAGAAATCAGCACTAAAACTGAGACTAAAATATTTTTTTTGAAAGCAATTTTTTTATTAATCGACCGCATTTTTTCCACCTATTTCTGCCAGAATGCATTTTCCGCCGTAATTTCTTCATATCCATGATTCAGGAAAGCATTTTTATAATTCTTCCAGACTCCGGGACTTACAGAAACCACAAGAGCACCATTCTTATTTTGAATATACTTTTGAATGAAATTGACGACATCATCCTCGGTTACTTTAGCAATATTCTTGTCATACGAAAAGAAATAATCCGAACCGCAGCTCGACCAGAAAAATGACAGGGATGCAAGAATTGCCTTTGCGCTTTCAAGCTCATAAGTTCGAGAATCCTCAAGCTGCTGAATCACGAAGGATATGCTTTTTTCTTTGAAGAATTTTTCTTTATTGGCCATGGCCGGGATTGCCTTTTTCTTGAGCACAGAAAGGAATAAATCTGATTTTTCGACTGGATTTAAATTGCCAGTGCGCACGGTTTCAATGCTTCCGAATCCATAATTTGAATCTTCGGCAACCGACTCTGTTGAGTCATTGAGCATTGCGGCATAAAATCCGATCAAACCAGTCACTCGCCTTGTCGGATAAGAGGCACCTATGTAATCACTGTCCGGGATTCCCAAAGCAGGTTCTGACACAAAAGTGCCGGCAAGAACGCCGTTCGGATCCCCGGCAAGGTTTGTCCATACGTCAGCCGAATATGTGTCATCCGCATCAATCTCACCATCCGGCCCACGCAGATAATATCCGACTTGAATCATATTGTCATCGGCTCCGGCATTAACGAAGACCAGTTTTTTGTCACGCATGAGCGGAGTTTTTGACTCTGGTTCTTCAAATGCAACAGGCTCGGTTGGATTCTTCCAGTCAGAATAAATTTCTTTTACATACTGGAAAACTTCATCGTGCTCAACATCACCACCGACAAAAATTGCAGAATTTGAAGGAATGTAATAATTATTTTGAATTTCGCGAAGATTTTCTGGAGTTGCGCTTTTGATTACAGCAGGATCACCAGAAGGACTAAGCCTCCATGGACTTTTTGGGAACATTGTTTTGAACAAAGCAGCAGAGCGAATATGAGAAGGATCTGTAAAATCAGCATTGATTTCTGAAAGAACGACAGCCTTTTCATTTTCAAGCTCAGTTTCATCCAGTTTTGGCGTGCGAATCGCATAAGACCAGAATTCCAGACCGCGACGAACCAAAGATGCAGGAATCGTAAAATAATAATTGACACGATCAACGCCTGTAGTGCCGTTCTCGTCAATCCGCCCCATTTCATTGGCAGCATTCGTGAAAGCGTCCTGATCAGCATACTTTTCGTTTCCTTTGAACATCATGTGCTCATAAAGATGGAAAAGGCCTGCATTCTGAGGTGTCTGCGTGACAGCCCCAGCCCGAACTGCTATTTCGATGTAAGCCAATGGAGCAGAATTATTCTCCGCTACAAATAATTCCAGACCGTTATCAAGCTTATACCGATAAAGCCCCGGAATATTTGTTGATTCTGAAAAAACAAATGCTAAAACAGATGTAAAAACGATTAATGAAATTGTTTTTTTTAAATTCGTAAACATATGAATCTATTATAACATAGATTCAAAAAAAAGCCACACGGAATTTTAGTATTGCCACACAGATTCGATTTTGCTACGCAAAATCAGGAGTAAATATCTATTTTAAAGGGATTCCGTAGGAATCCCGAATCTGTGTGGCATTTTTTTATTGGTTCAGCGCAGATATAACAGCTGCTACACCAGCTTTGCCTACGTTTGAAGACTTGCCTACACCCCATTTTGACTTGCCGTCTTCCATTGTAATCTGGACGTAAGCCACGGCATAAGTGTCGCTTCCCTGACCTACAGAGTGCTCATGGAAAGCCGTGATGTTGAATGCTGGAACCGGAGTGCCAGCAAGTGCGGCAACAAATGAATCCAACGGACCGTTTCCTTTGCCACCGATTGAGAATTTAACTCCGTTGTAGTTGACTACGCCACGAGTTGAGACATGCTCGCTTTCATCATGACCTTCAAGCTGAGTTGAGGCAAGGTCAAGCACTTCGAGCGGTCGTTTTTTACCGAGCCACTGCTCCTCGAAAAATTTGAGGATTTCTTCCGGCTGAAGCTCACGCTGTGCGGCATCGCTCTTTGCTTTGATAAGGTCGCCGATTGCAGGCTGCATTGCCTTTGGAATTGCGTAGCCGTAGTTGTGCTCCAGAATAAAACTTGCACCGCCCTTTCCGCTCTGAGAGTTGATTCGGATAATACCCTCGTACTTTCGGCCGATGTCATGCGGATCGATAAGAAGATATGGAACATCCCAGATTGCATCTTCAGGCATTTTTGCACGGGCCGCGAAACCTTTTGCAATCGCGTCCTGATGACCGCCAGAAAGAGCCGTATAAGCCAGGCCGCCTGCGTATGGAGAGCGCGGATTGATTTCCATCTTGGTGTATTCCTGATAAGCGTCGGCAATGTCCGGGAGATTTGAAAAATCAAGCTCAGGGTCAACGCCCTCACTGAACATGTTGAGTGCAACAGTAACGATGTCCAGGTTTCCTGTGCGCTCACCGTTTCCGAACAAGCAGCCCTCAACCCTGTCAGCACCTGCAAGCAAACCAAGCTCACAAGAAGCGACGCCGGTTCCACGGTCATTATGGCAGTGAGTTGAAATAAGGCAGCAGTCACGGTGAGAAATCTTTGCGGCAAAATATTCGATTGAATCTGCGTAGATATTCGGAGTGTAACATTCAACGGTTGTAGGAAGGTTGAAAATGATTTTGCTTTCTTTAGACCAGCCCCATTCGTTGCCCACGGCCTCACAAATTTCGATGGCGTAGTCAATTTCAGTCATTGAATAGCTTTCCGGGCTGTATTCAAGGCGAATCTTTTTGCGGTCTTCTTCGCTCAAATCCTTCATGCAGTCCTTGATGCATTTTACGCCGTCAACAGCGATTTTGATAATTTCTTCCTTGCTCTTGTTGAAAGTGTATTTTCGCTGGGCAGGTGAAGTTGAGTTATATATATGGAAGATAACGCTTGGCGCACCCTTGATACATTCCATTGTGCGGCGGACAAGCTTTTCGCGTGCCTGACAAAGAACCTGAATAGTAACATCGCTTGGGATGCGGTTCTCATCGATGAGTCGGCGGATAAAATCATATTCAGTATCGCTTGCAGAAGGGAAGCCGATTTCGATTTCCTTAAAACCAAGTTTTACAAGAAGTTCAAAGAAAGCAAGTTTTGTTTCGATACCCATCGGGTCAATCAAAGCCTGATTTCCGTCACGAAGGTCAACAGAACACCAGATTGGTGCTTTTGTGATTCGTTTGCCAGGCCATGTGCGGTTCTCAATTGGAATCGCAGGAAATGCTTTGTACTTTTTTGCGTTCATTTTGAAACTCCTTAAATAAAAAAAGCCCTATTGCCAAAAGCAACAGGGCTGTAATTTGTGAAATTATAACAATACCACCACGCTTTTGAGCTATTTTGAGAGAAAATCAAACAAAAGTAGTAGTGATAGAGTTTTCATATCTCTAGTATGCTTATTTAACATCTTTTAGTCAAGTCTTAAGATTATCGAAAATATTGCTGACAGATTTCTCAAAATTCTGCGTGTTTTCCCGCATTTCCAAAATGAATTCGTTATCAGTAATGCTTCCGAGAACGGCATTCATTTCGCGCGCATTATTGAAAGTCTGCATCCTGAATTCATCATCAAAATCCTTCATTCTGGAAATCAAAGTCTCATCAAAACGCTTTATGTTCGTAATCTTTGAACCCGCTACAATATCCTCATAAATTTCTTTGGTGAATTCGGAAATCGGCCTTGAATACAGTTTTTCGAGCAAATTCAGAGCATATGCGACCTTGTAATTTTCATACTGAGCCTGACACTCATCGTAATAGGCATGAATTTCTCCCCAGGTGTTGACAGACTCTTGTTTTATGAGGACAAAAAGCTGCTCCAGCCGGTCTCTCGGAATAATCTGCCCTCCGACATTAACCCATTCAGAATACAACGGCATTTCAGAAATAAGTTTAATATCATTTGGAGAAAGGCTTTCCTTGCCATTACGCTGACAATATTCACATAGCGTGCGAACAGCAAAAAACTTAACAATATGACGATAAGCATTGTATGCTTTTACAGGCTTGATAATAATCGCGCCATACTTTTTCTGAGCCTTTTTTTCGTGCAAAGTAAAACATGCATCTGGATTCTGATGAAGATAATCCTTAGCCACCTGATAAAGTTCTTGCTTATTGCTTGCAGCGACAGCCACCTCATTTTTTAACTCAAGAAGATAATCTGCCGTAAGCTCAATGATTCGCCTCAGTCCGTATTCAATTTCCTGAATCGTGTCCGGGGCAAGAGGATCTGTTTCGATAGTCTGAACTTTTACAATGCGCTTGTCTCGTTTTTCAAACTTCGCCTTGTTTCGGGCCACAGCATACATATTGTACATGAACCAGTAAGCAGGAATAATCGTGATTGGCTGGCACGGACCATTACTTGCAACCAGTGAAAACGGAAACATAATGTTCAGTTCGTTCTGGTAACTTCCTTTTGAAATAAGGGTAAAACTTGCAAAGCGAGAATTATGCTTGAAGTCAGAACAAAGCCCGGGCCAGAATCCACGGCCGGCATACATTTCACCGTCAGCTGCCCTGGAATTGTGATTTGAGCCGATAGTCGCGCCGGAAGCGATATTACTCTGACCGCCAACAATCGAAGCAATAAGGAATGAAGAATTGTGATGCTGCTCATGGAACGGAAAAATCAAGTTGTTCAAAATCTCACAACAAGAAACCGTTGAATTGTCACCCAGAATTGAATTGAGCAGACGCGCGCCATATTTGAGCTGACAGTTGCGCCCGATAACAAAACGAACGGCCACAGCCTGATAAAATGCCTTTGAGCCTGGATTCATGATTCCGTTAACAAGCTCCACGCCCTCTCCAATCTGGCTTGGTTCTTCTTCGCTTGAAAGAATCGTGATATTCTTGAGCTTGAACGCGCCCTTGATATATGTGGCGTCACAAATTTTGGCATCTTTAAGCAAGGTTGTGTTTTTGATAATTACATCGTTGCCGGTAATGCCATAAGTGTTGAGTTCATGCGGAAACTGATTGTCCGTAATCTCCAGTAACCGTCTCTGAAGCTGGATGTCATCACGGTATTTCGCCCAAATAAAAGCATCGGCCGGAATCATATTTTCAAAAGCAAGGACTGCCCGGCCATCATTTTCGTTGCCGACACCAATCCAAACACGATTGGATTCCTTTTCACCCTCTTTGAGAATGCCGTTTCCGAATTTTGAATGGCAGGTACAGCTCATCTCATCGATATTGAAAAGAATGTTTCGGTTTCCGATTTTGTAGTTTGAAAGATAATGCACATTGCGGACGACACAATCATCGCCCAAAACTACATTTTCGAGATAAGAATGGTAAAGACCTGCAGTGAGAGCAAGATCATGATATTTGAGCGTAAGACAAGAAAGCTTGCCGATCACAAGAAAACCTTGGATTTCACAACAAGTAATAAGGCTCGGATCAAATTCTTTTTCATCAACCCAGATATTTTTCCATGTTGAATCCGAGTTTTTGTTGACAGCACTTAAAATTTCAATTTCATCAGGAGTGAGCTGCCTTTTTCCTGTCAAAAAATCCGTGTAAAACTGTGGCAGAACCGAAGCATTCTGCACATTACTGACCTGTACCATAAGGAAACATTATAACACATTTAAAGGGGGAAGTCTCCCCCTCGCTGCAACCGCTTCGCGTTTTCCGCTACCCCCTCTGCGGGGGGCCGCAACGCCCCAAATGAATTGTGCTTTCTGCGGTATTTTGTGTTATTATGTATATCATGAATATCAATCCGCTTTACCTGGCACTTGCCGCCGCAACTTTTCTCATCTTGATTCTTACAATTCTTTTGATTGTGCTTTTAGTTTCCCGCTCGCACTCGCCTCTTTCAGAAATTCAGCAAAAACTCGGCTCTCTCCAAGCCGCCGCCACACAAATGCAGGAGATTGGAAAAGAAGTCAGCTCGCTCAAATCGATTCTGCACGTGCCCAAACTTCGTGGAAATTTTGGCGAATATCTTCTATATAATTTGCTTAAAGACACTCTCCCGCCCAAAAATTTTGCCGTTCAATATCAGTTCTCGGACGGAAGTGCCGTGGATGCGATAATCAGGCTCGGAAAGAACATAATTCCGGTTGATTCAAAATTTCCGCTCGAAAGTTTTGAACGCTATCTTTCTTCAACAGACTCTGAATCAAAAAAGAAGGCAAAAACTGAATTCACCCGCTCGGTCAAAGGCCGAATCGACGAGATTTCAAAAAAATATATCCGCCCGCAGGAAGGCACTTTTGATTTTGCGCTCATGTACATTCCAAGCGAAAGCGTCTACTACGAAATCCTAACGAACGACACGCAAAAAGGCTATGAACTTTTTGACTATGCCATGAAAAGCCGCGTGATCCCGGTCTCACCCAACACCTTCTACGCCTACCTTATGGCAATCGTCTACGGACTCAAAGGAATGAAAATCGAAGAACAGGCCGAAAGCATCATCAAAAAAATCAGCGGAATCCAAAAAAGTTTTACAGATTTAACAGAAGAAATCGCCACGCTAGGAAAGCACCTGACCAACGCAGGCACAAAATTCAGCGAAGTAAAAGAAAAAGCCGAAAAAATCAGCGGCCAGATAAGCAATATAACCGAAAATTAAAAAAAATGCCGCAATTTGCGGCAAAATGACCCCAACGCGATTCGAACGCGCGACCTTCCGCTTAGGAGGCGGATGCTCTATCCAGCTGAGCTACGGGATCGAGTTAAATACCGTAGCCAGCAGGCAGAATAGAACGCACGACCTTCCAATTAGGTAAAACGCGAAAGCGTTTTTGATGCTCTATCCAGCTGAGCTACGGGATCGAGTTAGACACCGTAGCCAGCAGGCAGAATAGAACGCACGACCTTTCAATTAGGTAAAACGCGAAAGCGTTTTTGATGCTCTATCCAGCTGAGCTACGGGATCAAAAAAATCAATGTAGACATTATATCAGGAAAAGGAAAAAAAATCCATAATTTAGGAGCAATTTATAAAAGAAAAGCGCAAGGGATTGGAGTGGCGGCACAGCCGTTCCAGAGCGCCCGAAGGAAGCGGCGGAATGAAGCGACAGCGGAACCAAACGAGCACGATAATGAAAGTGCTCGCCGCAAAGCCCGACGGCAAAGCCGTTGCGCCCAACTCCTAACACTTCATTTCTAACTGCTCATTCAACAAACAAACGTCTTCCGCCCCAGTCACAAGCACGCCGCCCATGCCCAGCTCTATCGCAAGCGACAAGTCGATGTCGTAACGGTCGCCGATTGAAACGCACTCAGAATATTCAACCTTTCGGCCAAGCGCAAGTTCCGCTTCTTTGACGGCGGCATCCAGGATTTTTTTGGAAGGTTTTGAAGCCATGCAAGTGTCAAGCCCGATAATTTTCGGGAAAAACTCGGAGATTCCGATTACTTCAAGCGTTTTACGGGCTGGCTCCACAGGATTGTTCGTCACACAAATCATGTAAAACTTTTTTGAAAGCTCGGTGAGGGCTGAAATCAACTTTTCATCACGGTGAAGATAGTCCGCGGGATTAAAAAGCGTTTTGCGCCATTCAATGCTCGTCTCAATTGAAACGCCAAAACTTGTAAAAAGATTGCCGAGTGAGATTTTCTGCCCGTTGTGGTCGGCCGCCCATTTTCGCCGGAAATCCGCAATCATGTTCCGCGCACTCTCGACAGAATAGCCGTTGAGTTTTGCCCAATGCCGGATCTGACAGTCAATCTGCTCATGCGCATATTCCGGGCAAGTGTAAAGCGTCATGTCTATGTCAAAGATGAGAACTTTGGGATCAGAAGGAAGATTGTATGTTTGCATCGCCTTATCTTATCACATTTCAACCAAGAATCGCAAACACGGCCTCGTTGATGTCGTCGTAATCGCCAAGCCCCACGCGGGCGAGAATCAAATCGCCGAGCAGTTCCGCATCAGCACAAGGCATTTTTTTAATTTTTATGCCACAAGCCGCTTCTTTTTTGGCAACAAGACTTTCATTCAAAGCCTGACCGCCGGTAATCGTCATGAAGTCAGGAAAATACTCGCCGTAAGAAAGAGCCGCCTCACGAAGCAAGTTGATTCCACGGGAAAGCTCTTCAGAATAAACCACAGATGTCACAGATTTACACAGATTAGATTTTTCATCTGTGTCATCTGTGTAATCTGTGGTTGATTTTAAAAGATAAGAGACATTCCACAGTCCGCTCACTACGCTGGGCAAGGTTCTTAAGCCCTCTGCAAAAACAGGCTTGGACGTGCAGAGATTCAGCCCTTCGCTTGTTCCCGCCCTGTCGCACAAACGGCCAGGAAGAACCGTGCCTGTTCCAATCAGCGCGACAACAAAATCAGGAGCGCCGGCAAAGACGAGGGTTCCTTCCAGAAGACCTGTAGCAATGGCCGCACTCGCGCTCACCTTGCCGACAAAGTTGCCCGCTTTCACAAAGCCAGGAAACTTTTTGCAATCATCCTCGGAAAATCCGCATTTTTTAAGCTCGTCCTCGTTCCAATAGGCAGGCAAAAACCGCTCTTCGGGCAAAATCGTAACAGATTCACCGGTAAGCTCATGAATCAAGAATTCCGGCGCACCAAAAATATGTGCCGAATCATTCCAGCTGAACGGAAAATTAAGCTTGAACCCGCAGAATCTTGGTATAAAAAGAGATTTTGTATTTTTCAAAGCAAGTTTTTTCTGCCCGTTCAGGTTTCCGGCCTGTCCGCGGCTTCCGTTTACAAAAAGCTGATTATATAGAAGAGAAGTGCCGTCTTCGCTGACAACCGTTGGCCCGTTCCCGCTCACGCAAACAGCCTCAACCGCATAGTCAGGATGTTTCGCCGTAAGCTCAGCCACAGCAGCCTTCAAACAAGGAAGCCATTCCTCAGCCACGCGATTCTCAACCACGGCTGCCTGAGAAAAATACTGGCGTGAGACAAAAATCTCCCCAGCACGCAAATTATCAGGCAGGAGAGCCGCCTTTAACGAGGAAGTTCCTATGTCTATACATAAAATCGTATCTGTCATAAAAATAAAAATGCCACACAGATTCGAAATTGCTACGCAATTTCAATTTTTAGGGGTGCACCCCCTCAAACTGATTTTCCGTAGGAAAATCGAATCGGTGTGGCAGTCTGAAAAATCTTAATCAAAAATTATTCAGCTTTCTCTGCTTTTGCGGCAGCGTCAGTGTCTTTCTTAATCAATTTGTCGATAATCGTGCGGTTATCAAGCAAATCGCTCAAGCTCTGGTCGTGATGGATTCGTGTGATTACATTTGCGAACAAACCAGTTACGTTTGTTGAGATGAACCACTCCTTGTCCTTCAAATCCGGGTGATAAACAGCGTTTGTACCGATTACGCGGTAGAAAAGGCCGTCTTTGTAAGCCTGGTCGAAAAGCTCAACTGCGTTACCCGTGAAGAACGGAAGAGAAATTGCAGCGATGACCTTTGTCGCACCGTTGTTGTGCAGGAATTCCATAGCCTTGAGCAAAGTACCGCCTGTTCCGAGCATATCATCTGCCAGGAAAGCGACCTTGCCTTTGACATCGCCGAGCAACTTAACGCTCTTGATGTTTGTGTTTTTGGCATCCTGAGTGACTACAGAATAATCGCGCTCCTTGTAAATCATAGCCAGAGGAACTTTGAGACCTGTAGCATAGAATTTGTTGCGGTCGATTGCACCAGTATCCGGCGAAACGACAACCAAATCCTCTTTGTTAGGGCCTGTAAGATTAACGACTTTTGCAAGCTCGCGGATAATCTGATAAGAAGCGTGCAAGTTGTCGAGATATGTTGTGTTAAATGCGTTTACGATTTCACGAGAGTGAATGTCTAGAGTGATGACTCGTGTGACATGTTTAAGCTCGTAAATATGGCAGAGCAAAGCGGCTGTAAGGCCTTCCCGGCTCTTCTTTTTGTGCTGGCGGCTGTACGGGAACGAAGGCAAAACCAAAGTGATTGATGCGGCCCCTGCCTGCTGAACAGCATCGATTGTAACAAGCAAAGTCATAACATGGTCGTTTACAGAGAAAGTGACCGTGTTCTTTCCGCCGTTCATAGGAATTGGAGAATGGTTCTCTGCATCCTGGAAAATGTAGATGTCCTTTCCACGGACACACTCCAAAAGCTCGGCCTTAACCTCACCGTTGGCAAACCATGTGAACTGAGTGTTCACTTTGAAAACTGGCGGACGATATTTATCGACTGTTCCGCGCACGACCAGGTCAGAAGTAGCAAGGTCGTTCCGGAAGTTAATGTCCTGAACCAATTTATCCTTTTCGAGATTGTATCTCTTTGAAATAACATCGCTTTTAAGTGCAAAGCGGTGTTTATACATGTGGCGTAAATGTGCAATGACCTCATCTGCAAATACTGCGCCACCCGGACAAGCAACGACACCAAGATTAGTCGGTTCTGAATATGGCATTTTAATCCCCTTAGAGAATTTAGGAATCCATACAGGATTCCTTCAATACTTTTATTGTAACTTTTTAAGCGAGAGTGGTCAAGAAAGAAGCGTAAACATAAGAAAACATTAGCAAATTTCGCAAATAATACGGCGCGCCACCCATGTCATTTATGTGACGTTAGGACAAACGCATTATAATCAGTTTTATATTGAAAATGGCGCGAAGGAATAAAACGGCTTACGGGAACACTCTTTTTGCGCTGCCGCGAAAGCGGCAAATGTATATAGTTACAAGCACAAAAAGCGTGTAGCAGGCTAGCCTGCGGTCCCGATAAGCCGTTTTCATGACTGGGAGCCATTTTAGCAGGGAGTATTTTATAATACGTTTGCTCTGGCGCGTCATTTTTCTGCAGTGGTCAATTTTTTTACTTTCTGATACAATCGATTCCATGAAAATGACCCTGATGGGCACAGGCACCAGCCACGGCGTTCCTGTTATCGCCTGTGACTGCGAAGTCTGCAAGTCAACCGACCCGCATGACAAACGCCTCCGGTGCAGCGCCCTAGTCGAGCATGAAGACAAAAAATTTCTCATCGATGTTGGCCCGGATTTCCGGGAACAGGCACTCAAATTCAATCTCCGGCATCTCGACGCAGTTTTCATCACACATTCACATGCCGACCATCTCCACGGAATCGACGACCTCCGCATTTTCAGCCACAAAAATTCAGCCGCAATGTGCAGGGAACAGGCAATTTTACAAAAATATCCGGAGACCAGCGGCGAAGGGCTCCCTCTCTACACAACAGAACGCACAAAAGGCTACATTCACGAGCGATTTCCATACATTTTCGTTGACCACGACAAAGGCGGCGGCATTCCCAAGCTCAATCTAATCGGCATGGATTCAAACAACTCACAAAATCCCCTCAAAATCGGCGGCGTTGAGATCGTTCCAGTTCCCATGCTCCACGGAAACCACCACACAATCGGTTTTGTTTTCAGCTATATCGATTCAAGCAACATCAAAAAAGGAATCGCATACCTCACCGACTGCAACTTTATCTCGGCTCAATCAATCGCCGAAGTCAAAAAGGCAGGCGGTCAAATCGAGCACCTTGTAATCGACGCGCTCCGAGAACGCGAACACTCCAGCCACTGCAATTTTTCGCAAGCCCTGGCCTACGCTGAGCAAATCTGTGCCAAGCATACCTGGTTCACACACATAACACACGAAAAAAAACACAGTCAGATACAAAACTACATAAACGAACATCTGCCTGAATTTCCAAAACTTTCTCAGATAGTCAAAAACGGTGGTAGCGTGGCGCCTTCGTATGACGGCTTGATACTGGAAGCGTAAACCCAATTTTTAAAGCAAGTATATCGTTTCTCAGGGCTTCCGCATTATAATTGATTTTATTGAAAATGGCGCAAGGGAGCGAAACGGCTTACGGAAACACTCGTTTTGTGCTGCCGCGTAAGCGGCAAACGTATATAGTTTCAAGCACAAAACGCGTGTAGCATGCTAGCATGCGTTTCCTATAAGCCGTTTTCACGACTGGAAGCCATTTTTAGCAGCAAACATTTTATAATGCGGAGCCCATGTATCGTTTCTACCTTTCTGTTGCAAAAAGCGACAAAAAACAGCATAATTTTTCATTATGTTCAAACCACAGCTTATTAGCTCTCTTAAAGGCTACAACGGCAAAACTTTTGTTTCTGACCTCATCGCAGGTCTTATCGTCGGCATTGTCGCACTTCCGCTGGCAATCGCATTCGCTATCGCTTCTGGCGTAAATCCGGCAGCAGGTCTTTTCACAGCAATCATCGCAGGATTCTGTATCTCAGCTTTCGGCGGTTCAGCTGTCCAGATTGGAGGCCCTACAGGTGCATTCGCCGTCATCGTTTACGGAGTCGTCGCTCAGTTCGGTCTTTCAGGTCTTGCAACGGCTACACTCATGGCGGGCATTCTTTTGATTTTGCTCGGAGCCTTTAAAATGGGCGGTTTGGTCAAGTTCATTCCATATACAATCGTCACAGGTTTCACAGCGGGAATCGCAGTCACAATCGCAACGGGTCAGATCGGTGATTTCTTCGGTCTCGTCCCTGATTTTTCAAAACCAATGCTGATTCTTGGCGAAGAATATTCAAAAATGCCAGGCGACTTCTTGCCAAAAATCATCGTTTACATAAAATCAGCCTCAACAATCAATGTCTATTCATTCGTGATGGCCGCAATCTGCCTCGCTTTCATCTTCATCTGGTCAAAATTTATCAAAAAAATTCCGGGCAGCTTCATCGTCCTCATTCTTGCCACAGTCACATCAATTCTTCTCGACAAATTCTGCGGCCTCAAAACAGACACAATCGGCTTTTTCGCAGACGGACGGGAGCATTTCGTAATCCCGAACACTCTTCCGGCTCCGCAACTGCCAGATTTCTCGCTCACAACAATCCGAACGCTCTTCCCAACAGCAGTTTCAATCGCAGTATTGGCCGCAATCGAAAGTCTTTTGAGCGCAGTAGTCGCTGACGGTATGACAGGCGGCAAACACGACTCAAACACTGAGCTTATCGGTCAGGGAATCGCAAACATCGCGTCGCCATTATTCGGCGGAATCCCGGCAACAGGAGCCATCGCCCGCACGGCAACAAACATCAAGAACGGCGGAAAAACTCCGGTCGCAGGAATTATTCACGCGCTCACACTTCTTTTGATTCTTCTTTTCTTCGGAAAATACGCTTCTTATATTCCGATGGCAGCCCTCGCCGCAGTTCTTATCAATGTAGCATGGAACATGGCAGGCTTCCCGGCAATCCACGCCCTTCTCCACGGACAGAAGTCAGACATCACGGTTTTTGCAGTCACTTTTTTGATTACAGTTTTCGTAGATTTGACAGTCGCAATCGAATTCGGTTTGGGCTTAGCAGCATTCTTCTTCATTAAAAAGATGATTGATTTGTCAGAAGTTCAGAACAAGCGCGAAGCCCTCATTTCAGGAATCCACGCAGCCGACATGCCGGAAGAAAAACTCGATCTGCCGGAAGGAGCAATGGTCTACGAAATCGACGGTCCGCTCTTCTTCGGTACAGTCCGAAAATTTGAAGTTGCAGTAGAAAAAGCAGGTGTTGACTACAAGGTTTTGATTTTGCGCATGAGAAACACAATCTACCTCGATGCCGGTGGAATCCGCGCCCTTGAACAGGCAAAAGCCGCCTGTGACCGTAAGGGAATCACAATCGTTATCTCAGGAATCCACACCCAGCCTTTCATGCTCCTCGAAAAAACAGGTATGGCAGACAAACTGGGCCGCGAAAACATCCACGACCATATCAATGGTGCACTGGAGCGGGCACGAGAGATTCTTAAATAAATTCCTCACAGAGTGCACAGAGCTCACGGAGAAAGATTTTATATAATCCACAGATTAGCACAGATGAACACAGATTAAAAATTTTCACTTACGAATTTTTGTCGTGTTCATCACAAAGCTTTCATACCGAAAACATATAATCCGTGCTAATCGGTGAAAATCTGTGGATAAACCTCTGTGCACTCTGCAGCCTACACAACTCATTTGCTTCGGAGAATCGCTAAAATTGCTAACTCCTAATTCCTAATTCCCTACACCCCGCTTACCGCCCACAGGGGGATATTCGTCAGCCATTCTTCTTTCCGATAATTTGACATTGATGTGCGGACAGCATATTCAGAATTGAATTTATCAACAAAAAATCTCAGGCTCTTAGCCTTCACATTCTCCTCGGCTTTTACTTCAAGAGGGACGATTAATTTTCCTTTTTGAATCAAGAAATCCACCTCGTAAGTCGATTTTTCCCCTGAGTAATAGTATGGCGTGTATGAGGTCATGGCTTTAAGTTCCTGAAGAACATATTGTTCCGTGAGGGCACCCTTGAATTCCACAAAAACATCATTTCCGCTTATAATGCTGTCCTTGTCAAGTTCACTCAGCGCACCTAAAAGCCCGATGTCACTCAAATAAACTTTAAAATCTGAAAAGACGGAATATGCTTTCAAAGGCATGGCAGGCTTAGAAACTTTCTGCACTTTGTAAATAAGTCCGGCGTCACACAACCACTGAATCGCTATTTCAAATTCTTTCATTCTTGCGCCGCTTTTTATCTGCCCGAAAAAGAATTTTTTATTTTCTTTTGCAAGCTGCATAGGAAGAGAATTCCATACCATGCGGATTCTCGGCAGCTCTTTTGAATCTACATGCTTTCCGAAATCCCCTTCATACTGGCTGATAATATCATTCTGCACGCTCCGAACCTTGTCATAGTCACGACTTTCAACAAAAGCAAGGACGGCCTCAGGCATTCCACCTGTAAAATAGTAATCCCGTAAAAAAGGAATGTATGTTTCCCTCAAGTCTGAAATCAGCGGATTTTCAGGATTTTTTTCTTCGATTAGTTTTGCAAGATTTTCTTCTCCCAAAGCCAGCAAAAACTCAGAAAAAGTCATTGGGTAAAGCCTGAGTTCATTTACCTTTCCAACAGGAAAAGACAAGCCCTCATGAATGCTCACTCCAAGCAGAGAGCCTGCGGCAACAATCGCATATTCCCTAGCCTCCTCGCAAAAATATTTCAGCGACTCAAGGACTTTAGGGGCTTCTTGAATTTCATCAAAAATAATGAGAGTGTTAGAAGCTTGAATTTTTATATGATGCTGCATCTCAAGTGCTGAAATTATGCGTTTAGTGTCATAGTCCCTTTCAAAAAGGTCGGAGTCTTTTTTATTGTTGTAAAATGAAATATAGAGCACATTCTCAAAGCAAGTTTTACCGAATTCTTTGAGCAGCCATGTTTTTCCGACCTGCCTGGCTCCCCAAAGGATAAGAGGCTTCCGTTCAGGACTTTTCTTCCATTCAATCAGCTTTTCTATAAAATTTCTTCGCATGATTTTATTATAGAAAAAGTGAATAAAAAATACAATTATTCCGACGAATTTATGTCAACAAACAACACTTTTTCGTCTGAAAAAACACACAGAGAGAAAATAATCCACAGATTAGCACAGATTTCCACAGATGAAAAAAAATTCCTCACAGAGCGCACAGAGCTCACAGAGATTTTTCTAAAATAATAAGAAAAAGCCTCAGTCACACAAAAAAAGCATGACAGAGGCTTTATATTTTTCCCACCAGAAGAATCTCTCCGTGAGCTCAAAAGCTCCGTGAGGGATTTTCAACTTTCAACTTTCCGTTTTCAGTTTTCAACTTTTCACTTACGAATTTTTGTCGTGTTCATCACAAAGCTTTCATACCGAAAACATATAATCCGTGCTAATCGGTGAAAATCTGTGGATTTCTCTCTGTGCCCTCCAAAGCTCTGTGAGGGATTTTCAGTTTTCAACTCACAATTTATTTTGCGCCATAAATCTCGTAATATTTGTCAATTTCGGCCTTGATTTCATCGGTAATCAATTTTTTGTCACCATTTGTGTAAAGAGCTTCGACTACATCAGCCATTGAAACGATAGCACGAGCCGGGAAACCGTATTTTTCGGTGATAACATCGAGAGCGGCCTTGTCTGAGTCCGGGGCCTTTTCCATGCGGTTGAGGCTTACAATCTCACCCACGATTTTGATTGCTCCCTCTTTTTCTTCCTGAGCCTTGATTTTAGGATAAGTTTCTTCGATTGATTTGCCAGAAGTCGTTACATCCTCGATGATTACGACCCGGTCTCCGTCTTTGATTTTATAGCCCAAAAGAGAGCCTTTGTCTGCACCGTGATCTTTTTCTTCTTTTCGGTCACAGCAATATTTGATTTCCTTGCCATAAAGTTCTGAATAAGCGACAGCCGTAACTACAGCAAGAGGAATTCCTTTGTATGCCGGGCCAAAGAAGACATCGATATCATCGCCAAAGTTGTCGTGAATTGCCTTTGCATAATATTCTCCGAGACGTTTGAGCTGACTTCCTGTTACATAAGCTCCCGCGTTCATGAAGAACGGAGACTGACGGCCACTTTTAAGCGTGAAACTACCAAATTTGAGCACGTTGCACTCAACCATAAAATTTATGAACTCTTTTTTATAATCTTCCATATTTTACCTTCCTGAATGAAATTATATCGAAAAATTTAAAAATAAAAAAGCAACCTGCATGAGCTTAGATTAGAAGAAAGTGCTCACACAGATTGCAAACAAGGAGGAAAAGTTCAGGATGAAATCCTATTCACACATAGATTATGCGAACGGATTCTCGCCTTTATACAAAACGCCTTTCGGCTGATTGTATCCAATTTCGTCTACTTCGACACCGATGTACTTGAATACTTCGTAAAGTTCCTTACCGAAGTGACCGAATGCAACGGCACCGTGGTGCGGGAAGTTCTTTTCGATGAGTACGTGGCGGTAGAAGCGGCCCATTTCTGGGATTGCGAAAATACCGATGCCACCGAATGAACGTGTAGCGACTGGAAGGACTTCACCCTGTGCAATGTATGCGCGAAGAATATTGTCTGACGTTGACTGCAGGCGGTAGAAAGTGATTGGTCCTGGAGCAATATCTCCTTCCAAAGTTCCGTTTGTAACTTCCTGCGGAAGAGAGCGAGCCATAATCAGCTGATACTTCATTTCGCAGAATGAAAGCTTTGTAGAAGCTGTGTTTCCGCAATGGAATCCCATGAAAGTATCTTTGATTGTGTATGTTCCGTGCTTGCCTTTAATGTCTTCGTCGTAGATGTCCTGAGGAACAGTGTTGTTGATGTCGAGCAATGTAACAGTGTCGTCAGAAACAACTGTACCGATGAACTCTGAGAGACATCCGTAAATATCAACTTCGCAAGAAACAGGAATGCCCATTTTTGTAAGGCGGCTGTTTACATAGCAAGGAACGAATCCGAACTGTGTCTGGAATGCTGGCCAACATTTACCTGCAATTGCAACGAACTCACGGTATCCGCGGTGTGCTTCAATCCAATCAAGAAGAGTAATTTCGTACTGAGCAAGTTTTTCAAGGATTTCTGGTTTTTTGTTACCTTTTCCAAGCTCTTTTTCCATATCAGCAACGACGTCCTTAATACGAGCGTCACCAGCGTGCTTGTTGAATGACTCAAACAAGTCAAGCTCTGAGTTCTCTTCAATTTCAACACCGATGTTGTAAAGCTGTTTGATTGGTGCGTTACAAGCAAGGAAGTTGAGAGGGCGTGGTCCGAAAGAAATAATCTTGAGGTGGTTCAAAGCATAAACAGCCTTTGCGATTGGTGCGAACTCATGAATCATGTCAGCACACTGCTCTGCTGTTCCAACCGGATACTCTGGAATATAAGCCTTGATATTGCGGAGCTTGAGGTTGTAAGAAGCGTTGAGCATACCACAATAAGCATCTCCACGGCCCTGAATAAGTCCGCCGTTTTTAGAAGTCTCTTCTGCAGCAGCACAGAACATCTTTGGACCTTCGAAGTGCTTAGCAAGCAAAGTCTCAGAAATTTCCGGGCCAAAGTTGCCAAGGTAAACACAGAGAGCGTTACATCCAGCCTTTTTGATGTCTTCCAAAGCCTGAACCATGTGAATTTCACTTTCTACGATACAAATCGGGCATTCGTAGATTTCGTCTGCGCCGTACTTTTTTGTGTAAGCATCAATGAGAGCCTTTCTTCGGTTTACAGAAAGTGACTCCGGGAAACAATCGCGGCTAACAGCTACGATACCGATTTTGATTTTTGGTTTGTTGTTAATCATTTTTATACCTCTTATAAAAATTTATTTGTTCGCTATGTCAATGTTTTTGCCAGTCAGACCGACAAAAGCACCCTGTTTTGCTTCACTTGAATCTGGATGAGCAATGAGCCACTTGTTGCGAGCCCACAAAAGCTTATCTTCGAAATCAATTTCTTTAATTGCAGGTTTTTCTGTGTTCGTGTCTTTTGGAAGAACGATTACAACACGGAAACCTTCTTTAGAAACTTCGCCGTTCTTAACTGCATTACATGGTGCATAGTGCAAAGTTGTTTCATAAACCTGTACGACAGTTCCTTTTGGAACATAGAATGCTTCAACGAGACCTGTGTCAAGTTTTCCCTTTTTAACAGACTGAAGAGGTGCAAGCAGAAGAACCATGTCGTTCGAAGGAATATTAAGTTCTGAGCCCCGGTGCCATTCAAGACAATTGAGCTTTGTATTGTTGCCGTTGCAGTAGCCAATCTGAATTGGCATTCCGCCGTAAGCATTATCACTCAGCTCTTTTGCAATTGGAAGGCTTTCCAATCCTGCATCGCCCGGCTCATAAATTACAGCATTATCAGGCTTTTTTGTGGTGTCGTCAAGTTTTTTGAGAAGGTCCTTTACATCATAACCTGTAAGAACCTTTCCATACTTGGCAAACGATTTTGAAAAAATGCTTTTTATTTTCATTTTTGTACCTCCAGTTTTAACGTTTGCTAGATTTTAGCCAATTTTGCATAACTCTCTTTGAGGGCTGGATAAAGCTCGGTATACATCTTGTAGAATTTCTCGTATTCTGCAGAATTAGCCGCTATCGGATTCTGAGCAGGATTTGTTTTGATTACCTCTTTGCAGGCTTCCTGAACAGATTTATAGATTCCAGTTCCGACACTGGCTAAAATTGCAACACCAAGAGCAGGCCCTTCTTTGCTTACCACAGTTTTTACAGGGCAGCCATAAACATCTGCGAGCATCTGCCTCCACAAAGGACTTGTTCCGCCGCCACCGCAAGCAAGCATGTCATTGATTTTGACGCCCATTCCACGAAGGACTTCAACAGAATCACGCTGGCTGTAAACAACACCTTCCATTACAGCACGCAACATGTGCTGACGAGTGTGCATTGCAGACAGGCCGATGAATGCTCCACGGCAGTTCGGGTCAAGGTGAGGAGTACGCTCGCCCATCAAATATGGAAGATACAAAAGACGCTCTGCACCAATCGGGATATTTTCGGCCTGTTTGTCCATGAGATAGTAAGGATCTTTTTTCATTCCTTTTGCAGCTGCCATCTCTGCATCACAGAAGTTATCACGGAACCATTTGAGAGAAAGACCTGCGGCCTGTGTAACGCCCATAACATGCCATGCGCCTGGAACGGCACAGCAGAATGTATGAACACGGCCTTTCGGATCGATTGAAAGCTTGTCTGTATGAGCAAAAACAACGCCGCTTGTGCCCAAAGTTGTGAAAGCAATTCCGTCCTGAACTGTTCCTGTTCCAACGGCAGCGGCAGCATTGTCACCAGCTCCACCCACAACAGGAGTTCCAGCAGGAACACCACAAAGTTCACTAGCCTGTGCAGTGACTTTTCCAGTAATTTCTGGAGATTCATAAACTTTTGCCAAAAGCGACTTATCGATTCCGAGTTTTGAAAGGACTTCATCTGACCAGCATCGGTTTGGAACATCGAGAAGCTGCATACCGCTAGCATCGCTTACCTCAGTAGCAAATTCGCCTGTGAGCATGTATCGAACGTAGTCTTTCGGAAGAAGAATATGCGCGCATTTTTCGTAAATTTCCGGCTCATTATTACGAACCCAAAGGATTTTGCTTGCAGTAAAGCCAGTGAGAGCCGGATTTGCTGTGAGTTCAATCAAGCGGCTTGCACCGACTTTGTTTGTAATCTCATCACATTCTGCGGCTGTTCTCTGATCGCACCAGATGATTGAGCGGCGAAGAACATTGCCGGCTTTGTCGAGCATTACAAGACCGTGCATCTGTCCTGAAATACCAATGCCCTTGATGTCCTTTGGATTGATTCCACTTTTGGAAATCACTTCCTTCATGCTGCCACAAGCGGCATGCCACCAGTCTTCCGGAGCCTGCTCTGCCCAACCATTCTGAGGCTGATAAAGCGGATATTCGATTGTTTTTGAGGCAATCGGTTGCCCATCAGTCGAAAACAAAACGGTCTTAGTTCCGCTTGTCCCCAAATCTACGCCAATTACGTATTCCATTATTTATTCTCCTATAAAACTCCGCGTTAGCGACGTTGCACTGAATCACGTTCTATAAACTCACATGGTATGTGAATCATTTTGTTCGGAACAGGCACTCCAACCACATGCTGAAGCAAAAGATCCGCAGCAAGATTTGCAATAGCCTCTGAATCCTGACGGAAAGTAGTCAGTCTTGGATTCGTGTATTCCGATATATAATCATCATCAAACCCCACGATAGATAAATCATCCGGGATTTTTATTTTATGCTCATGAACATAGTCTAAGATCCCCAAAGCAAGAAGATCTGAAACCGCAAAAACAGCCGTCATGTCAGGATGGCGATTGTACAGTTTTTCAAAACCTTTCTGACCGGCTTTTACATTCCAATCCTCGCAGTCCTCGCAAAAATCCTTGTCGATTGGAATATTGTGCTCGCTCAAATACTGGAAGAATCCTTCCTGCCGTTCCTTTGAAGCATAAAAAAAGCTGTCATTTGGTGCTCCCAAAAAACCAATCTTTTTATGCCCCATGGAAACAAGATATTCAGCGGCTTTGTAACCAGCCTTTTTATTGTCTGAAATTATCGTGCAGATTCCAGGTAAAACCGCATTTGTAGAAATACAAGGAATGCCGACCTTTCCTAAATCCTCAAGTTCCTCGCTAAATCGGGACTCAGCATTTATAATAGCAATGCCTTCTACCGAGCGAAACGCAGCGTGCGCCCGGTAGGACATTTTTGTGTGACATGACAAGAATATGATATCGTAACCTGCAGCCTCAACATTTTCCTTGAATTTATTCAATACAACGGAAAATACCGGATGACTGAAACCTCTCTGCATACCTGGATCATCATAGATAACCCCAATGAGGTATGTTCGTTTTGTGGCAAGACTTCTTGCGGCACTGTTAGGCTCATACCCCATTTCATGAGCTTTTTTGAGAATGAATTCCCGGGTCTTCTCAGAAAGATGCCCGGTTCCATTCAATGCTTTTGATACTGTTGGTGCAGAGACTCCAGTTGCATTTGCGATATCATAAATCGTTATCATTTTGAATTCCTGTCGAATCCTGTATAATCAAAATACTCAAAATCAGCAGGCTTTTTATAAAATTCTGTGTCTACACAGAACATTCCAACAAAGGCTCCCGTGAATCCCATTCCACAGAATTCATCAGAAAGTTTAGCAGGCTCACAGATTGGCCGGATTTTTCGGAAATTCTTTCCATCCTGAGACCAAGAGAACCAGCCTTTATTGTGATCAACTTCAAGACGCATCCAAACAGGACCTTTCTCAAGTTCAATTTCCATACCCTGCTGCCATGACTCAAAGCCAAGCTGAGGAGGCATGATTGTATTGACCTGAAGGATTTTTCCTCTTGTTTCGCTATAACCAACAGTCAAAAGATATTGCGTTTCCTCATCGTAGCGATAAACCATACCTGCATACTGCTGGAAATAGTCAGGCTCAAAGTCAATTTTTGTCTCTGCGACAAATTTGAAGTCAGTCTGGCGGCGGCAGAAAATGCTCTGCTCATAGAATGACCATGGTGATTGACCGCCATACATTCTGAGCCAGCCCGGTCGTTCTGTAACAGAATAGCGCCCATCTGCAGGAGTGCGCAATGTTTTGAAATCAACCGGAATGCCTTTTTCGAAGGTATAATGATTTTTGCCCCAGCCAGGAGCACTCTGAATTCCGTCGTTGTCTGCGCTGACAGGAACGTCAACATAGTCCGGCGGAACATTATCAAGAGTGCCGTCTGGCTCTTTTACATATGGCCAGTCATCTTTCCATTCGATTTCAGCCAAAGCAGTCTCTCGGCCGAGGACACAATCTTCTTTGCCAGGAAGCGGTCGACCGCAAAGGTAAACAAGATAAGTGCGTTTTCCATCGATAGAAGAACACCAGCTGCCATGACCTGCCTTATGAATCGTAATCTCATCGTCGTGTCCCCATCCTGAAATCAGAGGATTCTGAGGATGAACTTCATAAGGGCCAGTAACAGACTTAGAACGGCCTACAGTAAGAGCATGTTTGTAATCAGTGCCACCTTCTGCAGCAGCAATGTAATACCATCCGTTGCGTTTGTACAAATGCGGACCTTCAACGCCACCGATATCAGTTCCCTTGAAAATCTTGTAACGCTCTTTGCCCAAAGTTTTTGTTTTGGGGTCATATTCACGCATTACGATTCCAGAGAACTGACGGTAACCAGTCTCGCGGAAATCCCATTCCATGTTGATGTACCAGTGTTTTCCGTCATCATCATGGAACATGGAAGCGTCAAATCCGCTTGCATTAAGGAAAACAGGATCTGACCAAGGACCTTCGATTGAAGGAGCTGTAGTCAGGAAATTCGGACAATCTTTGTGTGGTCCGGCATTCCAGTTACGAACATTTGTGTAAATCAGCCAGAAAAGACCGTCTGAATAAGAAAGGCATGGTGCCCAAATACCGCAAGAAAATTTTTCGCCGTTCATATCAAGGAGCCGTTTTTCACTCAAAGGAGATGGAACACTTGTCCAATGAACCAAATCTTTTGAGCGGCTAATCTCAACTCCAGGATACCATTCAAATGTTGAATTCGCGATGAAATACTCTCCGTTGGCCATACAGATTGAAGGATCTGCATGAAAGCCTGTAAGAATCGGATTTGTAACACGAACCGTTTTCTGATTTTCCATAATTTTTATTCCTTAACAGAACCCATTGTCAAACCACTGATGATATATCGTGACATGAATGCGTAGAAAATAATGATTGGAATCAACGAAACCGCGATACCCAAATAGATTCCGCCGTATTCAGTTCGATAAATATCACCACGAAGCATCTGAACGAGCATTGGAAGTGTATATTTTTCGGTACTAGAGAGCAAAACGAATGGAGTCATGAAGTTGTTCCATGAACCAACGAAAGCGAAAATTGCCTGTGTTGCAAGAGCTGGTTTAAGAACTGGAAGAATGATTCCATTGAAAATACCAAACTCACTTGCACCGTCAATTCGGGCAGCTTCGATAAGCTCAAATGAAAGAACAGAATCCATATATTGCTTCATGAACAATACAGTTCCAGCAGAAGCAATGCTCGGAATAATCAACGGAATGTAGCTGTTCATAAGATGTGCTTTTGACATGAACTGTACGAAACCGATGAAAGAAAGTGAAGCAGGAAGCATGATAAGCATCATGATAAGATTCCAAAGGATTTTTCTCGCTCTGAAATGATAAACATGGATACCATAAGCAACCAAAGATGAGAAGTAAACGCTCAACATTGTTACCAAAATTGAGATTGTAAGACTGTTCTTAAATCCAACCGCAAGCTTGAAACCTCGTCCTGTAAGGACCTTCCAGTTTGCCATTGCATATACACTTGGGAACAAAGAAATTCCCTCGTTAATTTCCGCAGTTGAACGTGTAGCATTGATAAGCATGAGCCAAATTGGTACTACAGCAATAAGTGCGAAAACAATCATGAAAGCATAAATAACGAGCTGTTGAGTAAATTTTTGCTGCTGATAGTTTTTCATTTTCTTACTCCTTTTTTGTAGCTTTTCGGAGCACGTTCTTTAATCATATAGTTAATTCCAAGCGCAAGAATAATCGTAATAACGAACATACCGATAGAAATTGCGGCCGCATAAGAATAATCGTTACGTCCCTGGAAAGCAATGTTATACATATAGATAGCTGTAGTTCGGATCTTGTAATCCGGACCACCGTGCATATCAGTAAGAAGGAACGGAATATCAAACATCTGCATACCACCAACCATAGATGTGATAAGCAAATAGAACATCATCGGACGAAGGAGCGGAACAGTGATTTTCCATGTACACTGCCATTCATTCGCACCATCGATAACAGCAGATTCATACAATGAAGGAGAAATAGCAGTGATAGCAGCCATGAGCAAAATCAAGGTCTGACCACACCACATCCACCACTGAATGAAAGCTACAATAATTCGAGACGAAGGAACACTTCGGAAGAACTGGAATGCCTCCGAAACGATACCAATATTCAAGAGCAACTGATTAACAGGGCCGACTGGATATGCAAACAAACTGCGGAACAAAATTGCGACAGATGTAGCTGTCAAAAGGTTAGGCATATAGAACAATGCCCTGAACAAATTCTTTCCGCGGAGATTAAATTTCGTATTTGTAAGCCATACAGCAAAAAGTAAGGCAAGTCCAAGCTGAGGAGCAAAGTTGAGCCCCCAGATAATAAATGTGTTTACAACCGCACCCCAAAAGTAAGGGTCCGAAACTAATTTTGCAAAGTTTGCAACACCGATAATGTTATAACTCGTCTTAAGACCACGAAGATCACCAAAAGACAAAAGGAATGTATAAATTGTCGGCCACAAATTAAAAATCAAGAAAATAATGACAAAAGGAAGCGTGAAAATATATCCATATTTATTCAGTCTTTTTTGTACATCAGATTTAACCATTTTTTCCCCCAAGTACAAGCAAATAGGCAATAAAAAGGGGAGTGTTTCTGAAAACGCCCTGAATTCACACGATTACAGAAATACACTCCCCTTTTACGGTATTAGTGTACAGTCAGACTAATATCCCATTGTTGAAGAAACCTGATCTTTGAAATCTTTCAAAGCCTGTTCCTTTGTTTTTTCGCCGTTTGCATAAGCAGCTGTAGCCTCGTTGAACAAAGCCTCAATCTGCTGGTCTGTACCCTGAATCAAGCTACCATCGATACCTTTTGCCATTTCACAGAACTCTTTGTAGTGGTTCTGTCCAGCGAGGTATGGATCAGAGAAGCTGTCTTTGAGAGCGTTCTGAACGTTCAAGTTACCAACAGTGTCGCCAGATGATTTAGCATAAGCTGTAAGGAATGTGTCGTCTGTTGCGAGATATTTGATCATCTCTTTAGCAGCGTTTGGATTCTTTGTGTTCTTGTAAGCAGCGATCCAAGTACCGCCCCAGTAGTAGTTAGCTGGTCCAGCACACATAGCCCAGTCACCTGCTGTATCTGGTGAGTTCTGTTTAAGAACATAGTGGAGACCCCAAGTTGGGAGGAGGTAGCAGAATACTTCTACTGGATTTCCTTTTTCGTCTTTGAGAGTTCCCTTCATACCAGCGAACCAACCTTCTGACCACTGACCAACGCGGCCGTCGAGGTTCTCGTCATGGAGAGTCTTACACATATCCATGAACTGCTCCATTGCTGGATCGATAACGAGCTTGTCGTTTACTACCCAAGGCTGTTTACGAGCGCCTTTGTAAGGCATGAACATATCGCCTGAAGAAGAAACGATATCACATTTTCCGTTTGATTTCTCTTTAAGAAGTTTTGCTGTCTCTACGAATTTCTCGAGGTTAGCAACATATTTCTGAACTTCTGCTGGATCGTCTGTTCCGAGGTAAGCTTTTGCAAGGCTTCGGCGGTAGAACAATGCACCAGGACAAACCTGCCATGCCATACCGTAAACGTGGCCATTGTAAGAACCTATTTTCATAGGATAGTCAGCCATTTTGCCTTTAACCTCTTCGTAAACATCATCAAGTGGGAGAAGAAGGTCAGACTCGATATATTTGCGAACGAAAGCGTTCTCCAATGCGAACACGTCTGGTGTACCAGAACCACTCTGAAGAACCGGGTCAAGTTTGTTTGGGAACTGATCAGTTGGTGTCATTGAGTACTCAACTGTCATATCTGGATGAGCAGGTTTGTAATAATTGTTAATCATTCCTTCCAACTCATCTGTGAAAGACCATACTACCAAGTTTTTGCTAGCGTCTTTTTTTGCAGCAGAAGTGTCACCGCCCTTCTTTTCGCAGCCTGTAGAAACCAAAGCTGCAACACAGAGCGCTGCACCCAAAATCAAGTTACTTTTTTTCATATTTCCTCCTAAATGTTTGAAAAAAAAGTGTGTGTGTATGATAAGCGGCGGCCACTACTTTAGGAAATTATAGGCAACCGCTTACCTATGTTTTTTAGATTACTCCCCTTTAATTCTTTTGTCAAGAAAAAGTTTTAAAAATCTGTAAGTTTAAAATTTAGCACTGTATTTTACTTATTTTTAATCTCCAATCCATCTTTAAAAGCATTGCCCACGACCTCGCCGATCACGCGATAAACATGGAAAGAAGCATCGAACATAATCGGCTGAAGTTTGCCCAAGTCAATTTTCCCGTCAGTAAGAACCGAATCATCAACCTGCTCAGCGACAATTTTTCCGCGAAGGTACTCACGCTCCTCGTTCCACTCTGTCACTTCACATTCCAGCGTAACAGGATACTCTTCTATAATAGGGGCATTGACATGGGAACTTTTGTGAACGTGAACTCCGGCCTTTTCGATTTTATTGACATTGCTTCCGCTTTCAACGCCAAAATAGTCAGAAATTTTCACAGTGTTTTTTGTAGCGAACGCAACCGTGAAAGCTCCGGTCTTTTTGAGATTTTCAGTCGTTTTGTGTTTGGCAAGATAAAGCGTAATCTCACCATAATCAGACTGAATTCCCCAGGCTGCGTTCATTGCATTAGGCACCCCGTTTTCGTCATAAGTGCCGATAATGAAAACGCCCTCAGGCACAATCACAGCTTTTTTTGAATCAAATTCCATAATTTTCCTCCATAAAAGTAATTAAAACACAGTTTCTTCTGGAATTCAAACGAAAAGTTTCTTTGACATTTACGCGGTTCGGGCACAGCCCTCACCGAGACTCGCCTAGAAACTCGTCTCACGAGTTTCTTCGCTGCGCGACCGGCTCCCTACACTTTACGCAACGATGCATTACATTGCGTTTCACTCACTATTGTGTTAAAAACATTTCACTTTACGCAACATGCTTGCATCACTATAATAACTTTGTTGTTTATAAATCATTTCATTGGAGTAAAATATGGAAAAAACTATCGCTTTGATTCCTGGTGACGGAATCGGTCCTGATGTAGTTGCAGAGGCTGTAAAAGTTCTCGACGCAGTTGCAAAAAAATTCGGACACAAATGGAATTATACAAACGTTCTCGCAGGTGGAGCCGCAATCGACAAATTCGGTCATCCGCTCCCACAGGACCAGCTCGACATCTGTCTCAAATCAGACGCAGCTTTGCTCGGTGCAGTCGGCGGTCCAAAATGGGACAATCTTCCTTCAGAAATCCGCCCGGAAAAGGCTTTGCTCGGAATGCGCGGCGGCATGAAAGTTTTCGCAAACCTGCGCCCTGCCGTAATGTGGAAGCAGCTTAAAGACGCATGCCCTCTCAAAGACGAAATCGTTGGTGAAGGCCTTGATATCCTTATCGTCCGTGAGCTTACTGGCGGAATCTACTTTGGTGAGCGCGGAACAAGTGCAGACGGAAACACTGCATGGGACACAGAGAAATACACCCGCCCGGAGATTGAGAGAATCGTCCGAATGGGCTTTGAGTATGCCATGAACCGCCAGAAACGACTTTGCGTTGTTGACAAGGCAAACATCCTCAATTCTTCACAGCTCTGGAGACGAGTTGCAGAAGATGTCAAAAAAGATTACCCGGAAGTTCAGCTTTCTTACCTTTACATCGACAACGCTTCAATGCAGATGGTTCGAAATCCACGCCAGTTCGACGTAATCGCAACATCAAACATGTTCGGTGACATTCTTTCTGACGAGGCAAGCCAGATCACAGGCTCAATCGGCATGCTCGCTTCTGCTTCTCTCGGTGACGGAACAGGCCCTGGTCTTTACGAGCCAATCCACGGTTCAGCACCGGACATCGCAGGAAAAGACCTTGCAAACCCGTTGGCGACAATCCTTTCTGCAGCAATGCTCCTCCGCTACAGCTTCAAGCTTGAAACAGAGGCAAAAGCAATCGAAAACGCAGTCAATGCAGTTTTGGATGACGGATACCGCACAGGCGACATCGCAGGAAGCCACCTTGCAGAAGTAAAAGCAGCAGGCAAACTCGTCGGAACAAAGAAGATGGGTGAACTTGTAGTTGAATACTTGAACAAATAGGTCAACTGCCGAGTTTTGTGAATTGTCGGCTAATCACAAAACTCGGCACTTTTCCATCTCATTTTTTAAGATTACTTTACTTGTTATAACATAGATTTTCTTATAGAATATTGCTTTATGGTAAAGCGAGATTCTTTTGAGCGCATGGTTACAGGGATTTCTGACGAAGAAAGACTGAGCATTCTTGATCAAATGAAGTCAGATCCAAATTATGAACCGGCGACAATTCACCCGGCCGATGAAATATTTGATGACAATACAGAGCCCCTTGAAGTAAAAATCAAAAAAGAATCTGTTCTTCTCCGTTTATTCATCTGGTTCAAATCCGTTCTTTCAAACACTACTCAAACTGCAATTTACAATGAATACAAGCTTTCTGAAATCTCTCATAACATTCAGCGGAATTTTCCGGGAGTAATAAATTTCAAGCAAAGCGTTCTTCTCACAAATTTTTACCAGCAGCTCACAGAATTAAAGTCCTGTGCTGATTTTTTCCGCCCGTATTTGAATTCTCTAGATGAAAACGACGGCTCATTCTATGTTTTTCTCAGTTCTTTTGTGATGAGCGCGGTAACATCAGAAATCACCACCAACGTGGATCCTTATTCAAACCCGGTAACACCAAAAATCAAGCCTGACACCCGAAGCAATCTTTTGCGCCGGCTCGAAGATATTTTTGATAACATTCCGGCAAACGAAAAAAAGCAAATGTACGATGCCGCAAAAGCCACAGAATGGATGCGTCAATTCGTCAAAATTCCATTTGCCCGCCTGCTCCTGCAATTTTCACAAACCTCTGCTACCGACTTCACATGTCCGTTTGGCCTGATTGAGCCGGAACTTGATTCTTTTGCACAAATTATGTGCGGTTCAATTGAAATTCCTGACGAATTTTTGGAAGCTCTTTATCTTTTTGCAATCCGCAATTCCAAGCACATCAACGATGAAAACACCGGGCGTGACGCCGGAGATTTTTTGAGCAAGGCACATTCAAGCCTCGGGCTTTTACAAATGTTCGTCACAAGTATTCCTCTCCGCTCAATCACAAGGCTCGTTCATTCAGATTCACAGTGGCGGATAAATTTATTTTCCGGCGGAGAAGACTGGTTCGTCAAATACAAAAACACATGGAAGAAGATTTTTGACCAGAAGTGGGCAGCATGGGAAAGCGACTGTAAAAAAGAAGCCCTTCTCTCTACCCTCAAAGTCAATTTTGAGCTGGACTCATTTCCGTTATTTCCGCAGCGTCCGTGGGAGGCAATTTGGGGCGGCATAGATTTTACTTACGAATCAACTTTGGGCTTCCTCAACTGGTTCATGCGCGAACGTTTTTCAGTCTGTGAGCTTGATTTAAAGACACTTCTCGTGCAAGGTTCTTTCAACAAAAAAGAGAACTACAATACTTTGTCAGAAACTTTTGGCAACATGATTCAGCTCTCAATTTCTTTCCAGGAACTTGAGCGCAAACTTTCGTTCCACGGTGAACTAGGTGCGATTTTCAATAAAATTCATGAGGAAGGTTCTCGCACGCTTCAGGCTCAGACAAAAGTTGACCAGATGATGCGTGAAATCGAGAGTGATGTCAAAAGTCTCATCCATCGATTCTGTGACAACGCACGCGCAATAAATCAAGTTCTTTCTGGAATTCTTGGTCTATCAAAAGATTCGCGCTTCGATACAATTTCAAACCTCAACAAAATGAAGGACAAAAATAACGAGCCGTTCATCAAAAAAATCGAGGCTTCTCAAAAAATTATCGAAAGCGCACTTAATTTCGTAATTGACCTTGAAAACATCGACAAAAAGAAGGCAAAAAGCTAATAAAGCCTGAGGCGATTATCACTGTAAAATGATAAACAAAATCAGCATAAAATCACAATTAGAAAAAACTTTCTCCAAAGAGTCAAAATATATTTTACTTTCCTTCTATTATAATGGGGTGGCTTTGGAATCTCCCCATCATGCCCGCTGGGGAATGACACTTTTAACAGCAGGAACAATGAGATTCCGCTGGAACGAAACGAATGAAAACCGCACGAAAAATCTCAAAGAAATCCTGACAGAAATAAAAAATCCGGTCTGCTCCGGGAACTGTTCAAGCTCGGAAGGTGTTTGCGACTGTAAGCTTAAATCTGTTCCAATCGAGCTGATTCATTCAAAAATCGTCGTTGAGGCAAAGGAATCTTGTGACACAAAAGGCTTACAGGGAGACGGAATCGTAACTCAGAATCCGCTCTTGGTTCCGACGGTGACAGTCGCTGACTGCGTTCCGATTTTTTTGTACGACAAGGAAACAAAGGCAATCGGAGCTTTCCACTCAGGCTGGAAAGGCACGGGAATTGCTGGAGCCGGTGTAGAAAAAATGATTGAATTGTACGGCTCAAAGCGAGAGAACATCTGTGCCGCAATCGGGCCTCACATCGGCAGCTGCTGTTATTTTGTGGATGAGGAGCGCGCCGAATATTTTACAAAGAACTTTGGCGAAAAATGCGTGGAAAAGGCAACCGCTTTCAAAAATCAGAAAGATGAAGAACTTGCAAAACGCTTTCCCTACCGACTCTCACTCACAGAAGCAAATCTTTATGTGCTAAAAAGTGCAGGCATCCGTGAAGAAAATATCGTAGTCGCACAGGACTGCACCTGCTGCACAAAATTTGAAAACGGCCAGAATATTTTCGGCTCATTCCGCCACCAGGCCGCATTTCTGCCGCAATCGCTCACAGCAGAAGAAAAAAGCCGCTCGATGTGTGTTCAGGCGGCTTTCGTAACTATTTTTTAAGCAATTTGTACTCGTTGTAAGCCAGAATGAACGGGCCAACTCCTTTGGCATCGTCTTTTACTATCGGCTCGCTCAGGTAGTAGGCTACTGTTCCGTCACGGCGTTTGTTGTTTTCCGGGCCAAGCCCTGCAACCAGACAGATTCCGTCGAGCGAAAGAACTCCGCCCTCGGTTTTGAGATATTTGCTGCAGATTCCCTCAAATGCCATGATTCCGGCTTTTCTGTAATTTTCTTCGTTTGTAGTGCCAGTCAAAATGCCCGTGCGCAAGCCTTTTAAAAGTGAGTAAGCGAAGATTGAAGTTCCAGACGTTTCAAGATAATTGCCCTCAACATTCGGAAGAGCGGGGAGCTGGTACCACATTCCGCTTTCGTGCTGAAAACGAAGCATTGAATCCTGCAAGTCAATGAACATAGCTTTGAGGTGATTCCAGTTGTCGCTGCCCTTGTCCGGGGCGTGGTTCAAAGTGTCGAGCATTGCCATGCTGAACCATCCGAGAGCGCGAAGCCAGTAGTTCTGACACAAGCCGGTGTTTTTGTCGCACCAGAAAGCTGATTTTGAACTGTCGAAACAGTGATAGTAAAGGCCGTCAGCCGGATTCTTCATTAATTTTTCGACATTGAAGAACTGATTGTAGATATCGTCCTTGTTTTTCCCGTCGTTGAAAGTTGCGTCATATTCCATGTAGAACGGCAAGCCCATATAAAGACCGTCGAGCCATACCTGATTCGGGTAAATCTCCTTGTGCCAGAAATTGCCTTCTTTTGTGCGTGGCTGAGATTTTACCTGCTCGTAAAGCTTGTCGAGGGCCAGGCGGTATTTTTCTTTTTTGGTGAGCGCATAAAGAGGGAAAAGATTCTTTCCGCCGTTGATTGAGTCGATATTCCATTCTTCTTTATTAAAGCCGTCTATAGTGCCGTCGTCGCTGATGCGGAAATCCTCGTAGTAGTCAGCGAATTTCAGGAATTTTTCGTCTTTGCTGGTGTCGTAAAGCTCCAGAAGAGCCATAATCATGCAACCGTCGATGTAATCCCAGCCGGACTTTTTGCCAGCCCTGGCCTTTTCAATGTTCCAGACAGGAATTTCGGCAGTCGATTTTGTCATCAAATCTTCGATATATTGGTCAATAACTTTTGTATCCACGATATAGCTCCTACAACTTGTAAAATTCACACAGAGATGCACACAAATTAACGCGGACAAAATATAAACTTTTGTAAACCTGTGCTTCATTTTCAATGGGAATATAATAATACAAAAAACGACCTTAGTAAGTATACATTTCCGACAAATTTTCTGCAAAATACGATGTAGTGCCGGGGTTAACTTTTTCAGAAGCAAGCTCAGGACAAACGTATGATAGAGTAAAACTTCCAAAAATAACAACTGTGACATCTGATAATAAACAGTCTGTTTACATAGGTATGGCTTATCAGGATATGAATAATACAATAAATCCTGTAAAAGCTCGTTTTGGAACAAGATCTGTAGAAGATCCTTCTTATGAAGAATTACATGAAAGTGTTATTTTTATAGGTACAAACATCACAATCAATACTCGGCATGAAGGCGGAAACTATGTGCCTTACATTTACTACTACAATGCTTCTTCTAACCAGACACCGAACTCAATCAAGGTTGCCTGGCGAACTGACATGGAGACACTGCGCGACGGTGCTCGCCCTGACAAAACCGATGGCGGAGCAAAAGATACCTTTACCGGAGCTTGGGAAAGCATGACAATTCCAACAGAAAACATTCCTATTGAGGCAACCGTTTGCGGTGGCGTACCTTCAACAGCAACAGGAACAAATGTTTATATGAATAGCACTGTATTCCTTGGTTACATGAGCGATACAGGTTACGAGAAGGCGTACATCAAGAAATAAAAACATAGTAACAACTAATCCCACTTACAGCAAAGAGTTTTGCTATAAGGGGGATTTTTTTTGCTTCATACTCTATCCAGTAATTTCTTCCTTAAAAAAGCAACTTCCCAAAATATTTTTTGTAAAATTCTGACTTTTTTCGTTCTGCATTGCCGAAAACGCACTTTTAAAGGAAATAAATAGGTATGGGAATTTGAAGAAGACTTTGTGACGGCCGCGCTAAGTTTTCAGATTTTCCTCAAATCTTATTTATCTGGAGAAATTCATGAAAAAGCGAATTCGAAACAAAAAGAAAAATCAGTTCAGAAAGATGCGCAAACGAGAACCAAAGCGTACTTACAAAGACACCTTGTTCCGCACTATTTTCGGCGGCAAAGATGAACGAAGCAAAAGATGGCTTTTGTCCTTGTATAACGCGCTCAGCGGGAAGAATCACACTAACATTGAAGACTTGGAAATCACCACGCTTGAGGATGTTATTTACGTCTCGATGAAAAATGATTTGTCCTTCCTGATTCATTCACAGATGTGCTTGTACGAGCATCAGAGCACGGTGAATCCTAACATGCCTCTCCGCGGATTGCTGTATTTCTCGCAGCTGTATCAGCAGTACATCGACAAGCACAAGAAAAATCTCTACGGCAGCGTGCTCGTTAAAATTCCGGCTCCGCAGTTCATCGTATTCTACAACGGCGATAAAGAACAATCGGATATTGTGGAATATAAACTTTCTGATGCATTTATTGAATCTGGCAAATTTGCAAATATAACAGAAAGCCCACAAGAAAATTCTTGTCGCGACAAGGATATCGCAAAATTTGAATGGACGGCAACAGTGATAAATATAAACAAAAATCACAATGAAAGTCTTTCAAAAAACTGTGAGCCGTTGTATTATTATTGTGAGTTTGTAAATCAAGTGAAGGAAAATCTTTCACAAGGGATGACTTTTGACAGCGCGGTTAACGAAGCAGTTGACTTCGCAATCAAAGGTGACTTCCTGGAAGGATTTTTCCGGGAGAAGCGCATGAAGATTTTGGATGACATTTATACAGAGTTCGATCAGGAATCTTATGACGAGACTCTCCGAAACGATGGTCGCATAGAAGGAATTAAGCAAGCATCCATTGCAAATGCGAAGAATTTACTTCGGATGAATCTTGGTTCACTAGACCAAATTTCTCAAGCTGTCTCACTCCCGCTGGAGAAAGTAATTGCACTCAAAGAAGAACTTTCGCACGAGACAGTTGCTGTCACAAATTAACACAAAATCTATCCGTCAATTTGAAAGAAAATTGACGGATAGATAAATCAAGTGAAGGAAAACCTTTCACAAGGGATGACTTTTGACTGCGCGGTTAACGAAGCCGTTGACTTTGCAATCAGAGGCGACTTCCTGGAAGGATTTTTCCGGGAGAAGCGCATGAAGATTTTGGATGACATTTACACAGAGTTCGATCAGGAATCTTATGACGAGACTCTCCGAAACGATGGTCGCATAGAAGGAATTAAGCAAGCATCCATTGCAAATGCGAAGAACTTTCTAAAAGAAGGTGATTCACCTGAAAAAATCGCTCGATGTTGCTTCCTCCCGCTGGAGCAAGTTATTGCACTCAAAGAGGAACTTTCGCACGAGACGGTTGCTGTCACAAATTAACACAAAATCTATCCGTCAATTTTGGAATAGAATTGGCGGATACAAACGTATTATAAAATGTTTCATGTTAAAAATGGCTTTCAGTCGTGAAAACGACTTATCGTAAGTGAATGCCAGTTCTACAAAAAGAACGGCCCACCATGCATAATGCACAGTGAGCCGAAATCGAAATCACCCTGAGGCTAACTCAATTTTTTACAGGCAACTATTTTTTCAAAATCACGAATGACTTTGCCGGAACAGAACCTGGCAATGAAGCACTCTCGGTTGGAGTACCACTTGTGACGTCGATGACTTTTGTGTAACCGGTGGTGTCAGACGACAGATCGTGTGCTTCATCAGTAGCATTAAAGAATACTCTGTATGTTTCAGATGCATTACTAACTGTATAACGTGTTACACCAGGTTTTGGATTTGTAATCTTTATATTTGTAGCATTTGTAAACACAGGAGAAGATTTTCTTAAAGCTATAAGTCCCTTATATGTGTTATAAACATCATTATATTTTTCAACAAATGACAAATCCACTGTATTTACAGTATCGATGCCAAATTCACCTGTACCATTATCCCATTTCTGTCCGCCCTTTGTATCTGCGGAATAGCTGTCAGGATTTCCACGTTTTGTACGCATAAATTCCTGTCCGCCATTGATGAATGGTGTACCCTGAGCAAGCATTACAAATGCCGCACAAAGCTTATCCTGTGCTTTTATGAGAGAAAGCTGATCAGCAGTAAGCTTATCAACTGTAATGAAGCTGCTTACAATTGCATCCTTGCCTTCTACCTTATCAAAGCTGAGGCTGTAGTCAAGTTTATCGAACAAAGTGTAGTTATCATGACATTCAACATAATTCAAAGAACGTCCTGTAACAGAAGTGAAAGCATTTCCTCTCAATCCTGCGTTAATATCAGTATCAACAAATTTTCCCTGTACCTGACCGATTCCGAAACCGCCGAATTCAGCACCCTTTATGGCATTACGAATTCCATCATTGAAACAGGCAACCCCGTTTGCAGCATTTGTTGTATCAGCACAATTATCAATTTTATTCTTGTCAACGCCGTTTTTAACAAGGCTTGTACCGCCAGTCCATGGCTCACCATAAACCATTACGTTTTTATCGATCGCAGAAAGTTCCTTATAAATTTCTGCCATTGTTGCGGTGCTATGCAAGCCCATAAGGTCAAAGCGGAATCCGTTAATGTGATAGTCAAGCATCCAGTGTTTAAGGGAGTCAATCATGTACTTTTTGAACATAGGTGCTTCACTGTCTGTTTCGTTTCCACATCCAGAACCGTTTGAATAAGATCCGTCTGCATTTATGCGATAGTAATAATACGGAACGGTAGAATCATACAATGAGCCTCCAGCCGTTCCGCTTGTATGGTTATAAACAACGTCCATATTGACAGCAATACCAGCCTCATGGAATTTTGCAATCATAGTTCGAAGTTCTTTAACAGCCTGCGTTCCATCTGTATATCCTGATGAAACATATCGTCCTTCCGGGACATTGTAATGATACGGATTATATCCCCAGTTGTAGCCGTCATCAGCATTTACCTGAGAATAGTCAAACATAGGCATAATCTGAACGTGAGTTACACCCAGGTCTTTAATATACGAAATGATTTTGTCAGAGTTTGCAATATCAAGGAATTTACCGGTTGAATTTGTTACAACAGCACGGCTCCAATCTCTGATGTGCATTTCATAAATTACTGCATCATTATAAGTTTTTGTTTCTGAACCAGTAGAACCAAAAGGATTGTAATAGCCTTCTTTTGTTCCCCATGTAGAATCGTATGTACCGTTGTAAAGAGCTGTAGAATCAGAATTGATGTCTGTAATTTGAGCTGCAATACTGTCCGCAGAAGCGGCCTTAGCATAAATATCACAAACGTAATATGTTGTTCCGTTATTTACAATCTGATATTTATAATATTTATAGGCATTGTAATCCTTTTGTGTAGAAGTCCAGATGCCTGTGTTTTTGTCAAAGGTCATTTGTACCGGATCAACAGCCGGTTTTCCATAAAGTTCTTTTTCAGTAGTTGAACCAGATGCCTTAGCGGCTACTGTTGCACTCTGGAATGTTCCGACATCAGCTGAGCTTGCATACAAAAGCAATTTTACATCAGATGCTGTAGGTGCCCAAACTTTAAAAGTTGCACCATTTGAATCAAGAGTCAATCCGAGGTCTGAACCTGAATAAAGGAAATCATTAAGGCTTTCCTTTACAGCAGCATTTGTATTTACAGAAATCTTACCGAATTTTTCATGCTGCAAAGACCAGCTTTTTGAAGCGTCAACAGCAGATGCGAGAGTAACAAGCAAAGTATCCGTAAAATTCTTAGATCTGTCTGTTTTATTTGTATAATTTACGACATCTTTTACAGCAATAACAGAACCATCATCAGCAACCAAAGAGAATCCATTTGAGTCCGCAGATGTTTGAAGTCCGTATTTTACGCCAAGAACAACTTTCATAGTTGTCGGGCTTTCCATTAAAACAGAGCTGAATGAAGGTGACATATTTTCAGTAATAGAATACACGTTTTTGTCTCCGCTGATTACCATGAAATGTTTGTTTCCAGATGCCAAATCCATTACCTGATCATCACCAGGATCTTTACTCCATTTTGGATCCCTGATAATGAAATTAAGATTTGCGTTGGAACTAATTGCCGAAAGTGCTGCAGTCGCTGTTTTCAAAAGAGAAGAATCAAGCACCATATATCCGATGCCAGTTGAAGAATCTTTTTTGAATTTCCCTGCTGTATCGTCCCAGCCTGGAGCACCGTCGCCGCCGTCCGGCCAAAGCCACAAGCCCCAGTTTGAATATTGTCCGTCCGGTCGATAGTATAAAAGAATCACATTTTGATTTGAAGAGTCAAGAGTTTTTACAAGTTCTGCACCAGATTTTATAGAAGCAGGAAACTCGCCTATTGTTCCTGGGGTTACATCAGAATTTACCTGCTCTTTTTCAGGAACTTTTTTATCATCATCATCGTCATCGTTGCTTTTACATGACGCAAAATTGAAGATAAATGCCGTTGCAGCTAATAACAGGGCATATTTTTTCAACAGTTTTTTCATAAGACCTCCTTATAAATATATGCAAAATTGGGCTAGGAACCCCTAGCCCAATCTAAAAATTATCACAGAATGATATTTTTATTTTTTCTGTGCATAATCGAATGTCTGTTCTGCATCAGAAGTGATGTTGAACCAACCACCCTGATCTGCATATCCGTCCTCAGAGAACTGGAACTTGAAGTTTGTTCCTTCGGCAGCCTGATCTACAACCCAAGTTCCACTAACATCATAATCCTTTGAAACATAGAACACGATTGTTTTTGAAGCTTTATCAGGTGTTACTGTAAGCGTAGAATTAATGAATGTAGTGCCATCGCTAGACCACTTTCCTGCTTTTACGCCAGACCAAGAGATGTTTGAATCAATCTTGACACTTGCCTTTTCTGCGATGTCATCAGGAACTTTCATTGTGATAGTGTTTGAAAGAACCTTCTGAGAAATTGTACATTCGTATTTTTCGTCAGAATTATCCAAGTCAATCAAAACAAGCCAGCTTCCGTCTTCTTCTGGAGTAAATGTGTATGCACCATTGCTTGCAAGGTTCAAAGAAGGATTTCCTGCCTCAAGATTTGCATCGACAATGTCAACAACTTTGAATTCCTGTGTAACAGATACATTTCGTTGATACTTAACTTCAATTGTAGGCCATGTTACAACGCCTTTTGCATCTGCCGTAGCACGATATTTTGCATGGTCTGTATCTGTAGCAAAAGCTGCATCTCCCTTCCAAGCCTTGTATGGCCATCCTGCAGCCCATCCGTCAAATGCGGCACCATTAATCCAGTATTTTGTTCCAGCTGTTGCACCTGTCATCTGGAATGTGAGCTGAATGACAGCAGGATTCTCGATAACTTTTGCGCTGACATTTCCATCAAGATCGATGAACACAGTCATGATATAAGTGCTTCCAGCAGTCTGATCTGTGACTTTTGCGTTAGACTCATCACCTTTTATAAGAGGTGAGAATGAATCTTTGCCAGCTTCTACAGTTCCACCAGTATATTTTTCTGACCAATCGAGGTTGGCGATTGCAAAATATTCATCTGCGTCAGTTGCAACATATGAAACTGTGTAGTAAATACCTTCATCTGTTTTGTTGCTCTGTTTAAGAATGTAGTTTGCAATGTCAGATTTTGCTTCATACTCATCTTTGTCATTTTTACCAAGATAAGGATTACCCCAATTGCTCATTCCACCACGAAGGATGAAACCTTTGAGTTCAGGATAAACGACAGTCTTTCCACCTTTAATTGAAGCAGTGGCATTTACGCCATCAATTTTAATTGTTAGTGTGTATTTTACATTTTCAGTAAGACCTGTTGACTTACAGTTTCCACCACCACCTGTCTTATTGTCGTAAACCAAAGCAACACCTTTTTCTCCATCAGCTTCTGTAACTGTAGCATCGCCAAAAGCTCCGCCGTTCCAGTTTCCTGATTCAAAAAGAACTTTCCACTCTACTTCCGAAGAAGTAGCTGTAAATTCATAAGTATATGTATTTGTTGAGATATCTTTAGTAGTCCAATTTACGACATTTGACCAGCCCTGCATTGCACCCGCAATACCGCCGCTAGAAAGATCGTAAGCTTCTGTATCATGCAAGGCACCGCCGTCTGAACAACCGATAAGTCCAAGAGCGAACGCACCGGCTGCAAGTAATGAAATTATTTTTTTCATCATTAAACTCCTTTAGCAAAAACTAGAATTCCCAGCGGACACCGCCACGAATAGCTGCATAACCATCAAAATAGTCAACAGCATCAATACCACCGACAGCATTTCCATCCCAGCGGTCGCTTACGTTTGCACCGTTGAGGGCGAGTCCATCCTGTCCATCACCGAATTTCTTGTATGGGTCCATGTTGTATACAAACTGTGCGTAAAGAATCGGAGATTTGACGCGTTTAATCTGCTTTGCAATTCCAAGTGCAAAACCAAATTTTGTGTTTTCGTCTTCTTTATAACCTTTAGCTGCATCTGTACTCTTAACAGTCTTGAGACCAAAAGCAGCACTGAGCTTGAAATCCAATGGGAGAGTTGCCTCGGCAACCAAAGTGTTGAACAAACGAACATCATTTGCATTATCCAAACCGTAGTAAATGTTCAACTTTTTAATTGCATCCGAAACATCATTGCATTCAACTGTAAGACCTGCATTGTTGAATAAGAACTGACTGTCAGAAGCACTGTATTTATTTGATTTTCCAGCAGCTTTTGCAAAATCATCATAGGTGAATGTATTGTATTTGAGACCTGCATTCAATGTAAGACTGATGTCATCAGTGAGATAGTAAGCGATTGTTGGCTCATATTTCATCTTTGCACCGCTCTTTACACCGAACAAAGGATCCATTTCGCTTGAACAACGTTTGTTATACCAACCTGCCGCACCATCGCTCCACCATGCAGATTCTTTATAGTATCCTTTTACAACGTCTGAATTAGTATCAAGATGTTTGAGAGGAAGAGCTGCTGTTGCATCGAGAGCAATGTAAAGGGCATCATCCAAAAGATTTGCGTAACCAGAGAAACCGATGTTCTGGCTATTGAGAACACCGAGAGTATTTGAAAGATCAAATGTACCATCATCATGATTCTCACGAAGGAAGAGCATTGAAGCCTCAGCTCCTCGCATTCGGTAGTCCAATGAAACGCCCCAAGATTTTTCAGCCGCATCGTAGCCCAACTTAACTTCACCGGCCATGTTGTTAACACTATTATCACCAGAACGATAGAATACATCTGTTGAATAACCTGTATAATCAACAACACCTTTACTGTTCTTTTCTCTTAACTTGTCGCTTGACATCTGATGTGTTGCGAAAAGCCCCTGTGCAGCAAATGTGAGAGAACCTGAGCCAGCATTAAGTTTTTCTTTCATACCAAAGATGAAGTCATGTTCAACAGCGTCCTCAAAGAGTACATCGCTGTCATACATACCATTTGACTGGAAATCAAATGTAAATCCAACATTTTCAAGTTCTGCACCGAACCAACCAATGTAGCCATATTTTGTACCTTTGCGATCTGCACTCTTGTTTGGAACGAAACCTGCATCAAGCTTAATTCCTCTATCTGCAAAGAGTTCCTGAGCTTTTGTACCTGTGCTGAATGATGCGAAACCACCTACATGCTGATAGCCAGCATCCCAGTTTCCATCAATAGTAGTCCAAAGGATTTTTGTTCGTTTGTCCTGTTTTGCATAGTTGAAACCTGTACTGTAATTTACCCATGGAGTTTCAAAGCCGAACTTGAGGTGTCCAAGGTATGGATTTGAACCTGGACCCTGCATATCTGCATTTCTGTCGCTATTATCATTTGCATTTGAAAGCCAAGCTGCTGGGCTTGAAGCAAGACCGCTTGCTCCCTGTCGGAATTTTTTTGTTCCATTTCCAGAAGCATCTTTTTTGTACAATTCTATCGGCCTTTTCCAGGAATCGTTAATAGTAAGTGTGTCATCAAGCTCAGTCTCTGCAACAGCAAGCTCTACATAAACTGGCATTTCCGGAGTAACGTTTCCGCTGAATTTAGCATAGCTTTTTGCACCTACAGTAACACTGTCAATGTCCATACCTTTCTTTGTTTTGTCATTTATACCCTGTGTAAGGAATTTTGCCTGTGAACCGAGCATTGTCCAGGTCATGAATTTGATATTTGCTTTTTTAGCATTGGAATCGTTTCCACCACCGACAAGAGAATCAAGCTCACCGAGTGAGTTTTTACCACCAAAACCATCATCTACGAAATCCGGAGCCTTCAAGTCTGTTGTCCAGCTTCCGTCAACGATGAACTTATACTTTACTGTTGTTCCTTTTGGGAATTTCTTTACGAGGGTAAATCCTTTTTAACCCTTCTCCATTGGCAATGCCGCATTCTGCCAGTCAGTGAAGTCACCGGCGACGAGAACTTCTGTTGCACGAGGGTTTCCATAGAAGAATGTTGCTTCAATGGAACCATCATCCAGCTTTTTTGCCGAGATGTCTGCAAACATGAGAGCAGAACATGTCGTCAAAATAGAGATGAAACCAATTACTTTTTTCATCTTTTCCTCCAATATTTTATTAGCAAATACGAAAATGATTCAAACAAAATGGAATCGTTTCCAACTGCATTTTTTCTAATGTTACGACATAAAAAATAGTTATTCAAAATTTTTTTTATAAATTTTTATAAAATGTTCCTTTTGTCATAATTTTGGAGAAAATGGACACTTTCAACCAAAAAAACGTTGTCTCCCATAAGTTACAACATATCCTAAATAAACGGTTTCTTTCCCGAAATCAGCTGCATTTATCTTTTCTTCAATAAAAAGTGCAAGATTTTAATAAAAACATTAATAGAATACAATTTTTTCTAGATTATTCATTGACATTTTTTCTTTCATACATTCAAGTCCCAACAAATCAAAATTCATAAAAGTGAAAATTGTACGATAGTGACAAAAAAATTATAACAAAAGGAACTTTCTCAAAAAAAAACAGAAAAATCTTTTGACCTAATATCATAAAAGGGTCTATAGTAAATTCAGAAAGAAAGCATAGCCTCCTTTGTGTTTATTTCGCGGGGGATAGCAATGCCTATATTGTTTATCCCCCAAATTTTTTTTGCCTTGAATTGGAAACGATTCCAAAACAAAAAACTTTTTCGGGCTTGTGCATCTTTCTATAAAACAGGAAATAACGGCAGTTTGCCGTAGATTATAGGAGGATAAAAAATGAAAAAAATTGTATGTGCTGCAGTGGCTCTTGCTATGCTCGCTCCAATCAACATGTTTGCTGCGAGAAAGGAACGCTCAAAGAAGTCTTCTGGAAAAGTCACTCTCAAAGTTTGGGAATCAGATGACTCAGCAAGAAAATATGTTGAATGGGCCGCAAAAGAGTTTATGAAATCTCATAAAAACGTAAAAATTGAATACGAGCACGTTGAATCAACAGACGCCCGTGCAAAAATCGAGCTTGACGGACCTGCAGGAGTTGGCGCAGATGTTTTTGTTGCACCACATGACCATATCGGAGCTCTGGTAAACGGCGGACACGTTGCAGAGAACACAAACAAAGACTATCTCTCTCAGTTCGTAAATGCAGCTCAGGTTGCTTCAAAGTATAACGGCAAACCTTACGGATATCCAATCGGAATCGAGACTTATGCACTCTTCTATAACAAAGATTTGATTCCAAACCCACCAAAAACATGGGATGAAGTTATCGCTTATGCAAAAAAATTCAACAACGATGCCGAGCGAAAATATGCTTTGGTATGGCCGGTTGCAGACGGTTACTTCGACTACATGTTCATGAGTTCTTATGGTGCACAGCTTTTCGGACCAAACGGAAACGACCGAAAACAGCACAACATCAACAGCCCGGAAGCTATCAAAGGTCTTCAGTACTTCCAGTCACTCCGCAAACAGATTCTTAATGTTCCTTCTGCTGATATGACAGGCGATTTCTGTGATTCTTCATTCACACAGGGTAAAGCCGCCATGTTCATCACAGGTCCATGGAAGATTGAGGCTTTCTCTCGACTTGGCTTGAACTACGGTATCGCACCACTTCCAGCATTCCCAGGAATGTCTCAGCCAGCAACTTCATTCTCTGGCGTACGCCTTGCATTCGTAAGCTCATACACAGAGCATCCGGCAGAAGCAGCTGAATTCGCAGACTTCCTCACACAGAAAGCTAACCTCGAAAAACGATTTGCTCTCACAAAACAGATTCCACCACGCAAAGACATCACAACAAATGATCCTTTGAGCAACGGAATCCTCGAGCAGACTAAATACGCTATTCCAATGCCAACAATTCCACAGATGAACACATACTGGTCTGCCATGGGCGCAGCTTATGCCGGAATCTGGGACGGCGATGATGTTGTAACAGACTTGAACAGCGCCGCAGCCTCAATGGACAGTGCTAAATAAAATTTAAAAACTATCATTAAAAGCCAGATCACCAGCTTTCTTCTATATAATTGGTGCTCTGGCTTATTTATAATTGTACAGGGAGTGAACCATGACCACTACGAATACAGTTAATGCGAATCAATCAATTGACCCAAAACTTCCACAGAAGGCTATGCGCGCTTCCTGTTGCTATATGGGACTTGGGCAGTTCGCAGTATTAAAACAGCGCCTTCGCGGTATTCTGCTGATGCTGTTCGAGGCATATATTCTCATTGATATAGTTCTAGGACTTTTTGACATATACATTCCGGGCGAGTTCTTCGATTCCATTTACTATGAAGGCAATAATTTTCTTCTTCGCGCACTAAACGGAATGCTTTTCTTTTTCTTGGATTTTGTAAATCTTGTTTTTTGTAACAATACAATTATCGGCGGTCTGACGGGTCTCATCACTTTGGGTGATCCGCATCCAGAGCTTCCGGTAAATGAACGAGATCATTCAATCTTCATGATGATTAACGGTCTCATCGTTGTAATTCTTTTGGCAATATTTATTTTCTTGTATATTTCAACAATCTTTAATGCCCGCAAGGACGGAGAAAAGATTGTCGCAAAAAATAGATTCCCGACAAGGCAACAGACACGAAATGACATCGCACAGAACTCATTCCCAATCATGGGTATTGCTCCGGCTGTCATTCTCATGGCTTTTTTCACTGTTGTTCCTCTTTTGTTCTCGGCTTTGGTCGCGTTCACAAACTATTCTTCACCAGACCATATTCCGCCTAACAATCTTGTTGACTGGGTTGGATTTGAAAATTTCAAGACGATGTTTTCTTCATCTTCTCAGACTGGTAACGGTGAATGGCTCAGAACTTTCGGTCATGTAGCAAGCTGGACTCTCATCTGGGCAATTTTCGCAACATTCACTTGTTTCTTTGTAGGTTTCTTCTTCTCTGTAGTCCTTTTGGACAAACGAATCAAGCTTCCGCAGATTTACCGAACGGTTTTCATTCTTCCTTATGCAATTCCACAGATGCTTTCCCTCTTTGTTTGGGCAAATCTTCTGAACGGTACGATGGGTCCGATTAACGTAATGCTCAATTCTATCGGAGTCAAGGCAGTGCCATGGCTTTCAGATCCGTTCCTTGCAAAAGTCACTCTTATTCTTGTAAATATCTGGATTGGTTTCCCTTATTCAATGATTCTTGTCACAAGCTCAATGACAGCTATTTCAAAATCTCTTTATGAAGCAGCTGGAATTGACGGTGCAAGCAGATGGCAGCAGTTCAAATCAATTACGCTTCCAATGGTCATGTATCAGCTCAAACCAAACCTTATCATGCAGTTCGCCGGAAATATCAACAGTTTCGGTGCAATCTTCTTCTTAACTGGCGGCGGTCCTTCACTCAAAACAGGTGCGGGTGCAGACGTGCTCAACCTCAGTATCGCAACGCAAGCAGGAAGCACAGACAACTTGATTACATGGATTTACAAACTTACCATGAACTCAAACCAGTACAATATCGCTTCGGTTCTCTCAATTCTCGTCTTCATCGTATTGGTTCCGTTCGGATTGTATAACTTCATGCGTACCAAATCATTTAAGGAAGGTGAATTATAATGAACAGCAAATTCAAACTAAACGGAAGCGGCCTTTCACTCTCGCTATTAAAAATCATTTTGATTATTCAGGTTTTACTGATTATTTACCCGATTGCCTTTACAATCAGCGCGTCATTCATCAGGGAAAATTCTTTGTCAGCGGTCGGAACGATTCCTTTTTCAAAGCCGTTTTCCCTCATGCAATTTAAGAGGCTTTTTTCTGAGACTAATTACGGTCACTGGTATCTGAATACACTCAAAGTTGCCTGCATGAACACGGTTATCACGGTTTTTGTTTGCAGCTTCACAGGTTATATTTTCTCCCGATTCTGGTTTCCGTTCAAAAAGACTGTCATGGCTTCCATGCTCGTTCTCCAGATGTTCCCAAGCTTCATCGGAATGGTCGCAACTTATGTCATTTTGTGGAAAATCAATGCTCTCAACACACTTTGGGGGCTGGTTCTCGTTTATGCGACAGGCAGTATTCCTTACAATGCATGGCTTATGAAAGGCTACTTCGACACAGTTTCAAAAGACATTGCGGAAGCGGCTTATATCGACGGGGCAACACCATTTACGGCATTCATCCGAGTCGTTGTTCCTACAGCACGCCCGCAGATTGTCTTCCTTGCGCTCACAAGTTTCACAGGCCCATGGATGGACTATATCTTCCCTCGCCTTGTTTTGAGAAGTGACGAAAAGAAAACGCTTGCTGTCGGTTTGTTTGACTTGATTAACGGCCGCTCAAACGATAACTTCACGATGTTCGCAGCGGGTGCGCTTTTGGTAGCAATTCCGTTCATCATATTCTTCGTGAAAGGCCAGAAATCATTGCTTATGTCTCTCGCAGGTACTGGAGGCAAAGAATAATGAAAAAATCTCTTCTATATAAAAGCTATGCAGCCGGATTAGTTTCGGCTCTCGCCCTGAGTTTTTTGAGCTGTGGAAGCACTTCTTCCATTGCAAAAGGCGTTGAGCCTTCAACTCGCAGGGCCAATGGCGCAAGGCAGGGCGTTTACTACAGTCTTTTTGTCCGTTCTTTTGCAGACTCAAATGGCGATGGAATCGGAGACTTTAACGGAATCACAGCAAAACTTGACTATCTCAATGACGGCGACGACAGCACAACAACTGATTTGGGAATCACGGGAATCTGGCTTCTGCCGATTTATCCAAGTCAGAGTTATCATGGCTACGATGTCGATGATTATTATGCTGTAAATCCAGAATACGGCACAATGGAAGATTTTGAGCGACTTTTGCAGGAATGTAAAAAACGCGGAATTTCCGTGATTCTTGACATGACTTGTAATCATTCTTCTCGTTTTACAGAATGGTTCCAGGCAGGCCGTGATCCAGCAGATCCACACCACAAGTGGTACCGCTGGATAAAGGGCGATGATCCTCGATACAACCTCAACGCAAAGGCTTTGGGGCACACTATCTGGCACGAAGACAAAAAATATACAGGCAATTATTGTTCTGGTCTTTTTGATTTCAACATGCCGGACTTCAACCTTGATTCCCCGGAAGTAAGGGCTGAATTCAAAAAAATAATGAAGTTCTGGATGGACAAAGGAGTTGACGGATTCCGTTATGATGCGGCAATCCATGTATACAACAGTGCCAAAACAGAACCGGGAACAAATTCAACTGAAAAAGCCGTTCAATGGTGGAAGGAAATCACAGATTATAACAAGAGCCTTAACCCGGAATGTTATAACGTAGGCGAAGTTTGGGAAAACAATACAATTCGCTCGCAATATCTGGCAGGTCTCGGCTCAGATTTCCATTTTGACATGGGAACACGTATTATCGACACGTTGCGTTACAACGATGACGGGAACAATACGTTTGCAAACGGTATGCAGGCAGATTACAGTCGCATGGCAAAGTCAAATCCTGAATATATAGACGCTCCGTTCCTCTCAAATCACGACCAGCCACGGGCCGCAGGTCTCTTACGGGGCAATGCAGAAATGTGCAAAGCAGCGGCAAGCCTTTACATGTTCACCGAAGGTATTCCTTTCGTTTACTACGGTGAGGAAATCGGAATGAGAAGTGGCACAGATGACCTCACAAAAAGAACTCCGATGCTCTGGAATGAATCAAACGCCGAAGGAAAGCCAAAAGACAAACTCAGACA
>Ga0256404_1000629_pt1 | contig 91114 bp, 74 predicted proteins | sample RumenRJG_01DNA_FD_185990 | JGI IMG/M metagenome (GOLD analysis project Ga0256404, IMG submission 185990) | Bovine rumen microbial communities from Lethbridge, Alberta, Canada - RJG_01 | ecosystem: Host-associated > Mammals > Digestive system > Stomach > Rumen | place: Canada: Alberta | collected... | reverse complement strand
TTCCGAACAGAGAAGTTAAGCCCGCCATCGCCGATGGTACTGCAATGCAATGCGGGAGAGTAGGTAGCCGCCTTCTTTTTGAGAGAGAAGCCCCGATTTCTTACGAAGTCGGGGCTTTTTCTTTTTGTTAATTTTTCAATCTATAATTAATCTAAATCAAAAATTATGTTTAAAAACATCTGCTTTTAAGCATAAAGTTTGCCTAAGTGCTTGATTTTTTATAATTTTGCTCCCGATAAGATATGAGACTATAGATCCTCTCGTGAATAGAGAGCAGTCTCATTAGTATTAACAGGAACTTAGATATAGAACCCTCTTTTGTATGGAGGACTTTATCGCGAACTTTAAAAACCATAGTGATTATGTTAATGTTCAGGTTCCATAAAATCATTTATGATGAATAGATTACTTAAGGTATTATGTTTAATCGTAATTGTATTTTTGACGATTCCCTCAACGGCTACGGCCGGAAATAGAGGAGGACAGAAATCTTCTCATGTTAACTGGGAGCCTGTGATTGCTGCGATTATCCAGGTGGAGAGTGGTGGCAAGACTAATGCAAAAAATGGCAACCAGTGTGGAGCAATGCAGATTACACCAATTCTGGTGCAGGAGTGCAACAATATCTTAAAGGCACGTAAAAGTTCAAAACGCTATTCTTTGGCTGATCGCTTTAACATCAAAAAATCGAAGGAAATGTTTTTGTTGATACAATCGCATCATAATCCTAAGAATAGTGTAGAACATGCTATCAGAAGTTGGAATGGAGGTCAGCATTATAGTTTAAGGGCTACACAAAGGTATTTTGAGAAGGTGATGAGTTATCTCTAAGAGATTTTTATTTGGTATATCCGGTCGTTCTGTAAAGAGGACGACCGATTTTTTTTTTGTGACGTAAGCCAACAGAATAACAATCAGATTATATCTTTCTATAAATGAAAAACCCCGTCTCAATAGACGGGGTTCTGTTTTTTAGTTGCGGAGGCAGGACTCGAACATGCGACCTCCAGGTTATGAGCCTGGCGAGCTACCAACTGCTCCACTCCGCGATGTTAATTATGAGGTGTCCCTCATTTGCGAGTGCAAAGGTACGACTATTTTTTGGAATAACCAAATATTTGATGATATTTATTGAATAAGTTCTGGATTTAGATTCGTATTTTGTTCCTTTTGTATTATTTATTGGTTATTTTCTCTGTTAAAAGATTTTAGCAGTTTATAGTTTTCATGCAGATTTATTTGGCTGTTTCATTTTTTTATTTTACTTTTGCACACAGAAAGTTAATGTGCAATGTTATAGGAGAAATAAAGTATGTCAATATCTAAGACGAGACAGAAACTAGTTGATGTTGCCCGACAATTGTTCGCAAAGAATGGTTTCGAGAATACGACCATGAATGATATTGCTCTGCTGTCAGGAAAGGGTCGCAGAACATTGTACACTTATTTTAAAAGTAAAGAGGATGTCTACTTTGCGGTCATCGAGAGTGAATTGGAGCGCCTGTCAGATAAAATGGACGAAGTTGCGGCTCGCCGGATACGTCCTCAAGATAAAATTATTGAGTTGATTTATACACATCTGAATATGATTAAGGAAACTGTAATGCGTAATGGTAACCTGCGAGCAGCTTTCTTCCGGAATATTTGGATGGTGGAGAAAGTGCGCAAGAACTTTGATGAAGATGAAATTGAACTTTTCCGGAAGGTGTATGCCGAAGGAAAGGCAGAAGGTGAGTTTGATATCGACAATGTGGAACTTGTAGCTGATATTACTCACTATTGTATAAAAGGTTTGGAGGTACCTTATATTTATGGTCGTTTAGGGCACGGTATGACTCCTGAAATGAGCAAGCCGCTTGTAGCCAAAGTCGTTTATGGAGCACTCGGAAAGAGTGGGATAAAATAAATTAATTTGAGGTACGTTATCATAAAAGATTATTTTTAAAACAAACAAAAATAGAAATGGGATTATTAGAAGGTAAGACTGCCCTGATTACAGGTGCAGCCCGCGGTATCGGAAAAGCTATCGCGCTGAAATTTGCTGAAGAAGGTGCCAACATCGCATTCACCGATCTGGCTGTAAACGAAGAAACGGAAGCTGAGATTGCAGCCAAAGGTGTAAAAGCTAAAAGCTATGCCAGTAATGCTGCTGATTTCGCTCAGACAGAAGAAGTTGTGAAGCAGGTGAAAGAAGAATTTGGTTCAATTGATATCTTGGTTAACAACGCCGGTATCACTAAAGACGGATTGATGCTCCGCATGACTGAGCAGCAGTGGGATGCTGTGATTGCTGTAAACCTGAAGAGTGCTTTCAATTTTATCCATGCATGTGTTCCTATCATGATGCGCCAGCGCAAAGGTTCTATCATCAATATGGCCTCTGTGGTAGGTGTTCATGGTAATGCCGGACAGGCTAACTATGCAGCTTCCAAGGCAGGACTGATTGCTTTGGCTAAGAGTATTGGTCAGGAGATGGGCCCCAAGGGAATCCGTGCCAATGCTATTGCTCCTGGTTTCATTGATACAGCCATGACACAGGCACTGCCTGATGATATCCGTAAGGAGTGGATTAACAAGATTCCTCTTCGCCGCGGTGGTACTGTTGAAGATATCGCTAATACGGCTGTATATCTGGGAAGTGACTTATCCAGCTATGTAAGTGGACAAGTAATCCAGGTAGATGGCGGTATGAATATGTAATACCCACCCTAAGCCCCTCCCCAAGGGAGGGGTTTTTTAATAGGTATGGAAGTTATCTACGAGGATAATCATATTATTATCGTTTCTAAGGAGAGTGGGGAGATTGTGCAGGGTGATAAGACCGGCGACACTCCACTTTCAGAAAACGTGAAGCAATACATCAAGGAAACGCATGCCAAACCTGGCAATGTGTTTCTTGGTGTGGTGCATCGTTTGGATCGTCCTGTGAGTGGTTTGGTTGTCTTTGCAAAGACATCAAAGGCTCTTACGCGTCTTAACAATATGTTTCGTGATGGGGATGTTCACAAAACTTATTGGGCGATAGTTGAGAGGAGAGAGAAAACTACAGGTGGGTATGTTCCCGACGGAGAGTGGCATCAGCTGGATAATTGGCTGGTACGTAACGAAAAACAAAATAAGAGTTATGCTTACGACCGCGAGAAGCCCAATGCAAAACTGGCGAAGTTACGCTATAGGGTGATTGGTGCTTCTGAACGTTATACTTTATTGGAAGTACAACTGATGACAGGTCGCCATCATCAGATTCGTTGCCAGTTGGCAGCAATGGGATGTCCTATTAAAGGTGACTTGAAATATGGTGCCAAGCGCAGCAATCCTGACGGTTCTATTTCGTTGTTAGCGCGTAGAGTGGAGTTTGTGCATCCCGTCAGCAAAGAAAACATCATTGCAGAAGCACCATTACCCAATGACAATTTGTGGCGGGTTATTTGTCCTTCGAAATAACGGATTCCTTTTTGAGTGAAAAGTCAAAACGCAAGCCGTTTTCGTTTTTGACTGTTATTTTCCCGCTATGTAAAAGCACGGCATTTTTCACGATAGCCAGTCCGAGTCCTGTCCCTCCCATTTTCCGGCTTCTTCCCTTATCCACGCGATAGAATCTTTCAAAGAGACGTGGCAGATGCTCTGGAGCAACGCCCGTTCCATTGTCTTTGAAAGTGAAAGACCAATAGTTGGGTTGTTCTTTGGCAGTGAGAGTGATGGTTGCTCCTTCCCCCGCATAAGCGATGGCATTGTCGGTCAGATTGCGGAAGATGCTGTAGAGTAGGGAAGATTCACCCTGTATGCTGATGCTATCGGGTATCTGATTGTGAAAAGCCATCATACGTTGCTCTAATTCCAAGTGACTTTCTTTCACAATATCCGCCACCATCAGAGAAATATTTACAGTTTCCTGCTTGGAAATCTCTGGTGCGTAGTCCATTTTACTCAGCGTAGAAATATCATGCAGCAATGAACTCAAACGTTCAGTCTGTTCATGGCTTTTCACGATGAACTGTTGCTTGGTATCCTCTGGTATATCCGGATTTTCGATGATCGTTTCCAGATAACCGCGAATGCTGGCAACTGGTGTTTTCAGTTCGTGTGCTATATTTTGAGTCAATTCACGCTTCAACGTGGTTTTCTCCTCTTTCGATTTGGCAAGCTGATTGTCTAACTTGAGGAAATGGACAATCACAAAAACCAAAATAATAGGCGTTAGTAATGACAACCATTCCCACTTCTCATTGAGCAGGATGAGCAGCGCATTCTCAGCAATGAGTACCGCCAGAACGATGATATAGATTTTCGTTTCTTTCATTTGAAATAATAGCCAAAGCCCATTCGGGTAGCTATGCAGTCGGCATAGGGACCTATTTTCTTTCTCAAACGAGTGATATTCACATCCACCGTACGATCAGATACAATAACATCATTAGGCCATGCACGATTAATGAGTTCCTGCCGTGAAAACACCCGTCCGCGGTTCTCCATTAAGAGACTCAGCAACTCAAACTCCGTCTTGGTGAACGCCATGTCCTCACCATTGATTGTTACTATTTTGCTATCAAGATCGATAATCAACTGTTCAAACTGAAGACAGTTTCCTTGAAGAGAAGTCGGTTGGGTAGTTGAGCGACGAAGTACGGCAGCAATTCGTGCTAACACTTCACGGATAGCGAAAGGTTTGGCTATATAGTCGTCGCCTCCAATTTCCAACCCTTTCACACGGTCGTCCTCTCCGTCCTTTGCCGTTAGGAAGATGATAGGCAGTGAAAGTCCTTCAGCCCTCAGCTTCTTGGCTAGTTCGAAGCCCGACATTCCATCCATCATTACATCAAGCAGGAGCAGGTCAAATCTGTCAATCCTCATTCCGATAGCTTCCTCCGCAGAGTTTGCGGTTTCCACTTCATAGCCATTTGCCTGAAGATTGAACTGCAATATCTCACAGAGCGCCTGCTCATCGTCAACCACTAAAAGTCTTTTCATGTTGCAAAAATACGATATTATTTGCAGAATCAGTTATCAATTTAGGAAAAACCTTATCCCATACGGGCTTCTACCACGTTTACTACGTAGTCAGCCAGTTTCTCACATTCACAGATAATGTCAGTATATAGCGTTCCCAGCGTATAACTATAAAGACGGTTGTTCACGTCCTCAATGTTCTTTTGTTTCAAATCATCTCGCATACTATTGATAATATTTTCCAACGAATAGGTGGCTTTCACATCAGCATTATCCTTACGTCCATGCAACAGCTCGACCATTTTCGCAATACTCTGTTCCGTAAGTTGCATCATCTGTTGCAGATGCGTATGCTGCTCGAAAGTAAACGTCTCTTTTCCTTCCTTCTTTCTATGGAGGGTTCTTGCCAAGTTAAAACATGCGTCGCCGATACTCTCCAATTCGCCTATTTCACGTAGCATAGCCCGTATTTTGGCTTTTGTCTCGTTGCTGACGTGTGCATCACCAATATGTTCCAGATATTTGCCAATTTCCAGTTCCATTCGGTCGCTGATATCCTCGTATTTACGGATGCGCTCAAATATCTCTTCGAACTTTTTGTCGTCTTCCTCGTCAAGCAACTCCTGTACCATTCCGAACATTCTCTGCATTCGTTCGCCGAAGAGAGCAGTCTCTTTTTGAGCTTCAAATACCGAAAGTTCTGGAGTTTTCATAAGTCCACTATTGATATAACGAAGACGGAATGCTTCCTCCTCTTTGTCTGGTTTCATAGGCAAAATCCAGCATACAAAGCGTTCTATCTGAGAGATAAAGCCGATGAGTAATACCGTATTGGCCACATTAAAAGCGGTGTGAAAAGCAGCAAGTCCGAAGGAAAGTTCCACGGGATTCTGGGTAGATGAAGAGGGATCGAGTCCTACAATGCCACATGCGAAATCCACAAACGGATAGAATACAATCATCACCCAAACGACGCCAATCAAATTGAACACCAGATGCGCCAGGGCTGCTCTTCGTGCTTGTGTGTTGGCTGTTAGTGCTGCCAGATTTGCAGTCATGGTTGTTCCAATATTCTCTCCCAACACCAATGCTATACCTAAATAAACTGGCAGTACACCACTTGTGCAGAGCACCATCGTGATAGCCATCAATGCAGCCGAAGACTGAACTATACAGGTGAGCACAGTTCCGATGAGCAGGAAAATCAGAATGGAAGAATAACTGTTGGTGTCAAACGAGGAAAAGAAGTCAATCAATGTTTGATTATGTCCAAGATCCATAGCCTTTCCCGTCTGGCTCATGACGCCTAAGGCAAAGAACATGAAAGCCACTCCATAGAGAAAATCACCCACGTAGCGGTGGCGTTTCGAGTAAATCAGGATAATTCCGAGGAGGAAAGCAGGCCATATAAAGTCGGTAATATTCAGTGAGAAACCTGCCGACATAATCCAAGCGGTTAGCGTGGTTCCGATGTTGGCACCCATAATCACAGAAATAGCCTGTGCCAGCGTGAGTAGCCCTGCGTTTACAAACGAAACAGTCATCACCGTTGTTGCCGATGATGACTGTACGGCTACTGTGAGCAGCATGCCCGTAAACATTCCTGAGAAACGATTGGTTGTCATGGCACTGAGTACATGTCGCAGCTGCGGTCCTGCCATCTTCTGCAATGCCTCACTCATTATTTTCATACCAAAGATGAGTAGTGCCAAAGCTCCTAAAAGTTGAAATCCAGTAGTTAAAGTCATATCTTATCTGTTTGTTAATATATCTGTGGCAAAGGTAAAACACTCATGTTACAGCCCTGTTTCAACCTTGTTACAATTCCGTTACAATCTTCGAGAGATAGGGGTTTTGTAAGAATGCCGGAGAGGGGTTTGCTTAAATGGCATTCTTACGTTGCTTAAATGGCATTCTTACGTTGCTTAAATGGCATTCTTACATTGCTTAAATGGCATTCTTACAAAGGCCCTGTTTTAGGGGTAAAAAAGCCTTGATAGTATTGTGTAGTAAGGGAAATGAAGAAAAACTTTGTTTCTTGTTTTGATTTTTCGTTCGTTTACATTATCTTTGCAATTAAAATGCGAAGATATTGAAAAAATGATGCGCGCATTCAAGTGGTTGGGAATAGCCATTCTGATTCCTATACTGCTGTTTTGCTTGCTGGCCGTGCTGCTTTACTTGCCTCCTGTACAGAACTGGGCTGTAAAGCGGGTTGCTGCTATTGCGTCAGAGAAAACGGGGATGGAGATCAGCGTGGAGCATGTGAATCTGGAATTTCCGTTGAATTTAGGCGTCGAGGGCGTGCGCGTAATCAAGCCCCAGTTGGATGCTTCCGGCGCGCTTCAGAAGGATACCGTAGCAGATATCCGTAAAATGATCGTGGATGTGCAGCTGAAGCCGCTTTTCAAAGGCCAGGTGGAAGTGGATAAACTGGATTTGGAAGGCGTGAAGGTGAATACTACCGACTTTATATCCGACACGCAGGTGAAAGGCACATTGGGGAAACTTTCCTTGGAAAGCCACGGCATCGACTTGAAAGGAGAACAGTTGCAGGTGAATACGGCGCAGTTGGAGGATGCCAACGTGGACGTCATCTTGAGTGACACGGCTGCCGTGGACACTACTGAGAGTAAGAACAAGTGGAAGATTCTGGTAGACGACCTCAGCATAAAACGTTCGGATGTAAGAGTCCATCTGCCGGGAGATACCCTTCAGGTGACGGCTCATTTGGGTGAAACGAAAGCCCGGAACGGCTCGTTCGATTTCGGTAAGAAAGACTATCGCTTGGGGCAGTTTGAATGGAAGGAAGGACGCTTTAAGTATGATGACCGTTCGCAACCGCAACAGGCTGAGGGAATGGATTATAGCCACCTTTCGTTAAATGAAATCAACATGGCCTTGGATTCCGTCTCGTTTAATGATAAGGGATTGCTGCTGCGTGTCAAGGAAGCCGCCATGAAGGAGAAGAGCGGCATGGAGCTTCGCGAGCTTTCAGGCAGCATGGCTTTAGAGAGAGAAAAGGCTGGGGGAGACCTTAGCCGCTTGCGGGTGAACGACCTGCGGGCTCGTACTTCAGAGAGTTCGGTTGACGGCCGTCTCGTGATGGACCTCAACACCTTCGATGACGAGAATCCCGGTAAGTTGCATGCCACCGTGGATGCCACGATAGGCAAGCAGGACATCGTCCGGGCAGTTGGTGCCTTGCCGCAGCAGTTCAAGCGGAAATGGCCTAATCAGCCTCTGACGGTGAAGGGTGTGGTGTCCGGCAATATGCGTCAGGCCAAGTTCGACGGCCTTCACGTGAAGTTGCCTGGTGCGTTGAATATGCATGCTTCGGGCTACGTCACCCATCCTACGGATCTGGATCATATGATTGCCGATGTCGATTTGGAGGCTAAGGGAGACAACATGGACTTCCTGACCGCTCTTCTTCCCAAGGATGCCTTAGGCGATGTGCGTATTCCGAAAGGTATCGGCGTGAAAGGCAAGGTGAAGGCCAATGGCCAGCACTATCAGGCCAATCTCGTGGCAACGGAAGGAGGCGGCAGCGTCAAGGCCGATGTGGATCTGGACGCCAAGCGCATGAACTATACGGCACAATTGCAGGCCAACCGCCTGAATCCCAAGCATTTCCTGCCTTCGCTCGATGCCGGTCCATTCACGGGTAATATCTCCCTGAAGGGAAGCGGAACTGACTTCCTTTCTCCGCGTACAAGTCTGCAGGCCAAGGCCGATGTGAAGCAATTCAGCTATGGCGGCTATAACCTCGATGGCATGAAGGGAACGGCCAATATCAGCAACGGCCGCATCAGGGCCAATGTGGACAGCAGGAACAAGCTGTTCAACGGCCAGATTCAGGTGGATGGTCTGACGCGTACGAAGAACCTGCAAGGCACCATCTCTGCCGATATTGCCCATGCCGACCTTTATAAATTAGGACTGGCTGACAAGCCGCTGACCGTTTCTTCCTGTCTGCATCTGGACGTAGCCACCGACCTGAAGCACAATTATAAGGTGCAGGGGCTTGTGAGCGACATCACCATCCGCGACAGCGTGAATGTATACCGTCCTGACGATGTGGTGCTCGATGTGCTTACCCGCCGCGATACCACTCATGCCGTACTTGATTGCGGCGACTTCCATTTGCGTGCAGATGCCGGTGCCGGCTATGAGCAGCTGCTCAAACAAGTTGACCGCCTGGTTTCGAGAGTGACCGCGGTTGTCAAGGACGGTAAGATAGACCAGCACCGTTTCCGCGAGAATCTGCCTACAGCCAGCATCTATCTCAACACGGGCAGCACGAATTTCTTTGCGAAGCTGCTTGAGCGTGAGGGCTTCAGTTTCCAGGACGCCGATGTGGATCTGCGCATCTCGCCCGTGACGGGTGTGAATGGAAGTGTGGCCGTGAACCGGCTTTTGGCTGATAGTATCCAGCTCGATACCATCCGTTTCTTTGTAGAGTCTGATTCCACGAACATCACCTATCATGGTCAGATACAGAACAATAAGAATAATCCGCAGTATGTGTTCAATGCCCTCTTCAATGGCTATCTGCTCGAAAACGGAACAGGTGTAAACATTAAGCTTTACGATGAAAAGAACCGTCTGGGAGTGAAGCTTGGTGCCGTGGCCGAGATGGTCGACAGCGGTATCGTGGCCCGTCTGAACACGGAAGACCCGATCCTGGGCTACAAGACATTCAAGGTCAATGAAGACAACTATGTATACTTGGGAAAGAATCAGCGCATTTCCGCCAAGCTGAATCTGCAGGCTGCCGACGGACAAGGCTTGCAGGTCTATACCAATGATGAGAACCTCGATGCCCAGCAGGACATTACGGCCAGCCTTCACCGCTTCGATCTGGAGCAGGTGCTCTCGGTGGTGCCCTATGCCCCTGACATCACAGGTATCATGAACGGCGACTTCCACCTGCTGAAGAATGAAAAGGACCTCTCCGTGTCCTCTTCGCTGTCGGTCGACAATCTCACGCTCGAGAAGAGTCCGATGGGCAACCTCTCTACGGAATTCGTCTATATACCCCAGGGCGACGGCACCCACTATGTGGACGGACTGCTCTACAAGGACGAGCATGAAGTGGGAACCATCGTGGGAACCTACGATCCGAAGGGGAAAGGCAATCTGGATGCCACGCTGTCGTTGAAGCGCTTGCCGCTGTCATTGCTCAACGGCTTCATTCCCGATCAGATCATCGGCTTCCAGGGATATGCCGACGGCGACCTCTCCGTGAAGGGTGAGCTGGGTAAGCCTCAGGTCAACGGACAGATGGATCTCGACAGCTGCTATCTGGTGAGCGAACCCTACGGCGTGGCTCTCCGTTTCAGCAACGACCCCGTGCGTATTGTGGGCAGCCATCTCTCGCTGAAGGACTATGAGCTCTACGCCTACAACAATAATCCGCTGAAGATGAACGGCAGCGTGGATTTCTCCGACCTCGACCATATCAATCTGAATATGCGCCTCTCAGGCAATAACATCCAGATTATCAACGCCCGTGAAACGCCCAAGAGCATTGCCTTCGGAAAAGGCTATGTGAATATGTTCGGCCTCCTGCAGGGCGAAATGGACCATCTGCGGATGAGGGGAAGGGTGGAAGTGCTGCCTACCACCGATTTGAGCTACGTGCTGCGCGACTCCCCGCTGACCACCGACAACCAGCTGGATGAACTGGTGAAGTTCACCGATTTCACCGACACTACGGCCGTGGTGATTACCCGTCCGGCTCCGAGCGGCTTCAATATGGATATGACCGTCGATGTGACCAATGGCACCCACCTGATGGCCTACCTCAATGCAGACCATTCCAACTACGTGGATATCATGGGCGATGGCACCCTCCGCATGCAATATAATAATGTGGATGATCTGCAGTTGCGCGGCAAGCTGACGCTCAACAGCGGTAAGATGAAGTATTCATTGCCCGTCATCCCGCTGAAGACCTTCACCATCAAGGACGGCAGCTACATTGAATTCACGGGCGATCCGTATAATCCCCGACTCGACATTACGGCCACCGAGACCGTTAAGGCACCCGTTTCCAATGATCAGGGAATCGGGCAGAGCAAGACCTTCGAGTGTGGCGTGGAGGTTACGCAGACGCTCCAGAACATGGGCGTGAAATTCCTTCTCGATGCCGAAGACCAGCAAATCCAGGAGGAGCTGAATACCATGGGTCCTGAGCAGCGCGGTAAGCTGGCCGTTTCGCTGCTGGCAACGGGTATGTACATGGCCGACGGCAATACCAATTCCTTCTCGATGAACTCAGCCCTGAGTGCCTTCCTGAACAGTCAGATCAATGACATTACCGGCCGTGCCCTCCGTACCGTCGACCTCTCCGTAGGCTTCGACAACGCGATGGACGCCACCGGCCGTTCCCATATGGATTATTCCTTCAAGTTTGCCAAGCGATTCTGGAACAACCGCCTGAAGGTCTCGGTAGGTGCCAAGGTGAGCACGGGTAGCGAGATAAACGACCAGTATCAGTCCTTCTTCGACAACTTCGACTTGGAATACCGTTTGGACGACAAGGGCAGCAGGTACCTCACGGGCTTCTTTAAGAACAACGTCTACGACTGGCTCGATGGCTACACCCAGAAGTATGGAGTCGGCTTTACATGGAGGCGCAAGCTGCAGACGCTGGGCGACCTCTTCAGGTTCAAGGATGACTCGTCGTCCATGCCGTCTCCGTCCTCCTTCCCTCAGAGCTCTGAGAACCGGAATGCGACCGATAGTTTGGAAAATCAGAAGAAAACAGAATGAGAAAATATATCAGCATATTGGCAATGACGTGCCTGATGGCTGCTTGCAGCACGACAAGCGGGGTTCCCGATGGAGACCAGCTCTATACGGGCGTTGACAAGATTTCGTATGAGAACTACGAGCCCAACCAGCATGCCGATCAGATGAAGGAAGAAATGGAAATCTCATTGGGTGCCAAGCCTAACGGAGCCCTCTTCGGAAGTTCCAGCCTGCGTTTCCCGTTCCCGCCGAACCTGCTGATATGGAATGCCTATCACGACAAGGAGAGTGGCTTTGCCAAGTGGATGACCTCCTCGTTCGGCAAGGAGCCCGTGCTGATGAGCCGCGTGAATCCCGAACTGCGTACCACGGTGGCCCAGTCGGTCCTGCGTTCCCACGGCTATTTCAACGGTCAGGTGAGTCACAGCATCGTGCAGAGCCACAACCCCAAGAAGGCAAGGATAAGCTATCTGGTCAATATGGGCCATTTGTGGACCCTCGACTCTATTGCCTACGTGGGCTTCCCCCTGGGCTGTGACACGTTGATTCACCAGTCGCTTCCCTTTGCTAACATCCACAAGGGAGACCCCTTCGACGTGACCACGCTGAGTAGCGAGCGCAACCGCATCTCCAATCTGCTCCGTTCCAATGGCTATTACTATTTCCAGCCGTCCTACAGCTACTATCTGGCTGATACCCTGGCCGTTCCAGGCAAGGCCCAGCTGCGTTTCCAGATGGTCGACGACATTCCCGAGCAAGCCAGGCATCGCTGGTATATCGGAAAGGTCAATGTGGAATTCCGTAAGCGGATCATGGACCGGATAGATACCGTGACCAACTACCGTCGCCTCTCCATTGGCTTCAGCGGCAAGCGCCCGCCCATCCGTCCGCGAGTCGTCCTGTCCAACCTGAGGCTTCGCCCTAACCGTCTCTATAATTACGAGAACCATCTTGAATCCATCGAGAAGGTCAACGCCATGGGCATCTACAGCATGGTGGATTTCCAGTTCACGCCCCGTGACACCACGGCCACCTGCGACACCCTCGACCTGAAACTCAACTGCGTGTTCGACAAGCCCTACGACTTCTACATCGAGACGCGTGCCACGGGCAGCAGCGTGGGCCGAATGGGTCCCGAGCTGGTGGTCGGTCTTTCCAAGCGCAACGCCTTCCGCGGTGGTGAGAAGTTTGACATAGCGTTCCATGGCTCCTACGCCTGGCAGCTCAACGGCGGCCACAACAACTACTATGAGTACGGATTCGAGACCTCCGTGGAATTCCCCCGTCTGATAGCCCCCTTCATGGGCGGCAACCGGGACCGCATCCGCCGTGACGGAACCCGCCGTCGTCGCCGGTTCTTCACCACGCCCACCACGCTTGCCCGCATCAGCAACAACGTGATCAATCGTCCCGGCTATTTCAATATGAACACCATCACGGGCGAATGGACCTATAAGTGGCAGCGTACGCCGACCAGCAGGTTCCAGTTCAGCCCCATCATTTTGCAGTATCAGTTCAAGAACAGGGTTTCGGATAAGTTCACCGAGCTGCAGGATTCGTTGCTCTATGTCAGCTACATGATGGAAGACAAACTCGTGCCCCAGATGCGTTTCACCTACACTTACACCAGCCCCTCCAGCTATCGCAATCCGATAGCCTGGGAAACCACCATCTCAGAGGCCGGTAATCTGATTTCCGCCGGTATGCTGGCCTTCGGCAAGAAGTGGAACGAGAAGAACAAGAAGCTCTACAAGATACCTTATGCCCAGTTCCTGAAGGTGGAGACCGATTTCACCAAGACATGGCACGTAGGCGACTATTCCACGCTGGTGACCCATCTGAACCTGGGCTTGATGTACACCTATGGCAACAACTATTCCGATACCGCCCCCTTCTCGGAGTATTTCTACGTGGGTGGCGCCACCAGCCTCCGCGGATGGTCGGCCCGCTATATCGGTCCTGCCGATTTTGGCCCCGACTGGCTTGACAACCGTACCCTGCGCTATCTGCGTATGGGAACCATCAAGGGCGTGGTCAACCTGGAGTACCGTCCCCGTCTTTTCGGCAACCTGTATGGCGCCGTGTTCCTCGATGCCGGCAATGTATGGATGCATTATGACCTGTTGTATAATCTGATTAAAAATATCAACGACGCCATCCCGTCTGACCCCGAGACTGCTGTCGTTCCTGAATCCTCTGTCACTCCGGATATCGAGATTGATCCAGAGATAGAACGTTCAGCCATCAATTTGTTTGAATCCCTGAATAAGGGACAGTTCTCCTTTAGGAGGCTGGGCAACGACCTCGCCGTGAATACCGGTATCGGCCTTCGCTACGACCTGGGCTTCATCATGCTCCGTCTGGACTGGGGTCTCGGACTCCACGTGCCTTACGATACGGGTAAGTCGGGCTATTTCAATGCATCCCCCTTCGGCCGCGACCAGACCATCCATTTCGCCGTCGGTTTGCCGTTCTGATTTTTTTTGTGGAAATAATTGCTCTGGGGCGTACAACTTATTCCGTTTTTTTGTAACTTTACCCACGAAAAGTTAAACTAACAGAAGGTAAAGACTATGAAGATCGGAATTCCAAAAGAGATTAAGAACAATGAGAACCGCGTGGGCATGACCCCTGCGGGAGTGAGTGAACTCGTGAAGCACGGCCATCAGGTATTCGTGCAGCATACGGCAGGGGAAGGTAGCGGTTTCTCCGACGAGCAGTATCTGCAGGTGGGGGCTACCATTCTGCCCACCATCGAGGAGACCTATGATGCGGCCGAGATGATTATCAAGGTGAAGGAACCCATCGAGCCTGAATATCCCTTGGTGAAGCGCGGCCAGCTTATTTTCACCTATTTCCATTTTGCCTGTGACAAGGAGCTGACCGATGCCATGATCAAGAGCGGCGGCGTATGCCTCGCCTATGAGACCGTCCAGCTCAACAACGGCGCCCTGCCGCTGCTGATTCCCATGAGTGAGGTGGCTGGCCGTATGGCCATCGTGAACGGTTCCTACTATCTGCAGAAGACCAAGGGCGGTAAGGGAAAACTCATTTGCGGTGTCCCTGGTGTGAAACCAGCTAAGGTTCTGGTGCTTGGCGGTGGTGTGGTCGGCGAGGCTGCTGCCCGTGTGGCTGCTGGTATGGGAGCCAATGTGATTATTGCGGATGTGTCGCTTCCTCGCTTGCGTCAGTTGGAAATGGAACTACCTGCTAATGTTACCACGCTTTTCTCTTCTCAGCACAACATTGAGAAAGAACTGCCGGATGTAGACATTGTGGTAGGTTCTGTGCTGATTCCTGGCGATAAGGCCCCGCATTTGATCACTCGTCAAATGCTCAAACTGATGGAACCTGGAACCGTTCTGGTAGATGTGGCTATCGATCAGGGTGGATGTTTTGAGACTTCTCATCCTACTACTCATAGTGAGCCCGTGTATGAAGTGGACGGCATCATCCATTATGCGGTGGCTAATATTCCAGGGGCAGTGCCTAATACTTCTACAACGGCCCTCACAAACGCCACGCTCCGTTATGCTTTGGCTTTGGCTGATAAGGGTTGGCAGCAGGCCTGCAGGGAAGATCCGGCTCTTTATCGCGGCCTGAACATTGTGGAAGGAAAGGTAACCTATAAAGCCGTGGCCGATGTCTTCGGACTTCTTTTCGACCCAGTTGTACTATAGTTTTTCCCGAAACATTTGGGTGGTTGGAATAAAAGTTTTATCTTTGCACCTAACATTCTAACATCAATCAAAACAAAAGAAGGATATGAAACCAACATTATTTCTGCTTGCTGCCGGTATGGGTAGTCGTTACGGAGGTTTGAAACAACTTGACGGTCTGGGCCCCAATGGCGAGACTATTATGGACTATAGCATCTATGACGCCATTCAGGCTGGCTTTGGTAAGGTGGTCTGGGTTATCCGCAAGGATTTCGAGGAGCAGTTCCGTACTCAGATTCTTTCTAAGTATGAAGATAAGATTCAGTGTGAGCTTTGTTTTCAGGGACTTGATGCACTGCCCGAAGGCTTCTCTGTTCCTGAAGGCCGCGTAAAACCATGGGGTACCAACCACGCAGTGCTGATGGGTAAGGACGTCATCAAGGAGCCTTTCTGCGTTATCAACTGCGATGATTTCTATAACCGCGATGCCTTTAAGGTGATAGGAAAGTTCCTGGCAGAGCTTCCGGAAGGAGCCAAGAACCAGTATGCCATGGTCGGTTTCCGTGTAGGCAACACCCTTTCTGAGAATGGAACTGTAGCCCGCGGTATCTGTTCAAAGGATGAGCAGGGCAATCTGACCACCGTAGTAGAGCGCACGGAGATTGTACGTTGTGCAGAAGATGGTTCCAACGCTGGAGCAGCCAACGAGGAAATCCGCTTTAAGGATGAGGAAGGGAAGTGGATTGCCGTTGACGAGAAGACACCGGTCAGCATGAATATGTGGGGCTTCACTCCTGATTATTTTGACTATAGTGAGGCTTATTTCAAGGAGTTCCTCAGCAACCCGAAGAATATGGAGAACCTCAAGGCAGAGTTCTTTATCCCATTGATGGTGAACAAGCTCATCAACGAGAATACGGCTACTGTGCAGGTACTCGACACTACTTCCAAGTGGTTTGGTGTCACTTACGCTGCCGATCGTCAGGGAACTGTAGAGCGTATCCAGTCGCTTGTTGATGACGGAACCTATCCCAACAAGCTTTTCTGATGTAAGGATCCTTTATCATCAACGTATTTCCCCCACAAATCACAGATCTGTGATTTGTGGGGGAAATTTTTTTGGAAGAAAACAAAAAAGTTATTGTTATCGTTATCGTTATCGTTGGAATTTCGTACCTTTGCATTCCATATGGAAATAGATGTTTTGACAATTGAACAGGTAGATTGCCTGCAGGGCTTGATTAATGAGGGTGAGCATATTGTAATTTGCGCTCATCGCAGTCCCGATGGAGATGCAATAGGCTCTTCGTTGGGCATGGCCGGTTATTTGCGCAGTCAGGGCAAGAATCCGTTTGTTTGTGTGCCAGATATGTTTCCTGATTTCCTGCAGTGGATGCCTGGAGCACAAGGAATTGTGCGCTTTGATAAGCATCCAGAGGAGGTTGCAAAGGCCATCATGGAAGCAGATATTATCTTTTGCCTGGATTTCAGTCAGGAAGATCGCTTAGGTGATATGACCCCGCTTTTGGTTCAGTCTAAGGCTAAGAAGGTGGTTATCGACCATCATCCTTCTCCCACAATACCTAGTGTACTACGGATAAGCCAGCCACAAATGAGTAGTGCATCAGAAGTGGTTTTTCGTGTGATTTGGCAATTGGGAGGTTTTGAACTCATGACGCGTCAGGATGCTGTCTGTCTCTATTGCGGAATGATGACTGATACAGGGGGATTTACCTACAATTCCGCAGCCCCTGAACTCTTCTTCATTATTTCTCAACTGCTTACCAAGGGCATCAACAAAGATAAAATATATCGCAATGTTTATCACACGTTTTCGGAATGGCGTCTGCGCCTGACGGGCTATGTGCTGTATCAGAAGATGAATGTCTTCCCCCATAAGCATGCTGCCTATTTCACTTTAACTCGTCAGGATCTTAAACGATTCCATTATGTTAAGGGTGATGCGGAGGGACTGGTGAACATGCCTTTACAGATGAGGGGAATCCGTTTGAGTATCTCCCTCCGGGAAGACACGGAACACGACAATCTCATCTGGGTGAGTCTCCGTTCGGTGGATGATTTCTCCTGTACAAAGATGGCTGAGAAATATTTTAATGGCGGTGGACATCTCAATGCTTCAGGTGGCCGCCTGTATTGCACGATGGCAGAAGCAGAGCAGATTGTACGTAGGGCAATTGAAGAATTATAATTTTTTATCATGGCCCATGTGGCTTAATACATTTATTTTTAGTACTTTTGCAACCAAATCAATTTTGAAGACGGAAAATGATAATTAAAGGATATACTGTAACAAGGCAAGTGTGGGTTCTTGCCCTTCTTTGCATGCTTTGTGTTTCCTGTCATGACTATGAGACCTATGCTGAGCAGAAGGAGGATGAGAAGAACGCCATCAATGCCTATATCGCTAAGAAAGGAATTAATGTCATTAGCGAAAGCACATTCTTTGCACAGGATTCCATGACCGATGCTTCGAAAAACGAATATGTTCTGTTTGAGAGCAGCGGAGTTTATATGCAGATCGTACATAAAGGTTGCGGACAGAAAGTTAAGTCTGGTGAAACGGTTAAGGTGCTTAGTCGTTTCTCGGAGTATAATGTGGTTACAGATAGTCTGAGACTTTCAAATGTCACTAGCCTTTATTCAAGATACCCGGAAAAGATGCTTGTTACTAATACTAATGGCACCTTCACAGGCTCTTTCTTTACAGATGGAAATTTTGACATAAGTTTGATGAGTTCCGCTTATAGCAGTACATCTGTTCCTGCAGGATGGCTTATTCCTTTTGCTTATGTAAACATTGGTCGTCCGGCTAATGAGACCGACCAAATAGCAGAAGTGAATCTTATTGTTCCCCATACGCAAGGCCACTCCTATGCCTCGCAGAATGTGACTCCTTTTTTCTATTCCATTACGTTTGAGCGTGGCAAATAGGAATTTGTAAATTAGATATAATCAAGATATGACACTTATTAAATCAATATCGGGCATCCGTGGTACAATCGGAGGCCCTACGGGTGATACCCTGAACCCACTTGATATCGTGAAGTTTGTAACTGCTTATGCTACCTTTATTAAGAGGAGAGAGGAGAGAGGAGAGAGAAAAGAAGCTCCCAGTGGTAAGATTGTTGTAGGTCGCGATGCACGCATTTCCGGTGAAATGGTGAAGAACGTGGTTTGTGGCACTTTGATGGGTTATGGCTATGATGTGATTAATATCGGCCTTGCCACCACGCCGACCACCGAATTGGCTGTGCGCATGAGTGGTGCTGATGGCGGTATCATAATTACCGCCTCGCATAATCCCCGCCAATGGAACGCCCTAAAACTGCTCAACAACGAGGGTGAGTTCCTCAATAAGGAAGATGGAAACGAGGTGCTCCGTATTGCTGAGGCAGAGGATTTTGAATATGCCGATGTGGACCATCTGGGTAAATATATTGAAGACAATACTTTCAACGAGCGTCACATCCAAAGTGTGCTCGCCCTAAAACTCGTTGACCGTGAGGCTATTTGCAAGGCTGGTTTTCGCGTTTGCGTTGATGCCATCAATAGTGTGGGGGGCATTATCCTTCCAGATCTGCTCAAGGCTTTGGGTGTTGACTATGAGATATTGAATGGAGAGGCCAATGGAGATTTCGCTCATAATCCCGAACCGCTGGAGAAGAACTTGCAGGGTATCATGGGACGTATACGTGAAGGTGGTTTCGACCTCGGCATCGTTGTGGATCCCGATGTGGACCGTTTGGCATTCATTTGCGAGGATGGTTCGATGTTTGGTGAGGAATACACACTTGTTTCTGTTGCTGATTATATTCTTTCTCATAATCCTGGTAATACCGTTTCTAACCTTTCTTCTACTCGTGCCCTTCGCGATGTTACGGAAAAGCATGGCGGTGTCTATACAGCCGCTGCTGTAGGTGAGGTGAATGTTACTACGAAGATGAAGGAAGTGGGAGCCGTAATTGGTGGAGAGGGCAATGGCGGCGTCATCTATCCCGAGAGCCACTATGGCCGCGATGCCCTCGTAGGTATCGCCCTGTTCCTCAGTTCACTCGCACAGAAAGGCATGAAGGCCACCGAGTTGCGCAAGACCTTCCCCAACTATTTCATTGCCAAGAACCGAATTGACCTGACGCCTACTACCGATGTAGATGCCATTTTGGTGAAGGTTAAGGAAATGTTTAAGGACGAACAGGTTAACGATATCGACGGCGTGAAGATTGACTTCCCCGACAAGTGGGTACATCTCCGCAAATCGAACACAGAGCCCATCATCCGTGTCTATAGTGAGGCCCATTCCATGGAAGAGGCCGATGACTTGGGCAAGCAGATCATGGACATTGTCTATAAAATGCAGGGATGATTCAACGAAGACGAGGGATAAGCTTTAGAACAAAGAGAACATGTACTGAGCGGCCCAGATAACGATTCGTATCATAATAATAAGCAGGATGCAGAGGCCTATGAAAATAGCCAAGCTGTAGCCTGCTTTTCTATTGACCGTATGGATGATTTCCTGGTCGCCTTCCACAAAGCCGCGGATGAGAGTCATGTTCTGACGGTTGGAACGGTGGAAGATGTCGAATACGTCACCGATGTAGAAGGGTATCATGCCGAGGACAACATCGCGCAGGGTGTTGTTCAGGATGGCCAGCGTCAAAGGGAAGGAGCGCACGCCGATGGCTGAGAAAAGTACATAGCCGATAGAAAAGACAGCAGCAATGGCATCACCCACACCGCCAGGAATGGCAAAACCTAGGGCCGCATCCAGATAGTAGCGGTCCATGATGTCGGCAATCTTCTGCAGCAACTTGTAAGACTTGCCTTTTTCAAGTCTTTCGCGCGTCTCTATTCTTTTTTGTTCTTCCACGGCTACAAAATAACGATAAAAATATGAGGAAACCAAATGTTTTTTGTATTTTTGTGAACTGTAATCAAATTGTAATCCAATTACCACTATGAAGAAATTATTTATGCTTATTGTTTGCGCTGTTTCTTTTTTGACAGGTGTTGCAGACACTATGGATCAAATTATGCCGACAGATCAGGTGGCCAATTATGACGTGGTCCCTTTACCTCGCCAAATAGAAATGAAGAAAGGACCTGGTTTCCAGATGAATTCCACCATTTACATTGTGGCGAAGGATGCTTCCTTGGCGAGAGATGCAGAATTCCTCCGTGACTATCTTTTGGGAGAGAATCAGATGAGTGCTGTTATTCAGGAGAAGGGCATCAGCGGCCATACCATCGTGCTGCAACTGAATCCCAAGATGACGGAAAAGGAGGGCTACCGCATCAGCATAAGTTCGAAACTGGTGACGATAGAGGGACTAACGCCACAGGGTGTATTTTATGGCATTCAGACTCTGCGGAAATCATTGGCAGGTTTTAAGAAGTATGCCATTCTTCCTGCGGCCGTGATTGAGGATGCCCCACGCTTTGCCTACCGTGGCATGCATCTGGATGTGGCCCGTCATTTCTTTGGTGTGGAGTTTGTGAAGAAGTATCTCGACGCGATGGCGATGCACAATATGAACCGCTTCCACTTTCATCTGACTGACGATCAGGGCTGGCGCGTGGGTATTGACCGTTATCCGAAACTGATAGAGGAGGGCTCGAAGCGCAACTACACGGTCTTGGGTCGCAATTCCCCGATTGATGACGGTACGCCCTACGGCGGTAGTTTTACCAAGGAGGAGCTGAAGGAAATCGTGCGATACGCGCAGGAACGCTTTATCACGGTGATTCCGGAGATTGATATGCCGGGTCACATGCTGGGGGCGCTGAAGGCCTATCCTGAATTGGGATGCACGGGCGGACCTTACGAAGTGGAGGGCCACTGGGGTGTCTTCGAGGATATTCTATGTGCTGGAAAGGAAGAGACCTTTAAATTCATAGAAGGCGTGTTGACGGAACTGATGGAGATATTCCCATCGGAATATATCCATATTGGCGGTGATGAGGCTCCGAAAGTGAGGTGGGAGCAATGTCCACGTTGCCAGCAGCGTATTAAGGATTTAGGGCTAAAAGCCGATGAAGGCCATACGGCGGAAGCTAAACTGCAGGGCTATTTCACCAAACGTGTAGAGGCATTCCTGAATGCTCATGGACGAAAATTGATCGGTTGGGATGAACTGATGGAAAGTGATGTCAATGAGAGTGCTACGATCATGAGTTGGCGTGGTGTGAAAGGTGGTTTGGCAGCTTCACAAAAAGGGCATGACGTCATCATGTCACCAACAAGCCATTGCTATTTCGATTATTACCAGACGAAAGATCATGAGTGGGGAGAACCATTCTCCTTTGCCAATATCATTACTGTGGAGACTACTTACAGTCTTGATCCTGCTCCTAAGACGTTATCTCCTGAAGCGCAAGCTCATATTCTCGGTGCTCAGGCAAATCTTTGGACGGAGTATATTGCCCATGAAAGTCAGGCATTCTATCAAGTGCTGCCCCGTATGGGAGCTTTGTGTGAAGTGCAGTGGGTGATGCCTGAGAAAAAAGATTTCAAGCAGTTTGTGGAAAGGGAGCGCCGCCTTACCTTATTATATAAACACTATGGCTGGCCATTTGCCCCACACATTTTTAAAGTGAAGAGTGAAGAATGAAGAGTGTAGAATTATGATTACTCTTTATGCTTGAAAACTGAAAAACTGTCAGAGTTTACGGGCTTTGGCATAGGCATTTTGAGCCATGCGGTTGATGATGTTGAGGGCAAGTTCCTCGTCCATAAGGCCAGCTTCTGCACAAGGTGTGTAGCGGTTGGCCTCTTCTGTTGTGGCCAGTCTTCCCTCCAGTAAAAACATGAAATGTCGCTTATATTCTTCCACCATTGCATTGTAGAAAGGTTCCGTGCGGCAGGCAATGCGCACCAGTTGCATCAAGTCGTTAGTGGGATTCTTCCGAAGGGCGTTTTCTATTTCCTCGGCTTCATAATTCATACGTGCAATGGCATAGAAAGCCTCCTGATTGTAGATCTTCGAAATATGTTCATAGTATTCCAGCAGCCTCAGCTTTACGGCTTTGGTATCGTTGAGGTCCTTACCTTCCATCATACCTGTCAGGAAGTATTTGAAAAAGGTGCGCACGAGGGCGGCAAGTACACGGTCTTTACTTATTTTGTTCATGTTTGATGGCTTTAATATTTCTCATAAGTCCTTCGTATTTGGCCCGTTTTACAGCTGAACCTTTGAATAACTGCTGATATTGTTCCACTGACAGCTGTTGCCAGTCTTCTTCTTTCATTGAAAGCAGTTCGTCGGTAGGTTGAAGCAAAGGTTCATCAGTGGGTTGTGCCTTAGCATTCCAGGGACAAACCTGTTGGCAACGGTCACATCCATAGAAGGTTTCACCCATCTTCTGGGCTGCTTCCTCCGGAATGTCCCCCCGATTCTCGATGGTGAGGTAGGAAAGGCATAAGGAGGAAGTAAACGAGGTCCCCCTTTCGGTCCCCAAGGGTGCTAGGCTTAATGCACCTGTAGGACATGCATCTATGCATCGGTGGCAACTACCGCAACGCTGTTGGCAAGGGGCATCGGACTCCAGTTCAATATCTACAAAAAGTTCTCCTAGGAAGAACTGGCTGCCCATGCCGGGGATAATAAGTTGATGGTTCTTGCCGATAAAACCGATCCCTGCCTTCATGGCCCAATAGCGTTCCAGAACGGGGGCACTGTCGGTGAAGGCACGGAAGCCTCCCCCCTCAGGGGAAGATGAGAGGGAGACTATGAAGGCAGCCAATTTATAGAGTTTCTGCTTCACGATGTCGTGATAGTCCTTGCCAATGGCATAGTTGGCAAATCCCTTTACGGGCTGAGAGGGGGCATAATTCAAGGCTACGCTGATGATACTTTTCACACCAGGCATCAGTATACGGGGATCAAGACGCTTATCCTCATAATTCTCCATATACTGCATGGTGGCATGGCCTCCCCGCTGAATCCAGCTTTGGAAAGCCTTGGCTGCCTCGGTATCCACGGGTTCCGCTTTGGCAATACCGCAGGCAGAAAAGCCGAGGCGTAGTGCCTCGGCTTTTATTTCACGGGATAACTTTGAATTCATAGCCTTGTTCGATAAGCCAGTCTAAGGATTGCGGCAGAGCCGTTTGCAGTTTGTCGATGCTTTTCAGCGAGTCGTGGAAGGTAATAATAGAGCCGTTGCGCGTATAGGTCTTCACGTTTTCCACTACATCCTCCGCATTAAGCCGGTTAGAGTAGTCGCGGGTAACCACATCCCACATCACTACGCGATAATATTTCTTTATCCAGTAGTATACGCTATGGCGCATCACACCGTGAGGTGGGCGGAAGAGGTTGCTATGTAGGTACTCATTGGCCTGATAGGTATTGATGACATACGTGGTGGTCCAATGTTTGAACGACCCCAGATGGTTCATCGTATGGTTACCTATCCGATGTCCGGCAGCCTTCACCCTTTCGAAAAGTTCTGGGTATTTACGTACATTGTCGCCCACCATGAAGAAAGTGGCCTTAATATCGTAACGCTCCAGCGTCTCAAGGATGAAAGGCGTAGCCTCGGGAATAGGGCCGTCGTCGAACGTCAGGTAGACCGAATGTTCGTTCGGGTCCATTCTCCAGGTTGCATGCGGATAAAACAACCGGAGCCATCGTGCAGGCTGTTCAATTATCATTTATTCTAACTGCATCAGTTGCCCACCATTCGCCTGATAGATCTTGGTGAGATTCTCCAGTTGTTTGTAGAACTTATCGGCCAGAGACGGGTCAACCATATCAGCCACATCGATACAGTTGTTCATGATATAGAACTGCATCATAGCCTCATTCTGATAGCCTTGTAGTGTGGAGCCCGTAAATGAAGAGTAGTAGGCTGCATATTGACGTGCATTTTCGTAGACGGCTGAGACATACTCCTTCGCCTTTGCTTTCATACCCAGCATGGCATAAGCCTTGGCGAGATCATGGGCACCGCTCATATAGGTGAGAGGCACGTTGTAAGGCGGAATCTCCTGTTCGCAATAGGCAAGTGCCTTCTTGGCTTGATCGGTCTTACCTTCGGAAATGAGATGGCTTATCAATTGACCGAACAGGCGGCGATGCGTGAAGCACATGCGGGTAACGGTCTCGTCAAGATAAAGACCCTTTTCTTTCAGGCCACCATACTTGAAGCGGGTCATCATGTTCTTATATACCTTATCGGTATCGAAGTTCTTGGCACCGGGCTTATTGGTGGTGAACGGCGTGATGCGGTTAGCCAGACCCTCTTGTATGAAGTTGTCACCGAGATTCATGTAGTTCTCCTGACCAACGGTGATGGCCACGTAGATAGGACGTGTCCAGTTGCAGTTGGCAATCATTTCGAGCATCATCAGGTCGCCCTTGTAAAGGGCGTTCTTGCCTTTCAGCGAGATGACCATCTTATCAGGAATGGAATCGCTGGCCATGAGCATACCGCTCTTACGTACGGCTTCCTTGTCGATGGTCACATAAACTGTATCGGTAGGAATGAAGTGCAGTTCCTGATTCTTCGAGCGTACCCAATACTTCAGCACATTCTTCAGTTCAAACGGATCATCGCCAAACTGCTTCTTGGCTTCCTCGGGATTCTCCTGGTAAAACTTCAACAGAGCCTCTTCCTGTTCGGGAACAACCTCTACATATTCGTTAGTTCCGGCACAGTAGTCGAGTCGTGGCCAGGTGATAGGCACAGAAGGCGAGTCGTAAGCAGGACGGCGCATTTGGTCGATGTACCAGTCGGTCTGCAGATAACTCAGGTTGCATACACGCGTATCTGTGCGCACCCCTTCAGCTTCTTGATTGTACCAAAGTGGGAAGGTATCGTTGTCACCGTTGGTGTAGATGATAGGATTACCTTCGTCCTGCATCGTCATCAGATAATTCTGTCCAAAGTCGCGGCAGGTGTAGCGGCCTGAGCGGTCGTGGTCATCCCAAGTCTGCGAAACCATTTGGATGGGAACTAGGATAGTGGCTATAGCGACTATAGTGGCTATTGCTACACCATTTACCTTTGGCAGACGCTTCTTGATTAAATCATAGAGAGCTGCTACACCCAATCCGCACCAAATAGCATAAGCGTAGAACGAACCTGCATAGGCATAGTCGCGCTCACGAGGCTGCATGGGTGTCTGGTTCAAATAGACCACGATAGCGAGTCCCGTCATGAAGAAAAGGAAGAATACTACCCAAAACTGCTGGATGCCGCGCTTGCCGCGATAAGCCTGCCAGAGCAGACCAATGATGCCGAGGATGAGCGGCAGACAATAGAATACGTTGTGCCCCTTGTTCTCTTTTAGTTCGTCAGGAAGCAGACTTTGGTCGCCCAGACGTGCATTATCGATGAAAGGAATACCCGTAATCCAGTTGCCGTGCTCCAGTTCTCCATTGCCCTGAATGTCGTTTTGACGGCCAGCAAAGTTCCACATAAAGTAGCGCCAGTACATGAAGTTGCACTGATAGCTGAAGAAGAAGAAAATGTTCTCCAATTGTGAAGGCATACGCACCATGACGGTCTCGCCACAGCGGTCGTAGGGCTTTTCAGTGCCCTTTACCACCCAAGCCGGTGAACCTTGCATCCAGCTCTCGTATGAAGAGGCATGGCCGGAGTCGTGCATACGCGGGAACAGCATATTTTGTGCATATTCGTAGGAATTCTTATGACGCACGATGAAGTAAGAGTCTTTTTCATCGGCAGAGGCTTTTTCCTTCTGCTGATAGACGGGAGCTCCCTGTTTCATGCGAGGCTTGCAATACTGGCCTTCTACGTCGAAAGCCACCTGTGAAGTATAGGCTTGACCATAGATCAACGGACGGTCGCCATACTGGTCACGACTCAGATAGCTACCCAGCGTGAAGATGTCTTCGGGAGAGTTCTGGTCCATTGGTGGGTTGGCGGCCGAACGAATCATGATGACCGCGTACGAACTATAGCCAATCATTAGCATGAGCATGCAGAGCAGGGCCGTGTTCTTCACACGGGCACTGATAAGCTGCACCTTCTCCTTCGCACCGGTCTTGCGCTGCAGTATAAACCAGAGAATGGCAAGCACGATGACACCGATGAGGACAGCACTCCATCCATAGCCATAGAAAGGAATACCCAGCATGCCAACGGAAGCTAGAAACGCAATGTTCTGGCGGGTTGCGCTTTTGTTTGTATAGGTCTCATAGATAGCCCAGAGCACCACGGCCGTGAGCACGATGATATAGACGATCAGACCCGTGTTGAACGGCATGTGCAGTGTGTTTACGAAGAATAGCTCAAACCATCCACCAACGGTGATGATGCCAGGCACCACGCCATAAAGGATAGCGGCTACCAGCACAACTGAAACAAGGAGTGCCAAAAGCGAGCCTTTGAGGTTAGCATCGGGGTGACGGCGATAATACCACACCAATACGATAGCCGGCACACATAACAGGTTTAGCAAGTGGACACCGATGGAAAGTCCGGTGATATAAGTGATGAGCACTAGCCAGCGGTCGCTGTGAGGCTCGTCGGCATGGTCTTCCCATTTCAGGATGAGCCAGAACACCAGAGCGGTCAAGGCCGATGAATAGGCATACACCTCACCCTCAACGGCAGAGAACCAGAACGTGTCGCTGAAAGTATAGATCAGCGCGCCCACCATACCTGAAGCCTCAATGGCGATGAGCTTCTGCGTGGTCAGTTCACTCCAGTCCTTCAGAATCAGTTTGCGCACGAGATGCGTGATGGTCCAGAAAAGGAACAGGATGCAGGAGGCTGAAAGCAGCGCACTCATCATGTTTACCATGCGGGCCACCTGCGATGGATCGCTAACAAACTGTGAGAACAAGTTGGCGGTGAGCATGAAAAACGGTGCTCCGGGTGGATGGCCTACTTCCATCTTATATCCGGTTACAATAAACTCAGGACAGTCCCAGAAAGAGGCTGTCGGCTCAATAGTGCTGCAATATACGAAGGCGGCAATCAGAAAAGCTGCCCAGCCTAGGATATTGTCCACCAGTTTAAATTGCTTCATTTATTTTAAATTGTATGATGAATCGTATTCAGTTTGCAAAGATACTTCTTTTTAAGGAGTATTCGGGAGTTGGTCGCGTTAAAAGGCGTTAAACCAATGGGATGTCGGGAAAATGTCAGATAAAAAGGTCAGCTCCAAAGACGAGAAGAAAGTAACGTAGAAACTTGCCGATGGTGATGCTTACGAGGGAAATGATGAAATTAGAGCGCAAGAATCCCAGCATAATGGTGATGGCGCTGCCCAGAATTGGCAAGAAGGCAAAGAATCCGGCCCAAGCACCACGCCCGGACATGAACTGTTGCGCTTTGTAGAGATCTTCCTTTTTCACGTGCAGGTAGCGTTCCACCCAGTCGAGCCGTCCCAATCGTCCCACACCATAGTTGAAGAGCGAGCCCAACACATTGCCGATAGTTCCATAGATGATGAGTGGCCAGTTGTCAAGTCCGGCTGCCATAAACCCCACCATAACAGCCTCACTACTGAAAGGGAAAAAACTGCCAGCCAGAAAGGCCGCAACGAGCATTCCCCAATAACCGTATTGGCTTAGAAAGTCGAGGAGTATATCCATAAGTTCAGGGCAGTCAGCAGTAGGGTAATCAACAGCAGTCCGTAGAACGTGATGTTGGACAGGCGGCTTTGCGTATGAGCTATGAAATGGGCAATCAGCGGACTGGTGCAGACAATCATCAGGCCGAAGAGCACGCTGAAATGCTGAAGCTGCAGGATAATAAAGAGGATGATGAGCAAGTCGAACATGATGAAGAAATGATAGATCATGCGCGTACGGATGCGGTCAAGCCTGTTTTTCCACAAATAGTGAATAATGCTTATCAGGGCCATCAGCAATACGAAGGCGAAGGTAATCTGCTGATTGATAGTGAGATAGGAATAGTCAAAGATGGGCTGGAAACTGATCAGGCTCCTGAAATGCGTAATCAGCAGGTCTTGCTTATCCAGATAGAAGGCGATGCCCGTTGTAAACCAATAGGGGGTGATGAGTCCCAACAGCGAAGCCCACAGCATTTTAGAACTGAAAGCCATCAAGTAGAAGGCCATCATCAGCCATATGAAAGGCACAAAAAAGACAATCTGGATAAACACGCAGCTGGCAATGCCCAGACATAGGAAAGCAAAATAGGTGAGCCCTGGTGATTCCTTGTCCTGATAGGTGTGGAAAATCAGCGTGCAGAACATGATGACGCTCAGCATGCAGATGGCCACCTTGACAGAAGGAAATAGGAAAACAGCCATCGACGTCAGGGCTAGAAAGGTGCACGAAACCATGCGGCTGTACATGTGAAGCAAAGCGTTGGTGTTGTTCAGCTCCACCATCAGGTAGGTAGATAGCATGAGCATGGCAAACTGAGGATACCACTGGCCTTCCACCAGCCCGCCCAATAGCCAGATGCCCAATGCATACATTGCCATCAACGGCAATGCATAACGGCTCTCCGCAACCTTGTTCTGAAATCTTTTCACCTACTTAAGAAAACACTCAAATGCTTGTCAAAAATCTTAAAATGACTATCAAAAAACTCAAAAATCCCGTTTGGAATCAGAGGTCTGCACCGATGTCTGAACGGAAATATTTGTCGGTGAACTTAATCTTCTGGGCTTCCTGGAACGACTTGGCCAAGGCTTCCGCCTTGTCCTTCCCGTAACTGGAAACTGCAATCACACGACCGCCATTGGTCACTACCTGTCCATTCTTCAGAGCGGTTCCGGCATGGAAAACGATACTACCTTCCACTTCGTCAATACCCGTGATGGGATAACCCTTCTTGTAAGCCTGTGGATAACCGCCGCTGACAAGCATCACGCACACGGCAGCCCGCTCATCGAAGGTGATTTCGCGCTCGTTGAGATTACCCTCAGCCACTCCTTCGAAGAGGTCGACAATGTCACTTTTCAGGCGCAGCATCACGGTTTCTGTCTCGGGATCACCCATACGGCAGTTGTATTCAATCACCATGGGATTGCCCTTCACGTTAATTAATCCAAAGAAAATAAATCCTTTATAATCAATACCTTCAGCCAGAAGTCCTTCAACTGTTGGTTTAATGATGCGCTGTTCCACTTTCTGCATCCATTCCTCGTTGGCAAAAGGAACTGGTGACACGCTGCCCATGCCTCCGGTGTTTAGGCCAGTGTCGTGCTCGCCGATGCGCTTATAGTCCTTGGCTTCGGGAAGTATCTTGTAATGTTTACCGTCAGTCAGTACGAAGACAGAGCATTCGATGCCACTCAGGAATTCCTCAATGACCACCCGTGAAGAGGCGTTGCCGAACATACCGCCCAGCATCTCCTTCAGTTCTTTCTTGGCTTCGTCGAGGGTAGGGAGGATGAGTACGCCCTTGCCGGCGCAAAGTCCGTCGGCCTTCAGCACATAAGGTGCTTCGAGTGTCTCCAGGAATCTCAGTCCTTCCTCCAGGTGCTCACCATCGAAAGTCTCGTAACGGGCTGTCGGAATCTGGTGGCGCTGCATGAAACCTTTGGCAAAATCCTTCGAGCCTTCCAATACAGCTCCTGTCTTTGAAGGACCAATAACGGGAATCTGAACTGTGCGTGCATCAGACTTGAACTCATCATAGATGCCTTTTACCAGCGGGTCTTCAGGACCCACCACCACCATGTCTATGGCATTGTCGAGCACGAACTGTTTGATTTTCTCAAACTCGTTGACGCCGATAGACACATTCTCGCCCACGTTCACTGTGCCCGCATTACCTGGGGCAATGAACAGTTTCTCACACTTTGCGCTTTGCGCAATCTTCCATGCCAAGGCGTGCTCACGGCCGCCGCTGCCTAACAGTAATATCTTCATACCTACGGTTTTGATTCTTTCTGCAAAGGTACACAGATTCCATCAAATACCCAAACATTCAACCTTGTTTTTCTCGGTTTCAGTTTACGTCGTCCGACTGACCTGATTACATTCATTACATTTATAACATGTAATCTCCAGTCCTCCATCTATTCTGCACACTTATTAATTATAATAAATAATACTTAGTAGGTTATTTTAAATATATTTTTATTCTGTATGTCTGAAAGCATTCCCGAAGTGTTTCCTAGAAAATACAAGGTAATTATTCTCGTAGATATAATTGGGGCGATTTTCCCTCCAAACTAAGAAAACAACACCTATTTGCAGCGGAAGCAGTCTTGATGGATATGCGATCTTGTAAGAATGCCGTGGAAGCAATGTAAGAATGGCGTAGAAGCAATATAAGAATGGCGTAGAAGCAATGTAAGAATGCCATGGAGACAAAGGGGCTGCTGCCCGCCCCGAAGACGCTTCAGGAAATCTTAAAAACATTTGCATATATCAATAATAGTTTATATCTTTGCAGTATCAAAGGAAATGTTAGAGTCGCTTGTTATGAGCCTGAAAAAAGTATTCTTCCAAATCGTTTGCCTGCTGGCCCTTGTGCTGCTCACAGGCTGTAAGCAGGAGGCAGAAAGTCCAGTTAGCGGGCATGCTGCCTACTATTGGAGTACCGTTTTCAAGCTCAGCGACGTTCAACGGTCCTTCATCCGCGACCATACCATCCAGCGCCTCTACGTTCGCTATTTCGATGTGGTGAAGGGACAGGAGGGCGAACCTATGCCCAATGCCACCATCCAATGGAACGATCCTGTGCCAGAGCAGCTGGAGGTGGTTCCCACCGTATTTATTATGAATGAGTGTATGCAGAAAGAGGCAACTGGACTGGCCCACAAGATTGCCGCTCGCGTGCTGCAGATGAACGAGACCCACGACATAGCCAACGTCAAGGAGATTCAGATTGACTGCGACTGGACCCGACGCACGGAGCAGCATTTCTTCGCTTTCATGGATTCTCTGCGGAGCGAACTGAAGGCCAAGGGCATCGGACTCTCGTCGACCATCCGCCTTCACCAACTCTCGCAAAAGGCTCCTCCTGCCGACAGGGGTGTGCTGATGGTATATAACACAGGCGATTTTACCGACATCAACTGCCAGAAGCCCATTCTCGACGCAGAAGTCGTAGGCCCTTACCTGAAATATCTCACTAGTTATCCGTTGCCGCTCTCTGCTGCCTATCCGCTTTTCAGTTGGCAGATTCTTTTCCGGGGAGGGCAGTTTGTGGGCATCATGCACAGCGAGGATGAATATCCCGTGCTGCCTACGGATAGTATTGTGACCCGGGATGTAACGCTGGAGGAGATATTAAAGGTGCACGCAATGCTCGCCCGTCAGCGTGAGGATGTCCACAACGAAGTGATACTTTATGAACTTAACGATAAGAACTTAACAAAATTCAACCACAATGATTATGAAAAAATTTTTGATCACTAATCTGATGGCTTTTACGGTTTGCGTTCAAGGCTGGGCTTGTGCAGGTGAGGCTCCCACGCATAACTATTATATGATGGACGTGGCTCCCAGCAACGTTAATCTGCTGAATCTGGAGGAGCGTTTTAACCAGTACTGGAAGAAATATACCGGATATGAGTATACCGAGTACCGATGGTCACGAGATAGGATTCTGGAGACAGCACGCCAGAAGAATGATACGGAGATGGAGGCCTATCTGACTCATCTGAACAACTATCTCGATATTTCAGATCAGTTGGGTGAAACGTGGAGTTATCCCACCAAAGAGCAACTGGCAGAGCGCCAGTCAATGCTTATGGGAATGAAGAAGGCTGCCAAGAATTATAAAGGTGCCCGTCTGAGAGCACAATACGCCCTGTTGGCGATGCGTGCCAATATGTTGCTGAAGGATTACGAAGCCAACATCACTTATTGGGAGACAAAGGGCAACAATCTGCCCGAAAGTGCCTACAAGGACATGATGCGCAACATCTATGCCGGTGCCCTTTTCCATACGGGTCATAAGAAAGAGGCTTTCGACATCTATGCAGAGCAAGGAGACCAGACGAGTATCCGCTGGGCCATGCGCAAATACCGCAATCTGGCTGGTATCCAGACCATCTTCGAAGAGAATCCCAATGCTCCCACGCTCTATTATCTGGTGCAGGATTTCGTCAACAATGTGCAGGAAAGCATTGATACGGATGATGCAGAATGGATCGTTATGGTGGGTCGTCAGCAACTCTCGATGGGCGAGGCCGGACGCTTCGTGGAATTTGCTGACAAGGCTGCTGCCAACAAAGCCGTGAAAGACCGCTGTCTGTGGAAGACGGCTTCTGCACTCACCAGTTGGTTTTTAGGCCGCAAGGAGCAGGCTGCCAAGGCTGCTAATAAGGCTATGAAACTCGATGGCGCCGAGCGTACGAAGGACAATGCCCGTTGCGTGAGGCTGCTGATCATGGCCAGTAGGGATAAAGTGAAGAGCAAGATGCTTCGTAAGGAAATGGAATGGCTTGACGCCAAGGCCGCTGCCGAAAAGGAAGACGACTATTGCTTCACTGCTGCCCGCGACCGCATCATGCGCCGTGCCCTCTACAATAAATACATGTCGACTGGCAATCTGAACATGGCACTCGCCGTCACGGGGGCTGAATGGAAACCGTTTACCACGGAATTTGCGGCCGATAATTGGAATGGAAACTATTATGGCGAGTTCTATTATGCCATCGACTCTCTCAATACTGCTCAGTTGCAGGACTACTACCGCTTCATCAGCGGCCCTCATAAGGATGCTTTCGAGGCCTACGTGGCAGAGCATTCATTCAAGGATGCCGACTACTTCAACGATCTGATCGGTACGCGTCTGATGGCTGAGAACAAGTTGGAAGAGGCCGTTCCCTGGCTGGAGAAGGTGCCGGTAAGTTTCCTCAACAGCCAAAACATCAGTTATTATGCAGCCCATCGCGACTGGACGGTTTCACGCTGGCTGAAAAAACAGAGAATGCGCGACGGGGAGAATGATGGTCCGCAGTCTGGAAAGTTGGCGGAGAATATGAAGCTGAAGTTCTGCCGCGAGGTGCTCCAGTTGCAAAGCCAGTATCAGTTGGCATCCGAGGCTCAGCGTCCGCAGTTGGCTTATCAGTTGGGCGTCTGCTACGATCAGGCTTCTATCTGCGGTGATTGCTGGTATCTCACGGACTATGGATGGTCTGCTTATCCTAATCTGAAACCCTGGCAGGTGGATTTTGAAGAAATCGCTTGTAAATGGCTTGATGAGAGCAAACTGACTACCGACTTCAAGTTGCGCACACAGAGCCTTTATGGCTTGTCATTCATAGCCTACGACGGCCCTTGGGCTGAGTATGATACAAACTGGTCAACGGGTGAAGTTACGGTGAAGCACCATCCAGAGACGCATCAGTATCAGGCCTTGGCGGAACTCAGTGATTTTGCCAGCAAGAATGCTTCGAAGCTGCCCGCCTACATCTCTAAATGTGATGTCATCAGGCAGTTCCGGGCGAATAAAAAATAAAGAGGTTTTGAGGTTATAAGGTGAAATCATCTTAAAACCTTATAACCTTAATCTCTATTTCAGATAATCTTCGAAGTATTGAGTGATGCGTTCGTGCAGATGAACGCTCTGATGGCCTCGCATGTTGTGGGGCTCTCCGGGATATGCGAAGAAATCGGGCTGGGTGCCGGCCTTGATACATTCGGCTAGGAACGACAGGCAGTGCTGCGGTACTACGGTAGCATCGTTGTAGCCCGTGATGATCTGCAGCTTGCCCTTCAGGTCTTTGGCCTTGGAGAGGAGAGAAGTTTTCTCGTAGCCCTCCGGATTGCTCTGCGGTGTGTCCATATAGCGTTCGCCATACATCACCTCATACCATTTCCAGTCGATGACTGGACCACCAGCAACACCCACTTTGAACACGTCGGGATAGTTGGTCATTAGCGAGATAGTCATAAAGCCACCGAAACTCCACCCGTGAACACCGAGTCTGTCCATGTCCACATAGGGCAGCGTGCGAAGGAATTCCACACCCTTCATCTGATCCTGCATCTCAATCTGCCCCAACTGGCGGAAGGTAGCCTGCTCAAAGGCGAGGCCGCGGTTCTCAGAGCCTCGGTTGTCGAGGATGAAGAGCACGTAGCCTTTCTGCGCCATATAGGTTTCCCATGAACGGGAAGCATAGTGCCAGCGTGCATCTACATTGTGGGCGTGGGGGCCGCCATAGACATAGATAACGGTTGGATATTTCTTGGAGGGGTTGAAATCAGCGGGTTTCACCATGCGGTAGTACAGGTCGGTCTGGCCGTCTGCAGCCTTGATGGTGCCACATTCATACGTGGGAATCTGATAGCCTTCCCATGGATTTGGGGCTTCGAAAAGGGGCGTCTTTGAGGGCTTGGCAGTCGTATTAACCAGACTGATAACGCGGGGAATATCGGGTTCTGAGTAGTTGTCGATGAGCCACTGGCCACTCTCACTGAGCATGCCGCGATGCCACCCGCGCTGGTTGTCAAGAGGTGTGCGCTTGCCGGTTGCCACGTTGACCGCATAGAGATTTTGCTGAATGGGTGAAGCCTCATTGCTGGAGATAATCACGCTCTTCTTTTTAGCATTGAAGCCGAGCACATCCAGTACCACCCAAGGACCGCTGGTCAGTTGTTTCAGCTGTTTGCCATCCTTATTAAACAGATAAAGGTGGTTGTAGCCGTCCTTCTGGCTCTGCATAATGAATTTGGATGCATCCCAGGGAAGGAACTGGATAGGGTGGAGGGGCTCCACGTATTTGTCGGAGGTCTCGCGGTTAAGTTCAGCTATGAACAAACCTGTCATCGCATCGTAGCTTACGAGTCTGCAGTCATTTTGATCCCGGTTAAGCTCTTGCACGTACAGCGTTTTAGAGTCTGGCGCCCAAGAAATATTTGTGAAATAGACAACAGAATCCTTTTTAGATGTTGACGGATTAGGGAAATAAGCAGGACTTTTTGCGTTGCCTCCTGGAATGACATTAGGTGTGATCAGGTAGATGGTCTCGTCTTTCTCTACGTCGTAAATGCCGATGTTAACGAAGTGCGTCTCTTCTCCAGCCATGGGATATTTGTCGGGCTCATAGGCAGCGCTACGCTTGAAGATGTTCACTTGCGGATAGTCGCTGACCATGCTTTGGTCCATGCGATAGAAAGCCAACCGCTTATGGTCGGGACTCCAGAACAATCCTTCCATGATGCCGAACTCATTGCGATGGACGGCCTCGCCATAGACAATTTCACGGGAACCGTCGATAGTGAGTTGATGTTCACCCACGAAAAGGTTGTGGTCTTTGATTTCAGCAATGGGTTGTTGCTCTTTCTTCCATTCCTCATACTGCTCTTTCTGTTTGTCGGTGAGCAGCACTTCCTTGTGGGTTTTCTTGTCGACAAGCCAGATGTCTTCCTTGTCTATCCGCAGCAATTCATCGCCCCACCATCTGTAATCCTTCGTGGCAGGTGTCATTTGCTTGTAGTTCGTACCGCCGAAATTCAGGTCTTCGAGGGTAAACTGCTTCAGTTGTTGGGCGTTAAGCTGTGAGGGTTGTGCGGAGAGCATGATAGACAGGAGAGCAAGCGCTGTTAGCTTAATCTTCATCATTGAAATCATCGTTTTTACGTTTGAAATCACGGCCGCCGCGCTTGAAGTCGCCGCGTTTGCCGCCCTTGAAATCACCTTTACCGCCTTTGAAGTCGCGTCGTCCTCCCTTGAAGTCACCTCTGCCGCCCTTGAAGTCGCGGTCGTTACCCCGGCGGTCTTTCTTGAACTCCCCACGGGCACGAGCAGCTCTGCGCTCGCGCCCGGAACTGCGCTCACCATCAGAGAAGTTTCTTTCCTGATCATTGCTCCTCGCTTCCTTGAAAGCGGGGTGATGCTTATGGAAAACAAAGGAACGGATGTCACCCTCTTCGTTTTCTTCTTCTTCTTCGAGTCGCTTCTTGAACTCACGGTTCTGCTTGAAGCGGCGTTTCTCGGCCATGGCTTTCTTTTCGTCGTCGGTCTTCACCACACCGCCTTCAGAACGGAACTCGCGAAGTTTGCCCTCAAACATCTGGTATCTGCGGAACTCACACTCCAAAGAGCCGTTGAAGACGGGAATCTTGATACTAGGCTTCAGTCCGATGGCATCAAAGCATTCCTCACGGTAACTGAGCACCCAAGCCTCGTTGCCCTGGAATTCATGCTTCAGCTTCTCGCCAATCATCTTGTAGGTGGCCAGCAGGTTCGGCGTGGAAATACGCTCACCATAAGGCGGATTGGTAATGATGATGGCTGGCCCGGCAGGTTTTTTGAAGTCCTTAAAGTCCTGTTGTTCAACGGTGATGGATTTGGTCAGTCCAGCTGCTTTTACATTGAGGCGGGCGGTATTAACTGCCTTCATGTCGATGTCATAGCCATAGATATGATGGTCGAACTCCTTTTCCTGGGAATCGTCGTTATAGATTTCATCGAAAAGGTCCTTGTCGAAGTCGGGCCATTTCTCAAAGGCAAATTCCTTGCGGAAAATACCGGGTGACATGTTATGTGCAATGAGTGCAGCCTCAATAAGCAACGTTCCCGAGCCGCACATGGGGTCGATGAAGTCAGAGTCGCCTTTCCATCCACTCATCAGAATCATGCCGGCAGCCAGCACTTCATTCAGCGGAGCTTCAACGGATTCCTGGCGGTAGCCACGACGGTGAAGGCTCTCACCAGAAGAGTCGAGGCAGAGCGTGGCATTGTCTTCGGCGATGTGGATATGCAGTCGCAGGTCGGGATTGGTAACCGATACATTCGGACGTGTGCCCGTCTGCTCGCGGAACTGGTCAACGATGGCATCCTTCACCTTGTAGGCTACGAATTTAGAGTGACGGAACTCCTCGGAGAAAACCACGGAGTCCACAGCAAATGTTTTCTTGTTGTCCAAATATTGAGTCCAGTCGATGCTCTTTACCTCCTCGTAAACATCATCGGCGCTTTGTGCCTTGAAATGCTTGATGGGCTTGAGGATGCGGATAGCGGTATGCAGCTGGAAATTAGCGCGATACATCATTTCCTTATCGCCGGTGAACGACACCATGCGACGACCAATTTCAACGTTGTTTGCTCCTAAATTAGTGAGCTCTTCTGCCAGCACGGGTTCCAGGCCCATGAACGTTTTGGCAATGAGTTCGAATTCCATATAATATTATAAATTTCAAATTTCAGATTTCAAATTTCAAAGTTATGCTTTGATGTATTTCTTTGAATTGGGTTGCATATCTTCGGTCACCCATACATTCGCGCCAATCACCGAACCGCGGCCGATGGTGATGCGCCCTAAGATAGTTGCATTGGCATAGACAATCACATCATCCTCCAGAATGGGATGGCGTGGGATGCCCTTGATGGGATTGCCGTCTTCATCGAGTGGGAAGCTCTTGGCTCCGAGGGTTACACCTTGGTAGAGTTTTACGTTGTCGCCGATGATACAGGTGGCTCCAATAACCACACCCGTGCCGTGATCAATGGTGAAATGATGGCCAATGGTGGCTGCAGGATGGATGTCGATACCTGTCTCGGAGTGCGCCATCTCTGTCATGATACGGGGAATGAGCGGCACGCCAAGTTCTATCAGTTCGTGGGCAATGCGGTAGTTGGTGAGGGCCTTAATGACGGGGTAGCACGAAATGATCTCGCCGAAACTCTCTGCGGCAGGGTCGCCATTGTAGGCTGCTTCCACATCGGTAGCCAGCACACTACGTATTTTTGGTAATCTTGATATCAGTTGGGTGGCAATCACAGATGCCGAGCGGTTGCATTCTGTGAGGTCTTCGCTCAGATCGCATTCGCTGCGGTTGAAGCAGAGTCCGGCCATAATCTGGTCGGTGAGCAACTTGCGAAGCCTCTCCACATTGACGCCGATATGATACTTGAGGGTTTGTGTGTTGACCGTGGATTTTCCAAAATAACCAGGAAAAAGGATGGAGCGTGACAATTCGATAATTTCTCCGAGTGCTTTGCTCGATGGCAGTGGATCGCCCTCGCGATGTTGGTGAAACAGCCCCTTCAGAGATTCTGGTGAGGAAAGTTCCTCAACGGTTGTTGTCAGAATCTGAGTCAAATTATCAGTGCTCATCTTGATGTGTCAATAAATTCGGTGCAAAGATAAGGAAAAATCAAAAAATAAAAAAATAAAAGAATAAAAAATTGGATACCGTTGCAACTTTTTAAACAGTGGATTCGTCTAATAGACAAATAAATCTCGAAAAATAGAAATAAAAACCAAATATAATTATGAAAAAAATTGTAGTTATCGCCCTTGCGGCCCTTCTGGTCAGTTCATGTGTTGTGAGGTATAATTCGAACGAAAAGGTGCGTCCGTTACCCGCTGCCAATAAAGAAATCGGTGTAAAATATTTTAATACGATTAGTATGGCTGGTGGAGTTGATGTTATCTATACCCAGGGCACACGTAATTTTGTGAATTTCCAAGGTCCCGAATCTTCTTTGAAACATTATGCTATTGATGTTAAAGGAGAGACTCTTCGCATTGCTCCGAGAGATAATCATTTCAATGTGTTTGGTGATGATAAGGATGTAAAGATTATTGTATCATCCACAGATCTCATTGAAGTGAAGATTGCCGGTGGTTGTGATTTCATGATGAATACTCCGTTGGATACCGATAATCTTAAGTTGAAAGTTGCTGGTTCTGGAGATATTGAACTGGAGAATGTAATATGTGATAATATATCTTGCGACATTGCCGGATCCGGCGAAATCAAGATTAATAACATAACTACGGGAAAAGCACAGTTGTCAATCGCTGGCAGCGGTGATATGGCGATGAATTTCCTGAAATGTGGTTCTGTATTGGCGAAGATTGCCGGCAGCGGTGACATCAAGCTAAAAGGTAAAACGGAACATTTTGACTCGAAAATTGCGGGAAGTGGAACAGTTGACACTTCAGAACTTATAACAAATTAAAATAAACTCTAAAAATCATCCCGTTATTATTTATAATGTGTAATTTTGCACAGAATTAGATAATAACGGGATGAAATATGCTATTATTGCTGCTGGTGAAGGTTCACGGTTGGCAGCAGAAGGGATAACGGTTCCAAAGCCTTTGGTGGAAGTCAATGGCGAATATTTGATAGACCGGCTTATCCGCATTTTTATGCAGAACGATGCTGAGGAAATTGTCATTATCTGCAATGACCTGACAACTTTGGTAGCCGGCCATTTAGTGGAATTACAGCGAGACGGACTGAAAGGTCGTCCCGTTCCTCTGCGTTTTGTTGTGAAAAGCACACCTAGCAGCATGCACAGTTTTTTTGAGATCAGTCAGTTTCTTACTGATGGTCCCTTTGTGATGACGACCGTGGATACCATTTTCCGTGAGGATGAGTTTGCTGCTTATGTCAAGGCTTTTCGAAGTGCGGGTATCCAGACTTTCCCTGTTACTGATTTCATTGACGATGAAAAACCCCTTTATGTGGGAACCGATGAAAAGATGAATATCACGGGCTTCTTTGATGTTGACAATCACTATCGCTATATTTCAGCCGGCATCTATGGCTTGCTGCCTGCAGCTATCGAAACTTTAAAAGGCTGTATACAGCGGGGGGAGAGTCGGATGCGCAATTTCCAGCGTGCCCTGATAGCCGACGGACTCAAAATCAAAGCTTTCCCTTTGTCTAAAGTACTGGACATCGACCATGTGGCCGATATCAAGAAGGCTGAACAATTCCTTCATTCATAAGCCCATGCCCATAATACTCCCCCCAATATTGATGGTACAGCGTGCCGAGCGTTTTTCCCCAAATGCCGTGGAGAAAGACCTCGCTATTCTGCAAGCTGTTGGGGACAGTCTGCTCGAACGGGGGGCCAGCGTGAACTACGTGAAGGAAGAACTTCTGGAAAACAAGCAGTGGAAATTGGACGACCGGGTAGGGGTTATCTTCTCGATGGCCCGTTCGGAAAAGGCTCTGTCTGCACTCCAGCATGCCGAAGCTGAAGGCGTAATAGTCATCAATAATGTGCGCAGTATAGACATCTGCAACAGTCGAAGGGCCGTTGATAGTCTTATGCGCAGCAATCACATCCCTACGGCTCCCTATTATCAACAGGGTGCCGGCTGGATAAAGGCAGACACTGGCCATGATGTGCGTTTTGCAGCTAACGAGGAGGAAATGCTGGCTTTCAAGCAACAGGTGGATAATCCTTTGCTCACGGCTCATGTGGAAGGCACATCCGTAAAATTCTACGGCGTGGCCGACTATTTCTTTTCCCCTGCTGATTTTGTGGAAGTAGGAAAGGCTGCTGCCCGTCTGGCTCGTTTAATTGGAATTCAAATTTATGGAGGCGATGCTATTGTGCGTAGTGATGGCACATTCGCCATAATAGATTTTAATGATTGGCCCAGTTTCTCCGCATGCCGGGAAGAAGCTGCCGCCGCAATTTGTAACCTCATATGAACAAAGAAAAATTTAACGAACTTCTTCAGGCTTCCCTGAAATCCGAAGATACCGAAGAGTGGCTTGACGTACATTTTAACCGTCCTATAGGCCTTGCCTTTGCACTTGCATCGGCCAAACTGGGTATCAAACCGAATACCATTACCATTCTTAGTATCTTCCTGGGCGTAGCCGCCGGTGTAATGTTCTGTTATACCGACTTGATGCATAATATCATGGGAGTCATCCTGCTTATGTTTGCTAATTTCGGAGATTCCACCGATGGGCAGCTGGCGCGTTTGACCAACCAGAAATCACTTCTAGGAAGAGCGCTTGATGGCGTCTCTGGTGATGTCTGGTTTTTCGCAATCTATGCGGCTCTTGCCATTCGTATGCAGGGGCAGTTGATTCCGTTCACAAATTATCATTGGGGGATATTCATTTGGATACTGGCTTTCATTTCTGGTATTTTATGCCACTCTACACAGGCTTCGTTATCTGATTATTACCGTCAGATTCATCTCTTTTTCCTTTTGGGCAAGGAGGGCAGTGAACTGGACAACAGTGCTGCTCAGCGGGAGATTGTGAAGAATCTTCCCAAAGAGAAATGGTTCGACCGTTTGTTTCACTCGCTTTATGGTAATTATTGCCACAATCAGGAGAAGCGTACGCCCAATTTCCAGCGTTTTTTCGAAAAGTATAAAGAATTGAAAGTGCAGGCTGATCCCCGTATTCCAGATGTTGAGAAAGAGTTGTTGGAAGGCAGTCGCCCATTGATGGCCTATACCAACCTGCTTACTTTCAACAGTCGTGCCATTGCACTTTACATTACGGCGTTGCTCAATTGCCCGTGGGTTTTCCTGCTTTTCGAGATAATCGTGCTGACCAGTTTCTACATCCACATGCATCATAGTCATGAGCGTTTGTGCGGAAGACTTCTTGCAAAAATGGAAGACATTAAATCTTAAGAATCCGTATGAAAGGCTATATATTTGATTTTGGGGGTACTATTGATACCAACGGCTGCCATTGGGGAAAGTTTATCTGGCATGCATACGAGCGCTCCTGCGTACCCGTGAATTGGGGACAATTTCGTGAGGCATATATCCATGCCGAAAGGATGCTGGGAAATAATCCAATTATCCAGCCGACAGATACTTTCTTTCATACATTGGACGTGAAGCTGCGTCTGGAGATGGAATGGCTGGTGTCGCAGGGCTATTGGTATTGTTCTCCACTTGAAATAGAGCGCCTTCATGCTGCTGTACTGAATGATCTTTACGGACGTGTGAGTGAGTTGGTGGCCAGAGGCCGCGAAGTGCTTCTGAAACTGAAACCGCAATATCCTTTGGTACTCTGTAGTAATTTCTATGGAAATCTCAATGCAGTACTCAAGGAGTTCCAGCTCGATAATATCTTCCAGGATGTGGTGGAGAGTGCTGCGGTAGGTATCCGTAAACCTGATGCTGCCATCTATGAGTTGGCGTTGAAATCACTAGGAGGGAAAGAAGCTGCCGCTGATATCGTGGTGGTAGGCGATAGTCTGAAAAATGACATCCGACCTGCGCACCTATTAGGTTGCCAGACGGTTTGGTTGAAAGGTGAACCTTGGGACAGTGAAGCTGCAGAGGAAATTCCACAGCATCCAGCTGAAGCTGACCGAGTCGTCACCGACATCACAGAATTGATTATCGATTAATAAATGAAAAGAGCAGGACTTTTCCTGTGGCTTGCCTTTCTGGCAATAATAGTACAAGCACAGAATATCACAGGGCAGATTTTCGATAGCCAGACAGGCGACAGCATTCCTTTTGCCGCCCTTCGCTATCGTGGCCATAAGATATCCACGGCTTCCAATTATGCCGGTAAATTCTCCATAGAGCGTCATGTGGGATGGAAATTGACATTTTCTTCTGTGGGATATAAGAGTGAAAGCGTGGAGATTACTGAGAATACGCCATCTCATTTGACGATTCGCCTGCGCCCCGATGCCCATGAGCTGAATGAAGTTACCGTGAAAGGTAAGCGTCATCGCTATCGTCGTAAGGATAATCCTGCTGTAGAACTGATGCGGCGTGTGATAGCGGCCAAGAAGCGTACCGACCTTGGAAATCATCCTTATTATGAATACTACAACTACCAGAAGCTGACACTAGCCATCAATGATATTATGCCATCGGATCTCACCAGTTCTTTTGGCGTGAAAAATCAGTGGCTCGTCAATCAGGTGGAACCTTGCAAATATAACAACAAGCTGATTCTTCCTGTCAGTGTGGATGAGACCGTAACACAGAAGATCTACCGGAAGTCGCCTCATTCGGAAAAGGATATTATCGTCGGACAGAAGACGCAGGGTGTGAATCAGATTATCCAAACTGGTGATGTGCTGAATGTGGTGATGCGTGATGCCTTTACGGACGTGGATATCTATGAAGATCAGGTGCGTCTGTTGCGCCATTATTTCACGTCACCCATAGGCAAGGATGCTATTTCCTTCTATCGTTATTATATTGTCGATACGTTACAGGTGGGGAGTGATTCGTGCATTCATCTGACTTTCATTCCCAATAATCAGCAGGACCTTGGTTTCCGCGGAGATCTTTATGTGTTGAAGGATACAACGCTTCATGTGAAGCGTTGCAATATGACACTTCCTAAAAGTTCTGATGTGAACTTTGTGGAGAATCTTTGGGTGGAGCAGGAATACACTCAGTTGGACAATGGTGAGTGGGTACTTACTATCGATGACATGATTGTGGAACTCTCATTGAGCAACAGACTTCAGAAAGCCATTGCCATCCGTACAACCAGAAAAAGTGACTATGCCTTCACTCCCATCGATAAAAAATTGTTCCGCGGAAGGGCTCCGCTTCGGGTGCAGCCTGATGCAGCCATGCGCAAGGATGATTTCTGGGATAAATACCGTTCTGTGGATCTGACTCGAAGCGAAAGGCGTATGAGTGGTTTCATTGACAGCATGAAGGAACGACCTTGGTATAAGGCGGCCCTCACGCTCTTCAAGATCTCTGTGGAGAATTTCGTGGAGACAGGTTCTGATAAGCATCCTTCCAAGGTGGACATTGGACCAATCAATACGGTTGTGACACGAAACTTTATTGACGGTTGGCGTACGCGTCTTTCCGCACAGACTACAGCCAATCTGAATCCGCATTTGTTCTTCAAGGGCTACTATGCCCGAGGATGGGGAAGCAAGAAGAATTATTATAAAGGAACGTTTGTGTATTCCTTAAACCGTAAGAACTATACTTATGAGGAGTTCCCGCGCCGTAATATCACATTGGAGAGTACCTACGACGTGATGAGTCCTTCGGATAAATTTCTGCTGACGGATAAGGATAATGTTTTCACTTCTTTCCATTGGACAACTGTCGATAAGATGATGTTCTATAACCGTCAGACCATTCAGTTTGAGTATGAGACGGATTATAACTTTGCCTTTACGACTTCTCTGAAGATGGAAGAAAACGAAGCTGCTGGCAATATGACGGCTTTGGGTTACGATTTCACCAAGATGAATCCCGAGGGTTCAGACGTTCCCTTTGGTGAGATCAAGAAATTCCGTACTACGGAGTTTACTGCGAAGTTACGTTATGCGCCTGGAGAGAAATACATGAACACCAAGCAACGCCGTGTGAAGGTTAATCAGGACGCGCCAATCTTTGTCTTGAGTCATACGACGGGTATCAAGGACTTTCTGGGTGGTGACTATGATTACAACTACACTGAGGCCACGGCGTACTATCGTTTGTGGCTTAACTCATGGGGAAAAATGGAACTCTACCTCCGCGGCGGTATTCAGTGGAATAAGGTGCCTTTCCTTCTGCTTATTATGCCAGAGGCCAACCTCTCCTATATCTCAGCTCCCGGAACATTCAATATGGTTAACAATATGGAGTTCCTTAGTGACCGCTATGCATCTTTCCAGATGGACTGGGACCTCAAGGGTAAGGTTTTCAATCGTGTACCTTTGCTCCGTAAGCTGAAATGGCGTGAGTATGTGGGCTATAAGGTGATATGGGGAACACTGACCAGTAAAAATGGGCAATATCTTCCCAACGGTTCTTATGTGCTGGACTCCAAGAAGCCTTATATGGAGTGGGCTGTCGGTATCCACAACATTTTTAAGATTTTCCGTGTGGAGTATGTGCACCGCATGAATTACACCGATTTACCCACGGCTAAGAAACATGGAGTACGCTTCTTCTTCAATTTCACATTCTAACGCTTATATTTAAGAAAGGAACAAATATTTAAAATGGATAAAGTAGGAAAATATTTAGAGATGGCAGAGCCGTTCCATTGCGATTTCAGTCATCGCTTGTTTATGGGGCATCTGGGTAATCACATGCTCAATGCAGCCGACTTTCATAGTCGTGACCGTGGTTTTGGCATGGATTTTCTGAACAACATCAATAAGACATGGGTGCTTTCACGGCTTGCTATAGAAATGGAGGAAATGCCTGCCCAGTATGATAAATTCTATGTGGAAACATGGGTGGAGAGTGCTATGCGCTATTTCACCAATCGTAATTTCCGTGTGGTTTCTGCAGATGAGACCAATCCTAAAGTTTATGGCTATGGTCGCAGCATTTGGGCGATGATTGATACTGAAACACGTCAGCCTACAAATATCTTTGATATTGATAACGGGGCTATCCTGAACTGGGTAGAAAAGGAGAAGGAAAATCCTATGGCCAAACTGACCCGCGTACAGATGGGGGATAAGGCAGAATTGGTTCGTACCATCGACACCTATTATAATGATGTAGATATTAATGGCCATATCAACTCCGTGAAATATATTGAACATGTGCTTGACCTTTATCCCCTCGACTGGTACAAAGAGCATCCTTTGAAGCGTTTCGACATTGCCTATGTGGCAGAAAGTCATCAGGGTGATCGACTGAATCTGTATCGTGAACAGGTGGACGAGAATGTCTTCTGCGTACGCATTTGTAAGGATGATGGTACGGAAGTGGTGAGAAGTAAGGCAACTTTTATATAACCGCTAAATCTTAGTATGATGGAAGAAAAAACTGCAAAAAAGAAAAACGAGGAACAGGTATTGACTCCTCAGGATCAAGAGTGGATGGAAGAGGCTGTACGGCTCTCTGCCGAAAGTATTCATAAGGGTGGTGGTCCCTTTGGTGCTGTTATCGTAAAGGATGGTAAAGTGATTGCCGCCAGGTCCAATTCTGTGACGCTCGATAACGATCCAACGGCTCATGCTGAAGTGAACTGTATCCGTGAAGCTTGTAGTAAACTTGGAACCTACGACCTGAGTGGAAGTGTCATCTACACTTCATGCGAACCTTGTCCGATGTGTCTGGGTGCTATCTATTGGGCACATATCGACCGTATCTATTATGCCAATAACCGAAAAGATGCTGGCCGCATTGGTTTCGATGATGATTTCATCTATCGTGAACTGGAAGTGAAGAATATGGCTGACCGCCATACGCCCATTATCCATCTGCCTCTCGACAGCGCCCTTCAGGTATTCCGTGATTGGGATGAGAAGAAGGACAAAACGGAGTATTAATTATCGATTATTTTGGAAAATAATGTAAAAACTGAAAGAAATTTTGGTTTTTACATTACAATTTGTTACCTTTGCACCTCGAAAATCATTAGTTAACCCCGAGCCGCTCTCTCGTGTAGGGAGGGGATGGAGCTACAAAAGGACTGTTTCGGGTAAACAGGCGCGTTTCATAGGGATAAGTATAACAATTTAAATTTCCATTTTATGGCAGAAATGAATTTTGGTGGCGTCATGGAAACCGTAGTCACCAGCAAAGAGTTCTCTCTTGAGAAAGCACGTGAAGTATTAAAGAACGAAACCATCGCCGTGATCGGTTATGGTATCCAGGGTCCTGGTCAGGCTTGCAACCTGCGTGACAATGGTTTCAACGTTATTGTTGGACAGCGTCAGGGAAAGACCTACGAAAAGGCCGTTGCTGACGGATGGGTACCAGGTAAGACTCTCTTCTCTATTGAAGAGGCTGCAGAAAAGGGTACAATCGTCTGCATGTTGCTTTCTGATGCTGGTCAGATTCAGGTTTGGCCTTCCATCAAGAAATACCTTACTCCTGGTAAGGCCCTCTATTATTCTCATGGTTTTGCTATCAATTGGAGCGATCGCACGGGTGTGATACCTCCCAAGGATATTGATGTTATCATGGTAGCTCCTAAGGGTTCGGGCACTTCTCTTCGTACTATGTTCTGCGAAGGTCGTGGTCTGAACTGCTCTTATGCTGTTTATCAGGATGCTACAGGCAAGGCCGAGGAGCGTACGATAGCTTTTGGTATTGGTATCGGTGCCGGTTATCTGTTCAAGACTACCTTCCAGCGTGAGGCAACTTCTGACCTTACTGGTGAGCGTGGTTCTCTGATGGGTGCTATTCAGGGCCTTTTGCTTGCACAGTATGAAGTGCTTCGTGAGCATGGACATTCTCCCTCAGAGGCTTTCAACGAGACTGTTGAGGAACTCACTCAGAGCTTAGGCCCGTTGTTTGGTGAGAAGGGTATGGATTGGATGTATGCCAACTGTTCTACCACTGCTCAGCGTGGTGCCCTCGACTGGGCTCCCCGTTTCCACGATGCTATCAAGCCGGTAATGGAATGGCTCTACTATTCTGTAATCACGGGTAATGAGGCTCAGATTAGCATTGATGCGAACTCAAAGGCTGACTATCGTGCTGGTTTGGAGAAAGAACTGGAAGCTATGCGCAACCAGGAGATGTGGCGTGCCGGTGAGACCGTCCGCAAACTTCGTCCCGAGAACAACTAATTTCTACTTTATATAATAGAAAGCGAGAGCGCCTGGGCTTCGGCCTTGGCGCTCTTTTTTTAGGAAAGGCTTATGAAACTGCCATCCACATGGATGATTTCTTCATCGACAAGAAATTTGAGGGCTGCATCCAGTAGATAGGATGGAAGCATGATGGTATTGATGTCGGTGATGAGATGCGGCTGATGGTCGCTTAGTAGCGCAAGAATGCTTTCTTTGGCGGGAGCAAATCTTTTTTCCGGCATGTCTTTGTCGTGAAAGGAAAGGCAAACATCGCATTGACCACAGTCATGCGTATGCTTTTCGCCGAAATAACTTAGCAGCTGACGGGAACGGCAAACACGCTCATCTGTAGCATAGTGAATGACGGCTTCAATCCTTTTCTTGTACTGTTCCTTTCGTTCTTCATAGACACTGGGCGGAATGACAAGACGCTCTAATTCCTCACGGCGTTGCAGATAGGTGATGCTGGGTACCTTGCGATGGGGAATGAAATGAATGATATGACGGTCGGAGAGATTTTTCAGAATCATGTAGATCTGTGGCTGTGTAAGTCCCGTTTTATGACCTATCGCCATTTCGTCGATAAAGCAGAAGTCGGTAAAAAGTCCGCCATAGGTACGCAGCAGGGAAGTAATCACTTTTCTCTGGTTTTCGCTGAGGTCATCCAAACGGTCCAATTGGTTGCGACTCAATAAAAAATGAACGCGTGCATTGTAGTCGTTGTTCTCATCATAGGCTATATAACCGGCCCGTGCAAGTATTTTCAAAGCGGAGTCAACTTGAATGGGGAAATGATTGTAAGTGCGGCAGAAAAGGTCTATGTCAAAATCCTTGGTTATGCCATAACCGTCACCCATGGCCAACTGATAGAAATAGGCCAGATGTTCATATACCTTTTTTATATAGTCCTTCTCGGGGAAAGAATCTGCGATACGTTTGGATAGCTTTGCCTTGTCGTGGTTGTTATAGAGCAAAACGGCATAACTTTTCTTCCCGTCGCGCCCGGCCCGTCCTGCTTCCTGAAAGTAGGCTTCTAAGGAATCGGGACAATCCATGTGGATAACGAGGCGCACATCTGGTTTGTCAATACCCATACCGAAAGCATTGGTAGCCACCATTACCCGTGCCTGGTCGTTTTGCCATATTTCCTGTCGTTCGTCCCTCACTTCACCGTCGAGACCTGCATTATAGTTCAGGGCGCTGATTCCGTTCTTCAGCAACAGGTCAGCAATTTCTCTGGTTCGTTTACGGCTGCGTACATAAACAATGGCACAACCTTCTACCATCTTCAGTATATGGAGCAGTTGCTCATCTTTGTCAGTAGCCCGTCTCACAATATAAGCCAGATTCTTCCGCTCATAACTCATGCGGAAAACATTGAAACCCTCCCTATGTCCCTCCCGAGGGGAGGGATTTTGATTACCGTCTGGGGAGTTATGCATACCAGACTTCCCTCCCTTCAGGTGGTATTGAGGTTGGACATTTGGGTGCTGGAGTTTTTCCTGTATATCTTTGATCACCTCGGGTGTGGCTGTAGCCGTCAATGCCAAAACGGGAGCTTCTGGTTTCAGTTCCCGGATTTTCCTGATTTCCAGATAGGATGGACGGAAATCGTAACCCCATTGTGAGATGCAGTGGGCTTCATCAACGGTGATGAAACTCACGTGCATGTGATTCAGTTTTTTCTGGAAAAGTTCACTGCCGAGTCGTTCTGGTGAAACATAGAGTATCTTTATTCCTCCAAAAACGGCATTCTCAAGGGTTACAATGATTTCCTCACGGCTCATACTGCTGTAAATGGCAGCAGCCTGAATACCAATATGACGCAAATGTGTTACCTGGTCTTTCATCAGGGCAATGAGAGGCGTAATGACGATGCAGACCCCATGCATAGCCAATGCCGGAACTTGGAAAGTGATACTCTTACCGCCGCCCGTGGGCATCAGACCTAAAGTGTCATGTCCACTGGCGATGCTCTCAATAATCTCCCGCTGAATGCCGCGGAAGTCTTCGTAGCCCCAGTAAGTCTGTAAAAGATTTATGAATTGAGAATGTAGAGTGTAGGATGTAGAATTATGATTACTCTCATCTGCAATATGATCTGCAGATTCTGGATTTGGAAGGTTATCATAATTCTCCATTCTACAATCTACATTCTGCATTTTGCGAGCGTCACTCTTCATTTTCTGCAGCTCTGATATCCTCAATCTGCAGCTGAACGTCACCGTGCTTATAGATATTGTCCTCAATGGTATAGGCAATATCGAAAGCACGTTTACTCTTAATGTAGCGGGCTGAAGCACTCTGACCGAAAGCAATGCCATTCATCACGTTGTTTGATTTCGAATCCACGAGTTCCAGTTTGATATGCTCCTGGTCGCGACCTACCACCTTGGAGGTGCCGAAATCATAGACGTTGTTGGTGCAGAAGATTGGCTTTTCATTCTCAGGCCCAAAGGGGCCGAAACGCTTCAGGTCGTTATGCAGTTTACGGGTGATATCCTTGAAGTCGATTACCACGTCGATATCGAGTGAGGCTTCTGTCTGCTGAGGCATAATATGCTCTTCCACATACTTCAGAAAACGGTTGCGGAACTCAGGCACATCTTTCCATAGCAGGGTTATACCGGCCGCATAGGTGTGGCCGCCGAAGTTTACCAGAAGGTCGCGACAACTCTTGATGGCACTATAGACATCAAACCCGGCAATACTGCGGGCTGATCCTGTAGCAAAATCTCCATCGCGGGTAATGACCACCGTTGGACGATAATAGATTTCCGTCAGACGGGAAGCCACGATTCCGATGACGCCTTTCTTCCAGTTTTCATCGTAGAGCACGATACTCTTCCGCTTATACTGGCTTTCGATGCGGGCCACAATCTGGTTGGCCTCCTCGGTCATCTGCTTATCAATATCGCGGCGTTGCTCGTTATATTCATTGATGTGCTTGGCTTTCTCGAGTGCGGAATTGTAGTCTTTTTCTACCAGCAGGTCCACGCTCTCCTTACCGTTCTCCATACGTCCTGAGGCATTGATGCGCGGTCCTATCTTGAACACGATGTCACTCATGGAGATGTCGCGCCCGGAAAGGCCGCAGATGTCAATGATTGACTTCAGACCAATGGTCGGATTCTGGTTCAGTTGTTTCAGACCATGATAAGCCAAGATGCGGTTCTCGTCTGTTACCGGTACAATATCTGCCGAGATAGCTACTGCTACAAAGTCGAGCAATGGGATGAGTTGCGAGAAAGGTATGCCATTGTTCTTGGCGAAGGCTTGCATGAACTTGAATCCGACACCACAACCACAGAGATGCTTGAAGGGGTAGGGGTCATCCTCGCGCTTGGGATTGAGGATGGCCACTGCCGGAGGCATCACCTCGTCGGGCACATGATGATCGCAGATAATAAAGTCGATGCCTTGTTCCTTGGCATAGGCTATCTCCTCGATGGCCTTGATACCGCAATCGAGGATAATGATCAGTTTAACACCAGCCTGCTTAGCATAGTCTATTCCTTTCTTACTTACGCCATATCCCTCTTCATAACGGTCGGGGATATAGTATTCAATGTTAGAATAGAACCGTTGCAGGAATTTGTACACCAGCGCAACAGCTGTGCATCCATCTACATCGTAGTCGCCGTACACCATGATACGCTCTTTACGTCCCATTGCGTCATTCAGACGATCCACGGCCACGTCCATATCCTTCATCAAGAAGGGATTAATGAGGTCGTTGAGCTGCGGACGGAAGTAACGCTTTGCCGCCGACTCTGTGGTAATGCCTCTACGCAGTAATATCTGCGCCAGCAAGGGGCTTATACCCAACTTGCTGCCGAGGTCTTCAGCCGCCTGAGTCTGTTGTGGTGTAGGTGCTTCGTAATTCCATTTGAAATGCATTTATATCGTTTTTATTTTCTTTCATGTAGGGTGCCGCTGTTGAAACGGATATATAGTAGGTTTGTACCTACGTATGTACATAATGCGCTTCAAAGTTAAAAAATAAAAACGAGAAAGACGTGGTTTTTGAAAAAAAAAATCAAAAACCACGTCTTTTTTAACTTTTAGAAATTCTTTCCCTCCCTAAGTTCCCCTCCATTCTCACCTCCGAACTCCCCTCCTTTTGAAGGAGGGGTTAGGGGTGGTTAAGCAAGCAGCATTGAGGGGCAGGGAGGGCTAGGGCAGCGTCTCTTTATATCCCCAACTTCTTACGGATATCCTTAGGAACGGCGTTCTTATTAACGAGGAAATCCATGGTGTTGGCTGCTACGAAGGCTTTGGTCATATACCAGATTCCCTTGTAATCGCCAGTCTCACCCCAAGAATTCTTCACCATATAATATTCCTTGCCGTTCTGATCTTTTGCCAGACCATAGATGTGCATACCGTGGTCGTCGGTCAGGGTCCAGTTGTCGAATTCCTGCTGACGGAGTTCCTGTGTGGGAACTATCTCGGGAGCCTTCACACCCAGAGAATCAATCACGCTCTTCTTTTTGGCAGGAGTCATTTTGGTCCATTTAGCCTGATCACTTCCTGCCAGACTCTGTGTGGCCTTGTCGTCAACGGCGATACCCAGTCCGTCGCGGGTGAAACCGTCGCTACTCACGTCACCACCCCAGGCTACGGTGTAGCCATTGGCAAGTGCGTTGTCAATGATGCGCATCATCTCGTCCATAGGCACATTATAGCTGCGCTCCCAGCGCCAGTTGTCCTGAACTTCTACAGCGAAATCGGTATAGAACGGGTGATGGGTGAAAGAAGTGATGCTTACATAATCATCCCAGTTGAGGCCCAGGCTCTGTGCAAAGCTCAGTGGCGTATATTTCTTGCCTTCGTAGGTAAATTCCTCAGGGCACTTGCCCAGATAAGCATCGAGGATACCCTGCAGACCTACAGCCCACTGACTTGACATCTTCTTGGCAGTACTCTTAGAGACAGCAGCCACATAGGGCTCCATCACGGAGAAGAACTCGTTGAAGTTTGCCAGTGAATCTCCGGTCATACTGCCGGGAGCAGCCATGGCACTTTCAGGAACAACACCTTTTTCACGGAGAAGTACAAGCACGTCGCCGGCGCTTCCGCCCTGTGAGAACTGGCTGTCACCATGCATACGAACGGTCAGCCATGCGCGATCCATGTAGTCCTTGTTGGCGATGTACATCTCAGCCAAATCATAGGTTTTGCCACTCTTCTTCAGGATTTCGCTCTCGAAGAAGGAGAGGGTAGAGTAAGCCCAGCACGTACCTGAACGGTTCTGGTTCTTAATACTGGTGATAGGCATCTCCTTGATGGTTGTGAAAACAGGCTTGTTAGGATTCTCTGCATCCTTCTTGTCTTGAGCCTGAGCACCGGTAGCCAGCATAGCCACGAGTGCCAATGTCATGATTTTCTTCATAATAATACTTTTATTTAATAATATGATTTTCGATATTTACTGAACACAAAATTCACAAAATCAGACATTAGTTTCTGAGTATTTCGTTTTTATGCCTTTTCAGCGACATGGCTTTTGTGCTATTTTGTGAATGTACCTTAGTGAACATTAAAGATGTGTCACAGACCGAAGGGAAGTAATTCTGTGTTCAATTTTTATTTCTTCAATTTCTCAATTTCTAAACTCCTCCATATCTGCTGGATGATACGGAATGCGCTCTTCTCCGAGGAAACGGCAGCCATCCTTTGTAATGAGGATGTCGTCCTCAATGCGGATACCACCGAAGTCCTTGTAGGTCTCCAGCAAGTCGTAGTTGATGAAGTCCTTATGCAGACCTTGTGAGCGCCAGTCGTCAATCAACGCGGGAATGAAGTAGATGCCTGGCTCATCGGTCATCACGAAACCTTCCTTCAGTCGTTTGCCGCAACGCAAAGCATTCGTTCCAAACTGTGTGCTGGGCTGAATCTCATCATCAAAACCTACGTAGTTCTGTCCCAGACCTTCCATGTCGTGAACGTCCATACCCATCATGTGACCCAGTCCGTGAGGTAGGAACATGGCATGGGCGCCAGCCTGAACGGCCTCTTCCACGTCACCTTTCATCAGTCCTAACTCCTTCAACTTGCGTGTCATCATGCGGCAGACTTCCATGTGTACGTCATACCACTTGATACCAGGCTTGGCTACATCGAGCACATAGTCGTGACATGCTTCCACGATACTGTAGATTTCCAGCTGTCGCTGGGTGAATTTTCCGCTGACAGGATAGGTTCGGGTATTATCCGAGCAATAGAACTCTGCATTCTCTGCACCAGCATCGCAGAGTGCCAAACGGCCTTCCTCCAGTTTGTTAAATGAAGGATTGCCATGCATAATCTCGCCATGCTGGGTGAAAATGGTGGCAAAACTCTCGTGCATGCCTAGCGAATGGGCCATACCGTCCACTTGTCCGCCAATATATTTCTCCGTCACACCCGGACGGGTAAGTTTCATGGCCGTCGTGTGCATCTGATAGCCCACGGCACATGCTTTTTCAATCTCCGCGATCTCCAGTTCCGATTTCACCTCACGCATATGCACAATGGCCATGATGAGCTCCACGGAAGCCGATTCCTTCTGTTGGGCAGGATGAATGCCGAGCAGGTCGAAGATTTGTATCTTGGTATCATAGCGGTAAGGTGGCAGGAAATGAATCTTGCGCTTCAGTCGCAATGCGTCGTTGCAGATTACCTGCAACTGCTTCATAGGAGCCGTTTCAGCCACGCCCACCTGATCTGCCATATCCCTGACGGAATCCACCGAACCGAACCAAACGATATCCTCAATGTCGATGTCGTCGCCCACCAGCGTCTCCGTGGCGTTATCGATATCAATAACGCCCACCAGACCGTCGCGCTGCTGTCCGAAGTAGTACAGGAACGAAGAGTCCTGGCGGAAAGGATAGTAAGCATTGCCGGGGTAGTTGCATGGAGCCTCATTGTTGCCGAAGAGCAGGATTATGCCGCTCTCCATGCGCCGCCGCAGCTCCTGACGGCGCTCAATATATACTTCTTTTTGGAACATTTTGACAATTTGTTATAGATTGCGGCCACAAAGTTAGAAAATATTCTGCATAAAACCAAATATTAATAATTAATTAAGGTGTAATATCTAAAGGAATCTCTATAAAGTTGAGAGAATGAAAAAATGGGAGAGCGAGTATTATATCCAAATACATGATTCGCTTATAAAGCATTTTCTTACGTTTTTTGTCGTTGTATTCAGAAAATTAACTCCAAAACATAACTTTTTTGCAAAAAAACAAACAAAAAGTTTTCTCATAATATTATTTTTATTTAATTTTGCAAGATAAAATGCAGAATGGTTTGCTAAAAAGCAATCAACAAAAAAAAGCGAATAATATAAACAAAAATATAAAAATGAAAAGGTTACTCTTATCATTACTTACCATTCTGAGCATTAGTTCGGCTTGGGCAGATGAGGTGACAACTACGGATTTATCTGAATTCGAAGATGCCATTTATATGCAAAACACAACGGCATTACAAGGTACGACTAGTGTTACAATTCCTATTAATATAAAAGCCCATGACGCTTTTACTGGCTATGACTTTTGTGTCATTCTGCCAACAGGAGCAAGAATATTAAAGTTAAATGCTGTTTATTCTTCCCGTTACAATGCAGATTATCCTGGATTTCAGTCTATTGTTCATTCAGGTAACGATCAGGTTGATGGATCTTATGCTATAGCAGGCGCTCTCATTTCGGGTGGCACTATTGGTGGAGTAGAATATGATAAGGATTTTTTGGCTGCTGAGGATGGTGAATTTTGTTCTATTAATATTGATGTAAGTAGTCTTGACGTTGGCGAATATCCCCTTACTATTGCTGCTCATACAGGTATGCCAATCCTTTCTGGGTTTTCTGACGGATCAAAAGATGTAACTCTTGAAAATAGCATTGTAACAAAACTCATTATTACCGATCGTGTTACTCTTGACGAGAATTCTACCACAGCTCCTGTGGCAATGACTGGTGTAAATGTGACCGTTAAGCGTACTATTAATGCAAATGAATGGAGCACGATCTGCCTGCCGTTTGAAATAAGTTCAGATAATATGGCAACAGCATTCGGAGATGGTATTTCTGCTGAATTGGCAAACTTTACTGGATACGAAGAAACTTATGATGCTGAAAAATGTATCGCGATTAATGTTAAGTTTGAATCAGTTTCTAGAATTGAAGCAAATCATCCGTATATTATTAAAGTGAACAAGGATGTTTCTGAAATAAAAGTTGATGCTGTTGATATTACGCCTGAAGCAGATAATGCTGTCGTAAAATATGACAATGGAAAAACAGGAAAGCAATATACTTTGTGGGGCACATTCTGTGGTACTTATGTTGCTGGAACAACCATTCCAGAGAATAATCTCTTTATCAGTGGAAATACATTCTACTACTCAAAAGGTGTTACTGTTTCAAAAGCCTATCGCGGATATTTCTGGTTTTCAGATGAATTGGCAGATAAGACAAAGACTTCTTCTGCCAAGATAGACTTTAGCATTAATGCCGATGCTACGGGAATTGAAGACTTGCATACGATTGCACCTGTTGAAGGCATTTACGACCTGAGTGGCCGCAAGATTAAACTCGAAGATGATGACCTCTCTCGTCTGCCAAAGGGTGTCTACATCGTGGATGGTAAGAAAGTGACTGTAAAGTAATGTTTATAGGATTAAATAAAAAGAATAAGATTATGAAGAAAACAGCATATATAGCGCCGGCAATCAAAACACGCATTATTTATATAGAGTCGGCGCTTGCATCTGCAAGTAATGGTGTGAAATCGAATACGGGTATTGGTTTTGGAGGTGAGGACGAGGATGGAACTCACGATCCTTCCGCTAAGGACGAGGACATTTACTGGGATTCACCCATAGACGAATAAAATAAAGATCCCCGTTATCAATCGATAGCGGGAGTCTTGCATTTAGGACTTTGCCTATCACAAGAGATTTTTATTACTCCCGTCATTGTCATTGTCATCGTCCTTACCATTAAACAGTTGCGAAGCAGCGCTTAAACAGCCCGAAGGACGCTTAAACAGTCGCAACGCGACGCTTAACCCTTATCAAGTTCATCGTCATCGTCAAATAAAGGTACAAAGAAAAAACATAAAAAACACTGACACCACTGCACACCCCCGATAAACAAAGGGCTGAAGCGTGACAGTCGGACTGTCACCACTGACACAACACTGACACATTTTTTGGGGGGTAGGGGTTGGATGGGGAGATAAAATCTCTAGAGATTTTGCTGCAAAAATGGCACTTTTGCCATGGTAAAAATGAAAGAATTGCGATAAAATCTCTAGAGATTTTATCACCCTTCGTAAGTATAAGCGTGTCAGTGTTGTGTCAGTGGTGACAGTCCGACTGTCACGCTTCAGCCCTTTGTTTATCGGGGGTGTGCAGTGGTGTCAGTGTTTTTTATGTTTTTTCTTTGTACCTTTATTTGACGATGACGTTTTGAGCCCTAAAAGCAGATAAGAGAGTAATCTCGTCCCCTCGTCCTCTCGTCCTCCCACTCTCGAGAGTAACCTTTAACCAGTTGCGAAGCAACGCTTAAACCCTTAAACTTTTTATTTGTACACAGAGACACGGAGACACAGAGTTATTTTAGACAGTAATTCCCATAACTACCATAAGCCTACCCAACAATGCAGTTTGCTTAACCACCCCTAGCCCCTCCTTCAAAAGGAGGGGAGGACCCCGACCAACTCCCCTCCAAATTCCCCTCCAAATTCCCCTCCAAATTCCCCTCCTTTTGAAGGAGGGGCTAGGGGGTGGTTAAGCAAGCATAAATGCAGAACCAGGGGTGGTTAAGCAAGCATAAATGCAGAACCAAGGGTGGTTAAGCAGCTATTAAAAAACTTTGCGTCACAGACCGAAGGGAAGTAATTGTTCTGATCCCCAAAAGCAGATTAGAGGGTAATCTCGTCCCCTCGTCCTCACGTCCTTCCGCTCTCTCGAGAGTGACCTTTAAACAGCAAAGCGCTTAAACAGCCGAAGGCGCTTAAACAGCCCGCAGGGCGCTTAAACCCTTATATATATAAATAAGGTCATAATTAGGCCCTAATCACTCCCCGAATCTTTAACTTTTCGTCAGTAATTAGGCCCTAATCACTCACGAAAACTGTAAGTTTTGAAATCCCCCTATGCGATGGGTCAGGGATAGGCTCCATTAAACAGCTGCGAAGCAGTGCTTAAACCCTTACCAAGGTCATAGTCCTTCGTTTTTCGTCCTTCGTTTTTCGTCACTCCCTTCCCTTCAGGGGAGGGCTGGGGTGAGGCATTAAGAAAGGCGCCCACTTTTCAGTGAGCGCCCTTTCCTTCAATATTAGGAATTATTATTCTTCCTCTTCGCCTTCTGCGGACCAGTCATCCCAGATGGAACTAGCCTTGGCATCGGGATCATCAGTGCTCTTTCCGTCACCGTCAAAATCCCAGTTTGTAACTTTATCATCTGGTTCTGTTACCTTACCTGACTGTCCAATACTAGTCAATGGGAGTTGCATCACCTCTGCGAAGCAGCATTCTATTTCTGCATTTGGTGCAATATAAATCTTTTTCATTTCTCAGTCCTCCATCAATTACTTAACAACAACTTTCTTACCATTCACAATATAGAGGCCCTGAGGCAACTCATTCTCCTTGATATCAAGCTTACGTCCCTGCATGTCGTAGATACCTTCTACCACTACGCCAATTGCATCAACGTTCTTAATACCAGTTGTTTCATCAACAAAGAAGCTATCCATTGTCTTGGCCATCGCTGGAGCTTTTGACTTGACGCCATCGACACTAATAGTCCACCAGCAGCGGCATGCCTTAATTGTGGCTGCATTCTTCTGATCAGGGACACGATAGAACTTAGCAGGCTCTTCTGGATAGGTAACAGTACCATCTTCAGCAACCTCTTTATTTTTATACATGAAATAGAAATCCCATGGCTGCAACTGGTGAGGGAGATAGCGTCCCTTCATAGTAATCGTAGCTCCATCGGGCGCTGTAACTTGATCATCAGGGGTAAAGAAGAATACATCCGAGTTGTTCTTCCACCAATCCTCTTGCTTATCATGATCGTCATAGAATGTATACTCCGTAGCTGTACCAGCCTTGATCAGTACGGGTCTGTTTTCTGGAATATCTGTGCCCTCTAGCAACTTAAAGGTAAGTTGGTAGACGCGTGTTGTCTTGCCATTTATCACTTGTGAGGTGTATTTATCGCATTTATCCATGACAGCCACAAGTGTGCCTTCGCCAAACACATCAACATAATCATCAACTCTCTGCGGGAAGAGGGCTGTTACCCATGTGGTCGGTATTTTGCGCTTTTCTGCAGGGATAGTCATCAAGCGGTTACCGAATTTTCCATTTGTATCATCGCCATCTTCGTCAATGCGGCTCCATACAGGATCATTTTTATAACCAGCTAAATTGTCGTCCGTGGTATAGAATGTGCAGTGGTTCACAGCTTCTTTACAAAGAGTTTCGTTTGCAGAGAATGTACTTGAAGCCACATCAGAACCTGCCTCAGCAAACTCGCCTTGCAAATTGGCTGCAGGACCAAGAATATATACAGTTCTAAGACTCTCGCATCCATGGAACGAAGCTCCATCAATGTAGTTAACGCTGTTAGGAATCGTCAGAGTCTCCAGCGATGAAGCAGAGCAAAGGAAGTGGGGACCAATGCGCTCGAGGGTACTAGGCAAAGTAAGATTGATCAAACTTGTCATATACTGCAAAGCTGCACCTGATTGTTGTCCTTCGATATCTGTGATACCATCGGGCAGGACGAGCGTTTCCATCGCTGTGCAGCACCAGAAGGTAAACATTCTTATCGTATTGAACTGCACTCCCTCCGGATAAGTTTTGCCGTTGCGCTCAATCGTGCCCGTCTGGAAGTTTACATTCAACAGTGCTCTGTCCATTTCGAAAAGACCCTGTCCAAGATATCTCACAGAGAATGGAATATCGATATCTGTCAGTTGCAGACATGACATGAAGGCATAGTCACCAATACTCTCAAGGTTAGACTGCCCGTTATCATCTCTTTCGAATGTGACAGTCTTCAGATAGTCGTTGCGATGGTTGTTAATCAGAGAACCATGATATCTTGCGTCTTTTTCGTCAATCTTGCCATCACCATTGCGGTCAACAACTTTTCCGTCGCTGCCTATTTCACAGTTATAAACTTCAAAAACATCATCCTTCAAATAACAGAATCCCCATTTTTGAATGGCTGTTACTTTTCTTTGTGCCGTTTTGTTTCCATTGCTATCGTATTCTGATTCTCTGAGAGGAATTACAGCATTCTCCACCGTCGAGACACCAATAGTGCGCATCACATCATATGTGAACGCCTTTCTTTGAACTGTATTTCCTTGTGTCGTTTCTCCATCATCTTCCCACTCACCTTGGCTTTGATATGTATATACTATCTGATCGCCGAATTCTTCATTAGGATCATCGACAGAAAGCGTTGTTCCATTAAGTCGTGTTTCTCCCTCTAACAAAGGATAGGTATTGGCACCATTTTGATCTTGATTTATAAAATATCCATCACTATTCAGGTCACAATAATACCAGTTTCGGTAAGAATAAATTCTATATCTATAGAACACTTTTGTTTCATGATCTTCAGCCCCAGTCAAGTGCAAGCTGATAGCACACTCATCATCTGGCAGCTTAAGAGTTGAACCAGTCTCACGCGTGTAGATATTCGAATAATCATAGATACCATCAGTCGTTACAGTTTCCGTGGCAGTCGTGTGATAATTCACATAGATAGTACCTTCGTATCCCAGCTGAGTTTCATTCGGCATGAAATACAAACCTGTGTTATAACCTTCTACAGGATTTGGAGTGATATAGGTTTCCAGTTCGGTATCTTCGTCCCATCTTGTTGGAGGAGTATCATTTGTTCCTGTTATGACAAGTATATCGCCACCATTTTCTGTTGACAGCGTAGCATTAGCAGGATAAGTGCCAGTCAGAGTGTATCCTGCATCTTGTACAAATTCCTTATCCCACAGCACACGATACTTGATGGTCATTGGGGCATAAGCAATAGTCACGGTAGTACCAGAAACACTTACACTTGCATGATAACCTGTTACTTCTGTAGGAGTAACGAATTTTGGAAGGTTGTCTCTATACTCATTAACATTCGAGGTTGCATATTGCCCAGTCACTACAATTGTATTTGCAGTATAGCTCTGTATAGTTACTTGTCTTGTTGTAGTACCCCCCCATATACCACCATTATAATGGGTATAGGAAATCGTTCCTTGTGCTGTAAAGCCAGCTCCTTGAGTTGTTGTTCTTCCCGTGTAGACAACGTTAAATGTTTGCGTTTGCTGTCCCCACGCACTACTCACTCCTGCTACCAGCAGGGCGAACATCATAAAGAGTTTAAAATGTTTCATAATTAATTATATTGAAATATTGTTCTTGTTTATTTGTTTTGTAAAACTATCTTACTATATCCTTTTTTGTATTTAGTTTATCAATATGCAAATTTACATAAGATGGGAGAATTATAATTATTCCATATGGAGAAATTTCTGATGTAATCTAATTTTATTTCCGACAAATTTTTTAAAACGCTGAAAATCAATAAGTTTAATGAGGTGTGCAATAAATGTGTGCAAAAACTGTAAATATTTTTGGTATTTCCTATTTGGTTTTACATATTTCCACAATACTGATTTTTTATGTCAAAATGAGCTTTCAGAAGTCATAATGAATGTTTTCTGCGACGAAAACAAAAATGTCCGTTTCATCGGTTTATTCTTCAAATGATTTGTAAAAATTCATTCCTGTTATCAAGAAACATGTCAGACCAAAAGATCCGCCTCAATTTTCGCTGTCGCTGCAGTTGACATTCATTCATCGGCCGATAACGAAAGACATATAGCGCTTTCTCTATTTCTATTTAATTAGATACCGGTGGTGACTATTAAATATAGCCTTATGACAGAATTCTCAACAATCTGAAAGACAGCTAGTTCTGAATTAAATGTAAAATTTTCAGTTGAATGAATAATTTTTTTTGTCGGTTTTCTTGTCAGTTTCCAAATTATTCCATATTTTTGCAGAAAATAATGTAGGACATATTTCTTTACCACTAAATATATGTACACAAACAAAACAACCAGACTTCCTCTATGGACCAAACTTTTAGGCTTGCTGCTGCTGTTGACCGCAACAGCCAAGGCTGATGTCTATCATCTTGATTCTATTCGAAATCTCTATATCGCGGATGCGCCAACGGCTTGGGAACGCATTGACAGTCTGGGTCGTCGGTTGGAAGCTAACGGCTGGAAAGAATGTAAACGTTCGGATTATGAACTGCTGTGCAGCCGTATCTGTATTTATATGGATAATGAGGTGGGATGTGTCCGCCATGTCTATCGTGCTTACGATTTTGCGCGCAAAGAGAACAACACCAAGAATCGGCTGGAGGCTTTGCTCGTGATGTGCAACGTGGATGAGCGCATGGGTTATGAATCCTTGATGCGGCGTAACGGTGGACTGATGAACCGGATTGCCTCGCGTTCAAAAGATTACCGCTACTTTATAGCGATTGCCAAATTATTTGAGGCGTCTTCAAACAAAGGACCCCGGAACCTGAAAAGATGCCTGAAACTACTGGAAGATGCTGACAGTATAACCCGAAAGGAAGCCACAGGGCAGATGGCTCAGCATATTCATACAGAAATAGGATTGGTGAGACAACGTTTTCTTTTTGAAGGCGGCGAGTATAGGCGGGCCTATGAAGAAGGGCAGAAACTGATTGGCGGTCTCCGAAACGCTCTACAAAATGGAGCGGGGGAGAAGAATGATTATGTGAATGCTATGTTGCTGGTGGCTACCACAGGGCAAAGTCGTATCTGTCAGCGACTACTGAAAATGGATGAGGGCGAGAGATACTACAATGAAGCTTTGGAAATGCTGGAGCGTTACCCGTATGTCCCCCATCAGCGAATTTTCCTCGCTCATTATCTTGCCGAGGCTGGCAGAGCGGCAGAAGTGACGGGATTGCTGAGGCCGATGCTTGACAGAAAAATGGTCTCGCATGATGCACAGGAAGCACTGGAACTCGTCCTTCGCTCGAAGATGGCATGTGGTGACAAAGAAAATATGGACTCTCTGACGTTGCGCTACCTGAACATTTCGGAGCGTTTGCGCAAACGTGACTGGGCCATCTCCAACCAAGAAATTGATGAGAGTTTCCGTACGGTGACACAGGTGGAAGCTGATGCACGAGTGCGGCTGGAACGCTTTCGTAATTATACCTATATGGCTGTGGCTTCTGCTTTGATCCTGCTGCTGCTTATTCTGTTGTACTTTATTATAAAGAGGTATAGGAAACGCCTCTCCGACAACAAGTATCTTTTTGAACGAGTGAAAGAGTCGGTTAAGCAACAGCCCCTTCCGCCCAAAGAAGTACCTGAGAATGAAAAAGAGTATCTGGCCCAGATGCTGACTGATTATATGAAGGAAGAAGAACGGTTCCGTGATCCTAAGTTTTCGACAAGTGCATTGGAGAAAGAATTAGGTGTGAAGAAATATGCGCTGAATCTGGCGTTTCAGGAAGTGACGGGCCTCTCCATTTCCGATACGCTACAGCAGATGAGATTGGAATATGCCCGCAATTTGGTGGAGAATACGGATGATATCCTGGAAGTGGTAGCCACGAAATCGGGCTTCGGCAGCGACCGCACGTTCTATCGCCTGTTTCGTCAGGCCTATGGCATCACTCCAACTGCCTACCGAAAGATGCACCGCATTGTAGAAGATGACAATAATTAATTTTGTGGAGTGAAAAGCTTTTACTATCTTTGCAACCAAATACTTTTATAACATTTGAAATGGGATTTATTGAACAACATCTTACAAACACTGAGCAGATAGTCCATAAAGGGCATCTGCACTGGTTTGCCTATGCTGGTGGTCTGGTATTGATTGCTGCCTTGTGGGCTGTAGCTATGGTGATTCTTGCCTTCAACGCGCCTGAGATCTGGGCATTTGTCGTGGTTACCATCCTGGCTTTGCTGGTGGGTTATTGTTATGTGTGGCTGGTGAGCAAGAACACGGAATACTATATTACCAGCAAGCGACTGATTGTGAAGAAGGGTATCATTCAGCGCAATACCTCAGAACTACGCCTGGTGAAATGCGAAGGCGTGATGGTGGAACAGAGCATGCTGGGACGGTTGTTCAACTATGGAACTATCAAAATTACCACGGGCGAAGTGGTGAACACTTATAGGTTTATTGCCAGTCCTATCCGTTTCCGTACGAAACTGAACGAGACGCTCGACAAGATAGACATTTCCAAGTCGCTGGAGGATAATCTGTAAATATGAGGATAGACCGTAATACGGGTCTGGTACTCGAAGGAGGTGGCATGCGTGGCGTGTTTACCTCTGGAGTACTTGATGCTTTTATGAAGCATGGACTTTACTTCCACTATGTCGTGGCGGTATCGGCAGGAGCCTGCAATGGCGTTTCGTATATGAGCCGCCAAATCAGGCGTGCACGTATTGCCAATATCGACATGCTGGGATACTTCGGCTATATAGGGCTGAAGAATCTGGTGACTCAAGGAAGTATCTTCGACCGTCAGTTGCTTTACGATGATTTCCCCAATAAACTGGTGCCTTTCGACTGGGATACTTACGTGAATACGGGGGATGAGTTTGAGGTGGTGACGACGAATTGCAAGACAGGCCGAACGGAATATCTCTCGGAATATAAGAATCCGCAGCGCCTTAATGATATCATCATGGCATCTTCGGCTATACCTTATGTGAGCAGTATGGTGGATGTGGATGGCACACCCATGCTCGACGGAGGTATCGTGGACAGCATTCCTGTGCTGCACTCCATTGAACGTGGACATGATTTCAATGTGGTCATTTCGACCCGTAACTTAGGTTTTCGCTTGAAGGAACATGATATTAAGGTTCCGCCTGTGGTCTATGATGACTATCCCCGTCTGCGTGTGGTCTTGAGTCATCGGGTGGAGGCTTACAATGACCAATTGGAAATGATAGAGCGTATGGAACGCTGGGGCGAAATCGTGGTGATTCGTCCGGAACGTCCGATGGAGGTGGGACGTGTGGAACGTGACTTGGAAAAGCTCGAACGACTTTATGAAGAAGGGTTCCAATTAGGAGAAAGGTTTTGTGGGAATTTAGAAATCTAAGTGATTTAGTGATTTAGAAAATGAGAAATGAGAAATTGGATGTGGAAAGACAAACAATTTCTCATTTTCTCATTATTTCATTTTATTCATTTCAAAAGCTCGCTGGCAAGCGTTTTCAGCTTTTCAATTGTATCTGCCTTTACGGTGGACTCCACGGTAACAATGGGTTCTACAATGGTTATCTGCTTCATGGCCTCCATAGCTTCACGCATCTTCTTACCTGCTGCAGGAGCCCACGAGCCGTTTTCGATGATGGCCACACGGCGCTTCTGGTAGTTCTTGATGGCCAGGTGGTGGATGAAGTCTTCCATAATGGGCATCACGCCGGCATCATAAGTGGGAGCTGCCAGCACCAGACGGTCGTAGCGGAAAGCATCTTCTACAGCCTCATGCAGGTCATCACGGCGAAGGTCGCTGATGCTTACCTTTACATCGCTATTTTCCTTAAGGATCTCAGCGAGTTTCTGTGCAGCCTTTTCGGTGTTGCCATGCAGAGAACAGTAGGCGATGAAAATACCTTCGTCTTCTGGCTCATATGAACTCCAGGTGTTATAAGTGTTGAGGTAATACTCCAGGTTCTCATCGAGTACGGGACCATGGAGCGGACAAATCTTCTTAATCTCCAGACCGTTGAGTTTCTTCAGCAGCGCCTGTACCTGAGCGCCGTATTTGCCCACAATATTAAAGTAGTAACGGCGTGCCTCGCAGGCCCATCCCTCAGGATCGTCGAAACTCAAGGCACCGAACTTACCGAAAGCATCTGCGGAGAACAGAATCTTTTCTTTCTGTTCGTATTCCACGATGACCTCTGGCCAGTGTACCATTCCGGCTGTAAAGAACTGAAGGGTGTGCTCGCCTAATTCCAAAGTGGAATTGTCTTTTACGGTGATGAGGCGGTCTGCAGGAACGGGTTCACCGAAGAAGCGTGTCATCATCTTTACAGCCAGCATAGAACAAACGACCTTCATTTCAGGATAGGTGTCGATCATTTCCTTAACCAGAGAGGAGTGGTCGGGTTCCATGTGGCTCACAATGAGATAGTCGGGCTTGCGGTCGCCAAGTACTTCTGCAAGATTTGCTTTCCATTCATCGGCCTTGCGGGCATCGATGGTGTCGAGCACGGCAATCTTCTCATCCATGATAACATGTGAATTATACGAAATGCCTTCAGGAGTTTCGTACTGTCCCTCGAACAGATCGAGTTCGCGGTCATCGGCTCCGATGTAATAGATGTTGTCTGTAATTTTGTTCATGTTATTATAAATTTAGATTTTCTCATTTTCTTCATTTCCCAGCAGGTCGGGGCGCAATTCTCGGGTGCGGCGCAGGGCCTCGTCCATTTCCCATTGCTTGATTTTGGCCTCATGGCCAGAGAGCAGGATGTCGGGCACCTTCCAACCTTTATAATCTGCGGGTCGCGTATAGATGGGAGCTGCCAGGAGATCGTCTTGGAAACAGTCGCTCAAAGCGCTCTGCTCATCACCAATTACACCAGGAACTACACGCACCACAGCATCGGCAATGATGGCAGCAGGCAGTTCGCCGCCGGTCAGCACATAGTCGCCAACAGATATTTCTCGCGTTATCAGATGGTCTCTCACACGCTGATCCACACCCTTATAGTGGCCACATAATATAATAATGTTCTCTTTCAATGAGAGGTCGTTGGCCACATGCTGGTTGAAAGGCTCTCCATCAGGAGACGTGAAGATCACCTCATCGTAGTCGCGCTCGGCCTTTAATGCCGAGATACAGCGGTCGATAGGTTCTATCTGCATCACCATTCCTGCGAAGCCACCATAAGGATAGTCGTCCACACGGCGCCATTTGTCGAGTGTGTAGTCGCGAAGGTTATGCAGATGAATCTCTGCCAGTCCTTTCTTTTGTGCCCTTGCCAGGATGCTTTCGTGGATGAAGCCCTCAATCATCTCAGGCAACACAGTGATAATATCAATTCTCATATTGGCTACAAAATTACAATAAAAATCTGATTAAGCGAAAAGAATGTTGTTTTTCTTTTGCCGTTTCAGAATTTATCTCTGCTTTTGTAGAATATTTTTACGGCTATGCTTAAACCACTATTTCTCTTAGCTTTTGGATTCCTGAGCGGCAGTATAGGGGCACATTCAACTTTAGCAAGTTCAAGTTGACGGGTTATGAGGTTGTGAGGTTATTTCGCGTCTGACAGTTTTAGGGAAGCTTCCTTATAGGCGTCCATAATTACGGTTGGACGATGGTTACGGAATGCACCTAATTTATAATGTCCTTCCAATTCAGGTGCCCAATAGAAAACGCCTTTACAATGCCCTTCAGTCTGGTTCACGGAAGCCTCTATTAAGTTGGCGAGGAATTTCTTTCCTTTTTCGGGTTCATCTGCATTATAGCCAGTTTCCACAATCATCAATTCTTTTCCGTATTCCCGGTAAAGTTGACAGATATTGGCAATGGCTTTATCAAGGGTTTCCTGATCCGATTTTGTCAGTCCCGCTTCAATGTCCCAGTAGGGATAGACGCTCAAACCGATCATATCGTAGCGTGATTTATACTGTTTCAGTCCGTTAAAGATAAAATGATAACGCTTGATGTCACAGCCACCATCGAGATGCACGATACAAATGGCTTTGGGATAAACCTTTTTCACAGCTGCATAGCCTGCATCTGACAGGCCTGCATATTGTTTCATGTTCTTTTCCGCACGGCCCATATCCCAAAGGAAACCGTGGGTCGTCTCGTTGCCTACCTGCACCCATTTCACATCGATATCATTGTCTTTCAATAGTTGCAATGTCTCTCGAGTGTGTTTTGCCAGCGCCTTTTTCATCTTTTATAGTCCAACTCTTTCCAAGCCTCGGGGATATTCTGTTTAGCAGGATCTGCCCACCAATCGCTGTAATGGAAGTCAATCATAATAGCCATGTCGTGAGCCTTTGCCCGCTTCGCCATCACCAGAACGTCTTCCTTATTGCAGAATCCGTCTTTAGGATTTACCCACACTCTTAAGCGGACGGCATTGAGTCCGTAATCTTTCATCAGTTGGGTATTCTCCCGCTTTTCACCTTGTGCATTAAAGAGTTGGCCTCCATGAGCTTCCAATGCTGTTGTTCCGCTAATGTCTGCTCCTAGCCAGAAAGGTTCTTGGGCAAAAACACTGGTAGCTGTCATCACAGCCATGCATAAAATATAGTTTTTGAATGATTTCATATTATTGATAGATTATTGTTTAATTAGTTGTGGACAAAAGTAAATAATTTTTCCGAAATAAAAAAGAAATGTGATTGATTTGTTTTTGTTTCCGATAATTATTTCGAAATGAATCTTAATTGAATTATTGGATAGTTAATTTTGATTTATTCTTTTTGTATTTTCCTTCTATTTGTTTTGAAAAGCACCATTATTTTATTTATTTTGCAAAAGAAATCAAAAGAATCATGACTACAAACTACAATTTATCTAATCTCAGTATCGCCTATATTGCATTTTTGGCGGCAACCTTTAGTTTTTTGTTTTCTGCGCTAACTTCCTGCGGAAATAGAAAGGACTCACAAAGGGGAAAGATGGCTGTTGTTATTTCCACCATGAACAATCCATGGTTTGTGGTGCTCGGACAAACAGCTAAGGCTAAGGCAGAGGAACTTGGTTATGAGGTAGTTATATTTGACTCACAAAACAATCCCTCGAAGGAGGCCGAACATTTCGACAATATTATTTCTTCGGGTTATGATGCCGTGCTTTTCAATCCTACTGATGCCGAAGGTTCTACAGTGAATGCCAAGTCAGCGATGCGGTCTGGTATTGCAGTCTTTTGTATGGATCGTGAATTGAATGATCCGAAAGCATGCGTAACACAGATATTATCAGACAACTATTCGGGCTGTATCGCATTAGGCCAGTATTTTGTGGAAAAGCTTTCAGACCAATTGCATAGTAATCAGATAAACTATGTGGAAATTTTAGGCATTGTAGGTGATAACAATACCTGGGCTCGTTCCCGCGGTTTCCATTCTGTGGTTGACTGCTTTGGTAATTTCCACATGCTCGCACAGCAGACAGGTGAGTTCGATCAGAACAAAGCTATGGAGGTGATGGAGTCGATGATGCAGGCACATCATGACATTCAGGCCGTTTTCTGTGGCAACGATGCGATGGCTATGGGTGCCTATCAGGCTATACTTGGAGCAGGGAAAGCTGGTGAGATTAAAGTGTTTGGCTTCGACGGGGCCAATGACGCTGTAGAAGCTATCCGTGAAGGTAAGATAGAGGCAACGGGTATGCAGTTCCCCAAGACGATTGCCGCTACGGCAGCCTCATTGGCTGATAAATGGTTGAAAGGTGATAAGCAACAACCCCATAAACTGCCGGTGGCTGTTGACCTCGTTACGGGTGATAATGTGGAACATTACGGAAACTTTGGAAAATTAGATTAGAATGTCGATGTATGAAAAGAAATAGAATTATCAAGATTGTCATTGCGATTGTCGCTGCTGTGATTGCTCTTTGGTTTTCGTTTTATACCGAACCTCTCAGTGAGAAACTGAAGCGCGAACAAGCCGGACTTTTTGATGCCGATGCCTGTGTGAAAGAACAGTGGAATAACCTTATACAACTGAATACCGACGCCATCGATATTGAGGACTTTTATAAACAACTTTCTGAGAATCGCAAGCAATTGGCTGAAACTCACGGCCGTGTACTTGGAGTAGGTTCTAACATCTTTTTTGTCGTGAAAGGCGAGGGGAAGGTGTCTTCTAAAGATGACGAGGCGCTTATGGTTGAAGCGGCTGGGCAGAAATGGGAGATTCCCATGAAATATCTCTTTGGCAATCTGGCCCGTGATGCCTCTGCCTGTTTTAATATAGATGACTTTAAGACAATGACCGACTTCAATGCCGTTTCGGCCGCTCTAAATAAGCAGGTTATGGAGAACGTGCTGAAACCGGCTGGACGAAAGGCTGCCGTTGGAAAGACTGCCGTCTTTTGTGCTGCTATTGAGGTGGGAAATGACTATTTCTCGGATAATAATGAGAATCAGCCTTTTAGTTCTGTGCCACAGTTGATACCTTATACGCTTGATATTAAATAATTATGGAGAATCACGAAACCATCTTATTAGAAGCTCGGCAGATTACCAAAGAATTCCCTGGCGTAAAGGCACTTGATCAAGTAGAACTGAGGGCCTATGCCGGAAGGGTGAATGCCATTATGGGTGAGAATGGAGCTGGCAAGTCAACCCTGATGAATATTCTGTCGGGTGTCTATACCGACTATGAGGGCGTATTGTTGATGGATGGAAAGGAATTGCATCTGACGGGTACCGAGGATGCACGCAGTCATGGTATTGCGATGATTCACCAGGAACTTCATCTGGTTCCTTTTCTGGATATTGCAGAAAACATCTTTTTAGGACGGGAACCGGAAACAGCTTTGGGATTGATTGACTATAAGCGGATGCACCGTGAAGCACGACAACTGCTCGACCGTCTGCATTTTGAGGCTGATACCCATACATTGGTCAATGACTTGCGTGTAGGACAACAGCAGATGGTGGAGATAGCCAAGGCTATTTCGGTGAATGCCCGTGTGTTGATTATGGATGAACCCACGTCGTCTCTTTCAGAATCGGAGACAGAAGTGCTCTTCCAACTTATTCAAGAATTCCGAAGTCAGGGTGTCGCCATCCTCTATATCACGCACAAGATGGACGAACTCCGCCAATTGGCAGACTATGTCACTATCATGCGTGATGGAAAATACATTGACGAACTGCCGGTGAAAGGTTTGGATACTGACCATATCGTCGCTATGATGGTCGGTCGTGATAAAGGAGATTTTTTTGTGAAAAACTCAACGGTGTATGCAGATCCATTTGTGGCTTTGGAGGTCAGGGGACTCACTCTTCATGACAACAGCCGAAAGGGACATGACGTGCTACATGATATCAGTCTTCAGGTGAAGCATGGAGAGGTGTTGGGCATTTATGGATTGATGGGAGCCGGCCGGACGGAACTCTTGGAATCCATTTTTGGGCTCCATGCGCATGAGGTGGAATATGCTGCTGACGGCGGCTGCTTTATTAATGGTCAGCGAGTGACTATTGGCAGCACATCAGATGCTGTTGCTGCCAAAATGACCTTGATTCCAGAAGACCGTAAGCGCGACGGACTTGTGCTGGATATGAACATTCGCGAGAACACGTCGCTGGCCTCCCTGTGGCAGTTTCTCACTCATGGATTGCTCTCCCCGAAAAAGGAGAAAGCAGCTGCCGACGATTATCGCCAGCGCCTCAGCATTAAGTCGCATTCAGACCAGCAGCTTACGGGACAACTCAGTGGCGGTAATCAGCAGAAAGTAGTGCTGGCTAAATGGCTTCTTACAGATCCAGATATCATATTACTTGATGAGCCCACCCGCGGTATTGATATTATGGCAAAAAACGACATCTACCGACTCATTAGCGAACTGGCTACCGAAGGGCGTGCTGTCATTATGGTATCTTCGGAACTGCCCGAAATCATGGCAGTGTCAGACCGTATCATCACACTATGTCAGGGGCATTTGGGGCAGGAGTTTTTGAGAAAGGACTTTTCCGAACAAGCTATCTTGAAATCCGCATTACCTCAAACAGATAATACAATTTCGTATATATGAAACAGAACCTACAGACTTTTGCGGCAAAACCAGCAACGAAGCCACTATTGGCTTTATTGCTGATGATTGTGGCTATGATGTTCCTTTCAGAGAACTTTGCCACTAGCGATAATATGTTTAATGTGCTTCGACAGGTATCAGTTAACCTCTGCATATCTGTGGGTATGACCATGGTAATCCTTACTGGAGGCATCGATCTTTCCGTGGGTTCTATTCTTGCACTTTCGGGCGCAGTGGCTGCCGGTCTTACCCGCGATGGCTTCTCACTGGCATCCGCAAATCTTTTTGTGGGGATAACCTTCTGGGGCGGTATCTTGGCAGCACTCCTCATTGGCGCAGCTTTGGGAGCTGTTAACGGATTGATGGTGACGCGTTTTAAAGTACCTCCGTTTGTTGCTACGCTCGGTATGCTTACCATTGCCCGTGGTCTTACAATGCTCTATACGGGTGGCTTCCCTATCACAGGTCTTGGCAAAGGATTCGAATTCCTTGGTACCGGATGGTTTTTAGGTATTCCTATGCCTGTATGGATTTCCGTTGTCGTCATCCTGTTTTTTGCTTTTTTGATGAAGCATACCCGCTTTGGCCGTTACATTTATGCCATAGGTGGTAATGAGAAAGCCAGTTTGATTTCAGGTATCAAGGTAAACAAAGTTGTGCTTCTTGTATATACTTTGGCAGGATTGCTGGCGGGACTGGCAGGACTTCTGGTAACAGCCCGTCTGGATTCTGCGCAGCCGAATGCGGGTGTAAGCTATGAATTGGATTCAATTGCTGCAGTAGTCATCGGTGGAACCTCACTCAGTGGCGGTAGGGGTTCCATATGGGGAACGATTGTTGGTGCGCTGATTATTGGTGTATTGAACAATGGTTTGGTCTTGTTGGGCGTTTCGCCGTTTTGGCAGCAGGTTATCAAGGGTTGCGTCATACTTGCAGCTGTCATTCTCGATAAGGGTTCGGGAAAAAATAAAACATAGTTTTAATGGTAACAAAAAATGGGTTTGTGCGTCATTCATAAAACAAACGAAACTTTTAATAAATGGAAACGAAAGAACTGATTAAGCAATCTGAACTCAACCGTCGTAGGTTGATGGAAATTATCTACAAGGCTGGTGCTGGTCACACAGGAGGCGACCTCTCTGTGTTGAATCTGATTACAGCACTCTATTTCGACATTATGAACGTGAATCCTTTGGAGCCCAAAATGGCTGACCGCGACCGTTTTGTGCTTTCAAAAGGTCATTGTGTGGAAGCACTCTACACGGTACTGGAGGCTAAAGGCTTTATCAAACCGGGAGTTCTTGACACACTTGGACAGTTTGGTTCTGTGCTTTCCGGCCATCCCACAATTGAAGTGCCGGGTATTGAGGTGAACACAGGTGCTCTTGGTCATGGCCTGCCTATTGGAGTGGGAATGGCTATTGCTGCCAAGATGGACGGTAAGTCCTACAAAACCTATGTGGTGATGGGGGACGGTGAACAGGGCGAAGGTTCTATCTATGAGGCTGCTATGGCTGGTAATATGTATCATCTGGATAATCTGGTGGCAGTTATCGACCGTAACTATCTGCAAATCTCTGGAAATACGGAAGATGTGATGGCACTTGATAGTGTTCGTGACCGCTGGACAGCTTTTGGTTGGGAAGTCATGGAAATGAACGGCGACGATATGCAGAGCATTCTCGACACGTTCCATGCCATCGACTATAGCAATGGGAAACCCCATCTCGTCGTTTCGCGTACCACCAAGGGTAAGGGCGTGAGTTATATGGAGAACGTTGCCAAGTGGCATCATGGCGTTCCCACCCAGGAGCAATATGAGCAGGCAATGAAAGAGATTGACGAGCGCATCAAGGCGCTGGGGTGAGTTTTAATTGTTATGACGTTATGCCGTCATATCGTCAAACCGTCATTATAAATAAAAGATTATGGAAGCTTGTAGAAAAGCATTTACAGAGACTTTGCTGGAACTGGCAAAGCAAGATAAAGATATTATTGCAGTGACCACTGATGCACGTGGTTCGGTAACGCTTGGCGACTATGCCAAGGAACTGCCCAAGCAGTTTGTAGAGTGTGGAATTGCTGAACAGGATGCCGTTGGCATTTCTGCCGGACTGGCCCATAGCGGAAAGAAGGTGTTCTGCTGCGGTCCTGCCTGTTTCTATGTGGCCCGCTCCCTGGAGCAGGTGAAAGTTGACCTGGCTTATTCTGAGAATCCCGTCACCATACTCGGCGTTTCGGGCGGTGTGGCCTATGGCGCGCTTGGTGCTACTCACCACAGCCTGCACGACATTGCCGTATTGCGCACCTTCCCGGGTATGCAGGTGGTGCTTCCAGCCGATGCCCGTCAGACGCGTCGTTTGGTGAAGATGCTCGTCGATTATCCTCATCCCGTTTATGTACGTGTAGGTCGTGGTGCCGTGAATGATGTCTATACCGATGATAATTTCACCTTCGAGCCTGGTAAGGCTTATCAATTGCAGGATGGTAAGGACCTTACGATTATTGCTGCGGGCGAGACTGTCTATCACGCTTTGGAGGCTGGTAAGCAGTTGGCTGCTGAAGGCGTCAGCACCCGTGTCTTGGATATGTCCTGGCTGAAACCCTGCGACGAAGAGGCCGTTCGTAAGGCGGCCGCCGAGACTGGCCGTATCATCACCGTCGAGGAGCATTCCAAGTTTGGTGGTCTTGGTGCTATGGTTACGGAAATCATCTCCGAGAATCCCGTTCCCGTGAAAATCCTCGGTATTCCCGATGAAAATGTCATTCACGGTAACTCTAAGGAAATCTTCCACTATTATGGATTGGACGCTGAAGGTATCGTTAAAGCTGCAAAAGAATTTGTAAAATGATTATTGCAATAGACCAAAGTACCTCTGCTACCAAGGCGATGCTCTGGAATGAAGAGTGCCATTTGGTGTACCGTGCCAACGTCCCCCATCAGCAATATTATCCACAGGCAGGATGGGTGGAGCACGATGCCGAAGAGATATATGATAATGTGGTGAAAGCCATCGGGCAACTGCCATTGGAACCCGATCGTATAGACTATAGTTTAGCTATTACCAACCAGCGTGAGACTGTGGTGGTGTGGAACCGCCTGACAGGCAAACCCATTCATCATGCTGTTGTGTGGCAGTGTATGCGTGGTGCCGAGTTCTGCAACGAATTGAAAGCCAAAGGTTGCAGTGAGATGGTGCAGGAGAAGAGCGGACTGCTCATCGATCCTTATTTTGCAGCCAGTGGTGCCAAGTGGCTTTTGGATAATGTTGCCGGAGCCCGAGAGGCTGCTGATAGGGGAGAACTCCTGATGGGAACCATTGACTCATGGCTTGTATGGAAACTCACGGGTGGGAAAGTGCATGCCACTGACCTTACCAATGCTTCCCGCACTTTGCTAATGAATATTCATACACTCCAGTGGGACGACGACTTGCTCCAGCTATTCACCATTCCGCGTTCGATGATGCCCGAAATCCGTCCATGTGATGCCGCCTACGGCGAAACCACGGTGGAAGGTCTGTTCGAAAAGCCCATCCCCATCGTTGGCGTTCTCGGCGACAGCCACGGGGCGCTTACTGGACAGATGTGCTTTGAGGAGGGACTTGGCAAGGCCACCTATGGCACTGGCTCTTCCGTGATGGTGAACATCGGCGAGCAGTTTGCCAATGCGCCTTCCGGATTGGTTACCTCCATCGGATTTGCCGCCAAGGGAAAGACTTTCTATGCCTTCGAGGGCAACATCCATTGTACGGGTGCTACGCTGAAATGGCTTGAAGAGCAGTTGCAGATGATTCAGTCTCCTGCTGATGTGGAGCCTGCTGCCGTGAGCGTTCCCGATAACGGCGGCGTCTATTTCGTGCCCGCTTTTGCTGGTCTTGGTGCTCCGTGGTGGAACGACCAGGTGAAGGCTGCCGTTTTCGGAATGTCGCTTGCCACCACCCGTAACCATTTCCTCCGTGCTGCCTTGGAAAGTATTGCCTATCAGGTGAACGACCTCGTTCAGGCCATGGTTCATCAGGCAGGTATCACGCTGAAGGAACTCCGCGTCGATGGAGGTCCTACGAAGAACAACTTCCTCATGCAGTTCCAGGCTGACTGTCTGCGGGTGCCCATCAACTGCTCTGATGTGGAGGAGGCTTCGGCTATGGGTGCCGTTATCATGAACGGCCTGGGTCGCGGCCTCTGGCAAAACTTTGAAGAGGTTGCAAAACTCCGTCGCAGTCGCTGGACCCGTCAACCGCAAGACAATGCCACCCAGATGGATCAATGGATTGCCGGCTGGCAAAAGGCCGTGAAGCAGCTTTTAGCCTAGAATTCCTAGGAACCCCAAGGAATCCTAACAACCCCGAATCAATTATTAAAAACCAAGAATATTATGAAGAAGAACAAGAAACAATGCTTCGGTGTCATCATCGGCACCCGTGCCTATTTCAATTCTGAACTTGCTCGCGATGTGCGCAAGCAGTTACTCAAGACGCTCGAAGACGAGGGCTACGACTATGTCATCCTTCCAGAAGATGCAACCCCCACAGGCTCTAGTTCAATCGAGACGCGCGAGGATGGATTGAAGTGCGCCGAACTCTTCCGTCAGCACCGTGATGAGATTGACGGTATCATCGTGTCGCTGCCTAATTTCGGTTTCGAGATTGGCATCATCAACGCTATTTCGGTGGCCGACCTCCGCGTACCTGTATTGGTACAAGCTTGTGACGACCAGAATGATAAAGTGACGCTCGACGAACGCCGCGATGCTTTCTGCGGTAAGATTTCCGTTTGCAACAACCTCTATCAATATGGCATTCCCTTCACCGACACCACCCTCCACACCTACAGCATTTACGACCCGCTGCTGGCAAAGGATATCAACAAGTTTGCGGCCGTCTGCCGTGTGGTGAACGGTCTGAAGCATGCGCGCATCGGACAGATAGGCACGCGTCCTCTCGGCTTCAACACCTGCCGCGCCTCTGAGAAGTTGCTCCAGGCCAGTGGTATCACGGTTGTGCCCGCCGATCTCTCGGAAATCATCTTTGCCGCCGAGAAGATTCAGGACGATGATCCTGCGCTGAAAGAGCACATGGAGCGCGTGGACGGCTATGCTAAGATTCCCGAAGCTTACCGCGACAAGGTGATGAAGCAGGCCAAGTTTGGTGTGGCCGTGGAGCAATGGGTGGAGGCCAACCAGGTGGATGCCGTGGCCCTGCAATGCTGGGATTCGCTGGAGCTGAACTACGGTTGTGCTCCCTGCGTGACGATGAGTATGCTCTCCGACAAGAATATCCCCGCTGCCTGCGAGACCGATATCGCCGGTGCCGTTTCCATGCTCGCGCTCACATTAGCAAGTAAAGAGCCAGCCGCATTGGCTGACTGGAACAACAACTTTGCAGAAGACCGCAACAAGTGCGTCTGCACCCATTGCGGCAACTTCCCCAAGAAGTTCGTTGGCAACGACGACCTCAAACTCGGACCTCTCGGCGTATTGGGACGCACCCTCGGAAAGGTCAAGACATTCGGCGCCGTCTATGCCAAGGTCAGCGAAGGCCCGTTCACCTATTTCCGCATCTCTACCGACGACCCGAAGGGCTGCATCAAGGCCTATCTCGGCGAAGGCAAGATGACCAACGACCCGTATGGAATGGACGGCTGCATCGTGGTGACGGAGGTGCCTGAGTTGCAGAAACTGATGAAGTATGTATGCAAGAACGGCTTCGAGCATCATGTGGCTCTCTGTCGTGGCGATTTGGCTGGAATCCTGCAGGAAGCCATTGATACCTATCTGGGTTGGAATCTTTATGTCCATGAGTGATTAGTTAACATTAATAAGAATCCCCTCTAGACTAATATCTGGAGGGGATTCTTTTTATATAGAGAGTTGAATATCAATTTATCAGATAGATCTTTTTCTGACCACGATAAGTGCAGGTGACGGTGGCACGACCGTCGGCAATCTTTCCGATTTTGAAACTGACTTCGGGAGAAGTGGCGGTAGCCTTGATGACTGACGAATCGGACATGCGGGCAAAGGTCTGATAGCGGTTCTCCTCCGTATAGCCGTTGGCGCCTGTGGAACGTACGGGAAGTTGCGGCAGGTTCACCTGCTGGCCATCAACGGTGATAGTAATGGTGGGAGCAATGGGACGCTCACACGTGAGACCCTGACGGGAAAAGCCGATACCCTGAAGGTCAAAGAGTCCCTGCGGACGCTGAGGCTGCTGTGGACGGCGTCCCCATTGTGGCTGTTGAGGTGCCGGTATCTCAGGACCTTCTGCCACGAGATAGATGGCATGCTTGCCCTTGAGACCTTCTACGGCGGGAACGGGTACCTCGAATTTCTGTACTGTGCGCTGTGCATCGGCAGGCACGTCGATGACGGCAATCTCCTTACCGTTATGGATGGTGTTGGCGTAAGGACCGTCGAGCATCACATGAATGCGGAAGGCACCTTTGCCACCAGGGGTGAGCCAGAGGTTGAGCATAGTGCCGTCACCTTTCTGTGTGCCACGGAAAGCCTTCACGCCTTTGGTGTCCTTAGCCACTCCGCCAAAACCGAAATATTTGAAGCCGATGATGCCGCGGTTGGTGATACCTGCGAGATCCATGTGGTTGTCCCAGTTGTCCCAAGTGTCCTGCATCCAGTCGTCGCCCGTCAGATAGCAGGCAATACCGGCAGAATAGTACTGGTAGGGATTGAGACCGAAAATCTGGAAGCCTTCACTGGTCACTTCGGCACCCGTATATTCGTTGCCGTTGCTGGACTTGGCCGTCCATTCGTTGTTCTTGGCAAACGGGTCATAGCCAACGATGCGCACCTTGCCGCCCTGAGCCACGGGCTTTTTGTCCCATTCAATCTTGACGGGTGCCACCATCGACTGGCGGGCATTGCCGAAACCACGGGGAGGACGGTGATAGAACACATACCACTGACCGTTGATTTCCTGCAGCGAACCGTGGGTGTTGTGTGCGGCATTGGTGGTGATGAGGTGAGAGCCATCCTCATTGGTCACCACACCGCGTGAATCCACCAGGACGCCGCCCGAGCGCCAAGGTCCCAACGGTGAGTCTCCAAAGGCATAACGGAGGGCACTGTTGGTGTTGCCTAAGCCGTATTCCTTGCCGCTGTAGCCCGAAAATACCATCACATACTTGTTGCCCACCTGACGGATACTACTGGCCTCGAAGAAATTGAAGTCCAGCGGGTTCTGTCCTTCATAGAGTGCCTTGTATTCGCTGCCTACCTTGTCGAGCAGACGGCCATCGGCGCTGCTGGCAGGGATGAAGGGGTCGATGGGCTCTGTGCCTTCGCGCTTGGAGAACATGGTGTTTTGGTCGAGTTCAACAGCCGTGGAATGCTGGAATCCGTAGAAGACATAGGCGCGAAAACCCTTGTCGTAGTCTTTGTCTTTCTTGTCGGTGATGTTCTCCACGAATACGGAGGGGTCGAAATCGATGATGGAGCCTGGCACACACTTCGTGCCGTCGGAGGTGAGGTTCACAGGGGTGAAGGGTCCATTGGGGCGGTCGCCTCGGCAGACCATTGCCACACGTTGCCATCCGCGGGAATGGGGGTAGAGCCAGTATGTCTTCTTACCCGTCACACGGTCTTTCACTTCCACCAAGTCTGGGGCAAACATTGTGTCCCACTGACCATTGACGTAATAGGTGAAGATGGGCCCTTCATCACGCCACTGACTCAAATCCTCCACAGGAGCCGACCACATACGGATGTCGGGGCCGCAATACTGCGTGAAGGCCACATCGTGGGAACCGATGATGTAGGCACGAAACTTCCCGGGATTGTCGGGATCTTCAAAAACGCGGGGTTCACCATCGGGCACATGTTCCCAAAGAGGGAGGTAGGGATTCTGTGCCGAAACAGACAGACTGCAGAGCAGTCCGAAGAGCAATAGGTTGAATTTCTTCATTTTTACACTTGGTTAATAATAATTGTGGTTTTATGATTGCAAAATTACGAAATAACCAAGGAAAAACTATTTTACTACGTTTCACAGACTTTTCTATATGTTTCTACCTTATCATTTTTGTTTCTTTTTCTTTTTCTCCCGACATATTTTTGCTGAAAAAGTCTATTGCGAATAGGTAAAACATGATAGAATAATTGTTAAATGAAGGGCATTTTGCGATTAAAAAACACTAAAAGTCGCTTAACGTAGTGTATCGAAAAGAACTTTTTTTTTGTAATTTTGCGATGATTAAACTAAAAGAAAAGTTATGCCAAAAACCATTCAAACACAGATTGATAAGAGCCAGATGTTGCTCGATGGACTACGCAAGAACGTAGTCGAAGTTTCAAATAAAGGTATCACGGCCAGTGCCCTTGACGATTTTGAAGTGACACTGAAAACTCTCTCCGCAGCTAACAACGAATGTGATGCTGTACGTGCAGATTTATCTAATAAGGTTAAACATATGAATGCTGCACTAACGAAGGCCAAAGACCAATTCGCTAGTCTGAAGAAAGTTATCAAGGGTAATTATCTACAGGAAGAGTGGCAACGTTTTGGTATTCAGGACAAGCGTTAAGTTTCGCTTAAAACTTGAAACCTGAAGCAAGGTTCAATAAGTCTTGATTTCCTGCTGTCCCATCATAGCACGGTATGCATTATGTGCCAATGCTGTCAGTTCATCTTCACCTGGATAGATGAAGATTGGGGCTAAGAATTCTAACCTGGCCTTGAGGCTATCGCAAACATATTGGCTATGGGCAATAGCGCCAGTAAGAATAATTGCGTCCACGTGGCCATTAGTAGCTGGTGCAAGAGATGCCAGACGGCGGGCAATCTGATAAATCATGGCATCAAGAATGAGTTTGGCATGTTCGTCACCATTCTTGATGCGTTTTTCCACTTCACGTACATCATTAGTACCAAGATGAGCTGTGAGACCACTATGTCCGTTAATCTTCCGGAGCATTTCCTTCTCATTATATTTTCCGCTGAAACACATCTTGACCACATCTACTGGGGATAGCATTCCAGCACGTGAAGGCGTGAAAGGACCGTCACCGCTCAAAGCGTCACTACATTCAATAGCACGTCCGTGGTGGTGCATGGCAAAGGATATGCCACTGCCGAGATGGCATACAATCAGATCTTGTTCTTCATATTTAACATGGTGTTCATCACAGTAGCGTTTGGCTATTTCACGCTGATTCAGTGCGTGCCAAATGGTCTGATGGGGCATTTCTGGAATACCTGTGATGCGGGCTACAGGGTCTAGCTCGTCCACTACACCAGGGTCAACGGTAAAAGCACGGCAAGGTTCCATTCCTTTTGATTTCCTGAGACCTTCCAGTTCGCGGGCGAAACTTAAGGCAATGAGTGATCCTAAATTGCAAGCATGATGAAGTCGAGGATGACGGGTGTCCTCAATGACTTTCTCGTTGAGTTCATAGACACCGCTCTCTATGGGTTTCACCAGTCCGCCCCGTCCCACAATGACATCATAGGTTTCGTCAAGTGGGAAGCCTTGTTCCTGAAGTTCTTTAACGATAGACTCTTTACGGTAGTCAAATTCGTCCATGATGAAAGGATAACGGCAGAGTTCTTCGAATGGATGATTAATGCAGGCATGCATTACTATGTCTTCATCAATAAAGACTCCTACCTTCGTGGAAATCATTCCTGGGTTAATAGCCAATATTTTCATAAAATAAGTTTAAAGAGTAATTGAAAATTAATAAGTTGCGACAATTACTTATAGTCTCACTTGACTACAAGCCATGGCCAAAGAGTTGAATTTGGTGAGGGCGCTATCACTGCGTGAAGTGATGCTGATAGGACAGGCTGCACCTTGGAGGCCAACGGCCAATTCGGCATCAGTGACGGTGGTAATTGTCTTGTAGAACACATTGCCAGCTTGAATGTCAGGCATAACAAGCACGTCGCTGTCTCCAGCAACAGGTGAATCTAGTTTCTTGATGAGTGCAGCTTCTTTATCTATTGCACATTTCAGGTCAATAGGACCGTCGATAATAGTATTCCCGAAAAGACCATTACGGCACTCCTCAATAATAGTAACATAATCTTCGGTAATGGGAAATTTGGGAGATACTTTTTCGGTGCAATGGAGAAGTGCTACCTTTGGCTGTTCAATGCCATAAACCTTACAAAGTGTTATGGCATAGTTTATCATGGCTTTACGCTGTTCAAGGGTAGGATAGGGGATGACAGCAACATCAGTTACGAAGAGCAACTTGTGGTAGCATGGAATTTTCATGGCAGCGATGTGAGTTATCACATTACCTTTAGGCAACAGTCCTTCTTCCTTATTAAGAACGGCACGCAACACGACATCTGTGTTCACAATGCCTTTCATAATTGCTTGTGCCTTTCCTTCACGTACCATCCGAACAGCTCTTTGAGCAGATTCTTCTACGCTATCGCTCTGTATGTTAATGACTTTGGCCCATCCTTCTTCTTCGGCACGATGGATAGCCCATTGGGAGTGTTCGTCGTTAGCTTCTACGGCTACTACTTGTACCGGCTCTTTTCCAAGTAACCGCTCACGAAGCATTCCGAAATTACTAATCGTTTCCATTATGTGATATAGTTAATGGTTATTCGTTCGACTGACGTTAGTCTTTGAATCATTTCTGCAAATATACTCATTTTTTAGAATACAGCCATTAAAAAAACAAAGAATTTCGTTTTTTTAAGTTACGAAAGTGAGAAAACGAAACGCTCTTCTTCATATTTCCATGCAGCTATGCCAAAACGAATGAAGCGTGCTAACATGCGAATCACCTTATAGCGTGGTAAACGAGCATACTTAACCACTTGATTGAGTGTTTGCAACGGATGGTTTTTGAGTACGGACAACAATAATGTTTCATCATCAGTATAGTGCATCAACGCACCTTGTCGTGACGACTCTTGTCGCCAAATGTCAAGGTGAACAGGTGATGCTAGAATATTCTCGTCTTTGATACGTATAAAAGCGCGACGCTTACCTTCGGATGTCAATGCAAAAACGGGTTTTAATGGTGAAGGAGGAACGGTGGCAATAACTACGTTTCGACCTTCTGCGTGCAGCGTGTCGAAATGAATGGAGGGTTGTGGATGACAATACTTGTAGGCAGCTGAATGCATCATATAGATTTCCTCTTCCGAACGGATGCCCGATATATGTCCGTCGTCACGTACTCCTATGAGTAACCTTCCGCCATCAGTGTTGGCAAAAGCTGAAACGGAGCGAGCCAGTTTCTCTGCATCCATTACCTTGTACTTGAAATCTTGCTGCTGATGCTCCCCTTGAGCAATGAGTTGCAGCAGATATTGCTTGTCGTTTGAAATTTTCATTTTTTTCGCTTTCGGCTACAAATTTACCAAAAACTTTTGTAATTTTATGTCTCTTCGAGGCATGAAGTTAGGCTGCATTCGGGAAAAATCAAAATAAATTTTGTTTTTCCACTCATTTACACTAACTTTGTAGCCACAACCTAATAAAGTCATGAACGAAACCGAACGTATCTTACAACTCCGTCGCGAGCTTCACGAACATAATCATCGTTATTATGTTGAGAATCAGCCAATTATTTCCGATCAGGAGTTTGATTTTCTGATGCATGAGCTACAGGATTTGGAGGCCCGTCATCCGGAAATAGCTGATCCCAATAGTCCCACACAACGGGTAGGAAGTGATCTGAATCAGGAGTTTCGTCAGGTGGCACACAAGTATCCTATGTTATCTCTTTCAAATACCTATAGCGAGCAGGATGTTGCATCTTGGTATGAAAGTGTACAGAAAGGACTTGGCGGTGAACCTTTTGAGGTATGTTGTGAAATGAAATACGATGGTTTGAGCATCTCTTTGACCTATGTTGATGGACAGCTTACGCAAGCTGTTACTCGTGGTGATGGCGTGCAAGGTGATGACGTGACAGGAAACGTGAAAACCATTCGGAGTATTCCACTAGTATTAGAAGAGAGAACTGGTACAGGGGAGGGGAGTGGATATCCTCACGAGTTTGAGATTCGTGGTGAGATTCTGATGCCTTGGAAATCATTTGAGCGTCTAAACGCTGAACGTGAGGCTGCCGAAGAACCACTTTTTGCGAATCCTCGCAATGCAGCAAGCGGTACGCTTAAATCTCAGAAGTCGGAGGTGGTAGCCGAACGCGGATTGGATGCATACCTTTATTATATATTAGGAGATGACATTCCCGGCGATGGGCATTATGAGAATCTGATGGCAGCAAAGTCGTGGGGATTTAAAATCTCTGAAGGGATGAAAAAAGTCAAGACTTTGCAAGAAATATATGACTTTATCAATTATTGGGACAAGGAACGCAAGAACTTACCCGTCGCAACCGATGGCATCGTGCTGAAAGTGAATTCTTTGCGTCAGCAACGTCATCTTGGATTTACGGCAAAGTCGCCTCGTTGGGCTATTGCCTATAAGTTTAAGGCAGAAAGGGCATGTACACGACTGAATGAGGTGACTTTTCAAGTAGGGCGTACAGGTGCTGTAACGCCTGTAGCAAATATGGAACCAGTGCAGTTGGCTGGTACCACTGTGAAACGAGCCACATTGAACAATGAGGATTTTATCAAAAGTCTTGACCTTCACATCGGGGATTATGTGTATGTGGAGAAAGGAGGTGAGATTATTCCGAAGATTGTCGGTGTGGATATTGACCAGCGACCCATCAACGCACAGCCGGTGCAGTTCATCACGCGCTGTCCCGAATGCGGAACGCCGCTGGTGCGTTACGAGGGCGAAGCCGTTCACTATTGTCCTAATGATACAGGTTGTCCTCCGCAAATTAAAGGGCGCATTGAGCATTTTATCTCCCGACGGGCCATGAACATTATGTCGTTAGGTCCTGAAACAGTGGATGAATACTGGAGTCGAGGACTTATCCATAATGTGGCAGATCTCTACGACTTGACTGTCATCCAAATTACAGGAGGAAACAAGAACCGTCGCTTGTCCGCAGAAAATGTTATTAAAGGCATTGACGCTTCCAAACAAGTTCCTTTTGAACGTGTAGTCTTTGCCCTCGGTATCCGTTTTGTAGGAGAGACGTCAGGCAAGTTGCTGGCTCGTCATTTTAAAACTATTGATTCCCTGATAAATGCGACTTTAGATGATCTTTTGGAAATAGACGGAATAGGTGAAGTGATGGCCAAAAGTATTCTCAGCTATTTCCATAATGAGGAGAATCTGAAAATGGTTGAACGTCTTCGCCAATATGGTTTACAGATGAGTCTTTCTGAAGAACAGTTGCAGGGTGCCAGTGACAAACTTGCAGGTAAGAGCATAGTGATAAGTGGCGTCTTCTCTCATCATAGCCGAGACGAATACAAGACACTCATAGAGCAGCATGGAGGAAAGAATGTAGGCAGTATCTCTGGTAAGACTTCATTTATCCTAGCAGGTGATAATATGGGACCTTCTAAACTCCAGAAAGCAGAGAAACTTGGTATTCCCATCGTCAATGAGGATGAGTTTCTTGAGATGATAAAATGAGTGTAAGAATTTAAAGTTAAGATTACTTTTGACACTTGAAATCAATGAACATTATTGTATCAAATGAAATAGAGACGGTTTGTCCTGATTTTGCCGGGGCGGCTGTAGAGGCTCATGTAATAAATAGCAATTACAATGAAGGTTTGTGGCGTGAAATTAATGCATTATGTGAAGAATACAAACAACGATTTGATACGACGTCAATAAAGCTTTTGCCAGGTGTAGAGGCAACCAGACGGGTTTATCGTGCCTGTGGTAAAGACCCTTCCCGCTATCGTCCTTCATCTGAGGCTCTTATCCGAAGAGTAGTGCAAGGTAAGGACTTATATCAGATAGATACACTTGTTGATTTGATTAACCTCGCTAGTATGAAGTTTGGTTATAGTATTGGAGGCTTTGATGCCGACAAATTTGAGGGTGACACTTTGACGCTTGGTGTAGGAAAGAAAGATGAACCTTACGAAGGGATTGGTCGTGGTGTACTCAATATTGAGGGTATGCCTGTGTATCGTGATCTTAAGGGTGGAGTCGGAACTCCTACCAGTGATCATGAGCGTACCAAAATAGATGGTTCCACTACACATGTTCTTGTGATTATCAATGGCTATGATGGTAATCGTGAGACTGTGATGGAAAATGCCCAGTTTGTCAAGGATTTGCTATTGAACTATGCTGAAGGGAAAGATATTCAGATTATTGAATTCTAAAAGAGAATAACAGTTGTTTTCAGAAGTAATTAACTCACTCATTTATATATAATATGTTATACAAAAATATCCTTAAAATGTCGAAGGCCTTTTTTGTTGTCTTGTTGATGGGAACTTGCCTAGGTGCAAGTGCTCAGCGTCAGATTCCTTTAGTTTATGATCAGGAAAATAGTGGGCGTTATGCTCAAAACGTTAAACCTTATGAGCAGCTGATACCCCAGCAGTCTTTACGCAATCCTTTAGCATGGAGTAATGGAAAGGGATTAGTGAAGAATTTCAAGCAGTGGGAGAAGCGGAGAAATGAAATCAGTGCAAGTATTCAAGCTTATGAAATCGGGCTCAAGCCAACAGTTGAGAAGAAGCAGGTGAAAGCATTTATGATAGGAGATACTCTTAAGGTGGATGTAACTGTGAATGGACAGACTCTTCATCTCTCTTCCACGATTCATTATCCTGAAACAGGATCCGCCCCTTATCCGCTAATGATAGGCTCAAGTGGCATATCTTTGCCAAAAGATTTATTTGAAAAAAGAGGAATTGCCACGATGGTATTTCATGAAAACCAAGTGAACGATTATTCGCAATGGCGGAAGAAACACGACCGTGGTGAATATGAGTTTGACCGCCTATATCCTGAACTGAAAGAAAATGGAGCCTATAGTGAGTGGGCTTGGGGTTTCAGTCGGTTACTCGACGGCTTGCAGCAGGTAGGTGAATCCGTAAGTCGTATCGATATGAAGCACATTGGTGTGACAGGATGTTCCTATGCTGGAAAGATGGCCCTCTTCTGCGGCGCATTTGATGAGCGTGTTGCCTTGACCATTGCCCAGGAACCTGGTGGTGGCGGTGCCGCTGCTTGGCGACTTTCTCATCGTCTAGACAGCGTAGAAAGTTTAGATCGTACAGATTATCACTGGTTTTTGGAGAGCATGCGTACACGTTTTCAGGGTGACAGCGTCTATCTGCTTCCCCACGATCGTCATGAGCTTTGTGCGATGATTTGTCCGCGAGCCCTTTTGGTGTTGGGTAATACAGATTATAAGTGGTTGGCTGATGAATCAGCCTATGGGTCAATGAATGCAGCTATTCCAGTATGGGAAAAGTTTGGTATTGCCGACCGTGTGGGCTATTCTATTATAGGAGGTCATCCACATTGTATGCTTCCTCAGAGTCAATATCCAGAAGTGGAGGCATATTTAGACCGTTTCCTTTTGGGAAAAGAAGGAGGGAACACATTGGTGCGCTTCGCTCCGATGTTTAAAGATAAGTAGTTTTTTTGGGGGGGGCCTGTATATATTTATTCCCAAGGTTCAAACTCCAACTCCAATTCTATCCATTTCTGTTGTGACTCATGATGGATGGGATTGGAGACGGAAAGACCTAATAGCCTTACATAGTGGTTCTCTAAAGGGGCATCTTTCAATAACTTCTTAGCCAAAGGGAGTATGTCTTTCTTTGTGAGGAGAATTTTGTCGGAAGTGATGCTATGGGTGTGTTGCTCGAAATTTTCGTATTTCAATTTTAATGTCAGCGTAGTTCCTTTGAATTTGGATCTGTTTAATCGTTCCTCTAACTCAAGAACAGCGTGATAAAGCTCAATAGTGAGAGCCGTTTTTGTACGAATATCCTTTTCGAATGTCCGCTCACAGCCTACAGACTTCCTTTCATAATCTACGATGACGGGGCGCTCGTCGATGCCACGGGCAAATTGATAAAATAGAATTCCGGTCTTTCCAAAAACTTGTGTCAGTCTATCTTGTGAAACTTTACGTAAGTCTGCACCTGTAAAGATGCCCATTTTATGCATGGTATCGGCCGTTTTAGGACCAACCCCCCATATTTTCTCAACACGTAATTGATCGATAAAGTCTTGTGCACGGTCAGGATGAATCGTAGTAAGTCCATTGGGTTTTCGCCAGTCGGAAGCAATTTTAGCCAATAATTTATTATATGACACACCAGCTGATGCCGTCAGTTGGAGACGTTCTTGGATTTTCTGTTTGATTTCCTGTGCGATGTCTACAGCCAATTCAATACCAGGCTTATTAACAGTCACATCCAAAAATGCTTCATCAAGTGAGAGTGGCTCAATAAGATCCGTATATTCGTGGAAGATTTCTCGCATCTGCAGAGAGACCTCCTTATATTTATGGTGGTTGCCCTGTACTACGATCAGGTCTTTGCAAAGTGTTTTTGCACGAGACATTGACATGGCAGAATGAATTCCAAACTTTCGTGCTTCATATGAAGCGGTAGCCACCACGCCTCGCTCAGAGTCACCACCCACAGCAATGGGCTTTCCTCTAAGTTCGGGATGGTCTCTTTGTTCTACGCTGGCGAAGAAACTGTCCATGTCGATGTGAATGATTTTCCGCTGCATACTGCAAAGTTACGGAAAAACGAGAGAAGAACAAAACAAACTCGTTTGTTTTTTCTTCCGATTTGTTTCAATGGCATTTAGGCGTCGTCTCTATGGCATTTAAGCATTGTCTCTATGGCATTTAAGCGTTGCTTCAATGGCATTTAGACAAAGCCTCTGATTCAAGCATACTTTTGCAATACTCTACATTCTCAGGTTGTCATTCTAAAAAAACATGCGGAGCAGTAATATGCCCCGCATGATTCATTGTATAAATAGTATTTGATTTTCGTTTAGTTGGCAGCCTCAAATTCACGGAGGAAACGGGTGTCGTTCTCTGAGAAAAGACGAAGGTCGCTTACTTGATATTTAAGATTTGTGATGCGTTCTACACCAAGACCGAAAGCGTATCCAGAATATTCCTTACTGTCGATACCGCAGAGTTCAAGAACGTTGGGATCTACCATACCGCAACCGAGAATCTCTACCCATCCGGTATGTTTGCAGAAACCGCAACCTACGCCACCACAGATATGGCAAGAAATATCCATCTCTGCAGAAGGTTCTGTAAATGGGAAATAGCTTGGACGCAGACGAATCTTCGTGTCAGGACCGAAAAGTTCACGGGCAAAGGTAAGCAACACCTGTTTCAAGTCGGTGAAGCTCACGTTCTTATCAATATAAAGACCTTCGATCTGATGGAAGAAACAATGAGCACGGGCAGTAATGGCCTCGTTGCGATAAACGCGTCCTGGACAAATCACACGGATGGGAGCTGTCAACTTTCCGTTTTCATCATGCATCTGCTCCATCACACGAGCCTGAACAGATGAAGTGTGGCTACGTAGCAAGATGTTTTTTGTTACATCGTTGGGATCTGTCTGTTCTACAAAAAACGTGTCTTGCATGTCACGTGCAGGATGATCAGCAGCAAAGTTCATCTTGGTAAACACGTGGAGATCATCCTCTACCTCTGGTCCATCAGCAAGCACAAAACCCATTCGTGAGAAAATATCGATAATTTCGTTTCTCACGATATTCAGCGGATGACGTGTTCCTAATTCGATAGGGTAGGCCGAACGTGTCAAATCAATATCATTACTTTCTGTCTCTGCTGATGCTATCTGCTCACGCAGACTGTTGATTTTATCAAAAGCCTTCTGCTTGAGTTCATTAATTTTGATACCAACTTCTTTTTTCTGGTCAGCTGCAACATTGCGGAAATCAGCCATCAGCGCATTGATTTCTCCTTTCTTGCTCAGGTACTTCAGTCGGAGCTGCTCAATTTCATCTGCATTGCTTGCAGAGAGTTCGCTCACTTCTTTCAGAAGTTCTTCTATTTTTTCTAATAACATGATGCTAAATTAAAATTTGCGTGCAAAGGTACGAAATAATTTAGAATATATCATTCTTATTAAGAATAATTTTGTAATTTTGCAGCGTTATTTGAGAGAAAAACGAATTACCAATGAGAAAGAGTGCAATAATCATATTGATAGCTTGTGCTTCGATGATGTGGTGGACCACAGGATGCACTGATAAGAATAAGGCGGTGACAGCTGACACAACGGTCACTGACAGCATTGATGCTGATACTTTAGAGGTTGATTCTCTCGAAGAGTTGATAAGCGAAGCACCTGTTCCCAAGGCAGCTGATGAATTGTTTGATGATTTTATCTTTAATTTTGCGGGTAATCGGAAATTGCAGATGAAGCGCATTCAATTTCCTTTGAGCGTCATCAATGATGGAAAGATCAGCAAGGTGACCAAAGCTCAATGGAAAATGGAAAGATTCTTCATGCCTCAAGGGTTTTATACATTGATTCTTGACAACAAGAAACAACTGAATCTTTCAAAAGACACCAGTGTCAGCCATGTTGTGGTTGAGCAAATTCATTTGGATCAGCAGATTGTGAAAAGATTTAACTTTGACAGGAAGAATGGTGAATGGATGCTGACCTCGATTGATAATAGTGCGATGGTGGAGAACAGTAATGCCTCTTTCTTGGATTTCTATGAACGATTTGCTACAGATTCGGCTTTCCAGATAAAAAGTTTGAATGATCCTATCGCTTTTACAGGACCAGATCCTGATGACGATTTTGAGACAATTACGGGTGATTTGCTACCTGAGCAATGGCCAGATATTGGACCTACAGACCTTCCAAGTGGCCTTATTTATAACATTATATATGGACAGAAATATACCGAAAATACTCAAAAAGTATTTCTTCTACGTGGTATTGCCAATGGACAGGAACTCGAAATGACTTTTAAAATCGTAGATGGAGTCTGGAAACTAGTGAAACTGGTGGAATAATACATACAAGGATTTGAAAGATATTAAAGATTATAGTCTGAAAGGACATAACACGTTCGGCATTGAAGCTAAGTGCCGGCGTTTTTTGGAGTTCTCGTCTGTAAATGAGGCACAAGATGTATTGCCTACTCTTCGAGGCGAAGATGCACCGCTGATGCTTTTAGGTGGTGGCAGTAACCTCCTGTTGACTAAAGACTTTTCTGGTACCGTTATCCATTCTGCTATTATGGGTACTGAAGCCCATGAGACAGGTGATGGGCATGTCTTGCTGCGTTGTGGAAGCGGTGAGAGGTGGGATGATATCGTGGATCTTTGTGTGAGTCGTGGTTGGTATGGTGCTGAGAACTTAAGCTTGATTCCAGGCGATGTAGGGGCGTCAGCCGTACAAAATATTGGTGCTTATGGTGTGGAAGCCAAGGATCTGATTGTACGAGTGGAGGCCGTTGAGATAGCAACGGGCAATTTGCATCTTTTTACAAATGAAGAATGTCGTTATAGCTATCGACAGAGCCGTTTTAAGCAAGATTGGCGTGATCATTTCTTTATTACCCATGTTACCTATTGTCTTTCATTGACCTTTAAACCCCATCTTGACTATGGTAACATCCGCATGGAATTAGAAGACAAAGGTATAAGTAATCCGACTGCAGCCGAACTTCGCCAGACCATCATTGATATTCGCAATGCAAAGCTTCCTGATCCTAAGATGGAAGGGAATGCAGGCAGTTTTTTCATGAATCCTGTTGTTAGTCGTAAGAAATATGAGCGGCTTTCAGCAGATTATCCGAATATGCCACATTACACCATTGATGAGGATCACGAAAAAATACCTGCAGGCTGGATGATTGAACAATGTGGCTGGAAGGGGAAAACTCTGGG
>Ga0256404_1000628_pt1 | contig 91173 bp, 78 predicted proteins | sample RumenRJG_01DNA_FD_185990 | JGI IMG/M metagenome (GOLD analysis project Ga0256404, IMG submission 185990) | Bovine rumen microbial communities from Lethbridge, Alberta, Canada - RJG_01 | ecosystem: Host-associated > Mammals > Digestive system > Stomach > Rumen | place: Canada: Alberta | collected... | reverse complement strand
GTATGCACCGTGAATACCCTTTGTTTCACAGTACTGTATAAGTTCAGTTATAATTGCTGTCTCAACAGATTCTGCATTCTGTGTTGTAAACAATTCCATAAACTTTTTTGGATTTAATCTTGAAGCCTTTGCAAGAATAAAAAGATTTGAAATAAGAATCAGTGAAAGCAATACAACTATCGCAATTTGCATTTCAACCTCCATTTTATTATATTAACTTAAAACATTTTGGAAAATTATTAAAAAGTTCTTTTGCGAAGTTTATAAATAGTTCACATTCTTCATATTTAATTAGTATAGTTTATATTTAGAGAAAGGACGGATTTTCTGCATTAGCCAAAGAAAAAAGCTTTTTCCAAACGCCTGCACTTATATATTGTTGATTAAACAATGAATTTAGTGTTTCGCCTTTTGTTTTTAGATTTAACTCCTGTAAATTGTCAATACTATCTTTAAATCTCATAGAATATGTTCGGGTGATACTATCTTGAGCAGGTCTAAAGATTCTACCTCTACTTTGCGTATAAACAACAAAGTTGTAAGTCTTTTCAACATAAATTTCGTATTTACATTCAATCAATGTTACAGATGTGTTCATAACATTTATAGAAGCAATAATCAATTTCTGCTTAGGGTCCTTAAGGAACTTATTTATAATATTAACACGATCATCCATTGGTACATCAGCTGAAATTACAGTAGGATTGTACTTCTTATATCTTTCAACTAATGAGTCTTTTGTTTGAGGGTGAAAGTACCAAATAATGCCTTTTTCACCTTCTTCACCAGAGCGTTCTTCAACAATGTCATCAACCAACTCAGCTTTTGTTGAGTGCTTGTTCCAATCAAACTTTAATATGTCCTGCTTCAAGTCTTCAGGAAACTTATCAAACTTTGAACTGTTGATTAAGCAAGTTGGGTTGTCAACTGCTCCTTGTAAATACTGAAATAAGTTCATCATTCGTTCACTGAAAGATTTGCCGCCTTCTCCTGCAAGATCAGCTTGTTCCTGAGCAGTAAAGTTGCTAAAGCGTTCATAAATCTTTCTTTGTAATGGTGACATATCACAATAGATTGTTGGAACTTCATAGTTCAATGGTAAGTCAAGACAATCTGTCATCTTGCGTTTTGAACAATACTTCTGTAGCATTTTAATGTTCAACTGTTCAAGCTTTTCAAGATTCCACTTATCAGGATTGATTGCATAAGCAGAATACTTGTTGCCAAGTTCATTGTAAGATGCACACCAAGTAGTGTAGTCCATACCATCAACCAAAGCTTTATCAAGAATCCAACAAGGTTCATACAACTTTTCATACTTATCAGCAAGTGTACCTGTGAATAAGAATCTTTGGTCAAAGTAAGGTACAATCCAATTCATTACTTGAGTTCTTCTTGATGAAGGAACTGCAAGTGAGTGATTTTCATCAAGGAACAGTCCGCCTGGCTTATCACCTAGCCACTCTTTAATCGGCATACAGTTTGTTCTATATGCTTTACCTGTAGAAGGATGTTTCTTTGTTTTTGTCCCATACTTCTTATCATAATAGTAGTTGCTTATTGACTTCAAAGCATCATATGACAAGATAATAATTGTCTGTGGATACTTTTCAGTATTAAAGATGTCGCGGTCTTCAAAAGGAATGGCACCTGCGGATGTAAATGTAATGATGTCTTCATCTCGCATATTCTTTCCGTGCTTTAACAGTTCTGATTTAATGTTGCGTGTGCCAATAGGCGTTGAGAAAATCAAACATTTATCAATTTCACCATAATATCGTTTGTGTTCAATTAAAGCAGTTAAGATATAAGATTTACCTAAGCCCATCTCGTGATGGAATAAGAATCTGTTCTGACAAAGTCCTCGTGTAATGTCTGCAATTTGGTAGTCTTCAAAAGGATGTTTACCCACAAGTGGAGGAAGATTCATCAATTCTTGTTTGAATGCACGACGATAAACTTTTAATTCAACAAGGCTATTTCTCCATCTTATGACTTCAGTTTTTGTCAACATATCAATATCAACACTATCAAAAGCCATTGCGGCTGCCTTAAAGTCTTCATATTTTGTTACACTTAATGTCCAGCATTTTAAATCAGGATTCCAACGACAACCTTGTAATTTTACAAAATCAACAAGATCCCGAAAATTGTCTCCTCCAATTGTAATATGCAAATCATCTTCTGCTGAGTCAAATGAAATACTAATCATATAAAATATATTAACCTTTAAGCAACGATTTCAACTCTGATGCTCCATTCTTAATTTTATCGTTTGTCCAATCAACGCACCAGTTTGCCAATGAGTCAAGTTGAGAGCTTACCCAATCTGCAGGGTTATCAGCATAGTAATCAAGTTTATAAAATCTTTTATAAATAAAGTTGTATGTAAAGTCTTGTGTATCTGCGCTCTCTCGTTTGAATTGAATAGCATTTGATGTACCAAGCAACTTAACATCTTCAAAGATAAATCGCTCATCTTTCTTAGGAGTTGCAATAGAATTAAATCTTTCACCTTGAGGTACGCGTCTTACAATGATGTCAACACGAGAATGGTTACTTAAGTCTTCAAAAGAACTAAATGGAGCGGCTGTTCCTCTTATTGACATATTTCTTGCAATAGCACCTGTTACATAAGCAGAAGCTTCTGTCCAATTTTGTTCAACTGCTACAGGACGATTTCTTAAAAAAGCAGACATTACGCTTGCAGCCCTGTTTGCTTTTGCATTTTTTATATTTTTTGCAGCTTCTTTTGTAACATCAGAAATCCGTTTATTTTTAGCTTCTTGATCTTTTTGAATATTTTTAATTTCATCTCTAATTGCTGTCATCAGCTTTTTCTTTTCTTTTTGAGTTGCCCAATAATTATCTGCTGAACAGTTGTTTTCTTGTGACTTAACTTTATTAAGTGTCTCTTTCAAAAGTTTTATCTGTGTATTATTTGTTTCATCAATCATTTCAAGTTCAGCAGCATATAAAGGTATGCCAGTATTTTTTGATCTTTCTTCAGCTTGACGCATAAAGTCATCTCTTTGTTGTTCATCTTTAAGATTGTTTGAATATTCAGAAATGATTTTGTTACGAACTTTCTCAAGGTCTTCATCTTCCTTTTTCTTTATATCAGCAATAGCGTCTTCCATTTGTTTTTTTGCTTGTTTAACATCATCACTTGCTGCTTTAATATAATTTGCTGTTCTTGAGCAGCTTAATTTATTACTTAAATCAAAAATAGAACTTCCAACATTAAGATAGTCTGCCATAGGAGTTCCTGACAAAATGTTCATAAAGTCAATATAAAGTAAACGAGTATCACCTCTTATTGAGAATGATGACTGACCTGGAGTGTTGATTACATCAGTGGGTCTTTCAAGTTTTCCGCCCCAAGCTGAAACTTCTGTAGTCTGTCTTTCGTAAGCAGGGATGTCAATAGAAGATATTCTTGCAGACAATAAGCGAGAACTGAACAAACTGTCTACACCTGCAAGACCTGGTGTAAGATGCTTACCATCAACATCAGTGTCATTGTCAACAATACGAAAATAAACATCATACATATTTGACATTGCATCAGGCATTGCTCTTAAATCCCATTTACCTGTTCTGTCTTGAAAGTCATCTTCTAATGGATCTATTTTACCATAAGAAGCATTTGGTTGAAAAACATCAAACGCATTAGCAAGTTCATTTGTTGAATTATAGTCAACTTCGGTTGAATAAAGTTGGTCGATTGCATTGTCTATTGCAGGAAGAACTTCAACATAAGGATCAGTACCATTACCTAAGTTTGAAATAGGGATGTTGATGTCAAAAGGCTTGGTTGCGCTGTTTGAAGAATTGCTACCTTCTTCATTTATTCCCGAATAGCCGTCACCTGTGCCATTACCACTTCCACCATCATTGCTGCCAGGACCTGTGCTTCCATTTCCATTTGCATTCATATCAGACAAAACTTCTTTAAGTGTTCCATAGATAAGTTGCTTTGCTAAAGCATTCATTTTGTTAGGATCTAATGTTCTGCTATAAATGCCAAGGCCTTCAGTGTCTGTAGCTGTATTAACATCTTCTGTGTCAATGTTGAATATTTTACCATAAGCGTCACCTAAAGCAGCAACCATTTCTGCGTATTCAGCGTCGCTTTCATTAAGTGTATATGCAAGGGCAGGATCCTCAGAATAAATATCTGTATGTATATCTGTTTCAAAAGTTTCTTTACTTACATCTCTTTCAAAAGCTGATGAACTGCTTTCAAGTGCAATCGAAGTATTGCCTGAGGAATTAGATTGTAATTTACCACCATTAAAAGATTGGCTTCCACTTGCGGGCTCTTGATTTGATAATGCGCTTGATTGCTCTTTTTCTTCGCTATTGCCGTGAAGACTTCCATTACCTTCAAGATCTTCAATTTTTATTCTAAAATTGTCTGCCATATCAAATTAGTCTAAAAAGGACAGGTCTGTAAAACCTGTCCCATAAGGAAAATTGTATTTTTAAATCAGCTTACTCTTCAGATGCTTCATCAGCTTTTACAAAAGTTGTCTTCTGTTTAAGTTCTGATTCTTCAGCTTCAATTTCAGCTTTTGAAAGTTCCTCAGCCTTTTCTTTTGTCAAATCCTGTTCAGCAATCTGATCTTCATCTCCAGTAAACTCTTTACCTTCGATTTCGTGTGAAATGATGTCCTGAATTGTCTGCTTAATCTGTTCCCATTCAGCAGGCTTTACTTCTCCATTGTTGATAGCAGCAACAAAAGCATCCTTACCGTGGAAGTTCCAACCAAAGACTGTCTTTGAGTTGTAGTAACCTTTTGAACGACAGTCAACAAGTTTAAGCAATCTTGGATCTTCAGCAAACTCATACAAGAAGTCAACGAACTCTCCAGTTGAGTCAAAACCACCTTTGTAGTAAAGATCCATTTCACATTCACGGAAAGGGATGCCTGTCTTGTTCTTGTAGTTGCGTACCTGCATATGAATGCCGACAATCTTGCTACCTTCTGTAAGGTTTTCAATCTTACGAACGCGATTAAGAGTTGATGCACAATATTTTAGTGCATACCCCCCGGTTGTCGCCAGGGCGTGACTCATTGCAGCCATCTGTGCGCGTTCCTGAGAAATTACAAACATTGTTGTGTTGTAATTTGCACAAAGAATGTTGAAGCGGTTACAAAATTCCTTCAAAGCTTTTGCACCAGCACCAAAGTTTGCTTTGAGAAACTCATCCTGCATTACAGTACGAGTAGGTGCCATAGATTCTGAGTCGAAGATAACAACCGCAACACGGTTTGTTTTAATCATCTCTTCAAGAGCAAGTGCACCGTCTTCCAAACAGTCAGGCTGCAAAAGTACAAACTTGCCGTCTTTATTATATTTGCCATCTTCATCATACATTGATGTTACATTCAAGCCGTTTTCGTGAGCGTGATCTGGGTCGAAAGAACGCTCAAAGTCCATATAAACAACAATGTCGTGGTCAGCTAAGTCAGGATGCTGTTCTGCAAGATGCTTCTGAAACTGCCCCGCAATGTATGTACAAATTGTAGACTTACCGCCACTTTCAGGTCCCATATAGCGGTGGAAGCATCCAATCTTGATTCCTCCGCCATACTCATAATTCAAACGCGGTGAGTCTGTAATCAACTTCTTACAGAGAAGGTTCTGATTAACGGGCTTAATCGCGTTTCCAATTTTCTTTTGAATTGTGCCCAATGCTGCGGCAAATGCGTCAGTTGCCATTTTTCCTCCAAATTAGTTTTGTATAATTCTTCTTGTAGGCTGAGGCCCATACTTATCAAAGTAAGGCTTAAATGTATCAACAATAAAGTCACCGTTGAAGTATTTATCCTCAAGAAGATCATAATATTGTTTCAAATATTTCTTATACTCATCAGGATGCTCATTAAGATATTTGATTTTATCCCACATTTCTTTTGGTGAAGAAACCTTGAAATAATCAGGCATATCTTTGTAGTATCCGTCAGTGTCATATGAATACTTATCCCAGAATGGAATGATGCCATAATAAATCATCTTCCAAACTTTCTGTGTTACGAAATTAGTGAGGCGGCGTTCGAAGCAAGGAACATAAGTAAACTTTGATTCCCACATCTGATCTTCGATTTCAACGATACCTTTACACTCAAAGTTCTTTTCATAACCTTTAATTGTTTCCTCAGGCCACTTACCATAAATAACCTGATCTTTTGCGATGTCAAGTACCCAACGCTTCAAGTAATCAAAGCGGTCAGGGGAACCGTTTAATGTCATAATAAAGTCATTCTTTTTCTGATAAACTTTATCACCAACAACGATATGGTCAGGATCACTAAAGTCAACCTTCTTTTTGTCAGCAAGGAACATCTTTTCAATTCCTGCATATCTGTACTTCAAATCGTGCTGTAAGAAGATTTTTGAATCTTCAAAGTAGCCTTTACATCTTTCAACTCTGCAAGTTTTGTTTATCTGTGAAAGTATTTCAAGCTCATTATTGTAAATATCACGAGTGTTGATAGGAACATAGCGTGGATCCTCATTTACAGATACCCAAGGAAAACCAAAGTAATTCAAACAATGAACAATCGGAGCAGAGTAGTTTGTTGCCATCTGCATAGGTGTTGCAAGACGGTTGAAGTCGGTCTTACATACGATACCTTTGTTATTCATTGTAGTTGACTGGTCAGGTCCCTGAAGAAAGATACCGAAATCAATTTTAATTCCATCTCTTTCCATAATCTTTACCAAAGCATCGTGCTTTTCCATCTTTTCTGCTTTCGCCATATCAGCAGCAGGATGATAAAGATCAATAATGTTTGAAGGAACAATAACATTTGGATTCTCAACAATCTTTCTTGTGTTTATAAAACCACCGAAGCCAACCTGCTTTGGTGGCTGTTCCTTTTCACGACACTTATTGATGTCGTTGCCACCAATAAAGTAAAACTTGTGTTCAGGAAAGCGCTTTGCTAAAGTTGTATAAAAAATGTATGGTGAGTCATCACCAGCATAAATTGACCATCTTGACTTATCAAAGAAACAAGAACGACCAAACTTACCTATCGCAATATTCATTTATTTAACCTCTCGATATTTTTTGTACCAACGATTAAGAAGATACTTACCTGTGTAGAATGCAAACTTTGAATAAGGCTGTGTATGTAATGCAGCAAATGACAAAATAACTACACACATAATCAATTCTGCTTTTTCTATATTAACATTCTTTTCACGAAGAATATGTATCAAAACATTTTCAAACTCAGTGTAAACCATTGAACGATGTATGTCAAGTTCATAAGCATTTTCACCAACACAGTCAATCGAGAAGTGTCCATCTTTAATCATATGATCATTGATGTAGAATGAATGCCACAACTTTCCAATGTCATAGTAAATGTCGCCGACATCTTTCATACTTCCAAAGTTCTGACGGAAGTCAATCAATGCAAATGAATAGTTGTCAACATTGATAATGTTTTCCATTTGGAAATCACCGTGAAAGTTTTTAGACCATATTGCGTCTTTTGACAATTCGTCCCAGTCAATACTTTTAAGAATGTCACGAGCAGACTTACATCTCATACCGTTGATTAAGCAGTCTTCATCTTTGTCTTCAAACTTTACAAGATACTGCTGAATGCGGTCCATTGTCTTTTTGTAATAAAAGTTCTTGTAACCTTCAGCAGATGTTTCCTCTGAAACTTTTACAGGAACAATACCTTCAAGATATGAACGAACAAGATGTTTGAAAAGCGGTAATGACTTTTCTTCTGACATTACTTTTCCATCAACATACTTATATGTATAAGTGTTGTCAGAGTGAGCAATCAATTTTGGTAAAACAAATGTATCATTAGTTCTTTCTTCAACCTTCTTCCATCTTGCAACTCTGTCCTTAATAAAGTTGGAGTCAATGTGGAACTTTACAACTTTGTCATCGAAGAACCAGATTGCTTCATCAGGCTTTTCAAGAATTGCTCTCCCATCTTTTGAAAACTTTTTCTTTGCAGCTTCCAAATCCTTAATGTTACCTGTATCACACCAAGAAGGACAAAGATAGAAATCACTGTTCTTAAGGTTGTTCAAACCTACAGCTTCACCTGCATTTGTAAATAATTCAGGATTCTTGTCATAAGCAGCAAAGAAGTCTTCCCAATCTTTTACATAAGCAATGCCAATGTATGGATATGCGTGTGGTGTTGGGTCACCTTTTGGCAATACTTCAACAACTTTTCCATCAACTACTTTTAAGTTGCGATAAGCTTCAGGATTACTTACTGTATCACAAGGATAACCAAGAATTGTGTTTGATGTTGTTGGGATTTGAGAGATGTCATCATCAATGATTCCATCATTACAGAAAAAGTAAAAAGGCTCCTTAATCAAATCACGGGCTTTGATAATTGAATACCCAGGACCTGAGCCTTCTCCAGAAAACTTGTCAACTTCAACAAACTGAATGTTCCAATTTGGATAACAAGCTTTAATGACCTGCTTGAGCAAGTCTCCTTTGTAGCCGACACAAATAACGATTTTATCTGTAGGCTTAAACTTTTCAATGACATATGAAATGACAGGCTTATCGCCTACACTCATCTGTCCCTTATTCACTTCAGCAGTAAATGAACCTAAGCGGCTACCTGTGCCTGCTGAAGGAATCAATACTGTTCTCGGTGAACTACCTAATGGTCTAACACTCATAGAACCTCCGTACGAATTATATTAACAATCTTATAGATAATCTACAGTTGCATCTTTGAAGATGGTTGGGTTTGCACGAGTCAAAATGTCAGCAGTTTCTTCAGTACAACGGATAACTAATGCTTCTTGCTTTTTAATAGCAATGTCAATTTGGCTTCTGATAAAGTTGCAGTAATGTGGCAAGTCACCAAAGTATTGAACTTCTTCAAGGTCAACATACATTGTTTCAACATTTGGGTCGTGTTCCTTATATGTTATGTTTGGAGAACGCCAAGACTCGACAACTTTTCCGTAGTCGTCATCTTTATTGCTTTTCAGAGACTTGACCTCATTAAAAGCTTCATCTCCAAAAAGCTGTTTCATAATAGCAATGTCTTCGTCAGTACAACCACTTTCTCTTAATTGGTCTTCTGCACTAAGATATGTATTCATACATCAAGTCCTCTTTCGATTTATTAGTGAACTTTGACATAACCTCAAGAATACAATCTGCAAAACCGCCGTCACCGCCATTCATTTCTGAAACATAATCTGCTTCAGTTTGTGCAAGATAATGTCCGTTATTTACACAGCAACTCATATCTGCTTTACGATACACAGGGATGTCAACAAATGAATCACCAATGTAAACTACAAAGTTGCTAGGATCTTTTCTGAAGTTGTCCTCAATCCACTGAGGACGGTCTTTTACTGAAACTTTATCAACTTCATAGCCCATATCTTTAATGCGCTTTTCAGTTATTGCAAAGCCGTGGAAATCTGATGAACAAAAGTGTACTTCAGCATCAGGAATATTTTTACGCAACATCTTTAATGAATCCGCATCATCTCTTCCAAACTTTTTCATACACTTACCAGTTTCATCATAATAAAATGATCCATCAGTAAGTACGCCGTCAACATCAGAAATTATAATCAATTTCTTTTCCATTACAGTCCTCTGAAAATAAACGGATAAACATCTTCTTCCCAAATTTCTTCAGGTGTTCGACCGTTTAAGTGAATAAGTTTTTTGTCCAAACAAGACATATTGTAAGCTCTTTCAAAAGCTTCAATTTCCTGACGCTTTTTATTAACATCAAGAGAGAATGATAAACCATCGCCTCTTTTCTTGTCACGCTCAATAACTGCTTCAGGTGTATCTGTAAACACAATCAACTTTGTGACTGGGTTGTTGTGATTTACATAATCTTTTTCAAAATCAAAAACGAAGTCGCCATTGTAATTGCGATACATTGGTGAGTAAACTGTTTCACCAAGATGAGCGCGGTCAAAAATCAAAACATTTTCATTCGGAACAACTGACATCAGTCTGAACATCTCACGATAGCGTTTCATTGATGCAATTTTAATTTCTTCATTGCTGTCAAGTTTAATGTTTGAATAATGAACAATGTGAACTGCTTTGTTTCTTTTTTCCCATTCTTTTTCGATGTTTGCAATTTGGGTACCTTTACCCACTGCATCTACCCCTCAACGATGATGTTCATCGTAACCTCCTTCGGTACTTTTCTTCATACCTATCAATAAATTTTATTTCATTATTATCGTGAAGCATTTTAATTTCTTCATCTGATAATTTTTGAGTACTATTTTCTGTTTCTATAATAAATATTAACTCGTTTTCTTCACAGTATTTCTTTGCTGCCTCAAACTTCAATTTATTTGTTGCTGCATTAACAAGATGCTGTGGTTTTATTTCATACAACTTATTTCCTTCAATAAAGTCAGGATGATATGTTCGTTCTTTTCCATCAAAATCAGTATAAGGTATTTTTATATATTCTGCATTTTCAACATTCTGATGTTTAACTAAAAAACTTAATTCAAGTAAACTTCTAAAATAAAAATGTTTATACCAACCGCTCCAGCCATTTCCACTTCCTGTTGGTGCAGGTTTTCCAAACATAGGATTACCTTTACCTGAATTATGTAATGACATTTTCTTTCTTTTAGCATCAGCAGTATCTTTACCATAAACTTCATCCCAGGTCTTACCTCTTCTATACTTATTATGCTCTATAAGACCTTTTGTATGAGTATGTTCATTATACATTGGATTGTTTTCGCCGCTTGATTTTTCACTAAGATTCTTTTTATAAAGTTGATATTCTTCATCGGTCATATTGCAGCGGTCTTTCATAGAAATGCCTTTCTGAGGCTTAACAGAGTTCTTTATAAGATTTCTGTCACGCAAGCCAGACTCATACTGAAGATGTTGTCTACATCCTCTACATAAGTTTTTATTATACTTTTTGAAATTATTTTCTTTATTTATAAAAAATAAATCAACATCCTTTCCGCAAATATCACAATTAAAATGTACTCTATCGTGTGCTTTCATAATAATTAGTAATAATTGAAGGAAAGGATGCTATGGATTTTAACACATTGTGTTAAAGATCAGCAGCATTCATAATGTCGTTGTCGAGATTTTCAAATGCTTTTCTGCGGAACTCAACAATGTCCTTATACTTTTCTTTGTAAAGTTTCATTGCTTTGTTTGTTGCAGCAATCTGAGTTTCATAGAACTCTTTGTCAAGAGCAGCCTGCTGTGCTTCGATCGCCTGCTTATCAGCAAGTTCCTTTTTTGCGCCTTCACATTCGCAAGACAACTGCATATTATCAATGTCGCCTTTAACGATTGCGAGTTTGCCACAATGTGGACAGTAAACATTTTCTGCGTGAATGTTGAAAATATCCTGCTTCATTTTTGTTACTTCTTCATTCTGCTCAGGAGTAAGCTGTCTGCCGTTGATCTGCTTTGCAATTCTGCGGTACTCTTCAATCTGTGCTTCCTGATCTTCGTTTACACAAAGAACGAAAGTTGAGTTATCGCGCTTTGCAATTACCTTGCTCAAAATCAATTTCTGAGCAGCTGTCAATTTCTCTTTCTTCTCTTCTGCCATTTTAAGCTCCCATCAAACTTTTCTGTTCAGACTCCGCAGATTCCGGAAGTTCAAAACCAAATAAGTTCTTTTCTTTTGAACGAATTGCTTTCCAACTTGTTGTTGCTGTTACTTCAGCAACAACTGTTTCTTCAGCTTTCTTACCAAGCTCTGCATCGATAAAAATGTACTTGTCAAGAATTGCTTTTACACCTTTTTTCTTATTCTGGAATGTTTCACCGCTTTCTATAGGAGCTTCAAGAACATCACGAATAACCTCTGAGGCAGAGGGTACAACTTCATACTTCAAAATCAAGTTGCCTTTGCCGTCATCTTCATACATAACCATTTTATGTACCTCAATGTAATATGATAAAAGAGGCCGACGACCTCTTATTTTGCTTTAGTTCCTGTAGAACCTGCCCAGCCAGACCCGCGATTATTGTACTTAAATCCATCCCAGAACTGTTCTTCAGAAATGCCTGTATCAGGGTCAATAGCAACATCAGTAAAGATTTGAGCTTCATCTGTTACATAAACACGAGGAACAAGCTGGGTGATTTTGTCGTCTTCATAAATACGAACATCTTCTTTTGAAGCGTTTGTCAGTGACAAGTGGATTTCTCCCTGGTAGTTTGGGTCGACTTCACAAGCGCAGGTATCAAGGCCTTTCTTTGTTGCAACACCAGACTTGTTTTCAACATATAAGTCCATCTGCAAACCATAAGAACATAGCGGCATTGAAAGTTCAAGATAAGACTTTACACCTGAAGGAATACAAACACGGCTGCCTGCTGGTAAGTCAATGTACTCTTTGCCATTTTCATCAATTTTGAAATAGCAACCTGCTTTAGGATTCTTTTCTGCTTCTTTTGCACAAGTAAGTTTGAAAGCTTCATTAAACTTTGGAACAAAGAAATCAAAGCCTGCATTACCGTTTTCACGTTCTGGAGCAGCTACATCACGAGTAAGAAAAAACTTAATCAATTAAGTTACCTCCGAAAAAATCTGTTTTTATATTAACAGCAAATTGAGAATGTAATTTTTTGCTGATCTTTTTCATTGTGAATTATGACATCATATTCAACACCTGGGATGTTTACTTCTGTTTCAGATTTGACAGTTACTTTTCCAAGCTTTGCATCAAGACGAGAAATAAGTGACGGGTCGACAGTTTTAAGTCTTTCAAAAGCATTAACGATATCTGTTATGCAGATGTCTTCACTGCCTTTATCAATTACAGTACCGTTCATAATGTCCTGACATAAAACGCATAATGTAGTTATGTCATCGTTAAAGTCTTTTTGTGTTGCTGGGTAATGTTCACCTTTTCTTAAGCCATTATCGACTGCCATAAATCAATATTAACACAAAAGGACGGAGCAATCCGTCCTTATCAACATTTATAAATGTTTTTATTTTTTAATAAGCTTTCTGAAAAACTTCCAAATTGCTTTGAATATTGCAACAAACATTTCTCCCACTTCTTTAAGGAATGATTTTGTTGCAGCCTTAGCTTCATCTGTTTCTTTTTTAACAGATTCACCATTTTCAGCAGCTGTTTCTTTTGCAGCTGTTGTTACTTTTTCAGTAACTTCAGCGACAACTTCTTTTGCTTTCTTTGCCATAATACAATCTCCTAATGAAAATTAGTACAACTTAATGTGCAAAGTCAGCTTTCAACATACGCATATATAGGTCTTTCAACTGCTCGTTCTGCAAAAATGTTTCTTATTTCTCGAATGCGTCTTATGTAAGAATAAATTATCTCACATTCGTATTGTGTATATGCACAAGTTTCTGATTCATCAATCAAACTTTGAAGATCTTTCATTATGTCCATCAAAATTGTCTGACCCCAGTCCCAGTCTTTTCTGCACATTGTATAAAAAGTGTGATTGTCAAAGTGCACAAAAGGCTTAACGCGTTTATCCTTAAAAAGCCAAAACAGTGGTGTTATGTAATAACCTAAAAGGCCTTTGGGAATAATATAAGATGTACCAAGTTCGATTCTTTTAACCATTTTTCTTCCTCTTACAAAAATAATATAAAAGTAAAATCATCAAAGTTCAATAAATAAATTATCCTTCCTTATTATTTATTATTGTCCAATATAGCTAAAAAAGTCTCGAAAACGCTGGAATATTTTGCATATTTTATTGACACTCTTGCTTAAGTCCCCAAGTACGGTTTGAAGGAATGTTCTTCAAGCCGTTTTCTATTAAAGTTTTCATATAAGCCTGTTTATCAAGTTCATCAGCTACACCAGCGAAAAACTCTGCATCTGCGCACATTTTATCAACTGTGTTATTGAAGATTGTTGCTTGTTGTTCAAATGATAAGTCATCAGGTGAAATGTCATTTGCTTTACAAAAGTTGATAATTGGTATTTCCTGATGTTCACCAATAAAGTCTGTTGCTTCAAGACATCTTAATGATGTTTCATAACACTCATCTCTGACTTGTTGCAAAAACTGAGCAGATACATTCATATTAGTATATTAACTAATTTTATACTATGGTAGTAGACAAACTTTTTGAGTTTATTGAAGATATTGAGCGTTTTTGCGTTAATCATAGATGGTCAAGATTTTTCAACGACTGGGAAACTGGTGATGAAGCGCTTGACGAATATGCAATGATTTATAAAAATTGTTGCAATGATGTTGACGAAGAAAAAGACGCAGCAAATGATATATTTACTGAGCTTACAGAATATATGGACTGTCTCTATAATTATATCGATGTTGATTATGTTAAGTTACTTGACGATGAAAAACAGAACGCAAGAAAATGGCTTGATAAAGTTGAAAAAGTCATTGGCTCTTGCGTGTTTTCATTAAAAGGAAACGACCTTAAAGGCTTTTTAATTAAAGGTTATCAAATGTGTCATCTTATTAAAGAAGCTGCCGTTAAAACACCTGATGAGTATTATGGCGGAAGAAGAACAGATGTTATGCCATACTACATTGGCGAGAATAAAAATCAACTTTTTAATAATATCTTAAATGAAGCAGATGATACTTACAAAGCAAAAGTAAATGGTAAGTGGCTTGAAAACAAAGAGTCGTTGTTTGACTATCTTCTTGAAGACATTGAAGACTTTCCAAAAAACACTCGTGCTATGTATCGTTTCGCAAGAAGACGCCACGATGATACTGGTGCAATAAGAAAAGTTTCAAAAGAACCATATTGGGTACATCCTGAAGGCGTTGCAAAAATCGTTATGGAACACGGCGGTTCTGATATTGAAATCAAAGCTGCAATGGCTCACGACACGATGGAAGATGCTGGTGTGTCATACGATGATATGGTTGAAAAATTTGGAGACAAGGTTGCTTCTATTGTAAAAGAAGTGACAAATGATAAAGATGAAATTGCAAAGGTCGGAAAAGAAAAATATATTTCTGAAGAACTTTGCCGTTTGTCACCTGAAGCATTGACAGTGAAACTCGCTGATATGCTTTACAATATGAAGGATTCACCTACTGAAAAGAATTATGAAAGAATGCGAAAAAATGTTGCTTTTCTTATGATGAATCGTAAACTTGATGGTAAGCATCTTGAACTCGCACAGGAGATTATGGAAATATGAAAAAGACTGAGTTTTTTGAAAGTTTGTTAAAACTTGAAAACAAGCCAATGAATGAAACCATTGACGGCAAATATGCTGCTGCTTGTTACCGTGCTGAAAGAGTTCTTGCTTCATTCTACAAAGACTTCGGTAAAGAAATGACAAGAATGGCTTTTGAACACGAGCTTGATGACATCGACTTCTAAAAATAAATAATGCTCAATAAAGACAGGAGATTCTTTGGAATCTCCTGTGATGTTTTATATTGACTAATTATTTAGGAGATTTGAATGGGCGAAGAATTAGGCGGAATCGGCCTTAGCGCAATACAAGACGGCGTTAACAAAATCGCTGCAGAAGCGCCAAAAACATCACAAGCTTTACAGTCAATTCAACAAGACTCTCTTGATGGATTTCACGAAATCCATAATGATATGGAAGAGCTTAATGGCTATGCTTATGACATTGACCAAAGTGTAGGCAAAGGCGGGTGGTTTTTTGACACTCTTAAACAAGTTCTTGGACATTACCAAAAAGAAGAAACAGATAATCTCGAAGCAAAGAACCTCCAAGAAGCAATGGTCGAATCTCTTGGTGACATTATTGATTTCAATGATGTTACAAAATTAGAAGACAAACAAGACAAAAAGAAAAAACCAAAAGTATCTGCTTCAACAAAGTTTGATGATTTGAAAGAGTTGCCATTTGCGTTTGGTACACTTGGTGCTGTTATTACAAACGCAATCAATAATAAAGATAAAGGCGAAAAGAAAGGCATCTCAGGATTCTTCAAAGGCCTTATGGAAGGTGTTGGTGGAATTGCTTCTTTGGGTGTTGCCTTGCTTGCTTTTGCTGGTGCAACTTTATTATTCAACTTCGTTGACTGGGGTAAAGCAGTTATTGGTATGTTAGCCTTTACTGTATTTACAATCGGTATGGTTGCATTAGCTAAAAACTTAAGTGCGGAACAAAAAGACTTAATTAAGTTTGCAGAGTCATCTCTTATAATGTCAGCTGCTTTAGGCGCATTTGCAGTTTCACTTTACATTGCAAGTGCTTTAATGTCATTGAATCCAATTGAAATTGGTTCTATTAAGTTACCTGCATTTGATGTAGGTGGAGCTATTCTTGCTCTTGTATCATTTGGTATATTTGAAAAAGGTATGGCTTCACTTGCCAAAAAGATCAATAAAGAAAATGGCGACTTTGTAAACTTTGCTGCAGGATCCTTATTGATGTCAGCCGCATTGGTTGCATTCAGTGTTGGTTTAGTTATTGCATCAAACATTTTCACAAATGGTATTAACATAGGACCGTTTGCAAAGTACATAAATGGCGGAGCTGATAACACAGTATTAAAAGTTGATCCAATTGGAGCTATTGCTGCTGTAGGAACTTTCCTTGTGTTTGAGACGGGCTTATCAGGTGTTGCAAGAATTATGGGTAAGGAAGTAGGCAACTTTACAAAGTTTGCTTTAGGTTCAATGATTATGACAGGCGCATTAGTTGCATTTGCGATTTCATTAGTTGTTGTTTCACATCTATTTACGAACGGTGTAAACATTGATAGTCTGAATATACATCTTGACCCAGTTAATCCTAAGATGGCTCTTCTTGGTGTAGGCACATTTACTGCATTTATGATTGCAATGGCTGTTTTAGCTAATGCGTCATCATCCGTACTTGGTCCAATGGCAATACTTGGTGCTGTATCGATTCTTATGTCAACTTCATTGATACTGTTTGCAGGTGCTATGGCAGTTGTTGCTTCTGTTGTATCAGGAGAATCCCTTGAAGTAGCAGGCATTAAGTTCCAACCACCTCAAGATGTTGTAAAGAATGCATTTATTGGCTTGGCTGCTATGTCGGGATTTATGGTTGCATTTGCAGGCTTAGGAGCATTGTTTATGGTTCCGTTTGCTGGAGCTGCTTTGGCCGCAGGTATTGCAATCGCTTCTGGTATTTTAATTTCTATTGCAGCTGCAACAGTTTTAATGTCAAAAGCAATGATGTTGGCAGGTTTGGCAATTACTGGTGGTACTGCTGAAATTGCTGGCGAAAAATATAATCTTGCTCCTTATAATGAAGCAAATGTTGATAAGTTCTTTAATGCAATGGAACACTTCATTGACAGATTTAAAGATATGGGTGACGGACTTAGCAAAAAGTCGGTAAAAGCAATCAAAATGGTTAATGATGCTGTTATGCCTATTATCAAGTCAATGGATAAAATGCTTGATGTTGTTATCAAAGCAGGTCAGAACTATGATGATATTATGAAAATTGTAGGTGGCGACTCAAATGCACTTGACCATTTGATGGACCCAGTACTTTATGTAATCTTGGGACATAACATTGATGGTGAAGGTGGTTTGATGCACGTCGCAAATCATATGACAAAGTATGGTGCAAAAGTACTCAAACTTGTAGGTGAAGCGCTTGTTCCAATCACTGATGCTATGCTCAATATGATTGATGTTGTTGTAAAGGCAGCAAATAATAAGCAGGCAATTTCTGATATGATGAGCTCTGAAGGTGGAATGCAAATGATTGAACACCTTCTTGACCCAGTTATTTGGATGATACTTGGTACAAAGCTTGACGGCTCAGGCGGCTTGATGTATGTTGCAAATTATATGACAAAATATGGTGCAAAAGTTCTTAAGATGGTTGCAGAAGCAATGGTTCCACTTATTGACGCTATGGACAAGATGCTTGATGTTGTTGTAAAAGCAGCTACATTAAGTAGCGAAGATAAAACAGTTGAAGAACTTGTATCTGAGTCAATGTACAACATCGACTTGATTATGATTGGCGGTAACGGCATTAAAGGTTTCTTGCCAATGTTTGTTGCTGTTGCAGGAATGTTAGACAATACATCAAAGAATGCTGTTGAAGCAATCAGCGCAATGCCCCCAATGGTACAAGCACTTAGTGACTTGGTTGGGGTTGTTGCAAAAGCAGGTGAGCTTGACCCAAAGAAAATTACAACAGGTATCTTTGGTTTGAATGCGATGACCAACTTCTTGGAAAACTTTATTGACACCATTGGACGCATTATCCCAGGCGGCGTTGGTGGATTCTTCAAGAAACTTGGTGGCGGTGATCCTATCGAAAAGTTGAAAGAAGCTCATAAGTATTTGCAGCCAGGTGGAGAATTCTATGTTCTCTTCCAAGACTTGGCAAACATTGCAAAGAACTTTGATGGCAGAGGCTTTGAAAATCTTGGTAAAGTTTCAGTTATTTCTTCATTCACAACAGGAATGCTTGAATCATCTATCAACTTCAAAGATATAATGAGCAACATCTCAAAAGGTCTTAAAGAGTTTACAAATCCTGCGCCTATTGATGCAATTACAAACTCTCTTCAGAGACTTACAACAGTTCAGGACATTGGCAATAAGTTTGACCCACTTTATGAATTGGCTAATAAGCAAGTTGCTTTACATAGCGTTGCTTCTGATCTTGAAAAGATTGCAAACTCTTATCAAAAACTTGGCGCTGCTGATAAGCTTGGAAGACTTAATACTGATTTCTCAGGTAATATTCAAGGTACGACAGTTGCAGAACAAAGAGGCTCAAGTGAAGGTGAACAGAAAGTTCAACCTGTTAAGAAAGGTGAAGAATTAGCAGTTATTGCTAATATATTGAACGAATGGAATGCTAAAGGCGTTAAAGTTTATGGTATTGACACTGGCGATAAGAAAAAAGCAGTTAAGACAATTAACATATAATGAGGAAATAGATAATGGATGATAAGTTTGGTGGATATGACAGACGCTTTACTGGCGTAAGTCAAGTTCTCGAAAATGATGGAAATAGTAAAAGCATTGGAGAGCCAAAGCTTATAGGTAGCGGTACAGGTGTAATAGACTGGAAGACAGTTGAGTTTTGGATGGGAAGTGCTACTGGAGATAAAACAGAGTCATATCAAGGAAGAACAAACTGGAGAAAAATAAGTTTGGGTGGAATTGACTTTAGCGAAAAAGGAAAGTCTGTAAGTGATAATGTTGTTCTTATCCCAGAACAAACAGAGTTTAGGGTTGAAAGTGAAGTAAAATGGGGAGATGTGTCTGAAAATGTTGGCGGCGGTGCTGGTGGTATTCTTGATGCACTTAAAACTGGTGTAGAAATCTTTACTGGTGCAACTGCAAGACCTGAATGGAGTGCAAGAACGTTTGAAGACTTGGGACCTATGCAACTTAGCGGAGAGTATACATTTAAGTTTGCTTATGGAAAGTTTGGTCTTTTTAATGCTTTTGAAGAAGTTGTAAAACCGATTCTTGCATTGACGTTGTTCTTTGGTATTGAAGCTCTCGGTGATGACTGGAATGGTCACTTATTAAATTCAGCTGCATCAAATATCAGAAATCCTGCTCCTACACACGCACAGTTTTTAGCTGAAAGAGTTGCGAGCGGAGTAAACACATTAAAAAATAAAAATAACTGGAGTACCTTGGCTGATGGTGATCTTGCTAAAGCTATGAAAGAAGCAAATGCTTTAATACAGTCTGCATTGGCTGAAGGCGCTCATAATGTTGCTACAAAAAACATATATAGAAACTGTTATATGTCTTGGGGCCGTTTTATGTTTGGACCTTTTAACTATGGAAAAATATCATATTTATTTGACCAAAAGAATATGGATTCTTACGGCTGGCCTACATTGGGACAATTTACAATAAGTGATATTAAGTCTATGAGACGCTCTACAACCCAGGCAATGATTTCACCACTTGTTAGAGGAGTTTAATAATGAGAAGCAGATATGATTTTATGAAAGAGTCAAACACAACAGATATTGACAATGAAAAGTTTCCAGATCCATTATCAACTACATTTAATGATATTCAGCTTACTAAAGTACCGCCTCGTGTAAAAGTAACAGATCCTGACATTACAAAGTTTTGGCTTTTTATGAATAAAAACTATGGGATTCAGGAGATGGACGATATCTTACTAAATATCAATGGAATTCACTATTTAGGTTCATTACGTCCAGGTGATACTCTGTATCTTATTGACTATAATGATATTGAAAAGTTTAATGAACAGAAATTAGGTGATGTGGAGGACTTCTAATGAAACTTATTCCAGGTGTTGTACCTGAAATACACAAGCCTGAATTACGCATTCTTGCTGGGATACTTCCAATACCAAATGATGCTGTTGAGTCGTTCGACTTCGTTGTTGATGAGTTTAGTCATTTACCTAGATGTGTAATACGCTTTAGTGACTTTGGTGAAAAAAGACTTGCAAGTATGGATGGCTTAGGCATAGGCGCTCCAATCACATTTAGCATTGTTGAAGCTGATGTTGCAAATAAAAAGTATAAAATTGGTAAAATGAAAAGTGGCCTTACGAATCTTGAACTTACTCCGCTTTCAATATCAAAAATACATTCATCTGGTGATGCAGGCAACTTAGGACACGTTGAGTTGTTGCTTGAACATCCTTGGAAAATGTTTATGGATTTTTCATCTCACACTTATGCTGGAGAAGCAAACTCTGAAATCATCAGAAAGTTGGTTGAAAATGCAGAAGGACGAGGATTTGACTTTGAAGACATAGACAGCAATATGTTCTTTTCTTCTGATGAAGATGGCTCAATCCCAAGATACAAATGTGGTGAAGGCGACTATGACTTCATCTTAAATCGTGTTTTACCATACACAACTATAAATAAATACCCAGCAGAGTTTTGGGTTGATGAGTTGAACAGAGTTCATCTTGATACATACAAAAATATGTATCAGTCTGATCCTAAGGCAGTTATATTCTTTGGAGCAGAAGGAGATGTTGATGATAATGTAATTGCTGCAGGTGCTTCAACAAATGGACTTGCTTTTGCAAAATCAAAACTTATTAAAATAGGTACTGATGATCCAAATGAAATCATTTCAATTATGAAGCCTTGTGTTTCTATTGATGATGTTTCGCATCTTTTAACTTACACAGGTAATTTGTTTCCAAAAATTGCAGGCGGCAAGTTTAAGAAAGGCCTTGCTGATAAGTCGCATATCCCTATTATGTTTGAGCCTATGGCAATGAACGATGCAACTGCAAAAAAAGTTTATCGTAATCGGCCATTGAGTGATTTGAAAGCTTTAGCAATGCGTGAACAGGAGCCTTTCAACTCTTTGTTCACAATCGAAGTTGAAACAACATTCTGTGGCAACTTGGTTCAAACGGGTGATAATGTTCAACTTTATGTTCCAAATGATAAAACACAAACGCCCCCTGCAAAGCACTGGGCAAATGGAAAATGGCACGTCCGTGCAATCCGCTATACTTATGATAGAGGAACATTACAAAACACTTTAACATTATGTCGTCCTTCATTTGACATAAACAAACTTAATACATCAGTTACAAACATTGATGACTATTATGCAGTAGGTATGGTGTTCGATAGATAAGAGGTTAATATAGAATTATGCATAGAATTGATGATGAACTTCATTTATATAGAGCTGTTATTGTTGATAATGTAAAGGCAGGCGATGACAGACTTCAGGTTAGAGTCCTTCCTTGGCAAGCAGAAGTAACAGGTGAAGATGAAGAAAACTTGCCAAAGTTTCCTCCTTTTATCAAAGGACAAGTTATAAGAGGCTATACTGAAAAAGACCCTGGACCTGAAGGTTTGCCAACGTCTGTTTGGGTTTTATCGAATGTTGACTTTAATTTTGGTTTTGTTCTTGGTCCTGTAAATGAATTCAACGGCGCTCTTAATGGCGCTTTAACAACATCTTGGAATTATCAAGGCGCAAAGTCAGTTCTTACATCTGCAGGTGGCATACCCAAAGACTTTCTTTATGAAGATTGTGAAATAAGAACGAATGAGTCACAAACATTCATTGACATTACTTCTTACAAAAGTCCTTTCCGTGTTATGATGACAGATAAAGGAACAATGTTTGTTATGAAAGAAACAGAAATCTATATGATGGCTCGTGCAGGTACAGAGCCTGGTGACCAAGCATCATACATCAGAATGACTCCAACAAAAGTTGAATGTAAAGCAAAAACATTCGACTTGTCAAAATCTGATGCAGTAATTTTAGGACACCACGGACTTAATGTTCTTGGTACATTCTCTGATACACCAGTCCCTTGTGAAGGAATTAACTTAACACCGTGCGGAAAAATAAAACTGTAAAGAAAGCAAAGAAACAAACTGCTGTAGCAAAAATGAAAGAAGAGTTTCGTATGACACCTGAGTGGTGGGCAATGCGAAGAGAACTTATTGCTGAGCAAAAGATTGACCCAGTTACAAAAGCTAAACTTTCTCCTAAGGCAAATTGCCATCATCTTGATAGTCGTAATGAGAACTATACAAGTACTGATAAGTCAAGATATCTTATGCTACAGCCATTGACCCATAAAGTCGTTCATTTCCTTTATCGCTTGTATAAAAAACAAGGAGAGCATCTTTTCGACACTCTCCGTGACATTTTCAAATTGATGGATAAAAACTCTACTGATTAGTCAACTAAACAGTCATTCACAGGATCATAAGTAAACTGAGTACCATCGTTAATCTGCATTGTAAAGTTGCCATCACTGTTCTTTACACAGTGCAAAACATCTTCAGGTTCAACTTCCCAGTCCATCAAAATACAAAAGTTTTCAACTGCGTCTTTTTCTTCATCGGCACCGGAAAACTGTTCATTCAACTTTTTCTTTCCTGCAATTAAAGCAACTCTTTCCTGTGCTTCTTTTAATGTAGGCTTGTCAATTTTCTTACCCTCACAAAAGAATTCTGTTGAATCCAACATTTCATAAACTTCATTTTTCTCAAAGTATTTACACAAAGCATCTGCAACACCTGAAAGAATAGTTTCTGCAAAAAACTTCAAAACCTTTTTCTTTTCGCTTTCACCCTCTTCTTCGCTTGCACGATACGCGTATTCTTCAGCGTAGGTTTTCATCAAGCGACTTGTGTGTACTTTTGCATCGTGATACACTTCATTAAGCTTGTATGTGTATTCCTGTCTTTCTGCCATTTTAATCTCCTAATAAAAATTAGTTGTCAAAAACACCAATGTAGCAGACGAGATTTACAGAATTGTTTGATAATGTCAATTCAACTTTATCGCCAGCATTTGGCATTTTAACACCCCTTAATTTTCAAGTTTTAGAAAGGTACACTTATAATTTTGGATTTTCATTTGGGTAGTTCTTCCAATATGAAGTTTTTACAACTCCTGGAACGAAAGCCCAAGCAAACTTATTTTGCATTGTTTTATTGTAAATAATATCAGGCGAAACATCCAAGTCTTTGCACATCGATGCAGCAATTAAAGGCGAACTGTATGCGCCTTTTGCTGTTCCCAATGCAATGTTTTTTGTTGCTTTTTTCAAGTCCTTGTTTGCTTCAAGCTTTTCAATTCTGCCTTCAGATTTTTCAACCTGAGCCTGAATCTTATCTTTCTTTTCTTTAAGTTTTTCAAGCTTTTCAGCAAGCATATCACCTGTGTAAACCTGCTTTGCAGTCTTAATGTCTTTTGCAATTTTCTTCAGCTGTTCAGTTGCCTTTTCCTTGCGTTTCTTTGCTGCTTCTTTTGCCTTTTTGATATTATCATCAGTTTTGTCCATCTGTGCAGAGAAGTTTTTTGCAACATTACGCTGATGATTAAGTTTTGTTGATACAACTAAACAAGCATTATCATACAGTGAACGAATTTTCCACTCAGGCATTCCTTTTGCAATTTTGCCTTCTGTCCAATACTGCTGCAAAGTTTCTGCAAGAAGTTTTGTTCCATAAGCAGTACGGAACAATTTTGCTGTACAGTATGGAATGCATTCTGAGAGGAAAGCATTTACTGTTCCTGAAGAAGCTTTATCAAAAAGTTTGTCCTTAGGCTTTTTACCTGCCATAACTTTTTGTAATGCTTCTGCTATCTCATCAGGCACCTCGAATGTGTTTTGGTACCTTACACTATCTTTTCCAAGAAAATCTAAAGTCAATTCGTACATATAATCCTCCGTCATAAATAATATAAAAGAAAATCATATAGAGTTCAAAAGTTTCTTATACTAATTTTATATGGAACAGAATCTTAGCAACAAGAAAATTAGTGGAATTTATATGATTATGAATAATATCAATGGTAAAGTCTACATCGGACAATCTGTTGATATATTAACAAGATGGTGGATGCATTTATGGCACGCTAGAAAAGGTGATGAAAACTTTTTATATAGGTCAATCAGAAAATATGGAGAAGAACACTTCTCATTCTCTATCTTAATGGAAACAAATGACTTAGACTATTATGAAAAGTTTTTTATAAAATTGTATCACTCTAATGATAATGCTTATGGTTATAACTTAACTGCAGGCGGACAAGATCACGGTTGGAATGAATTTAATGAAAAAGTAAAGAAAGGCGAAATCGATCATCCAATGAAAAATCATATCTGGACTGAAGAGCAAAGACTTAATATGTCAAAAGGGCGAAAAGGAAAATATAAAGGTGATGATCACTACCTTTCAAAAATGTCAAATTCTGAAAGAAAATCTTTTGTAAAAGAAAAATGCGGATCTTTCACAGCAGAGTGGTGGAACAATGGTGTTGAACAAAAAAGAAGTTTTGAGTGTCCAGGTGAAGGCTGGGTTAGAGGTATGTGCATTAAAAACAGTTCTTGGGGTATTTCAAAGGGGACGAAGTGGTGGAATAACGGAAAAGTTTCCGTAAGGTCAAAAATTTGCCCAGAAGGATTTATTCCAGGCAGACTTAAAAAGAATTAAAGCTTCTTTAATTTCACATTTTCAACAAGCAAAGTACTAGCGCCGCAAGTTCCATTCTCAAAGACTGAGGCGTGTTCTGTGCCTACGCGAATTCCTGTACGAAGAATGAGCCAAGAAATAATTGCTTCCTGCTTACCTGCGGCAACGCCATCATCAATCCACTTTTCAATCTTTGACCATTCTTTTGTCAAGTTTTGAGCTTTTTCATATTTGTGAATGTCAGCATCCTGCTTTACAGTTGATAAGGCACCAAAACCAAACTTCTTGTGTAGAGTTACAACATTTTCTCCAAGATGGATGTCATAATAAGTTGCAACAAAAGCGTTCTTGTTTGAAACAACTGCTTTCCACTTGTGTCCTGCAGGTGGCTGAGGAGCATTTGACATATCTTTTGAAATGTAGTTGATTGTTACATCTTCAGGTTCGATTTCATATTTCCAAAGTCCGCGGATAGGTGACTGACCACGACCAATGTACCAACCTTCAGGTTCAAGAACATATCCGCCAAGTTGCTGTTGCTGTCCGTCGATTTCACCGAAGCCATATTCTGCTTTTATCTTTTCATTTTCAGCTTTCTTGGCTTCACGAACTTCTTTTGTGTTTGCAAGTTTCTTTGCTTCTTTTTCAGCTTCCCGATCTGCTGTCATCTTTTCCATAACAGACAAATAATCTTTTGGGAATTCCAGGTTTTTCAATTCAGGATTTGCCCATCTTTTGATTGTAGGACGTGCATTGATTGAATACATTGAATCTTTTTTGTAATCTTCGCCAAGAGCAGCCCAATGCCAAACAAGTTTTTCAAGCATCGGATTTAATGTAACACCGTTTATTTTGTAAATGCCCTTATATTCATATTTCTTTGGAAAAAGAGGTCCTTTATGTGTAAGCGATGTCTTTATTTTTGACATAGTTTTTCCTCCATTGTCAAAACTAATATAAAAGATATTAACTTAAAGTTCAATTTTTTATAAAATAACATTCTGTTATCGACTTTTTTAGCTATATTGGACAATAATAAAAATAAGAAAAATATGATAATTTATTTAAAGAAGTTAATATAACATATATGAAATAGACTACTAATTTATATTAAAACACTTGAGTACCAAGTTAGAGGTTAGTGGAGACATAATGAAGAATAAACAAAAAGAATCATCAAAAAAGATAAAGATCTTTTTCCCAAAGTGGGTTAAGGGTAGAGGTTTCGTTGCCAATAAAATTGACAACTCAACAATCTTAATTAACGGCTTATTGTTGACTTGTATTGGCTTATCTATTGCATCAGGCTTCGTTGACATCGTATGTTACTCAGGCTTGAGCGTAAGCTTGTTTCATTTAGGAACTCTTGCTCTTCCAGCAGCAATTCTTTATACATTGATTTCAATATTCCTTACATCAGGAAAGTTTTGGTTTGGAATGAAAATTGGTATGTTGAAAGAGTTGCGAACTCGTCTTAAAGTTCAAAACTTTCCGTGGTATAAAAACATTACAAAAGCATTGCTTCCTTGGCAGTTTTTGCATAAGATGCTGATTTGTATATCTTTGCTTACTGCAATGTCAATGTCAGTAAACTCAATCGGCGCAGGTATTCGTGCAATGCAGCAGAATATTGATAATATGACACGCGATGCTGAAACACTTATTGAGTTGAACAAATCAGTAAACAGTGGAGTAAAGGAAAAACGAGAAGCAGCAAAAAGTAACATCACAGGAGCTATTACAGCAAAAGATGATGCACGACAGGAAGTTGACCGTTATTACTCTCGACTTGTTCAATATCAAGAAGAATACTTCGCAATTCCTGAAGATGACGCTGACGCTCGTCAGGCAGTCATAAATAAAATTGTTCGTGAAATCCCAGGTGCAACTGCAAAGAATGCTATTTACTTTACAAAGGCTGACTTGCAGAAATCAATTCAGAGAACTGCATCTGTAAACGAAAATGTAAATGATACATCATTATATGAGGAAGCTGTTTCTTACGATAAAAACCAAATTGAAGAAACTTTGATTGCTATTTCTGATAAAGAATATAAGATGCCTGATGGTACAATTATTCAGTTTATTGATAACGATGGTAAACCTATAAATGTTCAACTTGCAATCAGCCGCTTACAGAATGGTATTTCAATGTGGCAGGCAGATACTGGTGATGTTGGAGAAAGTTCAAAAGTATTTACTTTACTTGCAATGTATATCAAAGCTGATGAAACAGCCGGTGGAATTGGCGCAGCTGAATGGATGATTATGATGTTCATCTTCTTTACAGGCATTATTCAGGAATGTATGATTGCACTTTGCACTCCTTCAGCAACAATCGACCGTAAAACGCTGTCTTCTGTTTCAAGATATTGCGAATGGAAAAATGAAGAAGAAAAAGAAAGATTCTTGTTAAGAGTTTACAAATCTTATGTGGGTGATGGCGTATTCAATAAAGAAGATTATGAAGAAAAGTGTCGTAAATGTGTTGAATTGATGGAAGAAACTGAAGAGGACATTATTGCAAAGTACTCAAAGAAGCATAAGACAGAAGTAAAAGCAGTAAGAGCTCGTACTATAAAAGAAGAAGTGCCAGTGGCAGAAGCAAAAGAAATACCTACAGGATACTCTGATGTTGTTGCTCGTAAAATTAAAGAGGTTGAAAGCATATGATTTCAGAACAAGAAGTTTTAGAGTCTCTTGATCGTCTTGGTGAAAAGCTTCAACAGTTGAGAGATGAAAATACACAGCAGAAGTCAAAAATTGAAGAACTTGAAAATGCAAATAAGTTTCTTGCAGAAAATAACATTGACAGCACAAGAGATGCTGATGAGTATTATGAAAAATGGCAGGGAGCTGTAAAATCTTTAAAGCACGTAGTTGAGAATACAATCGAAGGCAAATATGAACCGCTTGTTGCAAAACTTGAACAAGAAAACAAATTACTTGGTGAAAGATGTATTCAACTTACTAAAGACAAAAGTGACCTTACAAATAAAGTTCAAGAATTGAAAGCAGATATTGAAAGATTAAAAGCTTCTGCTGATGCAAAAGACAGATCTCTTGAAGCAATAAATAACCGTTTGAAATCTTTTTCTAAAGCCCCATCATCTGAATTGGACATCGACTCAATGATAACTAAGATTCATAATAATGATGTTAAAGACTCTGAAGTTGACGAGAAACTTAAAGAGATTAAAAATGAAAGATTTACAATTCAGTATGAATGGGGCAGAGCAACAAAAGAAACTGAGAAGAAGTTTGTTGATTTTGTAAAAAGACTTTGGGACGGATTTGTCATTGTTGGAAATTATAAAGTATTGAACAAAATCTCAGATGTGCGTGGCGATCTTGATGACTGTACAATGAACACATTCCTTCGTTTCTTGCTTGACAGAAAACTTATTGAACGCCGTGATAATGGTGAAGTTGTGTCATCAGCAGAACTTGAAAGAATTCTTGCTGTTATAACGAAAGTTTGTTAATATAATCTTTATAGAGGTTAAAATGAGCAAATTACAGATAGATCGTTCAACCAAAGAATTACTTGAAGATGTCGCTGACTATTTTGGTTGTAAACCCGACACAATAAGAGATGTTTGGGAAGCCACTTTAATTGTTTGGCTTCTAAAGTATTCTCAAGATGATAGAACATTAAAATCACTCCCTTTACCATTTATTGGTAGCCTTGGCTTAAGAGCTCAGGGTGAGTCAATCAACAATGAAACAAATAAGATTGAAAGCAACTTTGATACTTTCATTTCATTAAATGACCAATTCAAAGACTTGCTTAAAGAAGCAAGCAATAATGGTTCTTCAAAGATTGCTGAACTTTATCAAGAAAAGATTAAAAAGATTGCATCTTTAATAATGTAATGGCTGCTGTCATTAACTAATTACAAAAAGGAATTAGATAATGGCAGAAGAAGGACTTGAATTACAAAGAAAGCCTTGGAAAGTTTGGATGTCATCTGCACCACAGCCAACTGCAGTATTGACAACAGCTTATGATCTTTTGAAGCAAGGCGGCTCAAAGCTTGACCACAATCTTGTTATATTAAATGAAAATGTTTATGCATTATCACGTTTCAACGGCAACTTTGAACAGTTCTACCGTTATGCTTTAGACATTTCACCTGCAACTTTTGACAAAAGAGCTAAAACAAGAGTAGAACATATTGATCTTAGAGAAGATCTCAAAATAAACGCATCATTTACAGCAAGTGATCCTGAAATAGACTTTTATGTTCAGGATAAAGATGCAGCATTATACCCAACAGATCTTAAAACATCATTTGCAGTAAACTCAACTTGGAAAGAATATTTCCGTGGTCTTTCTATTTTAGCTAATCAAGATGTTACAACATCTTATCGTGTTGACGAAATGTTTACTGCATCTGTTGATACAGACGCAACCCCATCTACATCAGATATTTATGTAAGAGATACAGATGAAGTTTTTACTGCTACAATGGTTTTTGAAGATGGTAAAAAAGCATATACTTCTGTAGGTCTCAACAGAACAGAAAATATTCTTAAACTTATTTTAGGAGCAGTCCTTTTTAATTCAAATAAGTCATCAAATCTTACGCTTCTTAAAGAATATCTTAGTAAAGTAGTTGACAAAGTGAAGCGTGAAGAATTATTCAATGCTTTAATTAACGCAAAGATTGGAGAAAAACCACTTTTAAGCTATATTTACTTATGGGTTAAAGCTCCATTTTGTGCTGACTACATTGACCCTGAAGATTTTAATCAAGATTTAAACCAAGATGCTGATGTTATCCACAGAAACTTGTTGCTTGCCAATAATTACAACAGTGTAAGAAACAACTTTAATCGCTATAATGAAGATGTTGACTATGAAGGTAAATCATCTGATGATATGCTTGAAAAGATGTCAAGACCATATTGTCCGATGACATCTCCAATGAAAGATATACTTTCAGAAAAGTTGATGTTACTTTCTGGTGTATCAGGTGATACAATTCGTGATAAAGCTAAGAAGCTTCTTGAAGATTCTTTGAAAGATGACAGCATCATCGGTTCAGTTCTTGTAACGCCTAAAGGAAAAGTTGCTGATGATGCAAGATTTACTCCGTTCACTTTCTATGATCCTGAAAGCCGAGAAGAAGTAGATTACTATAGTAAACTTGGTAAGTTGCCAACTTTAATTGGCCGTGACGGTAACCTTACAACAGATGGTCGTATTATGTCACCAACAATCGATGAATTGTGGTACATCATTTACAAAACTATCTTGGGTCACTCAAATAAAGGTTCAGATTTTGTATCTTTCCCACAGAGCAATAATTACGGAAGTGGTGATACATCACTTTTTGAAGCAACAAAAGAGTATAATTGGACAGATAATGAAGCAGGCAATGTTAAAGGTAACCCATTAAGTTTCTTGTTCAAGACAAACGATAAAGGTGAAGTAAACGGCATTGATGTTGATGAATGGGTTGCAAATCCTGATGAACATTTTATCAATGTTCATACACAGATCCAGAGAATATCAACTGGCATTACAAAGTTCTTTGATGAACAAAATCCTGACATTGAACACTCAAGAGATATTTTCAATACGGGTGATGATATTGCATTAGGCGACTCTGCAACTCATACAAAAGGTGAAATCACAGCAACAAATGGAGAATATGGACCTCGTAGTGTTCCACTTTCTTTGCGTGAATTGGAAGCAGCAATAATGGGTATTAAGTATAATGTTGATAACAATTTTATATTTGACTCAAAGACATATGCAGTTACCGGTATGTTTGGAAAAGTTGAGAAAGATGACAACGGAGCTATAATTGCAGGTGGTTCATTGTATCAGATGCACCGTGATTACAACGCAAATGTTACAAATCCAAACACAGTATTTAAGATTGGCGCAGATAACAACGGCAATAACGGTCGTGATGCTACGTTTGGCGACTTAAATAATAAAAAAGAATGTCATCAAGATAATACGAAGATTTATCTTCTTGATAAGAAAAATAAACGCACAGATGTAGAAAAAACATCAGGTATGCCACTGCTTGTTGAAAACTATGGTAAGTCAGTTACACTTGCAAGTGAACAAGGATTTTATACAGGTGCTGATGTTTATATGGCAGCAGATGGTACTTGGCGTTATAAAGCAGAACATATGCGAACTCCGATTTTAAGAAGCCGTTACTAATTTTATAAAAGAGGATTATAATGAAGAGAGGCCTTACTTATATAAGTGAAAGAACTGGACAGTGGCGTTATGCAAACAATCAAGAAACAGAAGAGTGGGTTCAGCAATTAAGCACCTACATTCCTCTTGTTGAAATTAAAAGAGGTCAGCCAGTTTCAGTTGCAACAATCAAAGATTTAGAAATCATTGCCAAGGGCGATGATGCTTTATTTGAAGCATTAAAGAACTCATCCGACTCGTATGTGGTTCTTACAAATCCATCAAGACACGAAAGCACAATTGGTCTTGCACTAGAATACACTGATGGCGCATTTTCATTTGAAAACGGTGAACTTGTAACATCAGAAAAAATACATATTCTTACAAACGGTAAGTACATCGAAGATAAAGATTATTATGCTAATGCTTTCACAGATAAGGATGAAGAACTTATTGATGTTACAAATAAAGAGTATTGGCCTGAGTTCTTCAAAGATTATGAAAACTCGATTGGTAAAAAGATTTATATCAAAGGTGACTCTGACGGTATTTTAACACTTGAACCAGAAGAAGCTTACCTTGCTTACAATAATGTTATCGTTCTCGGCTTTGTTGCTGATGCAAATATTAAAAACGGCGAAAATCTGTTAAACATCGGTGCAATCGAAGTTCAGATACTCGGTGATGACCGTGGCTCATTAGACTCAACAATCTTTGAAGGAATCCTCGGTGAAGATGTAACAATTGGCTACAAACACTCTCAGATAAACGGAGAGATTTGTTCTTACACAAAGTTGTTTGCACTTGGTTCTGACGATGATGAAAAGTTTAAGTTTTCATTTAACTTCTTTGAGGATCAGAACAAGCTTTTGCCAAGAGGATTCATTGCAATCCAGAGACTTGACGGCGCAACTGCCTATGTTTGTGTAAACGGCAAAGTTACTGAGGAAGAAGTTATCAACGGCGAAAGTTGGTCAGCAAAAGACCGCGCTTTCGTTCAGGTTGCTCAATACTACTCTGCAATAAGTGAAAAGCCAAATACAATACTTGGTGTACTTGATGGAGATCCTACAGCAAAAGTTGAAGCTCCTGCAGGACTTAAAACATATTTAAGTAACGCATTCGCTGCTGTTTCAGCTGGTAAAATTAAGTCATTAAAAGATGGCGCTATACACGAAGCAAAAGCATTAAATCTTATTCCTTCACAAGATGTTGGTGTTTATAAACTTGAAGCAGATGATGTTGGTGGTACATACGAAGTTTATGTATCAAGCAACTTGCTTGAAGTTATCACAGGACTTTACATTGCATCTCGTGGTGCAAACTATAATAAAGGTTATGCTGTACTTGCTGACATTCGTTTTGCAACAAGACAGAACTTAATCGGTGTTTACAATTCTGGTAAGACAGGACTTATAAAGCAAGATACTCGTGCAATCTTCTTAAAGCAAGGTTTGTTTACCGATCCTACTGCTCCTTATGAGCCAGGTGCAACATACTATCTTGGTTCACACGGTAACATTTTCCAAGTACCTCAGGAGTTCTACAACTCAATCGTTCAGGTTGGTGTTGCCCAAACAGATAAAACTTTAGTTGTATCTTGCGACAACCCAAGAAAGTTTAACATTGGTGACTTGCCTGTAGGCTATATGAAGCCTTCTGTTCACGGTCACGCTGAGTATGGCTTCTGGTTGATGGATGGTAAAACACCACATAAAACAGCTGATGCTCCTCACTTGTTGAAGAACTTACTTGAGTTCTATGATAAGTCTGAACTTGACATTAAAGTTCGTGCATTTGGTGCAGATGGTAACAGTGATTTTGCTGAATCATTTATTATCCCACAGGTAAATTACAAAAGCCGCTTCTCAGAAGAAAACACAACAGGATATGTTGCAGCACAGATTAAGTGGTTGCCTGAGGCAGTTTACAAAGAAATGCCAAGAACGCCATTTGTTCGCAGACTTGTAACACTTCAAGACAACAATAAGAAGTCAACTATCCCAGACATTGATATTACTTCTCTTATGATATATGGTCCTGACGAAGACCGTATGCAGGCGCCTGATCTTGAAGCACTTGACATTAAATTGTTCGTTGACATTGATAAAACATCTACTTCAAGAAACTGGGTTCAACTTGAGCCTGGCTTCCACGTTGTAAATAATTTTGAGTACTATGGATTTAAGTGGACAGTAAAGCAACTTGATAAAGTTGATGCATCACATCCTTATGGTACATATATATTGCGTGCAGTCTACTCAGGGACAGAGAATGAAGATACAGAGCAGCCTGATGACAGCGTACTTGGTGTATGTATGCAGGCTGATCCTTTTGCTCCACCTGTTCCTTTAGCAGGATATGAAGCTAAAGTATTTGTAACAAAACACGATTACTACTCAAGACAGTTTGATGCTGAAAACTTGTTTGGTGATTATGTAAAAGAATCAGTTACAGATGCTGCAGGAAACCCTTGGGAAGGATACGCAGTTTCAGGTTCAGCTGTTCGTAAGGACATCAAATACAAAGTAAGTACAGACAATCTTGCTATATCTGATGCAGGAAGCAACGAAGGTACAGTTGAAGCATATATCAAAAGCATTTATGTTAAATCAGAAAAAGATGAAATTACAGAATCAGATGTAAACAATATCAATTCTAAAGAAAGAGACAAGTTCTTAAACTTACGCAAAGTTCAATCAGACATTCGCTTCTCAAATCCATTAGGCAATGACGTTTGGAATCTTGACTACTTCAGAGGAGCTCTTGAGTACTTTACATCAGACACAACTATCGATAAAGAAAATAATCTTGAAGCAAGAATTGCAAACCGTCCATTTGCGTTGATGCCGTACTTCATTTTTGGAAAGCACGAAAGCGCAAAAGTTGCAGAAGATGAACTTCTTAAGGCACTTGGCGCTCAGGACAATGTTCAATATCCACACGGAATTGTAAATAAAGGCTTCCGTGGTACATTAAATGCAAGACAGCTCCAGGGTGCTCATCTTGGCTATGGTGAATATATTTTCTCACAGAACGCTGATGATACATTCAATAATGAAGATTCTGGTATAAGACAAGGAAATGTTACAATTACAATTCCTTACATTCAGAAGTATAACAACAAGTACACAATGCGTATTGGTAATGTTTTGAAACATTATCACGGTACAAACTTACTTGATACTGAAGAATTATCATTGGATGCATCTGCTGATATTCTTTCAAAGAAGCACACATTCTATACAAATGTTAATACATATAAAGAAACATTTGGCGGCTTGACATTAAAAGTTGACAATGAAAATGATGAGTTTGACTTCTTGGTTGGTAGCAGTGATACTGACTTTGCAACAATTAAGGCACTCAACTTGACTCCTTCTTCAATAAGATATAAGTATTTGCTTCACTCATATCAGAATGAAAATGCTGATACGACATATCTTACTGATTACAGTGCAAAAGATAAAACATCAACATTTGATGAGCCAATGAATGAAGCATTGCAGGCTATTTATGAATTGCCACTTGCAACATTCCAGTACAACCGCAACTTTGAAAAAGAAGCAACATATGATAAGGATTCATACTTCAAACGATTCTTTGGTATTATCGTTGAACAGACAGCAAATACTTCAAAGAAGTTTAAGGAAAATGAAGATCCTATCAAAAACAAAACTTCAGTTGATGAAGTTGAATATACATACACTGCTGACGAAAGAGAATCAATTTCTGAGTACATCAAACTTTTGACAGATGACAAAGACGCAAGTTTGAATACAAATAATGCAATCGGTATTCTTTTGAAAGCTGCAAAAGAAACTCAGGAACGCTTGCTCAACTTGGAAGTTTCAACTTATGGTAAAGACTCACCTACACTTCCAGGTGCTGATACTTTGAATGAAGACTTCAAAGCAAATAATCAGAAGTCAACAGTTGCAGGTCTTAACCGCTTAGTAAAAGCACTTTGTCGTGAAGTATTCCAGGATGCAGACCCAAGTAGAATTGATGATAAAGGCGCTTGGTCAGAAGACAGTGAAAACTATTCACGTCTTGATATGTTGGACAAAGAAGTTAATGGTGAAAATGCAAAAGACGATGACAATCAGTCAACACGCATTCCGCTTGCTGAAGTTACAACATATCCTGACGACGCATCTGTAACACAGACAGTTGAAACACCAAGAGCGGTTGTAAAAGATGCTGCTAATGATGACGACTTTGATACAGCTCAGGAATACATCAAAGATGTAAACTACTCAGAAGTTGATGGCTCAAGTAGTGCATTTGACGGCTTGAACGATGCAGTAAACAGAATTGTTGCAAAACTTAACACACTTACAGCTGATGTTAAAGGCTCTGATAACATTAAGAATCGTCCTCTTAAGCTTGACTACATTCGTCAGACTCTTGAAACAATCTTAAGAGAAATCTACGATGATAGCAATGCAACAAGCGAAGCTATTGAAGCAAGTGCTTATAAGAAGACAAATGTTTCAAGAATTGACCGTCTTGTTCAGAGCTTGTTCAACTTTGACCTCAACACTGTTAATAAAGAAGATTCATTCAAAAACTTCAATGGCAAGGACTTAAAGTACAAAGTTACTTTCGAAACAGAAGATAACAGTCCAACAGAGGTTGCAGCTTTATCACCTGAAAATCTTGAAGAACTTAATTATACTGCTTCTATTATCGATGTAATCATTCAGTTACTTACTGGCGATGAAAAAGCACTTGTAAGAACAGATTACAAGACTTGGTCAGACCGCAAACTTACATCAGATGGTTATAAAGAAACAGTTACAGGTGAAAACGGTGAAGGCGTATCTTACAACCCAACATCTGAAGGTTTCTTTGACAACAACAAGCTTACTCTTAATAATAAGTCTATCGTTTCACGGCTTGATACTATTGAAAAAGTACTTCAGCTTCTTTCATTGAAAGTTCAGAATAAGCTTGACTTTAGAACAATATCTATAAGAACAAATGCTTCACCTTATCCAAATGTAACATCCATTGATGACTTCTTCAATTATGTTGAAAAAGTTTTCGGTATTACATTTGAAAAGAATGGCTTCTATGCAACTGAAAGAAAACAAGGCATCAAAGCAGAAAGCATTAAAGAAATCCAAGGAAAAGACAATAAGAAAGAAACTCTTGACCTTTACAACATTATTTATGATGCAGTAAAACGCATTAAGAATAATGAATGGGCATTGAAATACAATGAAGTTGTACTTGGTTCTGATTATGATGACTATCTTGATACTAACAGAACTAAAGATACATATGAAACTCTTGATGAAATTGCTCCAACACATACAAAAGATTACACAGTGACATCTGATATGAAAGCAGTTCTCAAGTTGCTTTACGGAGCTGATAAAGAGCCTAATGCAGATGATAATAATAATCATACAACATACGAACACTTCAAAACATCTGATGAAAAAGCAGATAACTTTACAAAGTCTTCTATTATTGATGGCGGCGTATCAGTTCTTGATTGCTTATATACTCAACTTTATAATGTGCCAAAAGTTGTAAATGCAGACGGTAGTCAAAATACTAATGCTTATAATAATATGACAGGATATAATGCTTTATGGTATGATCCTGTATCACCAAGAGTTACTGATGCAATTAAGGATGCGAATAACAATTCACTTCTTGGTATGGGAAGACGAAGTAAGTTTATCGCTCAGGCTGTTAAAGACCATCCACTTTCAAGAATTGACATCCTTGAAAACACTGTTAGTGCAATTTACAAATACATTGGCTTTGGTTCAGATACAAATCAATACTATTACTCTGGTAAGTTTACTTTTAATGACGAAAAGGAAGCAGTTCCTTCAGAGCTTTGGGGCTCATTGTCAGCTACAGATGGTACGAACCAAAATATTGGTGCTAAAGTTTCTATAAATGGAAATACAAAATATGATGTTCATAACAGATATCATATATTGAGCAGCAATTATCACTTATCTGCTATTGCACTTCAAGCATACTTTAATACTGTAGACATAGCAAGTTTACTTTTTGAAGTTAAAGAAGGCAAAAGAGATCCATCGCCTTATAGCAAAAATAAACAAGAGGCTTTTGTAGCAAATACACCATATAAAAATATTGAAGATGATAAGACAACCATATCAGTAGAAAGCGCTTATGCAGGTTCATTCAGTTCTTACTCAGTTGCTACTTCAATTAAAAAGTTGCTTGAGTATGCTGCAGCTATTGACTCAGAGTTTATGGACCTCAAGAAAGATGTTATTGAAAACATAGACGCACGCATTGAGAATGACAATCAGATTTGGGCTGTTCTTGGCGATGATTACCACTTTAATAAAGATGGCACTGAGATTACAGAAGGCACTGTTTCTTCTCGCTTGACAAGCATTGAAGATGAAATCAAAATTATAACACCAAAAATTACTGCCTTAAGAAATGAACTTGGAGAGTCAGATGATACAGCAGATAGTAACACTGTTTATGGCAGAGTCAAAGCACTCGAAGAGTCAAATGCTGATGTTATCAACTCAATTAAAAACGTTGATGATGACACAGCAGATTTTGAAACATCTGATGATGTTGTTTATAAGACATTCAAAAAGTCAGATGCCAAAGATGCAACTGATGACTTAAAAGGTGATACATTTGTACTTGCAACAAAAGATTCAGTTGAAACTCTTGTTGAGAAAGCTGTTGCTGAATTACGAGCTGAAATGAAAGAAGCAATTCAGAATAACAGAAAACTTGCTGCAATGATGGCATATATGAAATGTGACGACATCAAAGCAAGTAAAAATACTGTTCAGTTTGTACGCAGTGGCGACGAAAGAACAGATGGCGGATATGATATGCAGGAGAAAGACTGCAAGTTTATAGCAGGTAAAACTGCTACAGGTGAAATTACAATCGCAAGCGAGAGTAAAACATACTGCGGTGATACAATGATTCATATTACACTTGAGGATTTTGTTGACCATCTTAAATATGAAGCATATGTTACTTACGATGAAAACATTACAGGTGGTTCTGATTATGAAAATCAGTCATTCTATTATGGTTCAAATAACAATGCAACTTCACTTGATGATGACAGCTACATTGTAAAAATATACTAAAGGAGTTAAGATGAGAGAATTTAAGTTTATTCGTGGTAAATATACAAACGAAAATATTTTCAATTCAGATGAAACAAAGGCTTGCTTGTTCGCTTATGATAGAGATGGTGAGCTTGTTCAGTTCACTGAAAAGAATAATAAAGAATTTCAGGATAAGTTTGCTGGACTCTCATCTGGCGACCGTCTTAGTGAAATATATACATTAAGACCAAGTCAGTTTACTATTTCTGCGACTAAAGAAGTAAACAATTACTCATTCACATTCAACGCAAATGAAATGACTTATGACAATTCTGAAATTATTCCTGAAAATGTCAGAAAAGCTGCCGAGTCATATATAAAATCCAAAACGACTGCACATATTAAAACAACAGATAATGTCCCTAAACTTAATCTTGAAGGCAACACTATAGAAAAAACAACTGTAGAATTTACATTTGGTAAGAAGACTTTTACAAGAAATCTTGTTTTCAAAGTATCAGGAACGTTGGAAGAAAGTGGCTATTTATTAGCCAACGGTGAAAATGTTACTGCTTACTCAGATATTGCTAATACTGATAACCCAAAAACAGGCGTGTTTTATAATGGACATTTTCAAATTAAAGTACAAAGTCAATCAAATGATGTTGTTTCAAATTCTTTAGAAGTTACAAATAAAGGCAATCTTAATGTTGCAACTAGTTACACGACTAGTGAAAACTTTATATTTGTTGTTAATGGACAGATTAAAAATAGTGTTGACTACAGTGACAATCTTGAGTTTTTATTATATACTAAAACACGAAATAGTGGCAACACTATAACAGAAAATGGAATAACGTATTACTATGTAGGCAAATGCACAGTTATGTCACGTAATAATAAGATTGTAAAAGGCTATGAAACTTCTTACGCGGGTAAATATGTTTTGAAAGATTCAAAGTTAATACAAGTAACAGAGAGTGACTTAACAAAAAATAAATTAGCTATTTATAGTAGTGATGAATACCATATTATTGGTAACAATGTTTATGAAGATGACTCTTCTGATACAGAAGACTATTTTATGCATATTGATAATAAAAATCCTCTAGTAAAAAACATTACAAACGAAAATGCGTATGTAAATGAAAAAGGTGTAGTATCACCTTTAATAACAGATAATATTTTCCGTCAGATTACTAGCGTTAATGTTACTGCAACTCAGTCTGACTAATTATTATGAATACATTTTATGGAGTGTGGACACCGACATCAGGCGCATTACCTGATGTCAAAGATCTTGACTTTGCAGCATATTATATTACAGAGTCAGGTTCAGTCCCAGGAAACTCAACATCATTCGTAAAAGATAATTGGCTTATTTACATTTGTGAATCAAGAGGGACACTTAGTGAGCGTTCTTATTGGCGTGTCACAAATGGCATTGTTCTTTTCAATCCTGACTCTCATAAAAATGTTCCTGATGCAGGCTTCTATACAAAAGTTCGTCTTGACAATGCAGGTAATATTGTTGCTGCAACAGATATAGAGTACGATGACTTGCCTCAAGAAGTACTCGATAGGTTTGAACAGATAACAGATGAAAACTTAAATAAACTTATTGCTAATCAGCTTTCTTCTATTTTCAAAAATAACACTCTTAATCCAATTCAACTTAAATATGACGCAAAGACTGGTAAGATTGGCGCTGAATTAAAAGTTGACGAAGAAACGATTGGTGTTAATGAACTTGGTCAACTTTGTGTAATTGGCGGAGTTGAAGGTGGAGAAGGCTCAAGTGTAAGTGTTGAGTTTGACACAACAGAACTTACTGAACTTAAGCAAAAAGTATCAGCACTTGAAAACGAAGTTGCAAGAATTACACCTATTGAAGGTAATGGCATCAATCTTTCATTTAAGAAAGGTGGTGTTGTTTATTCTATTGACATCGATGAAAACTCTTTAGGTTTTGATGCAAACGGAAAACTTTGTGTTAACCCAGATATATTGTCAGAGTACATCAATGGCGGAGAAGGCGGCAACTGTGCTAATCACGAACATACTGTAAGTCAAATTAAGGGTCTTGAAGACTTTGTAAAAGAAATCATCAACAACACATCAATCTATAACACTTTAGTTAAGAACATAAGTAATCTTGTTGATGAAGAAACAATTATCATAAATGAAGACGGCCGTCTCGAAGCTATAGCAACCCACGTTCAGAAACACCAGCACAAGATGGAAGACATCACTGATCTTAATCAGGACATCGCCAATGTTTGGGCAACAAATCAGCGTCTTCATAAAGGCAATGATAATCAGGATTTCAACAAAGGCGCCATCTTGATGTCATCTTTAACAATCGGTGAAGTATTGATTGCTTTCAACGAATTGTTAAAAGAATATAAAGAAGACATTGACAACTTTGGCAATCGTGTAGGAACTATTGAGCCAATTGAGCCTGGGCTTATTGATACTGCAACATTCACTGATGTTTCAAAAAAGATGGACGCTTTTGATGTTATCACTAAAGAAATCACAAAGATAAACTCTGGTATTACAACTATTCAGACCACTGATGTTATTTATCTTGATGGTTCGATTATTCACGCATTCATTGATGATGTTGAAGTAGGTTCATTGAAAGCTTATGACGATGATGACAAAACCTTCTCAGTTGGTCAGTATGGCAATTTTAATGTTACCTATGTAGGTGATGCATATCCTAAGTTCAAAACATTCCAAGGCTATTACAAAGGCTTTTCATTTACATATATTGCTAAAGATCTTACTGAAGGAAAACACACAATTTACTTTACTCAGGAAAATGTAAACTCAGGCATCATAACAAAATCTGATACAGTTGAGTTTAACACATATCAGGATTTTGCACCAACTTGTGAGTTTAACATAATCGAGCAGCCTACACCAAATGGCTATGTGTCAGGTGTTAAAGTGTTCAAAGGTGAGCCTAAGCTTTCCATTAAAGTTGCTGCAAAAACATTTAATAAACGCTTTGCCCCAATTTCAACAAACATTTTCAGCTGTCTTGGAAAAGAGTATGAACTTGAACTTGAAGACATCTCTGGCAGTTCGATGAATTATAAAGCAATCACAATAGACATTGATGATTGCTTTGGCTATGTTACATTTAGTGCAAAAATTTCCAATTGGACTGATTATAAAACATTTGAAGGACAAAGTGGCTACATTAACATAGATAACTCAACTGAAGAAACCTACAGAGTTGTTCAAGAAAGTGGACCGATGACTCCAGTAGATAATGGAACAGATGTGTTTTCAGTTTATGATCCTGCTGTTCATTTGATTGATAAATATGTAGATGAAGCACAAGTGAAAGATCACAAAGCAATTATTGCAAAAACAAATTATGAACTTTTTAACATAGGTCCAAATTACTCAAATAAGTCTTCTCCACAGATGTTGACATTAAGATTTGAATGCCCTAAAATGAACAACTTTTATTTTGATTTGGAAGATGATAAAGGAAACGCTTTCAACAAAAATAAAGATGGCACATTGAGAGATATAAACATATATGCGGGTATTGCGCCTTCAAATGTTGTAACAAGATGGGTAGATTGCAATAATCCTTATGAAGGCTATGGACATTGGGAGTCAGGCATAATCTTTAAAGCACTTGACTTGTTCCGCTGTGATGATAAACGCATATATGCAACATTTGGTAAAGACGGAGATGCTGATGCAGGATATCTTTATATCAAACTTATATTGTCAGGTAAGGCAGTTAATTTGGAAAAATTGGTTTCTTCAATAAAGGAGTGTTTGAATGAGCGCAGATAATTACACAAAGCATATTGCTGAAGCAGCATATAAAAACACAGTCAAAAACAAGTCTCACACAGACAACAATCTTACTTGGTATGAAGAGCCTGAGACAGTAACGCCTCGTGTTGATGCAAAAGCAATTTGGTTGGACTCTGAACATATTCCTGAAGATCCTTCAAAAGTAACATTCAGAGGCAACATCTATTTCAAAACTATCAATAATTCATCAGTAGGAATTGTTGAAAAGTTTGAGGATGAGCAAGTTTCAAAAGTAAATGACAGAGCAGTTTTTTATTCAAAAGCTTTGGTTGATGTAATTCAGAATGAAAACTATCATTTGACAATCAAGGATGCTGCTGGTGACATAATCCCTTTTGGCCTTAAGAAGTGGACAGTTGACTCTGGTGTTGGTTATCTGTCTTTTACAGATGGAATGCCTGAAGGATATGAACTTCCATTTAGTGTAACGGGTTATCGCTACTGTGGACGCAAGCTTCCTGAACATATGATTACAACAGATGGTTCACAACAGATGTTGCCTGACTATGTTCCTACAGAAGATCAGTCTGTTGCTACAAAGTCTTATGTTGACCAAGAACTTGGAAAGCTTAATGTTGATGTTGATAAGATGTTGCCACCTAAACCTGGGACTTTTGAAGGTAAAGACATTACTTTTATTTGTGATGACAAGTTTGATGGCATTGACATTGTAACGCTTGAGCATTATGACAACATTGTTCTTCCACATTATGAATGGACATTAGATATTCCTGAGTTTTATAATCCAGGCTTTGGACGTGTATCATTACTTGTAAACACAGGAGATTCTTGGCAAGAGTTTGCTTATATTGAACTTGATAAGCCAGGCAAGTCAGTAGTTACAGGCGGCATTACAATCGACTATGATGGTGACGCTTATGCAAACACACTTGCATCAAGAGGCTTTTTTAACTCAATGAAGATACATTTTACAAGTAGTTTTGATAACTTGTCAGGCCTCTTTAAGTCTCATACTGCTCCTATGCGTTTTCTTGCAAGGTACCAATACTTCGATGATATGTACTATTCAAATGAATTGGTTGTTTGTGAAGAGCCTGAGCAGGAAGAAATGAATCATCTTGATGGACAAGCAATGGTTCTTAATTCAACTGATATGAAGTATCGTCACGTGTCAGGAATCATAACACCTACAGCAGAGTCAACACTCAACTTAAGTGCAGTTAAGTACAATGTTCTTAAAAAGTACTGTAAAAAAGATCATATAATTTATAAACTTATAAATGACTCTCAGGATTATGTGTCTATTAAGATTGAGCAAACTCCTTATGAAAAGTATTCTCCTTTACTTGAAGTAACAGAGAAGATTCCTATTTTGCCTAACAAGTACACAGAAAACTTTAATCTCAAGATTGAAACATTTGATATATTTGGCAACTTAAACGGAGAACTTGAAAACACATACAACTTCCGCATTGATACAATTTCTGATGAGAGCAATCGTGTTAAGTCGGGAAATGTTTATAAGAATACTATTGAAGGTGCTTGTCTTGAATGGGATCCAACAGAAGATCTTCGTGAAAATAATGAATTACAGTTACTTGGTGGCATTTACAGATGGCCTGAAATCGACCACTCTGTAAACGGTAATGGCAATCTTATCAATGGTACTTGGTCTAATACTTCTTGGTTAAGAACTGGTCTTGACTATAGTCAATGTCCAAAAACAGGTGTTCGTTATGTAACATTCAAACACGATATGTCGATTGCAAATGGCGTGTATATTTCATTTGTTGATGCAGAAAACTTATTACAAGACAAAGATACACACGCTTTTAATGTTGACTCAATGTATATAAAAGTTAAAGGCTCAACAGATTGGCTTAATGCAAAAGAGCCTTATGATGGCATTGGAATAAATAATGAATGGATGCAAGGATGTCTTGCAGTTCAGGACTCAAAAGATGGAAAGATATATTGTACATTCGGACCTAAACCTCTTGAAGGTACTTTATATGTTCGTATTGGTATAACATATAGTTCTCATACAAGATTCAAAGGAATCATAGTAGAAGAGAACATTTAACTAATTTATAAATAAGTAGTTGGGAGTAAAGAACTCCTAATCTTTACTTTCAATGAAAATAGGAGAATAAAATGGCAGTAAATCCAGACCAGCTTTGGACTACTTTAGACAAAATTGAACAGAAGTTACTTTCAATCGTTGATGACTTTGATGCAGTTTCTCAGGCTGCTGTTGCTCTCAACGGCGATATAGCTAAAGTTCTTCCTGTTCAGTTGAACGCATCAGCTGATGCAGTTTTGGACTTGGTTAATGGAGCAGGACAGAACTCTATTAAAAACTTGAAAGATTATGTTGACAATATCCCACTTGGAGACTTGAGAACAAAGTCTTCAGCAGAAGCAATTCGTAACGGTCAGAAAGCAGCACCTACAGCAGGAAACGCTCCTACTGCACCTGCAGTTGATTTGACACCTCGTACAAGTGCTCCTCAGTCAGCAATCGCTCAGGAAAGTGTTGATCTTGAAAAATACAAAAAGAACAAGATTGAAGAAAACAAAACTGAAGAGCCAAAGAAAAAGTTGAATGAGAACAATGAATTCTCTTTTGATGCAATTCTTGATGAAGAAGACATTGATGGAGAGGGTTATAATTCAGACATCCCTGAAGCTGATACAGATTATCTTGATGATGATTATGCAGAACACTTTGATGACGGCTTCGAAGAGGACGATGCATTCGACTTTGACAAAATGGAAGATGAAAGAATCAACAGTGAAAATCCAACACCTGATGAAATCTTCTCTTTCAATGATGAGCTTTTTGACGACGCAATCTAATTGAAAAGTTGAAATCAATAAAGGCAACCCGCTTGGGTTGCCTTAGTTTTTACTTGCCTAATTTTTTGCTGTGGAATGAAACTCCTTCAGGGGTGCTGAATCCAAGGTCTGCAGTTACTTTACAACCACAGAAACCTGTTTCTGGGTTTTCTTTCGATCCCAAGTATGGACACCACTGACAAGCGTGGAAGTCTTGTGTTTTTCCACGAGCTCTTGCCCAATTCATTGAATGGATATCATCAATGTTTTTCATATAGTAATCTTCGATGATATGGCGAAGGTCTTCTTCAGTGTATTCAATTTCCTTTACACCGCGAAGCATATTCTGTTCAACATTTTTTGAAGCAAGATCTTCAATAAGAGGTCCGAAGATAAAGCAGCGGATCTTTTTTGCAATTTCTGGGATGTCCCAACCGCGTTCAAGGCCTTTCATATAGGCATAAAGCAACTGCTGATTTTTGTAGTTGTTTACATTGATTGAACGGCCCGTCTTGTAATCTGTTATAATTATTTCCATATCATTTTCAATGCACAAGTCAAGAGAACCAGTGAAAGCTTCTCCGTTGATAACATTATCAACTTTCTGTTCCTGACCTACTTTGTACCCGTTCTGTTCACGAGGTTCAACAAAGTGTTTCCAAAAGGCTAAAAACTTTTTGATGGCAGGTTCATAGTTGAAATAGAATTCCTTGTCAGGATCAGTCGTATTCACGTGATAAGCTTCAGCATATTTTGCAAGGTTTTTGCGGAAGTCTTCCTCTGACATTCCAGTATGATAATCTTCTGCTGCCTTATGAAAGGCGCTTCCTTTGTCAGCGAGTTGTGTGTTTACAGGCGCATCGCTTTTCCAACCTTCAACATAGTTGAGTTTGTACTTAAGAGAACATTCAGCGAAACAGCCAATACGAGATGCTGACCAAGGATAGTTCTTTGCTTCCATTTTAAGCTCCATTGTTTCTTTTTACAAAAATAATATAAAAGAATTATTTTGAAAGTTCAATAATTTTCTTAAAAACTTCAAAATTATTTGAGTAAGGTCCGTCATAAACAGCAAACTCAATTGTCATTCCTGGGAAAGCAAAATCTTCAGTTGCTTTCTTCCAAGCTTTTGCAACAGTTTCAGGATCATTTTTGAAAGCTCCGCATCCAAATGCCCCTACTACCAAATTAACAACTTGTTTCTTAGCAGCAACTGCAAAAATTCTCATTGCACGCTTGTAATGAATCTGATAAAGTTCTTCATTTGAAATGCTTTTATTAAGTGGCTTATCAACATTAAACATATCAACATTCTTTTCTCGAAGATTTGGCGCAGCACAAGTAATTACAGAAATCTTTTTCCAATCTTTTCTATCAAGTAAGTTGTAGTCATCGTCTTTGAAAACAATAACATCGGGAGTCCAAATTATATCATCATTATGAAGCGCATTCAAGTTATCACGATGTGGTTTATAAAACTCGTCCCAACATCTTTTGCTTGACAAAGTTGGGTAAAGTGTCGAACAACGGCAAAGGCATTCTTCTTGAGCAGTTGCTCCTTTTGTAACACCTCCGCCAGGAGTTGTTGCAGATGCGAAGTTTAGTACTGCAGTTTTTCCTTCAGTGTATTTTCTTGCAGCGTCAAATGTTTTTGACTTTGTAACTTTTACAACAAGATCATCACCTTCAGCAGGAACTTCATATTTGACTTCTTTACCTTCAGGAATTACTTGAGTGTAATTGTTCTGCTGAACAATGTTTGCAGCAAGTTCTGCATCACAATGATACATACTTGCAGTGTTTTCAAAGATTCTTACATTCTCTTCTCTTGCCATTATTTCACCTCTTTCTTTGCAAGGTGTTTGCCGACCAATTCAGATTGAGGAGCAGTTTTGACTTCTTCTGAAATGTCAACTCCTTTTTCCTTGTAAGCTGCCTGCAACATTTCAAGTGGCGAATGTGGCTGCTTCATAAAGAATTGATCTTTACTTCTTGGGAAGCGGATGTCACTTACATACCCGCAATCTTTTCCCATACAGTACATATTATAGCGGTCTTTTGAGTCTGTCAAGTCGAGATAACTAAAGATTGGTGCGCCGCAAGCACAGTGACCCATCATTATCAAGTTTTCAGAGATTTCTTTTGTTGCTTTTAATGACTGATCTTTACATATAGTCTTTCCTAATTTCTTTGCTTTTGAGCTCATATAAAATACCTCTATTGAAATATTAACTAATTTTTAAGGACTTAATTATGGAAATTAAAACTGGCGACATTTTTGAAAATAAAAACGGTATAAGAATCGGCGTTATTGAAGTCGAGCCTGAAGCTGATTATGTTTGCTTCAAGATTGGAAGAGGCCTTACAAAAGACAAACTTGATTCTGCTCATTTTGAGACTCGTGATGCTTCACTTGAAAGACTTGAAAACTGTTTGGCAGTAAATGGATATGAAAAGCTTTCTGATGTACTTACTGAGTCTGTACATTTGAAAGAAGATGATACAGCAAATCAGGATGATGATGATCCTAACGCTCAGCAGGACCAAAATGCTGCAGGCGGAGATGATGCAGCAGCTGCTTCTCAACCTGAAGAACCTGAGAATCCTATGGCAGCTAAAGTTGACCCAAATGTACAGTCTGATGAACAAGTTGAACTTAATAATGACTTACAGCAAGGTGAAGCACCTTTGAAAATGCCTTCAGCTGCGCCTATTCCAAATGGCGGCGGCCCTGCTATTGATGCTCAGGGTAACCCATTGCAAGTTGATGATGGAACTGATACGCAGGTTGCTCAGGACTCATCATTACAGTTTGATGCAATCAATCCAGAAGGCGAAGCTTCTATCCATTTTGAAAGTGGAAACTTCAATCAGCTTACTCAGATACCTCAGCAGATTATGACAAAGATTGCAACAATTCAAAGAACAATTATGCCACTTGCTGAAGTTGCTTTAATTGAATTGCTTGGAAATAACAAAGCATTTAAGGGCGAATCTTTCAATGCGGTTTTCAATATGCTTGATAACACACCAAAGTTTGAATGTAATGCAACATATTCTGTTGAACTGTTTATTGGAACTGATATTGAACAAGCTGACATTCAGCACGATGCAAAATACATTCTTGACCGCTTGAAGGCAGTTCCAAATGTTCAGTGGAATCGCTGCGAGATCAACTGTGCGTCTGGTGAAGTTAATCTTGGATTCATTGTTTAATTACTTTTTCTATTTCATCAAGAACGAAATCAGAATTAAAGTATTTATCATCAAGTAAAGCAAATAATTCATTTCGGATTTTATTATATTCCTTGGGGTTAGCCTCGAGGAAGTTTATTTTATCCCACATTTCATCAGGAGAATCAACTTTCAAATAATCTGGGAAATCAGAATATATGTTTGATGTGTCATATTCATTTTTGCACCAGAATGGTATGATGCCATAGTACAACATTGTCCAAACTTTCTGTGTAACAAATGTCGTATGTTTAAGTGACACAGGCGGAATAAAAGTATATTTTGAATCCCACATCAAATCTTCCATTTCAAGAATCTGCTTATTCTCAAAATTATCAAATGGTAACTTAAGTCTTTCAACTGTTCCGCGTGTTGCAGCGTTTTCACTCCAGTTTTTACCATAAGCTTTGATAGTTGGGTCAAAATCATAAATCCATTTTTTAAACAATTTTGCTCTGTCTGGAAGTCCGTGCAAAGTCATTATGAACTTATTGTTTCTTTTATCGTTTCGCCAATCGATTTTCTTCTTTCCTTTAAGGAAGTACTTTTCAAGATGTGTATATGAACACTTGATATGATTCGTTTTCATTGTCTTTGAAGCTTCACCATAGCCGCTACAAACACTTACATCATATTCTGCATTTGACTGAGATGCGACGTTATCAGGACATTTTATAAGGTCAACAGGATATGTTAAAAAGATACGAGGATCATCAAGAATCCAATCAAACTCAACATCAGGATGCATCGATGCAAAGTAAATGATTTGAGAACCGTTACGACAAGAAGCTAATGGTGAACGCATTCTTGTACCATCAAAAGTGTATGTCAAGTCCCACAAAGTTGCATTTGCACAAGAAGCAGCAAGTACAATAATCTTATCAACTTTGATACTGTCTTCTTCTAAAGAAGCTTCAAGCATTCTATATGCTTCACCTCGCTGATGCTTTATTCCGTGATCTGCACACCACTGTTTCTGTCTTTTATAGTAGTCAATTAAGTTGGAGGGTTTCTTTGATGTATTAAATCCTGTAAAAGCTTTATCCATATCATTTGTTGATGCAAGATAATACTTATTTTCTGGGTGGCGTTTTGCAAAGTCAATGAACATTTTTGCAATAAGATCTCCACCATATTCTTTATATCCATCAAGAAATGATGTGCCTATGCCTCCCAATTTGCCTAAAATGATATTCAAAGTTCTACCTCCGTATTTTTAATATTAACTTTATATAAATAAAAATATCCTTTCAACCTTATTTATTATTGTCCAATATAGCTAAAAAAGTCAAAGTCTTCTAAACTTTGATAAAAAGTCATTTCCGTATTTTGACTTAACATATGATAATATCGGCTTTATACCTTCACTATCTATTATAATTACATTATTATCAATCATACATTGAAGTTTTTCATTATCTAGAGACTTTGTGTAAGGATTTATTAGCTTACCGTCTCTTAGTAAATGCGAGCCTTTAATTTCAAAAATTTTATCACCTATTTCAAAGTCAGGAAAATAATAGTGTTTTTTATTGTCTTTATAGTACTCAAATCTTTTTGAGCATCTAGATATATTACTGCCTATATCTTTATGAAATATCCAAAATGCCAGCTCCCATGAACTATCAAACACAACACCATCATATTCGTACTTTTTATGAGCAGTTTGATGATACTCAAATGTTTGTGCAAAACTTTCAGTACCAAATTTTTCAACATTTGTTCTTTTCATCTTTTCTCTATTATTGTAGTTTTCATTTTCATACTTTTCAAGTCTGGTTTTTTTACGACGCTTTTCTGCTTTTGAAAAGTCTCTTTCAGTTGCTAAATTAAGAGCGTTTGTAACATTATATTTTTTTATAAGTGTGTTAACTCTTTTTGTTTGTGCGCTTTTTGAATGAGCTGCTTTAACACCTAATTCGTGTATCTCTTTTATCTTTAGAGTTGATGATACTCCATATCTTTCCTCATTGGTTGTTTTTATTTTATCTTTAACTTCTTGAAGCTGACCGACATTCTCAACACCATATTTTCTAATGACACTGTTTTTCCACTCTTCTTTTATATGCTTTCTATACTCATCATAGCTTCCATATTTTTTTATGTTTGCAGCTATAATTCTACAGCCTTTACAAATAAAAGGATCTTTTATAAAAGAAGATAGTGCTATTCTGGCATCTTTATTACAATTCTTACACTTAAATGTAACATATATTGATGTCATATGCGACTTCTTAATTCCTGAACTTAAAACTTTTTCATAATCATCATTTGTAGCAATAGTTATTTCACTCATATAAATTAGTATAAGTAAATGTTTTAGTCCAGTGATTTTATCATATGCTCATTCCAATAAGGCCTGGGATTCTCTTGTTGATTTTCTCAGGTGTTGGAGCTTGGTTATTAGGATCATCTTTAGTTGTAAATGACAAGTTGAATGTCGTGATGTTACCTGTCGTTGACTTAGTAAGAATAACAATATCATATGTTGATGATGGCTGAAGCCCTTCAATTACAACTTCTTTCTGTTTACAGTCCTTAACAACGATGTTTTCCTGTCCTGGGATAATAAAAACTATCTCTTCAAAGAACTTATAATCTGCAGGCTTAACTGCATACTTGATTACAGCTTTTGTAGGTGTTGATGTTGGTTCATAATAAATAAAACTATTCAAAGCAACTTCAGTTGTTTCTGTATAATATCCTTTGATGATGTCATAAGTTGTTTCATTTGTAAGTGACTTACCAAGTTGAATTATTTGTTCTTCTGTATATGAATCACTTTCAAAGTACTTACGAGCTATTGCGTTCAATTCTGCATCAGATGTATCAACTTCACCTTTTACATCAATGCTGCTCCATCTTTCATTTACAAACTCCAAAACAGTTTCTTCTGTAATGTAAACATCTGCATCATCATCGTGTTTAAGATGCTGCCATCTATAAGGCAATGTTACAACTGCTTCTGATGTTGGGATAACTACTTGATATGAACGAACAGTAAGTTCAACTTCAATCGGGAATATGCGCTGACTTTCAAGAAACTTCAACTCTTCCCATTCAGGCTTTGTGTTAATACTTTCGACTGTAATGTTGGCAGGTATTGCAACTGGGTTGCCTTTCCAATTAAAAACACAATACATCCAAACAGGATGCTTTGGCTCTTGTTCCCAATAAAGTCGCTGTGCTGCTTGCTTAACATCATCACGTCTTGAATAATACAATGTTACTTTCCACTTCGACTTACAAGGCAAAATGCGAAGTCTTTTGTAAATTGTCATATCATAAATACCATAAATTGCTTGTGATGCATTTTGCGCATAAGGTCTGTCATCTGCTTGCCAATCATCAGACTGATTAAATGCTCCAAAAGGTAATTCCAATGATGTAGGACGGAACTTGTTTACTAATAATTCCTCTCCAGTCTTGCCTTTATCTAATGTCTCAATTCTTCTACGAAATACCGCATCAGGCATCGCATAAACTACACGAGAATAGTCATTCTTAAATAAAACTTCGGCCAAAAACTTTGATACACAACACTTTACTGAAAGGTTGATGTCAATCCATTTCTTTTTTGCGTCATCATAGTAGCCTTTTTGTGTTTCTTCTATTGCCATAAGTATTTAGTTGAAAATTCATATTGATGACTAATTAACTAGGAGACATATAAATGGGCAAGAAATTGTTTAATGAGCCTATGACATTGTTTCAACAAACAGTGAACGATATTATGAAGGAAAGCGCGTCTAAAGAGCTTATAGAAGATCTTATTCGTTTGAATATGTTTAAGAACGCCGAAAAAGACGAGAAACAACTCGTGCTTGTTGAGCTCTATAATTTGCTTGGCGCGGAAAAGTTTATGGATGTTATGGACCTTCTTGAAGGTAAGACCATAAAGTTCCCTCATAAAGCTGATTTCAAAGAAACAATTCAGATAGCTTTATGTTATTATTATCGACAGTTCAAAGATTATTCGTGGGAAGAAATCAAAGAACTTATTAAGGATGACGACCTCAGTTCAGTTAAACTTGGGGTTCGTGTACAACAGCTTCAAAGATTTATCAACAAGTTTGGTGAATTGCGTTATCGGAGAGAATTGAATGAGCGACACAAATAATGTAGATGCTGTTATGACAAATGGTCCTGAAGAAACAGCCGCAGCTGAACAGCTTGCAAAACAAGTTGAGGCAGATAAAGCAATAACAGAACTTAAAACTCTTGAAAAGCTTGCAGCAGTACCTTCAGAGAATGCTGCTGTTGCAAAGCTGAATGAATCACCAATTCGTGATGTTGAAAAGTCTTTAGGTGACTTTACAAAACACACCTTCGAAATCATCAATAAAGAATATCAATTTCAAGAAACTATTGAAGCAGAAATTGCAGCACGCTTGCAGCTTGATGCAAAAGATGGCGGCTTTACTGCTAAGGAATTGATTGCATTACATACAAACAACTCAGTCAACTTAAACGACCGTGTATCAAAGGTTTTAGGTCCAACATTCACTTTGATGACAGAGGAAGTAAAAGCAGAAATTGCAGCTCGTACTGCAGAAAAGCAACAGCAGCAAGCTCAGGTAAACATTGCAATCGGCGGTAACACATCACCTGAACAGATGAAAGGTCTCAATGAAACAGTTGGCGGTGGTAATCGTGATGAAGCTCAGGCTATCTTACAAGGCGCATTTATGTTTCAGCAGTTCTTACAGCAACTTGGTGTAAAAACTCCTATGGAAACTATTGCTAATGCGCAACAAGAAAACAAAAACTAATTACTATTATTGAGGATTTAAGTAATGGCATTATACACAAGTAATTCCGAGTTTGATTTAGAGACAAGAGTTCAATTAACAAATGAAATGCCAACAACTCGTGATTATGAATATCTGCACCATTCATTAAGAAATGATACTTGGAAATGGCTTATCGGTACTGAAGATGTTACTTATGATTTGCCTGTAGGTGGCAGTGAATCACATAATCTTGAAGCTCCTGTCAAAATTGTAAACGGAAAACAAGCAGAAAATTATGGTCCTAGCAAACAACAGGTTTGGGATCCTACAACTGAATCTTATGTTGAAGAAACTCCTACTTTCCACAAGATGGAAATCAACGGTGTATTAGCCGCTGAACACGACTTATTCTTACACGAGATTTACCGTTACTTAAGTTGTCTTTACCCTGACCACCCTGATTGGTTAAACTTGCTTACAAGAAATGAAATCCTTGATGCTTTCAACAACGCAGCAGCGATGGTTGATTATAAGCCAAATAATGAATTCTTCCGTTTGGTTGCAGAGACAATTCAGTCTGATGATCCTGATGTTGAAGAGTTCAAACTTAATTTAAGAAACCTCACAAGCAATGCAGCTCGCAGAAAGTTTTATGGTTCAATGTTGGGCTATCGTATGTATGGTCACGATGCATTTGAAAATGTATCAGTTTTTCCAGTAGGAAAAACATTGACACTTGACTCAATAAATGAAAATGAGTGGCGTGAAAATAAAAAGAAAAATTTTGATGCAAAGAAGTACATTATTGATACTTTTGATGAACGCTATCAAACTTTATTCCGTCGCATAGACTGGTTAGGTAACAACCGTGACACATCCTTTACGAAATCAAATGGCTACACAATTTCGTCATACACAGTCCCAGGCTATGAAGATATTCAGTTTGAGTATATTTCAAGTAAAGACGGTGAATTTACATCTGATGCTTATAGACTTAAAAACGATGCAGCTTATTCATTTTATGATTTGACTACAAATGGTCAGACAAACATAGGTTCTATTTCTGAGAAAGTTGAGCTTAACACATACGCACCGTTACTAACAGAAAATACACTTTCATATTATTCATCTGATGATAAACTTATTGGTTTACAGACATCTGTTTCTTCTACAGCTACTTATAACAAACTTACAAGATATAAGCCTTTTAGTGAAATCGTTGACTTCTTAAAAGAAATTGGATTAGACTCAGAAGTTTTTGAATCATACAGAGCATATATGCCTTTCACAGATGACGGCGATACAATAATCGCAAATCTTCAGTGGTTTCCAATGTTTATGACATTCACTGCATCGTATATCTCTGCTTATGGTGGAAACAGTCATCTTTTTGAAAAAGTAGACTATTCTTATAATCCTGTTATTAAAGATACTATAATGTTGCCTATTGACATTATGCGTGACTGTTATCCTACAGATGTTGAATTTAACAGTGATGAAACGATTAAAAACCGAACTGCTGAACTAGACATATCATCAGCAACAGTTAACAAGGGCGATATTATTTCAATTCGTGAATACTTAGAATCACCAACACCATATAAAGTTGCAGGTGCAACTTGTGGGCAGTTGAAATGTCACATAACAACACCTACAAAGTCTTACTTAAACTATAATTCAATTACAAATTATGATCCTTTTGATATATCAAATGATGATATTGTATCTGATGATAATTATTGTGCGGTTATTCAACTTAAAAACGGATCTTATGGTATTCTTTATGGTTCATTGAATATTGCTTGGCAAACATTATCAGAAGATTATCACGCGTTTACTTGTCCAAAAGACATTACTTTCAATATTCGTGCAATTCCTGAAAAGAAGCCTGATGATATTTACAAATATATTTATGGCAATGATGCAGACAGTCTTATTGAAGAAACACAGTTAGAAATAACAGTAAAAACTAAAGAACTTGAAAAGCATTACAACTTGATCGTTCAAGACTGTAATGGTGACAGTAAATACATTGACCTTTATGTAGGCATTCCTTCAAAAATTAAAGAACAAAAAGATTTGATAGAAGAACGTCTTAATGCAATCGAAGAATTACCTGACACAGCAACGCCTGAAGAAAGAGAAGCTGCAAAAGAAGCTTATAATTCTGCAGTTGAACAGCTTGCTATTTATGAAGACGCTTATAAAGCGGCTGTTGAAAAACTTGAAGAAGTTGCTTATTCAAACTTTGAACATTACAAAGATACTGAATCTGACTTGGAAGATCTTAACGATGAGCTTGCTGAATACCTTGAAAAGAAAAGTGAGTTGATGGAAAACCGTTCATTATTTGTTGATAATGAAAGATGTTTTACAGCTATTCGTGGTAGTAAAGTTGAGTTCTTTATTTTCAGCTCATCAAAAGCATTTTCAAAATTACCATACATTATTGATGATCTTTACATTTCAGAAATATCATTAGGTAACATTTCAATTCAACCGATGCTTCTTGCTGACGAAGCTCACATTAAAATGAATAAAGTTGACAACTTTATTTTTGCTGACTATGATCCTATTACTTTGCGTGATGATAAGTTTTATCAGCTTTATTCTTTTATGGAAGAAAAAGCAAGAGATGCTGCTTTTGTTGGTCACAACATTTTAAAGATTTATAATGAAGCAGAATATGATGTTTCAGCACAAGTTTATATTGATAAGTCGGTAGGCAGTGCTTGTTATGAAATGCAGTTCTTGACAGACGATGCAAGAACAAAGTTTGAATCACTTTCAATTGGTTCAAAAGTTTCAGGCCCAGGTATTTCAAGCAACACATTTGTTACAAAGTTAAGCAATTATGTTGCAACTGTAAACAATTCTTTACCTAAAGGTGGAACACAAACATATACATTCAAATGTCCGGTAACTACAGCGCCTGCGTCAATTAAAGACGATCCGTTTAATTATAAGCGTGTTATGTATGTAAATGGCGAATATGCTAAAGAGTCATTTTTTGACCACGGTGTTTATGGTACATCAGAATGGCCTTCAATCGAAAAAGCTGTTATGAATGGTGACTTGAATGACAAACAGATTCTTAATAAGTCATCATTCTTTAATGTTGTAAAATATCTTTATGAAGATAAACTTACTGATGATAAAGACCTTCTTATTCCATCAGTTGCAAAAAATACAAGAAACATTTTTGTAGAAGTAAATGTTGAAAGACTCATTAGAGCAAAGAATCATTTTGGTGATACAGAAAACTTGATGAATGTTGAGTGGCTTGACTATATTTCAAATAATAATGAACTTGACTTAGCAAAAGAAAGTATTAGTGTCGGTCCAAACTTAATACTTAATGCAGATACATCAGGCTATGCTTCTTTGATTCCAAAAACAGAATATACTGACCCAGCTCTTAAAGTGAGGTTCCAAACAAACAACTGGACTAACAGTACGATTCCTGCTTATGTACAGCTTGGTACAGGCGGTAGTGGTTTAAGAGACTACTTCAAAACCATAAGCAACATTCAATATCCTAGTGTTTATGGTGCAACATTCTGGGATCATACTGTTGAACCTTATGAAGACACAGATAATAACATCATTAATGACTGGATAAAAGAAGGACCTGATGGCCAAAAAGTTAATAAAAGAGCTACTTGGGCAAATGTTGATAACAGAATGTCAAAGCAAACTGACTATAATACTTATGAAAGTATTGATAAGCCTCTTTTTGAAATTCCTCTTAATGAATATAATATGAATCTTCATACGATTGCAAACAATCGTGAATATTCAACTATTGACATTATGTTCTATGAACAAAACTTCAAGAATATTACAAAAGAGTTAAACTTGAATATTGGTTTGCATAAAACACTTTCAAATAAATTGCTTTCATCTGATGAATATATTTCAATCGATTCTGAAGACTATGCAAGAAATACTCCTGAAGATGAAAACTTAAAAAATATTTATTATTTCTACAATGATGGCTTAGATGTAAACAGCGAAAAAGGTACACTCAAAGTTGGTATAAACAATGAGGATTTCATAGAATATGAAGTGATTATTGGCGGACTTCTAGGGTACACACCTTGGTATTATAACAAAACGATAAATAAACTTACAAACACTTCTTTCAGTTTAGATATCTCAAGCTTCTCAAAATTAAAAACATCAACAAGTAACGAGTTGAATGAGTTTTTAAGAAGATTTATGATTATTAAGACAATCTTTGACTTTAGTACAAGTAATTTTACTGTATTAAATGAGTATTCTGGAAACTTCCTCGGCTATGGTGAGGAAGAATATGATGGCTTCTTTGAGGATTTATCTGAATATGAAAGCATCTTCAAAAACAAGTTGATTCTATTTACATACCTAAGAGGCAATTATGAAAATGATAATAAAGGAGATGTGTTTGGCCTTAAAGATTATGATACGCTTGGTCTTTTCTGGGCAAATGACCGTATCAACTTTGTAAAGATTAACAAGAACTATACTTTGTGTACGACTATTTATAATAAAAACACAAACACGAATGATAATGAGTATCTTGTGTTCCACGGCTATTTTACATACCCTCTTATTAAGAGAGAATGCGTTGAATTATATGATGCTGACCCAGACTCATTCAAACAAACGATGACAACATCTGATGAATATAAGATGGATAACAGTAACTCAATCATCAAGTATACAACACAAGTATTCAACTCAATTAAGTTGCCAAGAAATCATATTGCAGATGGTTCATATGACTTCAAAATTTTCATTGATCCTCACTTTATTTCAAAAGGTTATCGTTATGATGATTATGTTGAAAATGGCGTAAATGCAAATGAGATTGATTATTGTATTTCACAGTCAGCAATTCGTTATGATAATAAGCACGAAGTATTCTACACAAATGCAACTGTCGTTGAAGATGGCGTTCTTGATAATTCAATGGATAGAGACTTTGAAGTAATGAAGAGTATGCTGAGCTAATAACATTAAGACTAATTATTAGCTCAGGAGATATCATATAAATGAATTATACATTAGACATTTCTAGTGAACTTAATGAGTACAATCGTAAGATTAAAAAACTTAGTGCTTCTTATAAGTCAAATTACTCAAAAACAGATGTCGTGTCAAAAGTAAAAGAAATCACAGCTGCATTAGATCTTTCAAGTTGTGACATTAAAAAATCTAACACATTTATTCGTTTTAATTTGAAAAATTCTTCAGGTGAAAATTGCGCTGAAGTAAAAGCTACACCAGTAGGTAAAACTGAAAAAATTGTAATTAAGTTTGCAGAACATAAGTATTTCAAAAATCTTAAGTATCTTTTTGGGGCGTATAAGACAGAATATAATCAGGAAGAAGGCTCATCATACTTAACAAAAGAAGCTTATATCAGAAGCATTATTGGTGCAAACTTTCACGCAACAGATTTATCTCCTTCTGATAAGTTTGTGTCTGTTGAAGAAGTTGATTTAAGAAGCCCATATCTTGAAGCTTTGAATAATATTCTTTTTGAGTCAACACGCGATCTTGAAGGTGAAATATACGGTGTAAATGATAATGGTGAATTATATGTTTGTGGTAAACGTACAACTGCATACCAAAGACTTTATGATACAAAACTGATTTCGGCTCTTGATGATATTGTACCTGCTGCTGTTATTAACAACACAGTTGAAAAGATAGAAAGTAGCAATGCAGTTAACTTCAGAGACAATGATAAATATGAAAAGCCAAAGTTTATGAATATCAAAGTTAAAAAGCCTATAAATGATACTTATGATCTTGGTAAAAATCCGACTTTCAAGTATTTCAAAAACTTGTTAGTATTTGAAGCAAAACTTAATTTAGCTTCACCTAGACTTGTAGAAAAATCCGACTTTGATAATGGAGAGTTCCAACTTGTATGTGATGCTTTAAATCCTGGTGATGAGATTCTTTCAGGTATTGCTCTTGACGGTAGTGGAACAAAAACACACACAATTCTTACAAATGTAAAAAAGAGATGTAGATATCTTGCATCACAAGGCGATGATCTTGTTGCTATTATGTCAGATGGTATGGTTTACACAGCAAAGAATGTAAACTTCGAATCTGCAAAATCTATTGATATGCAAACTGATGGTAAAGAGTTTTCTGTTGAAGGCGCTCAACTTATTGATATGATTTATGATGACACTGAAGGTTGGGTTGGAACGTTCGGTTTTGAAGAAACTCAAGGTGAAGACTTTTATGGTGATAAGTACTATAAATTTATGATTTCAAAAGCATTAAACTCTGTAATACAGTCAGGAAGTGAAGCTACCTCGATGTATGCAACACCATTCTATATTGGTGAAAACACAGTTGCTTTAACATTCGCTGCTCGTTCAAAAGACAACTTAATTATGTCTCCTGTAGCGACAAGACTTGAAGTTGTTGACACTTATGGAGGTGTGTTTGGTACGCCTGATACATCTTATGTAAGTTCTAAAGATATCGCAATTAAATCATATACAGAGACAGATGTAACAGGCGGTGAAAACAACGACTTAGCTAATGTTGGTCCAATTATTACAACAGATGATAATAAAGAAATACTTCAAAACATTCTTGAAGGACCTTATGTTGTAAACCCAAAAGAATATGAAGAAGATGGCTCAAAAATGTATCAAAAGATTTTCTCTGATGGCGATATGGACATCGTACTTCAGCAGGATTACATCTTCATTAAAACACAACTTTATACAGTTGATGAAAATGGCGAATATGAAAGTTCATTTACAAGAGGCAAACATTGGCTTGGTGCAAAGTTACCAATGACACTTGATACAACTATGTTGAAGTTGCGTTCAATGCCAGTGACAGGTACAACTTCTTGTTATAACTTTGTTCTTGATGAAATTAAAACATTCTGTTCTTGGGCACTTGATACTGCACAAATAGAAGAAATCGGTGATGGCTATACATTTACAAACTTATCACTTGAACAGTCATTCACAAAAGAACAACTTGAATGCTACAAAAATGCAATTAAGCCACTTTCAGAAAACTATAAAGGTAGTACAACAGAAGGCCGTGGTCTTTTGACTTACGCTCAATTCTTGTCACTTGGTGTAACATATTATTCAGGGAATAAAAAACTCAATGTAACGAATGATTCATTTGCTGTTGCTCCTGAAGCCATTGATAAAGTTGTATTTGAGACAGGCCTTCCACTTACAAATGATCTGAAAGTTGATGATACAGCAAGATTCCAACTTGTTGGTACAAAAGATAATAATGTTATTATAATCTCAAAAGAATACGCAAATGCAATCGACTTTGAAGAAGCATATCGACTTTATTTGCTTCACGCATTTACTTATGTTCGTGGTATTCGTAAGTATGACGCTTTTGGAGCAAAAGTTGTAACAAGTATTTACTCATTCGGTAATAAGATTTATTTCAGATGCTACACAGGTGATATGTTCTTCATTGATAAAAAGTACTTGCACAAAGCAGAAGATATTGAAACAGTAAGCAACTGGAGAGTATCAAATCCGCCAGGACTTTCACATATTTACGGATGGGATGTTGAAGATCTTAAAAGCATCGGCGGTTATGAAACAGTCACTCTGAAAGACGGAACATTACTTCCTACTAACAATAAAGAACACTCTGTTTATTTCTTCAAGTTGACATCACCATTGTTTACTTTACCTGATAATCAGCATATGTTCTTTGGTGGTTATGCATTCCCATCAAAAGTAATTTATGATAAGTATGCTTCAATGGGCGGCGGTCAGTTTGATAAGACTCAAGAATGGTGGAAGATCAACCTTGAAAATTGGATTGCTGATGATGAAAACTCAGGTAAGACACCTGTTGTTATATACTCTGATGATGGCGGTGCAACATTTAATATGTTACCTGTAAGACAGTATTTACCAGAAAACTTCTTTGAAGATGGTGTTGACAGACAGGTTGCATACTTCTCAGAAACAGAAGATGGTAAAGTTGCGGGTTTTGTAAAAGAAAATGATAACGGAGCGGAGTCATATACATCAAATCAGATTGTTATCGACTTTGATGACTTTAATAAAGTTGACTCAACTGCAACAAAGTGGGAACAAGTTGGCATTCCTCGTGACGGCGAAGTAAGAAGCTTCAATAATGATGCAGGCAAAATTACTTACACTACAGGACGTTTGGGTTTTGGTGTTGATGTTGATATGTCACAAATGCTTGGTTCAGATACATTCAACTTTGACTTTACAGGTAACAATACTTTGGTTATTCCTGATGGTCTTAAGATTTCAAATGTTGAAGATGGGAATGCAATTAAGTTTAATAAAGCAATTACTGATGAAGTTACTACAGGTACATATCGCGTATTGCTTGCTGCATATACAAAAACAGATATTCCTTTCCAAGAAGACTACTTGTCAAATGATTCATCAATTCTTTCAGACTATTTGAAGTCAAGTGGCTCACTCAAGGTCGACTGTGTTAAAGAAGTAACAAACGCTTTAATTGCTAACCGCGCTTATTTTGAAAACTTCCCAACAGTTGATGAAGATACATCAAAAACTTATTATGAATATAATGATGATGGTTCTATTGTTGAACTGACAAACAATTATAATGAAAGAATTATTAAATGTACAGAAGACGGTAATCTGTTTGCATTTTCAAATCGTAAAGATGCTGACGGGAAAGCAATCGAAAGTTGGGTTGACTTTGCATCTTCATTAGGTAATGGTCTTCAAGAAAGCCAACTTGTTGCACAAGGTAAGCCTACTTTTACATTAAAAGATTTCATAACGAATGCTGAATGTATGGAAGATGATGATGACTTCACAAACCTGGTTAAAGGCACAAAGTCTTATTCATATATGAAAGAGTTTAATGAAGGAAGCGTACTTGCGATGTTTGATGTAAATGGCGGATTAGCAAATCTTCTTGACAAAAACGGCATTATAGAAAACACTGAAGATCCTTCTGATTATAACTCTATTGTGAGTTTCGTTGAAAATATGGAAGACTCATTCGGTGGACCTGATAATGATTTTGCTAGTGCAGAAGAACGCTTTATTTTCAAAAATTATAATGGCAAAAATTATCTTTATGATAAAAAATATAATGTGTTTGTACTTAAAACAAGAAGATTTATTTGCGGTACGCTTTCAATTCCTTATACATTCTATAATGGTGGAAACGGCATTACTGTTATTCCTGACCCAGTAATTGAGTATGATTCTAAAACAGGATATATGACTAAAGCTGGTGCTTTTTCATCAGGTATTTACTACCACCCAATGGGTTATGGTGGATTAAGAAACAATTCTTCAATAACAAATACGACACCTTGGAACAGAGACCCAGCTGCATTCACAGATGATTATTTGAAAAACTCAGTTGGTGATTATGTATTCTTGACAGACAATGTTGGTTCAAAAATCAGAGCATATGATGCTATTCAACTTATTGAAGATGGTAGTTATGATATCACTTATGACAGCTTCTTAAATGATGGAGTTAATGAAATTACAATAAAGTCAGGTGATACTGAAACAACTCATAATTACTATAAACTTCATAAGACTGGTATCAAACAATACCACTCTTGTGATTATGTAAGAAAAGGCTCAAAAGTTCTTTTAAGATTTTATAAAAATGCCGAGCGTATTACCGACTTTGAACTTGTTGATAACTGCTTATTTAATTATAATGGTGAACCGTGCTATGAAGCAAGTATTGATAACGGATTCCTCGTTGTAGGCGAATGCATTGGCACGCCTTCATCAACAGTTACAGCAAAGTTTTATGTACACTATACTTATGATGATGTTGAGTTTACAGATGAAGTGGAGTCAACATTTACATTAAATGGAAGCAACAGCGTACCTTGGGTTAATAAAGTTGAAGGCAACGATACAACTGTAGTTTACTATAAAGGCCGCGGCCTTATTTCAAAACCTGATACAGGTTCAAATGCAAATATAAAAACAGTAACATATAAATTAGAATTGACTGATGTTGATGGCATCTTTGACTTATCAACTGCTGACATCAAAACAACTGAATGTTCATACTCGATAGACAATGGTAAATTAGCTATAACATTCGTTGCAGGTAACGACTTTATTGAAAGAAGCATATCAGTAAACGGCACAACTGTTTGGAAAGCAGCTGTTATTGAACTTGATTATGAAATAAATAAAAACAAAGAACTTACTGAAGTTTATTTTGGTGACTATATCAAGTCAAATGACATTATTATTCCAAATGACTTAATTGTTTTAAGAACTGAAACTCTGCTTTATCTTGGGTATAAAGAGCATAACACTGTCCCAGAGAACTCGATTGTAACTGGCGCTTATGGTTATTCAATTTCAAAGAAGCCTAAGTACAGTACATTCCAAAATTTACTTTTTGGCGAAGGCGTAATGATTGATAAGAACGTTAAGTATGATGAAAGCGTTCTTACATCAATTAAAGTATCTGCAACATCAGAAGACAACTCTGAAATTAAATTGAATGCTCCTGTAACATTCAATGAAGCTTACAATGACGGCGTTGAACACTACTTCAAGTTTAAGATCCTTACAGTTGCAGAACAGTCACTTGCTCCAAAACATATGAATGATGAAAGTTATTATTATGAATTGTCAAAAGAACAGATGAGCTTGTACACACCAAACCGTGTATGGTACAACCCTAAAGGTTCTCCTGTACCGCCTATCAAAGTTGGTTCAAAGATTTTCAATTCAGAAAACAACTATGCTTATTATGATGAGGATTATCGTAATTCAAATGATGTAAACATTTATATGTGTGATGAAGAAGGCCACTATGTAAACTTTGATGAAAACGGCGTTGAGTATCGTCTTGATAATAAAGTTAATGGAACTTATACTGGTGACTGTTCAGCAAATGTTTATATGGGTGTTGATAACAGATATGTATCACCTAAGCCAATCAATCCAACTTGTCAAGACTGGTATTATGAAAACATTTATACTCCAAATAATGAGGTGAATCCACTTTGGCAGATAATTCATATTTCACCAAAAATTGAAAACAAGAAGTGGGTTCAAAAAATAAACATTTGTCGTTATAAGAAGTCGGGCGCGTCACAATTACTTGTTGATGATGTTGAGCATCCTTATGTTAATATGAATGAATTAAGTCAACTTATAGCTGAAGATGGCACTTTACGAATTAAAGATAAATTCCTCAACTTTAATGCTGAAGACGGTGATATTGAATTGCTTCTTTCAGAGGGAGATGAACATTACAAAAATCTTATAAACTCAAATGATGGTGATATGACATTGTATGGTCTTAACTTTAGTGTAAACAAGTTGAAGAATATGTTTGACAATGACCACTCAGAATTGTCTGCAACATTGCAAGCTTCTTATTCTGTAAACACATTGAGAGACTTTACAACAAATGTTCAAGATGACTCAACTATTGCTAAAGTTACAGAAATGGGCATCTTTGATAAGAATCATAAATTGATTGCTTATGCACAGTTCCCACCTATCGAATACCGTACAGAAAAGCAACACGCTGCATTTACAGCTGTAATTTATCACGGTAATATGACAGGCAACTAAGTAATATGATATTGGATGTAATTTGTGGTTTTGATGCTGCGTATGAAAATGTACGCAGCAATCTTGACTTCAATCTTGATTATTCTCTTACTGAAAACATTATAAAAGGAAAGGCAATTCTTAACCCATTTTTGAGAAGAGCAACACTTGACTGTTTTACAAAAGGTGACAGTGGCGTGTATTCAAATCTTATTTTTGAGAATAAAGACTATCTCAGTTTCTTTAAGGTAAAACACTCAAAGAAAGAGTTTAATGAATTCATCAGCAACTTAAATAAAGTAATATAAGACTAATTGATTGGAGGATATAATGGAAGTATCTAATAAAACATTAGATGAACAGGCAACAGAAATCGCTGAACAGCCAAAAGTCCCAGTAGGATATATGACAATGGAATTGTCTACAAAAGGTAAGTTTGGCGCGCCAAAAGTGTTTCACGTTCGTAATTTCAAAACAGAAGACCTTATAAGTTTGGCTATCGAAGATGAAGATAAAATGCAGGAAGCTGCTGCTGATATGTTGCAGGACCTTATCTTTGAAAAAGATGTTGATGTAAAGAAGTTTCATCAGAAAGAAGTTGTTGAAACATTCCTTCGTCTTTATCGCAGATATTATCAAAATGTTTTGAAAAATCTTCCTTGGGAATTGACTGAAGAAGACAAAGAAATCATTGCAAAAGAAGAAGGCGGTAAAGATACTGACTCTTACAGACGCCGTATTGCTGCTATCAAACGCGGTGAAGAAAAGCAGTTTTTTGACATTGATCTTAAACAAGTTGATTATTATGAAATCCCAGAAAATGTTACAGGTACTGTTCGTGTAACACAGAAAGATCCTGAAACTGGAAAAGACTTCGTAGTAGAGTACACATATCCAAGATATGGTGATGCTATTCTTTTGAAAAAGTTCATTATGAACATTCCTGAAATCAAGGAAGGTGAGCGTCGCTTTGCTTCAATTACTGAAAATGTAAAGTTCCGTCAGAAGATGGAAAATGCTTGGAAGGAAGGTGAAAATGTACCGCTTGAAAGAATACCAAGATTCACCCCACAGGATATGGAAGCTTTCAATGAATTCCAGAAGAAGAAAGCCCGCTTTGCAACTCGTGCAGTAAAGGCGCTACATTTGAAGTCTATTGACGGTGTTGACATCAGTGATTTGCCACTTGACAAAAAACTTGCTTATGCTGATGATCCTCGTTTGGACCACGCAACATTTGAGCAGGTAAACAAACTTTATGAAGAAATGAAAATCGGGCCAGTTGAAGATGTGAAAGTAATTGACCCTTATACAAAGAAGGTGACAAAGATACACTATACCTTTCGATTATTTACTATACTTCAGACCATACGCGATAACAAGCCTGATGGAACTGTTATTGAGTTTGTCTAAAGAGACAAGTAACAGTTTTGCTGAGTTGATGAAGATGCCAATGCATATCACTATTGGTATCTACAACGCTCTCAGGAAGTATCTCGAAAAAGAAGCAAAAGCTAGGAAAGAAGCAGAGGAAAAAGAAAGCGCAAGACAAAGCGGACTTTCAACACCTTCAATGCCTTCATTTAGAATGCCTAGTATGCCGCGTTTCTAACAAAAAAAGGCGAGCTTTTTGCTCGCCTTTTTCTATAATAAAACTACATACTCACAATTCGTTCCAAAATGACTTCTGTTTATTATTTTGTCGACTATACAGTTTTTATATTTTTCTGTTTCATCAACGACAAATAAATATCTTTTACAACCTCTATGTTTTTCAATACATAAGTCAATCCATTCGTCGCAGGACATCTCAACTTCATCATTATTCTCATTCCAGTGCTCTTTACCGCCATAAGGTGGACAAGTAAATAAACAAGTATCTTTTAATGTTGACCAGTCTTTCACAGGAGCTGTAATTAAGTCTTGTACATTGACAAAGCACATATCATCAATCTTTTTATAATAGATGATTTCATTAGACTCTCTTACGTGATCTTCATTGATGTCATAGCCAAAATACGTTTTTCCGCAATTAAAAGCACCCAGCATTCTTCCGCTAAATCCTGAAAAAGGATCTACTATAATATCTGCATCACTTAAATATTTTTGTATAAGTTCTTTCGCTAATGTTGGCTTAAACACTGAAACTTTTGGTGCTATTTTAGCAACAGAAAAGCCATCAACTACATCTTTAGGTGAACAACTTCCTACATATTTTAATCTGTTTAAAGCAGACATTTTTACTAAATCTTTGTCTTTCCAAGCTTCATAAGGTGACTTATGATTCTTTCTTGTAGCAACAAATAATGACTTATGAAAATATCTAATAAGTCCTAAATCACCTGCGCCCATTTCAGGATAAGGAAACGGTAAGTCATTCTTAAATAGTTTAAGATAGTCCTTAGTATATTTGTCATTAACATAGTTGAGATATAATGTTACGTCAGTTATAAACTTTACATTATTAAGTAAAGCACATTGATATTTCGCATTATAAAGCTCATCTTGAGACCTATCAAAAGGATTTATCATTTTCTCATTTTCAAAAAATTGAGGCCCTTTAACTTCTACAAGTTCACCGTCAATAATAAAATCTGGATAATAGCTATGTTCAACTTTATTATATGTATACATTAAAGGTTGTGTGACTCTTGATATATTATGACCAAGTTCAGTGTAGTATATCCATATAGCAAGCTCCCACTTGCTATCAAATTGCATACCATCATATGTATATTTTTTCTTACAGCCATCTATCAAAGTTGCTGCAGGAACATTATACTTTTGTAAACAAGTATCTCTTCTTTTTTGACTGTTTTCTTTTGAAATTCTGCTTAAAGTCTTTCTGCCAGCTTCACTTTTACAAAAATTATCTTGTCCATATTTTTCAATACAAGTGTTCTTAATCTTATTTCTTATATCTGAATTCGCTAAAGGTTCTCCACCATATCTTTCAATACAAGTAAGCTTTCGTTTTTGTTTCTGTTCTTCTGTTACGCATACTTTACGACCTTGTGTTGACTTTGAAATCTTTTTCTTTGTCTCTTCAGAGTGTTTAAGTGTTCCATTAACAGTCTTCACTATGAGTGTTTTACAACCTTTACAATGAAGATCAGTACGCTTTGCTCTAGTCTCAAACTCTTTTCCGCAGATGTCACATTTTACAATAATGTGTTCCCTTGCTTTGAGCTTTAAAGATTGAAGTTCTTCTAATGTAGTGACCACCACCATAATAATATATTAACAAAAAGGCGAGCAAAAAGCTCGCCTTAATTTTTATATTTCTGCAATAACTTTTCCTGTATCATCTACAGTGTATGTACAACCTTGAAGTTTGCTGCGTATCTCACGATTTGCAGCATCAACTGCTTTATCCACATCATTTGCATCAACACAAATTTTTACAGTTACAGGTACTACTACAACATATTTTTTCAATCTGTAATCCTCCTACCTACAGGCTTTGTGTCTTCTTTTCGTGTTGCCCACGGATCAAGTATAATATCACCCATTTCATCGAAGTCACAAGCAAGATAAGCACGCGACGCCATCAAATCACTGTAATGTAAAACCCACTCGTCAAACTTTCTTGGCTGTTCATTTTCAAACCCTGGCATCTGACGAGATGTTGTCCAAATGCCTTGATGTGCAGCAACCAATCTTCCGATTGTTTCAAAGCCGTGGTCTTTACACCACTGTCCACCAAGTGCAGGATGGTCGAAAGCTGTAAACTCGTGATCACGACCTTCAGGATACTTCCACATATCGTGAATGATAGCAGCAGCAATCAATTCATCTTTTTCACTTTCGACAGCAGGCGTCGCACGAATAAATTCGATAACATTTCTTACAACAACTTTAGTGTGACGAATAAGTCCGCCTTCACCAGCAGCATACTTCGGATGATACTTACCAGTTGATGAAGCAGGCTTGATACGATGAATGGGATCAACACTGTCCAAAGTCATTTTAACAAAGTTACGAATGTCGTCATCATCAATCTGTGCGACTTCATAAGAAAGTAATTCGTTCAATGTTTTCTTTGAATAGTCCATTAGTTACCGCCTTCAAAAAAGGCAAACAGCGTTTCATTCAACTCCATAAGGATGTCTTCAACTGTTGTCTTTTTGTTTATTCTTCTTTTTAAGTTTGCTGTCAAAACTTTTATTGGACCTTTTGCAATAATAGCACAAGCATCAAGTCGTCCGTTTACTTCCTGCAAGAAAGCTGCAGTTGTATAAGCTTTGTACTTTGTACCGCCGAAGTCCTGCATAATCTTTTCTATGGTTGCAGTCAGTTCATTCTTACCCTGAGGTACATCTTCTTTCTTTTTCATTGGCATAAGCTCACCCCTTAGCTCCTAATGATCCTTCTTCCTACAGTTGCAGGCTGAGGCAATGGACCTTCATCAGCAGCAGCATACTTTGGAGCAGGCTGAGGTGTTGGCTGCGGAGCAGCTTGTTCAACCATTTTTGTAGGTTTATTGTTGCGGCAAGCATCAATGATTCTTGTCATACCAAGAATGTAAGAAGCCTTTGAAGTATAAACGGAATTATCTTTGTAGAAGTCAGCAAACATATCACGAACTTTGAAGTAATTCGGATGTCTGATAAGCGGCTCAATATCAGCAATAGTTTTGTTCTTCTGCCAATCTGACATTGTCTTGGCTGCATCCTTCTGTGTATTCACACGAGTAAACAAGTCGATGAGTTCGCATTCAAGTTTGTCATCAGCCTTCTTACCGTTTCCGTTGTATTCATTGATTGTACCGAACAAACGATATGTTTCAGCATTTGCAAATGCAAGAACAGATAATCTGATATGACCGTCATAATCGTTCACATTTATCAATGTCTCAAACAACTCTTTTGAAGTTTCACCGTTTAACAAACGGAGTAATGTCTGATAAAAATCTTCAACATTTGCAAGGCCGAATGACTGTTTAATTCCTTCCAAGTCAAATGTTTCAGTCTCAACACACTGCTGCAAAATCATCGTTGCACGACGCAAAGAACCATCACAGTTCTGAGCAATCAACTGCAAGCCATATGTCTTAAACTCAATAGGAGCTTCAATATTCAACTTTTTGATAATTGAATAAAGATACTTCATTATGTCAATTTCCCCAAACTGAGGATACTTAAATGTCATAAGACGAGATGTCAATGCTTTGATAGAAGCTTCAGCCATTTTGCTGTTTGAAGACTCATCAACCATTGATGTAAAAATGTAATGAACATTTCCGCGTTTGCTTTCAAGCAATTTCAAAAGCTTTGATTTACACTGAGCAGAAAGTGCCTGCATCTCATCAAGGATAACAACTTTTGTCTTATCCTTAAATGGAGCAGTTGCAGTGAATGCATCAAGCTTTTCCATAATGTCTTCTGATTTGTCTTTTGCGCCATCAAGATTGATAACATCTCTTGACCAAGTTTCATCAACGATTGCTTTACAAGATGGGCATTCACAACAAGGCTCACCATCAGCGTCAGGATGCTGACATACCATCATCTGAGCCAAAATCTTTGCGGCAGTTGTTTTACCTGTACCATACTTTGCCTGAAGAAGCATAGCCTCAGGCCATTCATTTTTCTTGGCAGCTTTGTATGCAAATGTTTTCAGTTTGTCAAGTCCATACACATCTTTAAGTTTTGTAGGACGAAGACTTATAGACCAGTTTATTGATTTATTTGCCATTTTAACCTCTATATATAAATTAACACAGGGAGCCGAAGCTCCCAATATGTTAAGCCTTTATTTTGATAACTTCGTCCACAAGAAGATGTGGATTTGCCTGCTTAATCATCTGTGCAAGACGGTTAAGTGCCCATTCAAACTCGTCCTGGTCAGTTGCGTTGATAACTGCCTGAGCAAACTGCTGAAGATGAATGCCAGTAAACTTTGGATCCTGAATAGGTTCAGATCCGCGAGAGAACGAGTACTTGTTAGGAAAGAAATAGCGGCGGGCGCGGTCATAGAAGTGTTTCAACATTGAAACGCTTTCGCCATTAAGATAAGGATTACGACCTGCTCCCTGCTTTTCACGTTTAAGAACATCTTCGAAAGTCAAGCCATCTTCTTTATTTGCGTAAGCATTTCTCAATGCGATTGCCTGACCAATTACAGGATGAGGATACTTTTCTACATCGCTCAAAAGTGTGTAACCTACATAAAGTTTGTCACCGTCCTGAATTGCAGCAAGATAACCATAAGGTTTACCACGGCGTGTCTGTGTGTATTCACATCCGTTCATATCAGAAACAGTTTTGCCGATGTAACCGTAGCGGAAAGTATCAACACAAATCTTTGTCTGACTGCGGATGTCGTCAAGATACTTGCGGCAGTCAATCAAATTGTTTGCTGCATTGAAGAGTTCTTTTGCTTCATCAGCTGAAAGAGCATTGTTCTTTTCTGCAAACTCATCAAGACTGCAGTCTGTCTGTACAATGAAGCGAGCTGCTTCACGGATGTCCATTTTATACTTCTTTTCCATTTTTTACTCCTGAAACTTTGACTTGTCATAACGACGCCAAGCTTTGCCCCAAGCTGGGTCATATCCTTCGATAGGTTCGCCTTTTGTGAACACATTCTTTACCTCGTGATCCTTCAAGGCTTCGACAACTTTCTGAGCTTCTTCATCGCTCAGGTAAGTAAGTTCGATTCCGTCAACCGCGCCGATGTCTTTTTCATTACCATCTTCATCTTTTGACAGAATAGTTGTTTCGCGCATAACGAACAACTTCCTAGGAGTATCGTGGTACTTAAATTCTTTTACATAAGATTTCATTCTTACTATACCTCTCTTTATTCAAAAAGTACTTTAAGTCCTAATGATGTTCCAACAAATACTTCAAGGCGAGCGCCTCTGCTAGGTTCCCAACCTTTCAAAGCGTAAATATGAGTACATTCTGTTACAAGTCTAATGTCACGCTTCATAACCCAATTGTAAAGCTCTTCGCCTTCAAGGCGTTCTTGTGCTTCAATATAAGCAGGGTCATTTTCAAGAGTAAGCGGATTTATAATTTCCGCATCAGGATACTTTCGTCGGAGAGTTTCTTCCGCATCAGCGAAATGTTCTCTCCAGTGTTCTGGGTCGATTGTTATCGGCCCGCTGATATAGATTTTCATATTGCTCCTATTCAAATATTAACTTAATTCCGACAACATTCAGATTGCCGCTGTCAAGAAGTTTGATAAGATATTTTTCTTTTTCATTGAGTTCGTCCTCATCCTTATCACCAATAATCTGAGCACGAGCGAGAAGCATCAAGTCCTTTGCACTGCTGTCAGTAACATCGACCTTCATCTCGAGGTCGTCATCATTGTTGAAATATGTTTCAGCATTGTCATTGATATAGCCGACAATCTTTGACTTAATGTCGATCATCTGCTGAATCTGATTGTATGTAAGGTTACGAATGTCATCCTTGATTCTTTTGAAGTTTTCGTGATCCTTACCAATGAAAAGCGGAGCACGGCCTACTTCTGTAATGTTGATACCGTTGTCAGTAATAACATAAAACATTATTCTACCTCCTCGTTCATCTTATGAATGTTATATTCTTCCCAGTTATGAATGAATGTTTCGATTTCATCAAATGTTTCTCTGAAGCTTTCAGGATAGTTGTTTCTTTTTGCAAGAAGTTCGTGACGAGCTTCAGTTCTTTCTTCAGGATGATCATAATCACCCATATAAGAGCAGAAAACTTTCCAATCAAAGGTATTCACAATTTTGTAAATATCAGCAGCAGTTGCTTCGCTGATGTTGAATGTTTTTGCAATTTTCTGAATAAGAACTTCGCGTCTTTTCATATCGTGCTCCTTTTATTTGATTTGTTACAAAAATAATATAAAAGAAGTTTTGGAAAAGTTCAATTTTAATCGTTAATTTTTTCTAATTTTACGTTAAAGTCTTTTGCTAATTGCTTTGCAACTTCCTGAGAACAAGGCTCAACTTGCATATTGTAAAGAATGGACTTTTTGACGCCGTATCGTTCAAACATATCAGTTGCACGGATATAATCCTCCTTTCGTACCTTATAAGTTTTCCAACTGACATATGCCCGATACGCCCCGAAAAAAGTAAAGAAAGCGAAAAATATAAATAAGACATTCAAGTACCAAACTGGAGCAAAAGTCCAGCCCCAATGATGCAACATCAGAATGTCCATAATCAATGATCCAATACTCCATACTGTTTCAATTATGGAATACTTATTAAACTTGAAAAACATTTTAATTTTCGATAGTTTCATTTGTGAATACTCCGTTTTCAACGTGATAACAAGTAACATCATCAGCAAGAGAACGAATCATTTCTTTTGTTGGTTCCTTGTGTGTAATAAATATCATTTGGTCAAAAACATTTGAGTTGATTAAACTTGAGAATGTTTTCATACTGTTGTCATCTGAAGCAGCTGCATCAATTTCATCAAGAGCAGCGAATGTCAATCCATAAGCTCGACACAATGCAACCTTAAATGCAATACCCAAAACTGAGCGTTCATATCCTGAAGCCATTTTTGAATTGATTAAAGACTTTACATCTTCCATATCATTGTTAGGATCTGTTGTGTAAAAGAACTCAACACCACGCTTGCTTTGTAATAAACGAATACGGAACTCAGGGAATACTTCTTGCACAAAAGTGTTCATCTCTGCTTCAAGTTTTGAACAAGTTTTAACGATTAAGAAGTTAGGCAATTCTTTATCAAGAACTTTCTTTACCTCATTATAACAATCAATATCTTTTGCAAGAGACGCTGCTGAGTTTTTAATTTCCTCAATGTTCATTTCACTGTTTTTAATGTCTTCATCATATTGTTCAATTTGTTTCTGTGCAGCATTATTGAATACCATTGCGTTATCAAACATTTTGATGTCAGCTTTAATTGCTTCATATTTTCGTTCAATTTCATCTTGTTTTGTCCAAGCGTCCTTTCGCTTATCAAGTTCGCTCATAACTTTATTGTAAGCATCCTGTAAAGCTACCTGATCTGACTCAGCAACTTTCAAATCATTTTCAAGTTGTTCATAAACTTCAAGCGGCATTATTTTCGACTTCAAAACATTATATGTACTTCTTAAAGATGTAAGGTTTGCTTCAGCAGTTGCTTTCTTTGAAATCAAACTTGATATGTTTTGACGGACTTCTTCTTTTTTACGTCTGTCATCTGCAATAGCGAAGCCGATGTTACCTTCTTCTGTTTTCAAATGAATAATTTTATCAGCATTTGTATTCTTATCATTCTCAATTACAGAGTGATCCATATTACAAGTTGACTGCCCACATTCAGGACAAACACCTTTTTCTATCAATGAAAGCTTCTTTGTAAACTCTGTTTCTTTGTACTGACAAGTTGCAATGTTCTGAAGAACTTCTGTCTGCTTTACTTGATTAACCTTAATTGACTCATCAAACATTTGAAGACTTGCATTCTGACTGTCAATTTCCTTTCTTAAGTTTTCTATCTCTGATGTCAAAGCTGAACTTTTACCATCAAAGTCAAAAGTCTCAAGTTCTGTTTTTGCAGCTTGAGCAGTTTCTTTTTTCTGTTTGAGATCTTGAATTTTATATCCTAAGTTGTTAGACTTTTCAACAATATCATTTCTTTTATCGTGAAGCTCGTTTGCTTCTCCCATAATGTTTTTGATATGTGTAAGTTCTTCAAACAACTTATCTTGTTCTGCTTGCTTTGCATAATAAGTACTTGAGTCAAAAGGCGGTTCTTTCAACACAACAGAATCACGACGAGCTCTCTTTGCAACAAGCTCTTTATTAAGATATTCAATTTTTGAATTATCCAACTTAATTGCTTCGTTAGCTTCATCAATCTTATCATTGATGCCTTTTACTTTTTCAGCAAAGTCAAATTGAAATAAACGCTGAAGTAAGTTTGCTCGCTGAACAGGTGTCATTGTAGCAATGTCATCTTGTCCCTGCATAGACAGTATAATGTCAGAGTAAAAAGTAAAGTCAAGTTCTTTAATCAAGTCCGTTACTTCTGAATTGATATAATGCTTACATTCATATTCAACATCTCTTTCAAGAGGTGTTCCGCCCCGTACATTCAATGTAACATTAAATATTACTGGTGCTGAATTGTATTTCATTTCAAGAATAATTTTTGCGTGTTCAAAGCCTTTCTGAACAAACTCTTTAACTGAGTCTGCACGCTTTCTTTCTGCAAGACAAACAGCAATAGCTTCCATAACTGCTGACTTACCTTGTCCATTATCACCTTCCAAAATTGTAATTGCAGAAGACAAATCCAAATCTGCTTCAGTTATTTTCATAAAATGTTCAAGATGCAAGTTATCTAATTCTATCATAAAAATATATTAACATCATAACGAAAATGCAAATTGCTATAAATAAATTATCCTTTCAATTCCATTTATTATTGTCCAATATAGCTAAAAAAGTCACATTGACAGAATCTGTCAATCTGTCTAAATGTTAATATATACTTACAGGAGATTTTAATGAATATCATAAATAAAAATGTCATTCGACCAAATATAAATCCTGCTCAACTTACTGATGGAATCAACCTTTCAAGAAAAGAGTTTGCTTCAGTTGGTATCGTTGTTCGTAATCTTGCAAAGAAACACGGTGAAGGAAAATTTCAAGATGAGATTTTACTTGTGAATGACTTCAGATCAGAAATGCGTCAAATATTTGATGTACATATTACTTTTGAAGAATTGAAAACAAAAGACAATAAGCCAAGCGCAATGAAGATTGTGGCTTGCCGTTTCAAAAAGAAAAGACCTTTAATTTTCTTGGGATATGAGACTGATAACAAAACTTGGTTTATTCTTGATGAAAAAAGATTCCCAGTTTTGGAAGATCCAAACAGTCCGTTCCTTGGAGTTAATATTTAATACATATAGGAGAAATAATGAAAATTTTAAGACACAATAATTGTTGCACCTTCGACCCACGGAGTACAGTGGATGTAAAGCCTTATCGCGGAAATGACTTTTATGCAAAGAAAATTGGCAGAAAGTACGATGAGGATGATGGCGACGATGATGGCGCCATAATCAAAAGAAACCTTTCACGCTCAGGAAATCATATTTATTTCTATGATGTAATTGATACACAGACACAGATGTGGTTGCAAACACAAATGACAGCCGCATATGAAGAATATGTTATTTCAAATGCAAAAGAACTTGCCCACTCACATTCAATCACAGAAAACATTTATTTGCATATCAACTCTCCTGGCGGAAGCGTAACATCAGCTTTGGCTTTGTATGACTTTATCAAAAGCTTTCCAATGGTTTGTGTGGGTATTGTTGAAGGTATGGCTGCATCAGGTGCCTCAATTATGTTGTGTGCTTGTGCTATGCGTCAGATGACAAAAACATCAGTTGTTCTTTGTCACGAACTCCGCCACATTGGTTTTGGTTATGTACACGAAACTTGGCGTAACATTCAGGACCAGTATGAAAATGATAAGTTCTTTATGGACAAGTTGAAAGAAATCTATCTTGAAGAAACAAAGATTCCTGCAGAGACAATCGATGAAGCTCTTTCACACGACATTTACTGGGGAATTGATAAATGTAAGGAATATGAACTTTGTGACTTTGTTTGCGGTACTGATATGACAGATGACATTGTCAAAATGATTGATAAACGCGTTGAACGCCGCATTAAAGACAATGATGAACTTTGTGACTGTGAAGTTTGTACTGAAGTTGTTGAAGAACCTACAGGTAAGTCTGTTGAAGAAAAACCTGCTGCAACAAGAAAAGCAAAAGCAAAGAAATCTAAAAAAGTTGAAGAAAAAACTGAAGAGCCTTCAGAAAAAACACAGAAAACTGACACCTCAGAAAACCCATCGGACGACTAATAATATAAGAGGATTATATTATGAAGACCGAATTGTTTGAGGCTGTTTACAATTTGGCAAATGACACCTATGTTCCGATAAATCAACGGACTATGGGTGCCACAACTGCAAAAATTGATAGACGGATTGAAGAGCCAAGAGGAGACACTGCAGATGAAATCTTAAAGAATGTTCGTGATGATGCTGCGGAATTGGTGGCTCGTGCGGATATACCTGATTCTTCAAAAGCACAGGTAGTTACTCAGGTTATTTATGACAAAATGGCTAACCCATACAATGATAAGTTTCAAGCTGCAATTCTTGATACAGTTATTTCAGAAAACAAGAAAAATTTTTTTGATGGTTTGCTTGAAGACTGTTGTGCAGGTGACTTTGCAGGTTTTGTTCCTGAGCATATTATCGGTGAAAAACAGAAAAAAGAACAGGACGATGGCAATTCGTCTTGCTGTTAATTCAACTAACTATTCCTAGCCTGAAGTCCAGTTCTTCAGGTATTTTTTACGAAGAGGTATTATGAAGGTTTACAAACGCAACGGCGCCGAACAGGACTTCTGTTTGGACAAAATTATAAACGCAATTAAAAAAGCAAACAATGCAGTATCAGATGATGGCCGGTTAACTGATGAACAGTTTGACAAAGTTGTAGCAACTGTTGAAAAGTTTCTTGAGCCATTCGACACAGTAAAAGTTGAAGACATTCAGGACTTGGTTGAGAAAGCCTTGATGAAACATAACCGCTATGAAATCGCAAAAGCATACATTCTTTTCAGAGATAAGAAACAAAATCAAAAACTTTATGATGATGTTGACGAACAGGTTTTAGCAATCACAAAGGGTGAATCTGCTGAACTTCGTGGTGATAATGCCAATAAACATATCGATGTCAACTCTTCAATTCGTGATTACATTGCAGGTACTGAATGTAAGTCTCTTGCTCAAAAGATGCTTGATAAGTCTATTATCACTGCACACAAAAAAGGTTGGTTGCATTATCACGATATGGACTATTCTCCAGTGATGCCATTACATAACTGCGATGTATTTAATATTGAAGATATGCTTGACAATGGCTTTATGATGAATGATACAAAGATCACTCGTCCTCGTCGTTTCTCAACAGCAGCAAATCTTGCTGCACAAATCAATTTGATTATCTCAGGTTCCCAGTATGGTGGACAAACATTCTCTTGGGCACCTTTAGCAAAATATGTTGAAAGTACTCGTGTTGATTGTAAACTTGAACTTCTTACAATTCTTTCCGTTTTACCTAAGTGGCTTGCATTCATTTTGAAGCCTTGGTATAGCAAAATGGTTGAAGTTATGGTTAAGCGTGACGTTCACGTCGGAATCAAAACTTATCAGTACCAAGTACTCTGTCATCAGTCTTCAAACGGACAGACGCCATTCGTGTCTAATGTTATCAACTTGCGTGAAGCAATGGGCGAACGAGAGCAGAAGGACCTTGCATTTATCATTGAAGAAATATTGAAACGCAGAACTAAGGGAGTTCTTGATAAACTTGGCAAGCCTATGCCACCGCTTTTTCCAAAGTTGTTATATTACACCTGTGATGGCTTAAATATTAAAAAAGGCGATCCTTACTTCTATCTTACTGAATTAGCTGCAAAATGTATTACTGTTCGTATGCAGCCCGACATTATATCAGAAAAGAAAAATCGTGAAGTAAAGAAAGGACAGATGATTCCTGCGATGGGCTGCCGCAGTTTCCTAGCACCTGTATGGGAAGAAAGAAGATATCCAAGAAATACAAAGTTTTATTGGCAGTACACAACAGTTGACAATTTTCAGTATGAAGGCGCTCCTGGAAGAAACATTGACTTTAACAGAAAAATTGAATATGGTGTTCTCCCTCGCTTTGATGTAAATTGTGGAATTGCAATCAACTTCAGAGGCAACACAGGTTGGTTAAAAGAAACAACTGATGAAGAAGTTGTTATCTTGCAGCCTATTGTTTATGGCCGCTTCAATATGGGTGTCATTACTATCAACTTGCCTCACTGTGCTCTTTCAGCAGTTAAGAATATGAAAGACAGCAATATGGATCCTAAGTATCTTTTTGATGAGTTTTATCGTATTCTTGATGAACGTCTTGAGATTTGTCATAAAGCTTTGCTTACAAGATGGGAGTCTGTAAAGAACATCAAAGCAAAGAACAGTCCAATTCTTTGGCAGCACGGTGCACTTGCTCGTTTGAACGAAGATGACACAATCGGTGACTGGGTTATGAAACACGAACCTGCGTTCACTTCAATTTCATTGGGATATGTTGGTCTTTATGAAACTTGTATGGCTTTGACAGGTGAGTCAAACACATCAGTTAAAGGTCAAAAAACTTCTTCAAAGATTTTACAATATCTTAATAAGAAGTGCGAAGAATGGAAAGAAGAAGATCATTTAGGTTATTCAATTTATGGTACACCTGAAGAGGCACTTACTTACAAGTTTGCTTCTGCTTTGGCAAAAGACTTTGGTTTAATTGAACATATTACTGATAAAGAGTATATCGTAAACAGTTACCACGTTGACCCAAGAGAAGACATTGACGCATTCAGAAAGTTGAAAATTGAAGGTCAGTATCTTGCACTTTCAAGTGGCGGTGCAGTATCATATATTGAAACATCTGATATGCAGAAAAACCCAGAAGCTATCATAAGTGTAATTCAGTATATGCACGAGCACATTATGTATGCTGAAGTAAACACTAAACTTGATACTTGTTACAACTGTGGTTATCAAGGCGAGCTTGAGATGGTTAAAACAGAGAACGGCGACTTCAGATTCGTTTGTCCTGTTTGTGGATGTAATGATCCTGATAAGCAACTTGTTACCCGCCGCATTTGTGGTTATATGGGAGTTGTAAATGCAGGTAATGTAAACAAAGGACGAGGTGATGATATCTTCAATCGTACACTACATCTTGACAGTGAAAGCAACATACGCTATGTTGGCAATATGAAGCAAATTCCTAAAAGTTGTTTATGTTCTTAAAATGAAATAAGCATAAAAATACCCGCTCGAAATTGAGCGGGTTTTTATTTATTTACCGTTTTTGCTGTTTAAGTACTTTGTTATGTGATTTGTCAATTTCCACATATCACAATAAAGACAGTCATCAGATAAAATGTAGTTCAAGTATGGTAAAACTTGTTCAGGAAGACCACACCAGTTTGCAGTCTTTAATGCAAGTTCTGCATATTCATCATACAAATCATCTTCATCTTTTCCTTCAGCTTCACAAGCAGTCATATTGTAAACAAAGCGGCTAACGAACTGTCTTAATTCAACTGAAAGACGAACACGAGCTGCTTCACGAAGTGTATTCTTTGAACTTTGAGTGTCTTCATTCAAAATCTTATCAAAAAGCGTGTTTTTATTTTCACCATATAATTCATTGTACATTCTGTTAAGTCCTTCTATTTTGTAAATCAATTCATAAGTATCATCTTCACCAATGTTATCAACTCTTTCAAGTGTCATTGTCTCATAAGGTGTAAGGTCCCAGTGCTTGATTTCAGCGATATCTGCATCGCTTGATAAAACTTTTACAACAAGACGAGCTTCATCAACATTTACATAAGCATCAAGAATTGAAGTATCTGGGCAAGTTGACAAGTCAAGATTATCAACTACAAAGTCTTCAACACTGTCTGCTCTTCCGTAGCAACCTGCTGTATCACGATGGTCGGCAAGCTTAAAGCCCATTCCTTCATAGCCTGAGTAATCATTATCATCACTGTCATTGCCTTTGAAACAAGCAATCACAAATTTTTCAAAAGCATTTTCATCTGTCCAAAAAGCATCAGGCGGGTCAAAGCCAAATGCAACAGGACCTCTATAGTTTTCTGCCATTATCATATCCCCTGTTAATATAAAATTAGTAAAGAGGATTCTATGGGAAATTACTCAGTCATTAAAGAGTTTTGTACTTCCAACGGCCCAGGCGTCCGTACATCAATTTATTTGAGCGGTTGCAACTTACACTGTAAGGGCTGCTTTAACTATGAAGCTTGGGACTTTACTTCAGGTGAACCTGTCACAGAAGAAGTAATAAATCAACTTATTAAGTCGATTGAGCCTGAGTTTATTCAAGGTATTTCAATTTTAGGCGGAGAGCCTATGGATGCTAAAAATCAAGAAACAACACTTGAAATCATAAAAGCAGTAAAGAAAGCTTATGGTGACAAAAAAGATGTTTGGATTTGGACAGGCTATGTACTTGATAAGAACTTGCCGCAGACACCTTCAACAAAGCAGATACTTCGTAATGCAGATGTTATTGTTGATGGACCTTTTATTATTGAAGAACAGGATGTAAAGTTACCTTATGCAGGCTCAAGAAATCAACGAGTACTTCATAAAGGTGTTGACTATTAAACTTGTGGCTGTTCTTTAGAAACAACTTTGTTTGGACCATCTTCTGTCCAAACCCACAAGACAAGATCTGGGTCGATTGCAACATCATAGACAGCATTTGGCGCATTTGCTTCTGCATCTGCTGACCAAACTTCACCAGCTTGTGTTTCATCAGGGATTTTATGACTATGGCCACTTACAGACTCTGTAGATAGTTCTTTCCAAGCGCCATCTTTAGGCTTATAATAAACAGTTGCGTTTTCTTTGTTAAACTTTTCTTTAGCATCTCGTAAAGATACCATTTTTGTAAGCTGAAACTTATAAGGATTTTCAGCATCTAAAGGTTGTGCGCCCTCATCTAATTTTTGAATAAATGTTTTATATGCGTTCTTAAAGTCAACACCCATAACAATTAGTCACAGAATGTTAATATAAATAAAGACATACTAGATAATATCAATTTGGAGGATATATGAGTTATTTTGGAAAGGTGAGATACGCTGCATTTCAGCCTTTGATTGGCGGAGCTCTCATAGGCGCACAGCAGTCATTTGGATGTCCACCTACTTGTGTTATCGACTATGATGGCGTCGCAAACTCTGATCTTTACCTCAACTATATGGCAAATGTCAAAAAGACACCATTAAAACATTTTGTAATTGACGGTGGTGCTTATTCACTTGCTAAAGAATTGAAAAAAGATGAAGAAGGAAACACTATTTACAGTTGGTCAGATCCTGAACTTCAGAATCTTGATGTTGTTGTAGGCGTTCCTATTTGTGCAGGTCTTTCTTCAGCAAACACACAGAACAGTTCAACTTCAAAGATGGGACGTGGCTCTGATGCAATGCAGAACAACAATATGTTAGGTATGCTTGACATTACATTGAACACAATCAAGCCAAAAGTTTACATTTTTGAAAACGCTTATAAGCTTGCAACTCCGCTTGGTGCAGGCATCAAAGAAAAGCTGATTAAGCTTGCAAACGAAGCAGGCTATGCAACAAACATCGTTAAGGTAAACACAATCAACCACGGCTTACCACAGAATCGTACTCGTACATTCTTTGTTGCTTACCGCGGAGATGTTGCTCCTTTGATGACTTATGAACCATTGCCTACCCCAACAATTATGGATGTTCTTGAAGGCTTACCACCTCAGCAGTCAGCATTTCAGGAAAGAAGCTCTGACGATGGTTGGATTCAGTATTTGAAAGATAAGTGGGGTCCAAATTACCGTGAGGAATGGGCAAAACACGCAAGTGCTGCAGACTTTGTTGCTGATGAATGCGGCGATATGGAAATGGCAAAGAAGTACTTTGATGAGAAAGGCAAGAAGATCATCGACTACTGTATCAGCAAGAAAGCTCAGGGCAAAGGCTGGATGTCAGGTGCTCCACTTTACTATGGTCCTTATAAACTTCCTTCACTATATGGTCGTTCAATGGGTCGCTGTTGGCATCCTACTGAAGAACGTGGTTACTCTTTAAGAGAGTGTATGCGTTTGATGGCAATGCCTGATGACTTTGAGTGCCCACCAAAAGGAAAGGCAGGTATGATTGGTCAGAATGTTCCAGTATGTACTGCAGCTTACTACACAAATCAAGTTTTGAAATATCTTGACGGTGAGTTGAAGATGTCAGAACAGAAAAATGTTGAACAGGACTTCTGCTCAACTGGAGCAATTAGGAAAGAATCAAAAATTCCTAAAACAGGATTTGCTGCAATAATGAAATAACATTATGTCGGAAACTGCTTAGGTTTCCGACTTTTTTCAACTAATTGATATGAAAGTTTTAATTACAGAAGATACATTGGACAGCTTATTAAGTATAAAAATAAGTTCAGACGGTGGAAAGACTTATACTGACTACAGTGTTAGCTCTCTTAAAGATGGCTTAACACTTGACTGCAGCCCTAAAGACTTAAAAGTCATTTGTGATGTAAACACATTGAAGTATATTCAAGTTCTTGCTGACGGCGAAAAAGCCACATCAAATGTTAATTTAAGTGACTACTTAAAGTATAGAGATATTTATTTTGATGTTTATAAAAATCCATATTATGGCGTTAACCTTTCTCAAGAGGAAGTAAACAATTTATCAAAGAATGATCGTACTTTCTATATGTATAGAAATACCTATGCGTACTATTGTTCTAGTGAAAACTTTACAATTAGTGCTTTGAATGATACTACATTAGTATCATCAAAAGATGATTCAATCCATTATTATTCAAGTAGCTTTTTTGCTTTTTACGCCAATGATGGTGAAAATAACAACTTTTTTCTAGAATCTACAGTTTCTGGTCATCTAGAAATATTAGATGACTTTTATCATATATATATAGAAAAAAGTTCTTCTTATCTTGAGGATGAATTACTTAGAACAAATGTTAGAGTTCACTTTATTAAACATTTCTAATTACATAGAAAATCCTATAGCAAACTTTTGTATATCTAAGTATGAACATAAGAAGATTTATACTATTGATGATGTAATGCCAGATATACAAAAGTTGAAGCATTCAAAATATGTTTTAGAACATAATTGTGGAATGTCATTATTAGGAGATCAACTTAGGCTGTATCTTGCATCAAAGCAAGATAATTTTTTGTATGTTGATGCTGATTGTTACATACCTGATTTTTCAGAGATACTAATTCATAAAAATTGCACTTGTTATGATGACTTTGGACGAATAAACAACGGCGCTTTCTTTTACTCACAACACGACTGTGAGTTTAACAACTACTACTTAAACCTGTACAACACAGTACCTGAAAATGATTATAGACTTTTTAATACCGACTTTTTCAAAAAATATCCCTACAAGCTCGACCTAAAGAATAAAAAGTCGGGTGATATGGATTTAATTAAAGTAAAGTATCATCACTTTATGATAAGCAAGTTTTACTATTTCAAAAAGTTTTATCCTAATGCTGATACGATTTTTTACATAAAAGAGCCACATCCAGTTTTTAATATTCCTAAAGTTTATTGGAGAATGTTTGAAGACTATAGCTCTTTCATTATAAATACTTCAAATGGAAGAGTTTGGCATTATAACACAATAAATTGTTTAATACCACAAGATGACTTAATAAGACTCTTTAAAGAGCAAATGAATTACACATTCCAAAAACAATTAAAATATGTTGAAATGTAAAAAGGCGTGCAGTTGCTCGCCTTTTATATTAAGCAAAGTTTTTTATCGCTTCAATGCCATCTACAACAATCCATTTTCCATATTTATTTTTTAATTTGTTTGTTTGACTCCCAAGAAGTTTCTTGAGCAAGCTGCTCAAGATAGATTTCAAGGTCGTTATTTATACGAGCGATAGCAGTAAGATACAACTTCATTTCATTCTGAGCGCGCACGATCATTTTGAAATAAGTATCTTTCTGTCCTTCAGCAACATCATATAAACTTTTTACCTGCTCAATTCTTTGGTTATCTGCTCGCATTGCATCAAGATCATATGCGCCAGCAGAAGAAGCAAACACACCAGGAAGATTATATGTACCTCCATTGTTTGCTTTTGAGTACTTTGCTACAATGTCACTTTTCTCAATAGACAAATCAACATAATCTGTGATTGAATCACGGTAAAGTGATACAGCTGACTTAAGTGAGTCGATTTCTTTCAAGCATTTTTCAATGTTATCTTTAAGTCCAGTTCTAAGTGCTTCAATTACTTTTTGATTCTTTTCATCGATGTTCTGAACAGCGTAGCCTTCCTTCAAAGGTTTATGCTCACAAGCAAGGATTTCATCGAAGTTTTCTTTATTCATCTTTGCTCTCCTCGTCATCTTCTACATCATTGAAGTCAAACTCATCTGAGTCGCTAAGTTCATCTTCAGATACTTCCTGACCGCCACTTACAATCATATCACTTGACATTGTCTCAAAACCATTCCAAGTTGAGTTGTTTGCTTTTGCGTCAGCGTATGTAAACATATCAACTACTTCGTCAGAAAGATCATCTCCATTGATTTCATCTCCATCACGAGGTCCGAGGTAATCTGCAGCTTCTGACGCAGCATCAACATAGTCAGCTTCCATAGGCTGGTCAAGAATTGCACGAGCGGCATTTTTGTAATTGATTTCTTTATTCCAAAAGTGAATGTAATCAGAGATTACAGGATCTTCATCTTCAATGTCTTTAAGTACATCAATGTACTTTTCTCCGCGATCCTTAAGATAGTCAACAAATGCAGGCCAAGTAATTGTTTCTTCAGAAACAACTTCCCATTCGCCATACTCACCTGTCTCAACGAATGACTTAATGTCAGAAACATTTGCAATTTTTTCACCAGCAGCAATAGCAATTTCAGCTAAATCATCTGCTTCATCAAATGCTTCATCGTAGAGTTCTTCTGTGATTGTGTGTATTTTATCAAACTCAGTTCCTGAAGCGTGCCAATGCATAAACTTCAAATCGTTTGCAAAAAGATTGGCAAACATTGCAGCTTTTGCGATATTTCCAATATCTTTTTCTTCGACTTCAGTTGTTGTATCATCTTCAGTTGAAGTATCATCATTGATGTCTGATGTTGAAAGGTCTTCCTCATTTTCGATAAGTTTCAAGAATGAGCCTTTTGGCAAAACTCCGCCATCTTCATCAATACGAAGCAAAAAGCCTTTCTTACCTTCAAGAATTGTTACTCCTTTTACAGGCGACTTAATCACTGTCAACTGAGGGGTAGGCTGTCCATCAGGTATTTGTCCATTTGCTTGAATGTGTTTTGGGAATTCTGCAAGTTCAGCCGCTGCTACTTCAGGTACAACATAATTGTCAGAAAATGAATGAGAAAGTTTTGGGTCTTTTCTCTGATAGCGGACTGTCTTATAGTTTGGATTGACTTCCTTAACTTCAAACCCAGAGTTTTCAAGTGTTTTCTGAGCTTGAGGCTGAGTATCTTGTTGAATTATGATCTCATCCACAGACATTCCTGCAGGAGGTATAAAACCTAAAGCCTGCAAAAAGTTGGGGATAGTCAAGTTATCACTGTTACTAACTAAGAACATTTGTATTCCTCTTATATAGTTAGTAACAGCGATATGATTTTAATAAATGTTTGAAAGGGACTTAATTTCGTTATCAAATATTTCCTTAATTCCACGCATTTCACGATGGTAGTCTTTAGGAGATATCTCCAAGTTTTTGCAGATGGTTGCAACAGAGTCACGCTTCCCATCGCCAAACTTTGCACGAGTATTCCAAATCTTTACCTGTGTTGCATTAAAGCGCTTTGTCAAGCAATTATTTACTGCAGTCCAAAAAATCTTTTTCTCTGTCTGTTCTTCAAGAACTTTTTCTGGGGAGTTTGTTGTCAACTCATCAACAAGTAATGCAGCTTTATTCTGTGTAAGGTACGCATTTGTGTCGCCTTGCATATCATTTTTACCACTTGACTGACTGTAATCCGTAAGCATTTCATTCTTTGACTGCTCAATCAACTGTTTAGTTTTATCACGATTGTAAGTCATCAAATATCCCCAATAAGCGGCGTAAAATGTCCAAGTTCTTTTGCCCTGCTTATTTGTCTTTGCGGGAATCTTTTCAAGTTTGATGCTGTCCATAGCTTTTACAAGTTCAGAGTAAACATCTGCTTCATAACTTTCGGTGATGTCGAAAATCTGATCTGTTGTAAAGTATGTCTTTTCAAGACGATGAACAAGGTCCCACTTCATTTTGTGAGCGAGATCAATGTACTGATTGTATGTCTGTTGCTGAAGTTCAATAATCTTTTTTGTGTCGCCTTTCTCCTTTGCAGTTACATAATCAACTGCCATCTGATAATCATAAAAATCTTTAGCTTGTGCCATTTTCTGTTCCTCCAAGGTTGATTGTTGCTCTTATAAGATAACTGCTTTTCAAGTCATCTTAGTACTTACATGTGCGGAAAACCTTTAGGATTCAAAAGATAAACATTATTTAATTTTCTAAAGTAAGTGAGTCTTCATCTTCAACAATAAAGCACTGAGGATTTTTTGCATAATACTCATATGCAGCTTCAGCATTATCACCATAAACTTCATAAACAGATTTACCATAAGCTTTTTCAACAATAACTTCAAAATCTGCCCAAGAGAAATCTTCCGCAAAAGCGGCTACACTTAAAGACATCAAAATTGCAACAATAAGCTTTTTCATTTTAACCTCAGATTTAATATAAAAGAAAAACCAGGGAAGTTCAATTTCCCTGGCCATTGAGAATTGTTTATTTTAAGCTTCAACTTTTACAGTTGCAGTCTTTGCTGCTTTATTTGCTTTAGTAGCCTTTGCAGCAGGAGCAGTTTTTTCTGAGTTGATTACGAGGAGTGTTTTGCCACTTGCCATTGGGAAGCGAGAGAGTCCTTCGCGGTCAACTGATGTATTGATGTAGTTTTTGTACAAGTTGTAGCGGCTTACTCCGAGCTCTGCTGCAGCTTCCTTGAGGGTAAGGTCATTTTTGTAGTTTCCTGAACCTTCCTGAATTGCGAGTACTGTATTGAACTTGCGAACGATCTTAACTGTCTTTGCCATATTAGGCCTCCTTGTTAGTTGCGGATTTATTTTCATTTTCCGCTTTTTATTTTTGTTTGTTTTACAATAATAATATAAAAGATCTGATGCAAAAGTTCAAAAATATGAAAAATTTTTCCCACTTTTTTAGCTATATTGGACAATATAAAATATAATGAAAAATGGAATTATTTTACTAATTCTATTATAAGAGGATAGTAATGTTATCAACAAAGCAAAAATCTGACTTGTTATTTAAGCATTATCTTGGTGCAGGTTCTACTCGTGATAATCGTGAGTTTTTCGAGGAAGCAATTAAGTCTTCTTTTGTTGTAAGACCTGACCAGTTATGGACTTATTCTGATAGAATTCCTGATGGTACTGAAGCCACAGGCGGAATGGACAACATTGAGTACATTATCAATATGGGTCTTGATGGAAACGACCCGATCTTTTATCATTACATTAGTGAAGATCAAGACAAAGTTCCACTTGTAAAGAGATACATTGACTTGCCTCTTACAATGATTGACAAAGGAACTGATAATGCATTCTTGATTGCTGATGAAAATGGCAATCAAATTAAAGACATCATCCCTTTCAACTATTGTGAAGAGTATTACAATTATGTTCTCAAGACTGCTGATGGAAAACGCATTCCTTTTGGTGTAGGTGATTGGAATGTTGATACATACTCAGGTATTGTTACTTTTTACGGTGAATTGCCTGACGGTGTAGATCACGAGCATCCGCCTTTGATTTCTTTTTATCAGTATGTTGGCGGAAATGGATTCCGTCAAGATACTTATGGTTACGATGGTGCAATTCTTCCTCTTGATAATGTTGAGATTGCTGCAGGTTCTTGTGCAGTAACAAATGGTTCTGAAGGCAGAACTCTTTATCAACATATCGTAGACAAAGCAAACGAAATCCAAAATGATTTCGTTGATGTATTCGGCTGGGACGGTGCAGATAAAAATGAAGGTATTGCCCTTTCATTTGAGAAAGTAATTCCTCTTACTTACACATCAAATCAGGATGCAGTTAAAGGCTATGACCAAGCATCTAATTCTGAAATTGGTACATTGCTTTCAAACAAGACAACCAACTTTGAAGCAGATGAAAATTATGAAATCGTATTTGCTTCTCAAAAACTTGACACAACGGCTACTTATAGAATTGAAATTGCTGATGGCGTTGCAACAGGATATGAAAACGATGCTGCTCAGGACCCAGTAAACATTACAGTAAATGAGTGGGGACTTTATAAAGTTTGGTTGAATGATCACGCTTTCGTTGTACTTAAAGTTAAAAACATTGAAGATGAAGCATTAACGTTCAAAGTTTCATCTAAAGATAAAGTTGTTACTGCTTTGCTTTTGTATTGGAGCGATCAAGATAAGCAATATCAGCCATTCCTTCCAAAAGAAGACTTGCTTGGTAACTTTGGTTTCCCAGTTGTTACAATCAATGGTCGTTTACCTCCTTCAGTTCAGTTAGGTACTGCTGCTCTTGCAACATTCTCAGACGTTATTACACCAGATTATTATGGTCCTCGTACATTTGCTGTTGTTATTGCAAAAGAAGACGGCACTGATGTAAAATCTGCTGATTACATTGTAAAGAATAAAGAAGATTGGTATCTCAATGACATTCTTGAACAGATTAAAATAAAATATGGCAAGGATCTTAAAGGTACAATTTATTTAAGAGCAGGTCATTATGTAGCAAATGACGATATAGACATTTCAATGTTTTCTAATGTAATTATCGAGGGTGACCACTTTGCGACAACTATTGATCTTGGCGGCCATAAATTGATTGCAAATCCTGAAGAAGGAGAAACTGCTGAACTCTGTCACGCAAAACTTGCTAATGTCAGTGACGTTGAGATTTCTGCAAAAGGCATTGTAATACTTTCAGATTTATACCTCACTGGCACAGACATTGAACTTGAAGCATATAATTCAGGTAAAGTTCTTGTTCGTTCAGTTTCTGCAAACAATGTTCATATCTTTGGTGAACAAGATGCTGAACTTCCAAATGTTGACTTAAAGAGTTGTTTCTTCAACAAAGTAACAGTTGAAAAGAACAAAACATATTTGAGCAATAACACAATTAACGAAGTTTCCGTAGCAATCCCTCCTGCTGACACAGAAGACAACACAATGGTACTTCGTGGAAATGTTATCAATACTTTGGCAACAAAGTATGATGACTTGTTCATTGACAACAATATGATCTTCCGCTATAAAGGTATTGCAGGTTCTGCTGCTAATCAGATTCCTGTAGGTACACCAGAAGATCATACAATCTTGAACAGTAATAAAGATGAATTAACAACTACAGGCCGTTTCCCTATTTTCAGTAAGGACGACTTCTTGCATATGAAATATGCAGAGTTTGCTTCACCTTTCAATTACAACAAAACAGAAAACATAATTGAACTTCTTTATGATACAGAAGTTATAAAAATCGTTGATGGCAAACTTACAACTGTTATCAAATCTGACAGAATCGCAATGTCAGAAGTTGTATTTGACCGTCACGAAAACTCTGAACTTGACCCAGTAATTTATAACAACTCACACAACTTAAATGATGTATTCAGACACATTTATATGTGGAAAGCAGACCTTGATGAGAATGGCAAAATCCCTCTACAAGAATTGCCTGACAGTGTTGCTTATGGTGGTTTGTTATTCGTTGGTACTTGGTCATTTGTAAATAACAACGGTAAATACCCAACATTCAATGATGCACAAATAAGTCTCAGTGAAGATAAAGTTGTAAACGAATTACAGCCAGGTTGGTTCTTCATTGTTTCAGAAGCAGTTGATACATCTGATACAGACGCAGACAATGATACACCAGTTGCAGAACAGGTTGCCATTGACGGACAGGTGTTCACAGCTGGTGACTGGTTAGTGTTTGAAGGATTCACTGGAGCATCAAGAGAGAATCTAAATGTTCAAGTTCTCAACTCAGCAACACCGGTTAGCACTAGTAAAGATACTTATCTACAGTACAGTCCAAACACTGTTCTCACATCAAAAGTTGGTTTAAGCGGTGAAGAGATCACAGGGCCTTACACAGCTGTTTGGTCTTCTATACAACAGTACTACTCTGAAGAGAACACAGCAAATAGAACACGACACAATGTAAGCTCTTTAATCTTCTTTGATGATCACGCCGACTTGTACTTCAGTGACACAGACTCATTTGACTTCAAAGAGACTTTTGATGTTGAGTACATTGAAGGAACATTTGACAGCGGAATAGCAGGAACAAGTCCTTATAGAACACTTACACAGATAAAGATTGGTGACTATACATTTGATGTTCTTGGTACAGGTGTTTCACAGGCTGACACAAGTCCTAACATTCTAACAACACCTGTCGTGACTAAAGACACTGTCAATAAAAAAGTAGTAATTCGTCTCATTCTAAAAGCAGCAGATGATTCAACTGCAACTTGGGCTAATGACGTGTTTGGTGCGGTTGATGGCTCAATGAGCTTACGACCTACTATGATCCCAGGTTGGTATGGTGATACACATTTAGAAGGTACTACTGACGTTTTAGACAACATTGACGCAGTGTACTCTATAATCTATGTAGATAAGACTAAAATAGAAAACTTCGGCCCTAGCTTTTATGATGTAGAGTCAAAGTGGGTAAAGATTGACCGTGCTTACTCTGACCCAACATACTCGCCACTTCCTTATTACGCAAAAGTACCTAAGGTTGAAAATCTTGATTGGTACTGGAAAAAGAACAGAAACGGCGGTGCTCTTGACTTAAGCGGCGATACAATTATCGAAGCTTTTAAGAAAGTAAACGATGAGTTGAGAAAGTTGCAGCCTAAGAAACCAATGTACATTGGGGCGGTTCCTTTTGAAATGATGAAAGAGTATGATACTGTTTCTTACAGAAACTACAGAAACGGTGTTATGGGATCTGTTGTTACACGTCTTGACTCTACAAAAGTAAAATCTTTTGATATTCAAACAAGATGCTTACCTGATGGCACAAGAACATATCAGGAATTGATATTCTTCGGTGATGAAGCTAAACTTACAGTAAATGT
>Ga0256404_1000627_pt1 | contig 91192 bp, 89 predicted proteins | sample RumenRJG_01DNA_FD_185990 | JGI IMG/M metagenome (GOLD analysis project Ga0256404, IMG submission 185990) | Bovine rumen microbial communities from Lethbridge, Alberta, Canada - RJG_01 | ecosystem: Host-associated > Mammals > Digestive system > Stomach > Rumen | place: Canada: Alberta | collected... | reverse complement strand
AGTACTTGTAAAACTCGTGAATAAAAGTGCTAAAGCAGGTTGAGATTTGGTTTCTTTCTCAACCTGTTTTGATATCTTATCAAATTGCTTTTGTAGCTCTTTTAAATCCACGTTAAAATCCTTGATATGTCTTGATACTGCTATTATATCAAAGCCATATTTTGAGGATTTGTGAGCTAAAAGTGAAAGCTCCACACTCTATCGAGAATAGGTCGTATAGATCCATGCTGATCAGTACAGATCGATGCTAACCAAAGATGGGAACCTTCGTGTCCCAAAATGAAGACCTCTCTAAAGCCGTTATATTGCAAATTTAGGGGGTATTTTAGAACCACCATAAAAAAACAATAACAACCAAAAATGTGGTTATAGTCACACTAATTTTTAATGAACAATTCACCTGTTAAAAGTGAACTTTATGTAGCATTGGAAATGGTAGAATTAACTCAATTCTTACCACTTACCTATTTTTCTAAAGTCTCTATGCTACAAGTATGAACTTTTGTCTTTTGGTCATAATTGATACCAACTAGAACGATGTTGCCTGTGTATTCTAAAAGAGAGTTACAGTATTGTTTATCTTTAATCTGAGAAATAGCACAATCTGCATCTTTATTCCATTTAAGCTCAATTACAAGAGCAGGAAACTCATCTTTAAATTCAGTTTTTGGAAGATAAACAATATCAGCAAAACCTTTTCCTAAAGGCATTTCTCTTACAGGCTTGTAGTAATACTCTGCTGTTGCACAATAAGCATTATTCACAATAATACTCAAAGCATTTTCATTATTGTATTTAATGATAGAGGTTAATTCTTGATGGAACTTCTCAATTGTCTTTGCAACAAAATTACAATCATGTTCAAAGATTGTCTTCTCAAGCAGTGTTGTAGAAGCTTTGATTTGATCAATATACTCAGACCATTTCTTTTCTTTTAGCACTGTAAGTAAGGCCTGCCTTACCTCTTCATTTGGTATATAGGCTTGTTTTAGTGTTGCATCATAGGCTAGATAACCTAAATGTATTAAATAGACAAAGACAGCATCTCTACAATCTATTGAGGCAAGTGAGTTTTCAAAATTGTCTATATCAATACCTGAAAGTCTATTACCATTAACTAAAGACACAAAAGCTTCTTTTAAACCATCAAAATCTGCCTTTATGTAGTCACTTACTGCCTCAAAAGCACCTGTTTTTGACCAATAGTTAAAAAACTCATGAGTTCTCTTTAACATCATGATGGATTTTGGGTTAAAAATTTCTTCATCTTTTAACCTATAGCCATCATACCAACGACAAGTTTCATTAAAAGAGATGTTCTCTTCTTGGCAAATTTTTAATACTTCAGATTTGGTAAACCCAAGGCAAGAGGCTAACTCCATAGGATTTAGCATGGTAAATTCATCAAAATTGTTTAAGGCTGACTCTGTTTTGTATTTTTTAATTGGCAAAATACCTGTGATGTAAGCAAGTACTACAGAGTCATCTGCACCAGCACCTTTAAAAAGACCTCTTAGTAAGTCAATATAGTTAGCTTGCAAGGTAAAATCATTTTCATACAATCTAAAAATAGCATCCCACTCATCAATAATAAAAATAAATTTCTCGTGATAAGTCTTATATACAGCAGCGATGGCTTCTACTAAATTTTTATCATCAGTTATGCAATTAGGAAATGCTTCTTTAAGTTCTTCTATGATTTGAGTTTGTATATACTCAATTACACTAGCAACATTACCGCATTTACTTATCATGTATTGAATATCAAGAGAAATAGTGTTGTATTTATTTAAATGCTCATTAAAAGAAGGATCTTTTGCTATCTTAAATTTAGAAAAAAGCTCTTTTGAAGAACTTCCTTTTGAGTAATATGCTACAAGCATATCCGCAGTAATGGATTTTCCAAAACGTCTAGGTCGTGATACACAAACATATTTATCTTTTGATAAGAGGACTGAATTTGTAAAAGCTAAAAGCTGAGTCTTATCTATATAACCACCTTTTAGATCTTCTAAAAACCTATTGCTGTTAAGATTTAAATACAAATTCATTTTATTTACCTAGTAGCGTTGCCTTGTATGTAGTATACCATGTAAATAATAGAGCTTTGTTTAATCTTACGAACGCAAAGTTCGTTTCTTTGTGAGAATTAAACGGCAAGAACAATTCTGAAAAATTTAATTAACAAAAACTCTATAGCCGTATTTTTTGTGAATTAAAGATTAAAAATTATAAACAAAGTTGTAAAATTATCTTTCTGTAAACCTTTATAGTAAAAAAATGGCTACTACCTCCCGTGGATTGTAGCGTAGGAATTAACAAATGAATTACACAACAGATTGTTTAATCATAGGAAGTGGTGCTGCCGGTCTAACTTTAGCACTAGGTCTTGCAGATAAAACAAAGGTAATTGTTCTATCTAAAGAAAATGTATGTGCAGGCTCAACTAACTATGCCCAAGGTGGCATCGCAGGCGTATACAATATCAAAGATGATAATGACAATATTCAAAATCACATCCGCGATACCTGTGTAGCTGGTGCTTACCTTTGTGATGAAAAAACTGTTGAATTTGTTGCTAAAGGTGCACACGATGCTATCCAATGGCTTATTGATATGGGAGTTCCTTTTGATTTAAAAGAAACTGAACATACAAAAGAGCAATCACCATATCACTTACACCGTGAGGGTGGTCACTCTAACAGAAGAATTTTCCACGCAGAAGATCATACTGGTCGTTCTATTCAAGAAACTCTAGTTCAAAGAGCAAAAGAGCATAAGAACATCACTATTCTTGAGTACAGAAATGCCATCGATTTAATCACCACTAAAAAGTTAGGTCTTGTAGGTAACCGTGTTTTAGGTGCTTATGTACTAAATACCAAAACAAATCATGTGGAATCTATAAAAGCTAAGTTTGTTGCTTTATGTACAGGTGGTGCTTCAAAAGTTTATCAATATACTTGCAACCCAGAGGTAAGCTCAGGTGACGGTATAGCTATGGCATATCGTGCAGGTTGCCGTGTTGCAAACATGGAGTTTAATCAATTCCATCCTACCACCCTATATTGCGATGCAGATAGAAACTTCTTATTAACAGAAGCTTTACGTGGTGAAGGTGCTCAATTAAAGAGACCTGATGGCACTCGTTTCATGCAAGATTACGATAAGCGTTTGGAATTAGCTCCTCGTGATATCGTTGCTAGAGCAATCGATCATGAGATGAAGAAGTTAGGTGCCCACTGCATGTACCTAGACATCTCCTTTAAAGAGCCAGAATTTATTAAAAAGCATTTCCCAACTATTTATGAGCGTTGCTTAAAGGTTGGTATTGATATCACTAAACAGCCTATTCCTATCGTTCCTGCTGCTCACTTTACTTGTGGTGGCATCATGGTTGATAGAAAAGCTAAAACTGATATTGACGGTTTATACGCCATAGGTGAATGTGCCTACACTGGTTTACATGGTGCTAACCGCTTAGCTTCTAACTCACTACTTGAGTGTATTGTTTATGGTAAGGCTGCAGCTACAAACATCACTAAACACTTAGAAGCTGACGATTTTGACGACTATGAAATTCCAGATTGGGATGAAAGCCAAGTAACCAATTCTGATGAGGAAGTTATCATTACTCACAATTGGCATGAGCTAAGACTTACCATGTGGGATTATGTTGGTATTGTTAGAACTAATAAGAGACTTGAAAGAGCAATGCACCGCATTGAGCTATTAAAGAAGGAAGTACACGAGTACTACTCTAACTTTAGAGTTTCACGTAACTTACTAGAGCTACGTAACCTACTTCAAGTTGCAGAGATTATTGTTAAATCTGCCATGATGCGTCATGAATCTCGTGGTCTTCACTACAATCTAGACTACCCACAAACCGATGAGAAATCAGGTCCAACCATTTTAAATCCTTAAAATTTAGGACTTTGATTGAAAAGGCTATGGCTTGCCCCATAGCCTTTTTAATTTTCAGCTACAGTCTACTGTTTATCTAAAAAAAGCACCTTTGAATCTCTATAAATTCCCTATTCATAAACGTATAATATTCACAAGTTTATTAAGGTGTTATGTTCATGAAAAAATTCTTTTTAGCTTTAGTTTTATTAGTTAATTTCTTTACTGTCTCTCACGCGGGTGAGCCTATTGTGTTGCAAACACAAATTGGTAACATCACTTTACCTACAGATAAAGAGTTGTCTGAGCAATTAAATCTTTTAAAAGAGGATACAACTACCCCTGAAGATGAAAAGAAAAAACTTGAGATCCTCTATCAAGTAGCGCTTGATAATTTCTCAAGAATTGCTGAAAACACCACTAAACAAAAGAACTTAGACAACACCTTAAAACAAGCTAATGAGCATATTGTAAAGTTATCAAATCAGCTTACTAAAGAACAAAACGCAGAGCCTACATCTAAAGCAGAAATAGCTAAACTTACTCAAAAGCAACTTGAAGAAGCTATTACTAAAGCACAACAGGACTTAACTACTTGTCAATTAGAGTTATCTGCTGCAGGTGACTACCACAACAATATCCAAACCTTACCTGAAAAAGCCCAAAACATCATCACGCTAAACAATGACAAAGTAAAAGGACTTATCTCCTCTATTGATAAAGACTCAAGCCCTACTCTATTTAAAAATAGAGCTACAGCTCTGTTAATTTATAGCTCTAATTTAGAAAGCAATTTTTATAAAAACCAATTAGCAAATTTGTCTATTTTGCAGGATCTTACAAACTACTACCTTAAGATCTCCAGCCTAAAATATGCTCGTTTAGAAAAGAATTTAAAGAATCTGCAATACCGTAAGAATGTAGACTTTGCAGACACCTCAAGCTCAATTGATTTAAATGAATTAAAGAAAAAAAATCCTAACTTAGAGAAGTTAATTAACTCTGAAATTGGTATTCAAACCTACATCAATGGGCATCGCGTAAAATATGCTAACTTAGAGCACGATTACCAAGCTGTAGATAGTGCTTATGCTAAAGTTGAGCAAATGGATAAAGATCTGTCTAATCAGATTAAAGAAATTGGTAAAAGTCTAGTTTTATCAAGACTTTTAAATAAGCAATTGTCTTTAATGCCTGAGATCAGTTTAAACTACGATCTTGATGAAACTATTGCTAACTTAAACATTTATATTTACGAGATCCGTGAGCAACTTGATAAGCTTATGGATGTTGAAAAAGTTGTCCAAAATGAAATTCGCATCAATAAAGCTTTAGAAGATAACGTTAAAGATTTAACTGCGGTTTATATTCTAAAGAGAAGATCCCTAAATGAGCTTTATCAAGTATTAGCTAATGAGTTAAGTACCGCCATCTCCTTACGTGTAAAGTACACTGAATACAAAACCATTAGCGAAAAGATTAAGTATGACATTCAAGAACAATTGTTCTGGGTTAAGTCTAACCACTCTATTGGTGCAGACTTTGTCAAAATGATTATTCCAACCATCAAATATGAATCTAGAAATTTAATCTTAAAGTTATCTCAAGAGCAATTTATTACTAATACCACAAATACAGTAAAGTTTATTATTCTGCCCTTTGTGTTCTTATCTTTCATTGTATTAGCTTTACACAACTGGATTTCAAGAAATAACAATAAGCTAGCAAGATGCTTAGATAGGGCAGAGGATTCAATCTTTGTAACGCCACTTGCGATTGTAAACAACGCCTTTATGATGCTGCCACAGTTATGTTGGAAAGTAATCATAGGATCCATCGTAATTTGTATTGCACTTGCTAACACCAAGATGCAAGGCACTGTTATTCTCATTATGGTGTTACATATTTTTGTATTTACTTTCTTCTTGCAGATTGTAAAGCCAAATGCTTTATTGCAACGTCACTTTAGCGTACCTCCTTACAAGTTAGCAAAGTTTAGATCATCTTTAAACATTGTTTGGTTATTTGCCTTACCACTACTTATCTTTGCTAATGTGGCAGAAACTGACTCTAACTATATCTACGCAGATATAAGCTCCCACTTGGTGGTTTTAATCTCCTTTATTGCTTTATTTGCTATTTTTACAAGACTATTTATCAATAGCTTAAAAGACTACAACTCCTCCTCTGCTACAACAGTTATCACCTGCATTACAGGCATGCTAGTAACTTGTATTGCTTTGATGTTTGTAGCTTTAGGTTATCTATATTCTGTAGTAACTTTAACTAATAGAATTGCTTATTCTTGTTATATCGTTTTAGCTTACTACCTAGTAAGTCAAACCGTACACAGAATGATTTATGTTTATTTACATAAAGCCTTTTTAAATATCAATGCTAATAAAGATCATAATGAAAACCATTTACTAGCTTCTTTAAACGTAAGCCCTTCAGTTTTATTTAGTAAGGTTTACAAATTAGTCAACGTACTACTCATCGCTACTGCAGCCTTCTTCTTATATTTACAATGGAACGATTTAGCCTCAGTACTACGTTATCTTGATACTGTGCACTTATGGTCTAACAGTGAACTTATAAATGGCAAACTAGAAGTTACAGATTACTTATCACTATCTGATATCTTGCTTGCAATTGCCATTTTGATTTTCACCAGCATTCTAAATAAGAATTTACCTTCTATCTTAGAAAAGCTCTTTCAGATTAGAAAGACCAAAGAGACTAACTCTACAAGTTATACAGCTAAAGTTATCTCCTCCTATGTGATTACAGGCTTAGGTATAGTTGCAGCAGCCGCTGCCATTGGTATTCATTGGGAGAACTTACAATGGCTTGTAGCAGCCTTATCCGTAGGTTTAGGTTTTGGTTTACAAGAAATCTTCGCTAATTTCGTATCAGGTTTGATTCTACTATTTGAAAGACAACTTCGTGTAGGCGATATCATTACCCTAAATGGTCTATCAGGTACTGTAAGTAAGATAAGAATTAGAGCTACAACAGTTATCTCCTTTGAGAATAAAGAAGTGATGATCCCAAACCGTGAGTTCATTACTAGTGCTTTAACTAACTGGTCTTTAACTGATTCTGTTACTAAGATGGAATTTGTGGTGGGAGTTGCTTATGATGCTGATGTTGAAAAAGCTAAGAACCTCTTAAAGCAGATTGTTTATAAGTGTAAGTACATCTCTAAAGACAAAGCTTGTCTAATCTATGTAAAAGAATTAGCTGCAAGCTCTGTAAACATCGCAGCCGACATTTATGTTGGTAACATCGGTGATAGAAAGCTTACTATCGATTACTTAAGTCGTGAAACCTTATCTGCCTTTGCTCAAAATGGTATTGAGATCCCATTTAATCAATTAGATGTGAATGTTAAGACTTTAGAAAAGGACGAATTTATTAAGAAGCTAAAGGTAGGCTTATTCAATAAAGAGCAGGAAAAAGCTCCTTGCTAAGGATAAAAGAAAACCTACCTTATGGTAGGTTTTCTCTTAAGACGAGTAATAAAAAAATTACTGCTCGTCTTCGACTTCCTTGATAGCTTCAAAAGGACATACTGATTGGCAAGCTGCGCAGTCAGAACACATTTGAGCATCAATTTTAAAAGAATCATCTGGTTGCTGTTCAATTGCACCACAAGGGCAAATATCCTGACACTCACCACATTGAGAACAAATCTCATTATCAATTACAAACATCAACAACCCCTATAAAATATTAGTTTAGCTATTTCTAAAAAAGTTATAATACCTAAAGTTAAAGAATAATTAAAGGCTAAATTATGGATAGCATAAAACACAATCTCTCTTTAGTACATCAAAGCATTGCTGACGCTTGCACTACACATAATTGCGAAAAAATATCAGTTAATTTATTGTGTGTAAGCAAAACTAAACCTGAAGATTTAATTAAACAAGCTTATGCTTGTGGCGAAAGACATTTTGGTGAATCCTATGCTGTAGAAGCTAGTGAGAAAATTCAAAGCTTAAAAGCTCAAGGTTACAATGATATTGTTTGGCATTTTATAGGTCCTATTCAAAAGAATAAAACCAAACTTATTGCTGCTAATTTTGATATCGTAGAAAGCGTAGATAGAGACATCGTAGCTAAAAGACTAAACGATCAACGTCCAGATGAACTACCAGCCTTAGACGTTTTAGTCCAAGTTAATATCTCTCATGAAGAGCAAAAGTCTGGTTGTGAGGAAAGTGATATTGATGACATCATTTCTTGCATCAATTCCTTACCAAAACTTCGTTTACGTGGCTTTATGGGTATTGCTACAGATACTACCGACAAAGCTCTAATTGAAAGCGAATTTGCACACTTAAAAGCCTTATTTGATAAGTACAAGACAAAGTTTGACAATTTTGACATACTATCAATGGGTATGACCCATGATCTTGATTTGGCTATCAAGCACGGATCAAATGAAGTACGTATTGGCACTGCTATCTTTGGTGCTAGAGAATATAAGAACAAAGTTACTATGAACGAGCAAAAAATTGCCTTTATTGGCGGTGGCAACATGGCCACCTGTATTTTTGAAAGCATTGTAAAATCTTTTGATGTAAAGAATATTACTGTAAGTGGACCTCATCTTGAGAAATTAGAAAAATTTAAAGCAAAAGGCGCAAGTATTACTACTGATAATGTAGCTGCAATTAAAGATGCTCAAGTTATTTTCCTAGGTGTAAAGCCTCAGATTTTAACCTCCGTATTACAGGAGCTATCAGCAAGTGGTGTAAACCTATCTGACAAGCTATTTGTTTCGATGGCTGCAGGCTTTAAGTTATCCTCTATTAGCAACCTATTAAAGACTCACAAACTCATTAGAATTATGCCAAACACCCCTGCAAAATTAGGTCTTGGTGTTATCGCTGTAACTTATGATACCGAGGTTACAGATGAGCAAAAGACTCTTTGCAAGACTATGTTAAGTCACATGGGTACTTGCATTGAAGGCGATGAGAACAACTTAAATGTTATTGGCGCTGTTTGTGGTTGTGGTCCTGCTTTTGTCTATAGATTCATGGAAGCTCTAATCACTGAAGCTATCCGTCATGGTATCAGTGAACAGGATGCAAGAAAGATGGTTGAACAAACAGTATTTGGATCTGTTAATATGGTTATTCAAAACCAAGATACTACCATCGCAGCCTTACGTGAAGCTGTTACCTCAAAAGGTGGTACCACCTTTGCAGGTTTAACAAAGATGACCGAAGGCAACTTTGAGAAGATCATGGAAAACACTATTCAAGCAAGTCTTGATAGAACTTACGAATTTGAGAAAATGTTTTAATTAAAGGAATATTATGAGCGTTCTTTCACTCATTGTCATGGTAATTGAAGCTTTAGTAATGCTGTTTCAATTACGAGCCTTGATGCAATCTTCAAGTGTAGATTTTTACCACCCAGTAACTCAGGTGGTCTTTAAATTAACCCAACCTGTAATCAGGCTAATTCCAATTAAAAATGCCAATATCAAAGGCTTTTACTATTGTGGCATGATAGTATCTTTTGTAATTGCTTTAATTTGCGTATCTATTCTAGTAGTTACCATCTTACAGTTTGACATTAGATTAGTACTCTTATTCACAACTATCATTACTGTAAAAACCTTTGGCTATTTGATTATTATTCTACTACTTGCCCAGGCATTAACCTCCTGGCTTCCAAGTACTAGACAATGGTCTATTTTCTTTTCACAGATCACTTATCCTATAGTAGCTCCTGTGCAAAAGATCATCCCTCCTATTGGCATGATTGATATTTCCCTCATGATAGTTATGCTAGGTCTATTTGCCCTTGATTCTTTATTTGCAAGACTAATTCCAATTTGGAGATTATTCTAATATCACTTCTTAAAGAGCATGCACAAGCATGCTCTTTAAAACACTCCTACCTTACTTGCCAAATTCATAAAATTCTCTTTCTTGAAAATTACTAACTTTAGATTATACTAATCGTAAGTTAGTAAATATTTAGGAATAATGATGTTCATCGCTCGTCAAAAAGAATTAGGTCAATTAAAGGATCTGCAACAAAGTGATCACTTTGAGTTTTTAATCATGTATGGCAGACGTAGAGTTGGCAAAACTACACTTTTAAAAGAGTTTGCAAAAACTTGTAAAGTGATATTCTTTAGCGCACAAGAGAAAAACGATTACCTAAACTTAGTGGACTTTAGTAAGCTTATATTAAGTTACTTTAACCTGTCAAAGCTATCACCTTTTGACAATTGGGAAGATGCGTTTAGCTTTTTAAAAGACAGATGCTCTCAAGAAAAAGTAACACTCATCATCGACGAATTTCCTTTTTTAGTAAAAGAAAATCCAAGCTTAAAATCCATATTACAGCACAATATTGATCATGGCTTAAAAGATACAAATCTATTTTTAATTCTCTGCGGATCTAGCATTAGCTTTATGGAAAATGAGGTAATGGGGTATCAAAGTCCATTATACGGAAGAAGTACCTCTAAATTAGAATTAAAACCGCTAGATTACCTAGATAGTAGTGCTTTTTTTGAGAACTATTCAGCTGAAGATAAGTGTTTAATTTACGGAATATTAGGGGGTATACCAAGTTATCTTGAAAAATTTGACAGAAAATTAAGCATCAAAAAGAACCTAAAGCAAAAGTTACTTACTGAAGGAGCATTTTTAAAAGATGAGCCACAAACTCTTTTAAGAATGGAGTTACGCGATTTAAATACTTACAACGGTATACTTGAGGCGGTGGCGCTAGGCGCGACTAAACTCAACGAAATTGCCACAAAAATTCACGCTGAAACTTCAAAAACCTCAAAATACATTGATACCTTAAAAAACTTGCGCATTCTAAAAAGAGAAACTCCGTGTGGAGAAGAGACAGTTTCTAGGAAAACCATTTATTCCTTTACTGACAATTTCTTTGCCTTCTGGTATCAATTTATTTTCAGTAATCAAAATTACTTTAGCTTGTTAAATCCAGCTGAAGCTGTAGACGAAATTTTTGAAGAAAATGCCTTAAGTACCTACATGGGCCACATATTTGAGCAAATTTGTTACGAGTTTTTGCTAAGAAAAGCAAAACATAAAGAATTAGCTTTTGTACCTTTTTACATGGGGCGTTGGTGGGGAGCTAATCCTGTTCGTAAATGCCAAGATGATATTGATATCTTGCTTAAGGATAAGACAGGAAGTCAAATCATCATTTGTGAATGCAAATACAAAAATGAGCATTTTTCAAAAGAGGATTACCAAACCATGCTCTCAAGAAAAGCAGTATTTAGTAATGATTGTGACATTTCCTATATAGCTTTTTCAAAGTCTGGCTTTAGCTCTTATGTAAAGCAAAATGCTCTAAAAGACAGAGTTACTCTATTTGAGCTTGAAGACTTATTTAATAGCTAGTGCACTACTTAGTGCACTAGCTTAAGTTTATTCTAGAGTGAACTCTGGCTCTACAGGTGGGATATCTTCAGGGGTAGCATCATCCTTTTTAAGGATAACCTCTAAAGAATCAATCTTTTGGAATCCACGAGGAAGTAAGTCACCTGCTTTAGTTCTTTCACTAATTCTTTGCTCAATTTCTTGAGCACTTAGGTTAATTACTCTCTTACCGCAGTGAATAATCATAGAGCTTCCACTTGGAAGAATTGCCATAGCAGCAATACCATCTACTTTAAGATCAAGTTTTGCTCCATTGATATTCATAAGCTTATTACCCTTACCTTGAGCTAAAGAAGGTAATTGTGTCAACTTATAAATTAGCAATCTGCCTGATTTACTTGCAACAGCCAAACAATCAGTTTCAAGATCACATACTTGTAATGGCTGTAAAATTACAGCATCGTCATCGCAAGTAATTAAAGCTTTACCAGCCTTATTTCTTGTCTGCAAATCAGTGCCTTTAGTGATAAAGCCATAGCCCTTATCAGTTGCTACAACAAATTGATTATCCTTTCTGCCAATTACTACATAGCATGCATTTTCACCTGCTTGCAAGGAAGCTTTTGCAGACAGAGGCTCACCTTGACCACGAGCTGAAGGTAAATCCTTGATATCGACAGTGTAGACTCTACCCTTGTTAGTGATAAAGCTTGCCTGTTCATTAGTCTTACCAGAGGCTTTAGATAAGAACTTATCACCAGAACGATAGGACATGGAAGCTGCATCAATATCACTACCACTTGCAGCTCTAACCCAGCCCATCTTTGATAAAATAACTGTTACAGGGGTACTTGGAATGAAATCGTCCTCACTCATAGCTGAGGCTGCGTCACGTTGTACCAACTTGCAACGACGCTCATCGCCATAGAGTTTTACATCTTGGAGAATCTCTTTTTTCACAAAGGTTTTGAATTTAGCTTCAGAGTTTAATAAGGTTTCAAGCTTATTCTTCTCCTCTAAAAGCTTATCCATCTCAGCTTTAATTTTGATTTCTTCAAGTCTTGCTAATTGTCTTAACTTTGTCTCTAAGATGTATTCTACCTGAGCATCTGTTAAGCCAAATCTTTCGATAAGTTTAGCTTTAGGATCATCCTCTTTACGAATGATCTCAATTACCTCATCGATATTTAGAATTACTAATAAGAAACCTTCTAAGAGGTGTAAACGTTTATTTACCACCTCTAAACGAGAGGTAAATCTACGTCTTACGCAACTTAATCTAAAGGTTAACCACTCTGACAAGATGGTCTTTAAATCTTTAACTGCAGGTTTACCATCTAAACCTAAGATATTTAGATTTACACGATAGGTCTTTTCAAGATCAGTAACTGCAAACAAGTGCTCCATTAGAGCATCAATATCAATTCTCTTTGAACGTGGAGTAATGATGATTCTACAAGGACAATTGTGATCAGATGCATTAGTTATATTAGCTACCATAGGTAACTTCTTTTTTGACATCAAATCAGCAATTTGTTTTTCGATTGCACCACCTGCTACTTGGAATGGTAGAGTGTTGATTACAATTTCATCCTTTTCAACAGTATAGGTAGCTCTTTGTCTAATGGATCCTTTACCAGTCTCATATAACTTTTGTAACTCGTCTGTTGAGTTGGTAATTTCACTACCACAGGAGTAATCAGGACCTGGTACAAACTTCATTAAATCAACAACAGTGGCATCAGGATGCTCTAGTAGATGAACAGCAGCATTAGCTACTTCATTTAAGTTGTGAGGCGGAATATCGGTTGCCATACCTACAGCAATACCAGTAGTTCCATTTAATAGGATATTTGGTAATCTTGCAGGTAAAAACTTAGGCTCTTCTACTGTACCATCAAAATTTGGGATCCAATCTACGCAACCAGAGTTGATATCCTGTAATAACACTTCAGAGTAAGGCGCTAAACGTGATTCTGTATAACGCATAGCAGCAAAGGACTTAGGATCTTCAACATCACCCCAGTTACCTTGGCCATCTACTAATGGGTATCTATAGGAGAATGGTTGTGCCATCAACACCATGGCTTCATAGCATGCACTATCACCATGTGGGTGGTACTTACCAATTACTTCACCTACGGTTCTTGCTGACTTTACATGTTTCTCTTTAGGTTTAATGCCAAGCTTAGACATTGCAAAGATAATTCTTCTTTGCACTGGCTTCATACCGTCAGCAACTGAAGGTAGAGCTCTATCTCTAATTACGTTCATGGAGTAATTAAGATAAGCATCCTCTGTGAATTTACCTAGTGGGTATAACTCAATACCTTCAAGACTTAAATTTTTATTATTTTGATCTGTCATTTAAAAATTTTTCACAAAGCTCTTTTATAAAGACTATAATTTTCTCTAACCATTTTACTGTATAAATCACGATCCTAATAAGATCAAATTTCAATTATTGATATTTTAGATGCATTACTTAAATTTTTTTCTTAAATCTTTAGCGCTTGCTTTATGGTTCCTAGCTTCAAATAGCCAAGCTTATAGTCATCAGAATTTGCCAGATTATATTTTGGCACAAGCTGTATCCTCAGATATCGTGTTTGATGAGGAGTTTGACTATGTTCGCTTAGGTACAGCATCTAATCTGTTACAAAAAGAAGAAACTTTACTTAAAAAGCAAACACTAACTAGAAGGTCAAACGCTAAAGTTGTTGATCAAGTTATTGTAAACAAAGCTGCTCATCAGATGATTTTGATGAAAAACGGTAAAGAGGTACACCGTTTTTGGATAGCACTATCAGATAAGCCAGTAGGTCATAAGCAATTTGAGGGTGATAAAAAGACCCCTGAAGGTACTTATGTACTAGATTACATTAAGCAAAAATCCTATTACTACAAAGCATTTCATATTTCATATCCAAATGCTAAAGACATAGAATTTGCAAGAAAACATGGTAGAAGACCTGGAGGAATGATTATGATCCATGGTCAACCACCATCAAAGAGTGAATATCACGAAACAGTTCAAAGAACTAATTGGACTAATGGTTGTATTGCCCTCTTAAACCCTGATATCGATTTATTCTTATCCTTAGTAGAAGTGGGCACTCCTATTACCATCAATCCATAGAACTACTCTTCAGGGAACCAGTTAGCGCAAGCTCTTTGATCTTCGTGATAATTCTTTAAGAAAATGATATCTACTAAGTGGATGTCATTTTTTAATGAGCCTTCATGAGCGACTAAGTATATTGAAGCACATACAAGAGCTCTCACCTCTCCTAAGTCACTATCGTATAAATCATTCTCATTAACAGATCTTAATTCATAACCAAAATCATAGTCTGGATCGGACATTAATTTGGTTACTCTAAAGTATTCATTAGGATTTTCACAAGACAAAGACTCTACTGCGACACCAGAGAATAAATCTAAAACATCTTGCTCAGTAATTTTAATTGGATCGCTACTCAACTACAGTTCCTCCAAATGAGAATTTTGAACCAGCAACATGGTGAATGGTATTAAAGCAACCAGGCACAAATGCTTGCTCTTTATCATCCCAATATTGCTCTTGAACATATACATGTTGTACCTTTGCAAGACAAATACCTTTGTCCTCAAATAAATTCTCATCTGCCAATTCACATTCAAAATAAGCAATTGAGGATTTTAAAATTGGGTAATTAAAATTCTCTGTGCGCTCTAACTTTACCTTGTTTAGCTTATTTTGATCATCACGACCATGGATGGAACCAAGCTTTAAAGAATCCTCGATACCTTCTTTGGTTGGTAATGCAATAACTAGTTTTTTAGTCTCTCTGATATTCTTAGCGGTTGTATGAGTCTTATCAATTACTACTAGTAAAACATCAGGATCAAAAGGGCATGACCAAGCTGCTGTCATACCATCTTCTATACCATCCTTACCAATGGTAAAAATATTGATAATAGGACCACCAGCTAACACTGAATAAGCAAAAGAATTATCGATTTTCTTAAACATATACATCTCCAACTAATAATCGTGTCTAGGATTTTTATTCTACAACTAAAATGTCAGATTAGATATGGAATTGGAGTAAAACAGAAGAAAAGAACAAAGATAGTGCAAATTAAAAAGGATCTCATTTGAGATCCTTTTAAGAAATCAAATTAGTTTTCTAGCTCTGCAGGAGGCCAGTTCTCGAGGCGCATACCTAGAGATAATCCTCTCTCAGCTAAAACATCCTTAATCTCAGTTAATGACTTCTTACCAAGATTTGGAGTCTTTAATAATTCAACTTCAGTCTTCTGAACTAAATCACCGATGTACTTGATACCCTCGGTCTTTAAGCAGTTAGCAGAACGAACTGTTAACTCTAGATCTTCAACAGCACATAATAACTTAGGATCTACTGAAGGTCTTGATGAAGCAGACTCAGTAGGTGCTACTGAATTTCTGATATCAACGAATGAATTTAATTGATCAGCAAAAATTGTAGCTGCAATACCAACAGCATTCTTAGGATCAATTGTTCCATTAGTTTCGATATCAAGAATTAGTTGCTCTTGATCGTCAGCAATAGGAGCAGTATGAACTGCAACATTTAATACAGGGCAATATGAAGCATCAATTAGCAATCTGCCAATGAATCTCTCTTCGGTGCCATCTGAAACTGGACGACTTACTGAAGGAACATAACCACGACCACGAGTTACATGTAGGGTCATGTTTAACTCTTTATTCTCATCTGTTAAGTGACAGATGATTTGGTCAGGATTACGGATTTCAACACCTGCTGGGCATTGGATATCACCTGCAGTTACAGGACCAATACCTTTCTTCTTGATTTGAAGAACAGGTTCATCACGTAGAGAACCTTCAGAAGCTACAGCAACTTCTTTTAAGTTTAATAGAATAAGAAGAATATCTTCTTGAATGCCTTCTACTGCACTGTATTCATGCACTACACCATCAATTTCAACTGAGGTGATGGCATATCCAGGAATAGAGGACAGCATAATACGACGGAGTGCTGTGCCTACGATTTGAGCATAATTACGCTCAAATGGCTCAAGAATAACACGGCTTACGTTATGTGAAAGCTCAGTTACATCTTTAATGTTTGGCTTAATAGAATCCATGATCTGATCCAAGGTTTCACCCTCGTTTTGTACAGTTAGTAAGCAAGAAATCTGAATGGGCGCATATGCGCCCATATGTATTATTCAGCTGCCTTTTCTTCTTCAGCAACTTCAGGACGGTCTGTTAGCATGATATAAGCAACTGGTGCTCTATCACATGCACGTAAACCAGCCTTTAGGATACGGGTGTAACCACCGTTACGGTTAGCTGATAGCTTACCGATTACGTTGAATAGCTTTGCTACAACAGCTTCATCACGAAGACGAGCAAATGCTAGACGGCGATTTGCAACAGTATCAACCTTTGCTAAGGTGATTAATGGCTCAACGAAGCGACGTAATTCCTTTGCCTTTGGAACAGTAGTCTTGATAACTTCGAAGGTTAGCAATGCCTTAGCTAAATTACGGTATAAAGCAGCACGATGTGCAGCTGTACGACCTAAATGACGGCCACTTTGACGATGACGCATTTTTTATTCCTTCTAAAACAATTAGTTATTTGATGTACGAAGTCCTGGAGGTGGCCAGTTTGCTACGCGCATACCTAAAGACAAGTTTCTCTGAGCAAGAACGTCCTTAATTTCATTTAATGACTTCTTACCTAGATTTGGAGTCTTTAGAAGCTCAACTTCAGTTCTTTGTACCAAATCACCGATGTAAATGATTGACTCCGCTTTTAAGCAATTAGCTGAACGAACAGTTAATTCTAGATCTTCAACTGGTTGCATTAACACAGGATCAGGCATTGGTGGAGCTACAGGAGCGCTTACACGCTCGCTGATCTCTTCCTTATCAATGATGTTATCCATGCATTCACAGATTAAGTTAGAAGCATTCATTAGAGCAACTTCTGGAGCAATTGTTCCATTAGTCTCTAAATCAATAACTAATCTATCTAAATCTGTACGCTGCTCAACACGAGCTGACTCAACTTCGTACACATAGCGACGAATTGGGCAGTAGTTTGCGTCGATTAGGATAACGTTCTCTGCATCAGCTGGAATATGCTTATCAGAGGTAGTCATTACATAACCTTGGCCTGATGAAATGCGAAGTTTCATCGACAACGAAGCCTTAGCACCTTTTAAAGTGCAAATACGGGCTTCAGGGTCTACAAAGGATAAATTTTCAGGACAAACGATATCTGAAGCGTGAACTTCACCTTCACCACGTTTATCGATTGATAACCAAACAGGCTCGGTTAATGGCTCTTGAGAAGCAATAGCTAAGGACTTTAAGTTCATAACTACTTCAAAAATGCTTTCAACAAGATCATCTTTTGAGCTGTTAACATCCTTTACGCCCGCCATCTGGAAAGCATCTACTGCTGTTCCAGATAGGGTCTTTAGTAAAATTCCGCTTAAAGCAACACCTAATGTATAGCCGAAACCACGCTCTAAAGGCTCAAGCACTAAACGTGCATGATTAGGACTGATTTCAGTATAATTAACTGGCTTTGGCTTTAGCAGTTCAACAACAGACACTAGAGATACCCCACATTAAAAAAGCGGTGCAGGCAATGTTGCCTATATTACTTAGAATACAATTCGACGATGAGTGCTTCTTTAATATCAGAAGGTAACTCAGAACGCTCAGGATTGCTCTTATAAGTACCCTTCATGTGATCGTGATCTACATCGATCCATGTTGGCTTAGTAGCGCGTTGACCTGATAAGTCGATTGCTGCCTTAATACGTAATTGCTTCTTTGCCTTTTCGCGAACAGCAACAACATCATCTGGCTGTACTTGGTAAGAAGGAATATTTACGATTTGGTCATTAACAGTAATAGCCTTGTGGCTTACTAACTGACGTGCTTCCATACGGGTTGAACCGAAACCCATACGATAAACTACGTTATCCAAACGAGCCTCTAGAAGTTGTAATAGGTTCTCACCAGTATTACCAGACATTCTTGAAGCTTTCTTGTAGTAGTTACGGAATTGACGCTCTAGAACACCGTAGATACGACGAACTTTTTGCTTCTCACGTAACTGCATGCCGTAATCTGATAGGCGTGCTTTGTTAGCGCCATGCTGACCAGGTGCTGTGTCTAGCTTGCACTTTGTATCAATTGCGCGAACGCCAGACTTTAAGAATAAGTCTACACCCTCACGGCGGCTTAATTTCAGGGCTGGACCTGTATATTTTGCCATTTATCTTTCTCCAGAAATTGAACTCGTTAGGTTATACACGACGCTTTTTAGGTGGGCGACAACCATTATGAGGGATTGGGGTAACATCAGTAATGTTAGTGATCTTGTAACCTTGTGCATTTAAAGCACGGATTGAAGACTCACGACCAGGACCTGGACCCTTTACCAAAACTTCAAGGTTCTTTACACCGAACTCTTTTGCAGCTTCACCAGCACGCTCTGCAGCAACCTGTGCAGCATAAGGAGTTGATTTACGTGAACCACGGAAACCTGAACCACCTGCAGTTGCCCAAGATAGAACGTTACCTTGACGATCTGAAATAGTTACAATGGTGTTATTGAAAGATGCATGGATGTGTGCTACGCCGTCAGCAACTTGCTTCTTAGAGCGCTTGCCTGAACGAGCACGAGTGGTAGCAGCTGCTTGCTGCTCATTCTTAATTTCTTCAGCCATCTAAGCTCTCCTACTTCTTAATGCTCTTACGTGGACCCTTACGAGTACGTGCATTTGTCTTTGTACGTTGACCACGTACAGGAAGACCCTTGCGGTGACGTAAACCACGATAGGTACCAAGGTCGATTAGGCGCTTGATGTTCATAGAAATTTCACGACGAAGGTCACCTTCAACGGTGAACTTTGCTACTTCGGCACGGATCTTATCTACAACAGACTCATCTAAATCTTTAAGTCTTGCAGACTCTTCAACACCTGCATTAGCAAGAATCTCGCTTGCGCGGGTTGGGCCGATGCCATAGATTGACTGTAAAGCAATCACAGCGATCTTTTGATCAGGCACATTAATGCCAGCTATACGGGCCACTATTGATCTCCTAAATTTTAGGTCAGTTTAAAAACAATGGCTGTCGCAAAGCCCGTTAGGATACGCGACAACCGCTCATAGTGCACTTTGGCATGTCAGAAAAGCACCAAGATTTCTCTTAGTGCTTTTAAGCTGTATGATTATACAGACTTTAAATTATTTATGCAAGTTTAATTGCATAAATAACAGCATTAGCCCTGACGTTGCTTATGCTTTGGATTTTCACAGATAATGCGAACTACACCGTGACGACGAACTACTTTGCAGTTGCGGCACATTTTTTTAACTGAAGCACCAACTTTCATTTTTATTCTCCAATTAACGAAAAATTATCGACCGTAATTCTTAAGGTTTGCTTTACGCATGATATCGCCATATTGCTGATTCATCATGTGACTTTGTAATTGAGAAACGAAGTCCATGCAAACCACAACGATAATTAGTAAGGAAGTACCACCGAAGTAGAACTGTACATTAAACCAGTTCATTAACAACTGAGGAACTAAACATACTAAAACCATGTATAAAGAACCACTTAAAGTTAAACGTGACATTACTTTATCGATGAATCTAGCAGTTTGTTCACCTGGACGAATACCAGGAATGAAAGCACCGCCCTTCTTCAAGTTATCAGCTATTTCACGTGGGTTAAATACCAACGCTGTATAGAAGAATGTGAAGAACACGATTGCTGCTGCATATAACAATTCATATAAAGGTTGTCCTGGTTGCAAAAATACTGAAATACTTCCAAGTACATTTGAAACCGCGTTATCACCTTGGCCGAACCAAGAAACAACAGTACCAGGGAACAGAATAATTGACGAAGCAAAAATTGCTGGAATAACACCTGATAGGTTGATCTTTAATGGTAAATTAGAGCGTGGCTGAGAGTAAATTCGATTACCCATTTGGCGTTTAGCGTATTCAATTACTATTCTACGCTGACCGCGCTCAACGAAAACCACGAAGAAGGTCACTAGGACCACTACTACACCGATAATCAATAAAGCGATGGTGGATAGATCACCTTGACGTGATTGCTCGAAGGTTCTTGCTAGAGCTGTAGGAAGTCCAGCTACGATACCTGCGAAGATGATAAGGGAAATACCATTACCAATACCACGCTCAGTAATTTGCTCACCAAGCCACATCAATAATACAGTACCAGTAACTAAGCATACGGTGGTTACAAAGTAGAAAGCAGGACCTGGATTATCAACTAATCCTGGAGTCATGTTTGGAATACCTGTAGCAATACCAAATGCTTGTAATGCAGCTAAGAAAACAGTAGCAACACGGGTGTACTGAGTAATCTTACGACGACCAGATTCACCTTCTTTTTTAAGTTCTGCTAAGTTCTTGTTTAATACTGCAAGTAACTGAATAATAATCGATGCAGAAATGTATGGCATGATACCTAATGCTAATACTGAAGCACGCTCTAACGCACCACCAGCAAACATATTGAACATGCCAACAATGGTTCCGCTTTGCGAATCGAAAACGCGCTGAAGTACGTCAGCATTCACACCTGGAACAGGAATATATGAACCAAGTCTGAACATAATTAGCGCAAAAACAACAAACAAAAGTCTCTGACGAATTTCGCCAGAACCTTTAGATTGTTGTGCAGCCATTTCACGACTTCTATCAAAAAGCGATTTTCTAGCCATGCAAAACCTCAATTAGGGGGCTTAAAGCCCCCAATCTATTATTTAAGCTTTAGCAGCTTTCTTAGCTGCCTTTTGCTCTGCAGTCTTCTTTGCAGGCTTTTGCTTACCAGCTGCAGCTAGAGCGTCTAAACGAGCTTGTTGCTTTGCAGCAGACTTCTTGTTTGACTTCTCTAAACGTTGTTGAGCTTCAACAATGTATTGTGCAACTTCAACGGTACCACCAACTGCCTCAATAGCAGCCTTAGCACCCTTAGTAACGCCTAAGCCCTTTAGAGTGATCTTCTTAGTGAAGTTAGGTACGCGAGATAATACAACCTTAACGTACTTGATCTTCTTGCTGATTAAACGAGCATCTAATAGAGCTTGCATATCAACAACATCACCCTCAATACGATTTAAATCGTTTAAGGTAACTTCAGCAGTTACAGAAGCCTTTTGAGACCAGAAACCAAACTTTGGTAAACGGATCTTTAATGGCATCTGACCGCCTTCGAAACCTGGACGCTTGTGAGCACTCTTACGAGCACCAGCACCTTTAACACCACGACCGCAGGTCTTGCCTAAGCCAGAACCAATACCACGGCCTACGCGTACAGCTGCTTTACGAGAACCTTCTGCAGGCTTTAAAGTATCTAAACGCATTTATTACTCCTCTACCTTTAACAAGTAGCTTACCTTGTTGATCATACCGCGAACTGAAGGAGTATCCTCTAGCTCAACAGTGTGACGAATGCGGCGTAAGCCTAAACCTTTTACGGTAGCGATATGCTTTGGCTGACGGCCAATAGTGCTCTTAATTAGAGTAACTTTAACGGTTTTCTTATCTGCCATTTTTTTACTCCATTATTTCCTTCACTGAAAGACCACGCTTAGCAGCAACAGCCTCAGGAGTACGCATTGATGCTAAAGCTGCAACAGTAGCACGTACAACGTTGATTGGGTTAGTAGAGCCATAAGCCTTAGCTAAAACGTTACGAACACCAGCAACTTCTAGAACAGCACGCATAGCACCACCAGCAATAATACCGGTACCTTCTGATGCAGGCTGCATGTAAACCATAGAACCTGAGTGTTCACCCTTAACAGCATGGAATAAAGTGCCATTGTTTAAAACAATGCCATTCTTTACATTACGGCGAGCTTGTTCAATTGCCTTTTGAATAGCAGCTGGAACTTCGCCTGCCTTACCATAACCAAAACCTACGCGGCCATTACCATCACCAACTACTGTTAAAGCGGTGAAAGAGAAAATACGACCACCTTTTACAACTTTAGCTACACGATTAACTGCAACTAATTTTTCTTGCAATTCGCCAGCTTGAGTTTCGTCTTTGTGTTGCATTTCACACTCCTACTAGAACTTAAGGCCGGCTTCACGAGCTGCTTCAGCTAATGCTGCAACACGACCGTGATACTGATAGCCTGATCTGTCAAAAGCTACGGTTTCAACCTTAGCTGCAATAGCACGCTCAGCAACAGCTTTACCAACTACTTTAGCTGCTTCTACGTTGCCGGTGTACTTAAGACCCTTAGCTAGGTCTTTCTCTAAAGTGCTAGCTGAAGCTAAAACACGGTTATCATTGCTGATAATCTGTGCATAAATGTGACGAGGTGTACGAGTAACAACTAAACGGGTTACACCTAACTCGTGCATCTTTGCACGTGATTTAGTAGCGCGGCGAATGCGTGCTTCTTTCTTATCGAACATGTTATGCCACCCTATTATTTCTTCTTAGCTTCTTTAATGTGAATGATTTCGTCTGCATATCTAACACCCTTACCTTTGTATGGCTCAGGAGCACGGAATGCACGAACCTTAGCAGCAACTTGGCCTAATAAAGCCTTGTCGAAGCTCTTTAGAACGATATCAGTCTGAGATGGAGTCTCAGCGGTAACGCCTTCAGGTAGTTCGAAATCGATTGGGTGAGAATAACCTAAAACTAGGTTTAATACCTTACCCTTAACTGCTGCACGGTAACCAACACCTACTAACTTAAGTGTCTTCTCGAAACCTTTATCTAAACCAACAACCATGTTGTGTAGTAAAGCACGAGTAGTACCAGACTGCATGTTTGATTCTTGAGAGTCTTCCTTTTGAGAAACTCTTAATTCACCATTTTCAAAGCTAACGCCAACTAATGGATGAACATTTAAAACCATCTGGCCTTTCTTTGACTTGATGGTTACATTCTGACCGTCGAGAGTAACTTCGACGCCCTGAGGAACAATAACTAGTTCCTTAGCAATACGTGACATGTTGCCTCCCTAAATTATGCGACGTAGCAAATAACTTCGCCGCCCAAGCCGTCCTTACGGGCAGCACGATCGGTCATTAAGCCTTTTGATGTAGAAATTACAGCAATACCTAAACCATTCATGATACGTGGTAGTTCGCTGCTCTTCTTATATACACGAAGACCTGGACGTGAAACACGTTGGATTAGCTCGATAACTGGAGCACCTTCGTAGTATTTAAGACCAATTTCTAAAACTTTCTTAACGTCGCCGTTCTCAGAAACTGATGAGATATAACCCTCTTTTAAAAGTAGGTTAGCAATAGCAACCTTTAACTTTGATGAAGGCATAGAAACAGCAACTTTGCCAGAAGCCTGGCCGTTACGAATGCGGGTTAATAAATCCGCAATAGGATCTTGCATCATTTATAAATCTCCTCTTACCAGCTAGCCTTGTGTAGACCAGGGATCTCGCCACGCATCATGTGCTCACGTAGTTTAATACGGCATAAACCGAACTTACGTAAGTAACCATGTGGACGACCAGTCTCACTGCAACGGTTACGCTGACGTGAAGGGCTTGAATCACGTGGTAGTGCAGCTAAAGCTTGCACTGCAGCAAAACGCTCTTCATCTGATGCAGATACGCTTGAAATAATCTTTTTGAGATCTTCGCGCTTTGTACGATACTTGTCTGCTAAACGCTTTCTTTTAAGATCTCTGTAAATCATTGAAGTCTTAGCCATTTATTCGTCCTCGAATTACTTGCTTGCGTGAGTACGGAATGGGAAGTTGAAAGACTCTAGAAGTGCTTTGCCTTCTTCATCGGTCTTAGCAGTTGTGGTGATAGTAATATCTAAACCACGAACAGCATCAACTTTATCAAAATCAATCTCAGGGAAGATGATTTGCTCGCGTACACCCATTGAGTAATTTCCTCTACCATCAAATGACTTAGATGATAAACCACGGAAATCACGGATACGTGGAATTGCAATCACAATTAAACGCTCGAGGAACTCCCACATACGCTCACCGCGTAGTGTTACCTTACAGCCGATTGGATAGCCCTCACGAATATGGAAGCCCGCTACAGATTTACGAACTTTGGTGATTAGAGGCTTCTGACCTGCAATAGCGGTCATATCGCGTGCAGCATTCTCTAAAACTTTCTTGTCTGCAACTGCTTCACCAACACCCATATTCAGGGTGATCTTCTCAATCCGAGGGACTTGCATGATTGTCTTGTAACCAAATTTTTCTGTTAAGGCTTTGATTACTTCCTGCTTGTAAAGATCATGCAGTTTCGCCATCGTTATTCTCCTTTAATTAACGCTTACTTGGCTTGTGAAATGATCTGGTTGTTTGACTTGAAGAAACGAACTTTTTTGCCGTCTTCAACTCTAAAGCCAACACGATCAGCTTTCTTAGTTTCTGGGTTGTAGATTGCTACGTTAGATACATCGATAGGTGCAACTACGTCAACAATACCGCCCTGAACGCCAAGATTTGGGTTAGGTTTCTGGTGTTTCTTCTTGACATTAATGCCTTCTACTAACACCTTGTGCTCACTAGTTAAAACACGGGTAACTTTACCAGTCTTGCCCTTGTCCTTACCGGTGATAACGATTACTTCGTCATTGGTGCGAATTTTCGCTGCCATTTTCTAATACTCCTCAAAAAAATTAGAGTACTTCTGGAGCTAAAGATACGATCTTCATGAATTGCTCAGAACGTAGTTCACGAGTAACTGGTCCGAAGATACGGGTACCGATAGGCTCATGTTGAGCAGTTAATAAAACTGCTGCGTTTGAATCAAAGCGAATTACTGAACCATCAGGTCTGCGAACACCTTTCTTGGTGCGAACAACAACTGCGTCTAGTACATCGCCCTTCTTAACTTTGCCGCGTGGGATAGCATCTTTTACAGATACCTTAATAATGTCGCCAATGCCAGCGTAACGGCGGTGAGAACCACCTAAAACCTTAATACACTGAACTGCACGTGCGCCAGAATTATCGGCAACGTCAAGCATACTTTGCATCTGGATCATTTTAAAATGCTCCGGTTAATAAAAAAAAACAACTTCCTAAAACAATTTAGAAAGGCGCTAAAATATACCATAAAAAAATTAAGACCGCAAGTATAAATTCTTACGGTCTTATTAGATTTTTATGAATTAGGCATTGATTGCCTTTTCGATCACGCTAACTAATTTCCAAGAAATAGTCTTAGAAACTGGTTTGCATTCACAAATTTCAACAAAATCACCAACGTGAGCTAGGTTCTCAGCGTCTGATACGTGGAACTTAGTAGTACGAGTAATGATCTTACCGTATACTGGGTGAGCAATACGGCGCTCAACTGCTACTACACAAGCCTTTTGCATCTTATCGCTTACTACGCGACCGCGTAAAGAACGAGCTACTTTTGCATTTGAATCTGACATTTAACTCTTCCTCTACTATGCGTTCTCAGAGTTTAATTTCTCTGAAAGAATTGTATTAATACGTGCGATATCGCGACGTACCTTACGTACGTTATCAGTTTGCTGTAAGCTACCTGACTTTAACTGGAAACGTAAGTTGAATTGCTCGCGCTGAAGATTTGAAAGTTCAGTCTTTAAGTCTTCAACAGACTTTTTACGTAAATCGTTTGCTTGCATTAGATCACCTGCTTACGAACGAAGGTAGTTGTTACTGATAATTTTGCTGATGCTAAGCGGAAAGCTTCGCGAGCAACTTCCTCAGAAATACCACCAATCTCGAAAAGTACACGACCAGGTTGAATTGGAGCAACCCAGTACTCAACAGTACCTTTACCTTTACCCATACGAACACCTAGAGCTTTTTGAGTGATTGGCTTGTCTGGGAACACACGGATCCAAACTTTACCTTCACGCTTCATCTCACGGGTGAATGCACGACGTGCAGCTTCGATCTCACGAGCAGTAATCTGACCGCGAGAAGTTGCCTTTAGACCAAACTCACCAAAAGATACAACTGAACCTGCGTATGCTAGACCCTCGTTGCGACCTTTTTGAGTCTTACGATATTTTGTACGTTTAGGTTGTAACACTTATACTTCCTCCGTTACTCAGCAACTTTTGAAGCTGGAGCTTCTTCAGTCTTCTTAGCACGACGACCACGACCAGGACGAGCCTGATTGTCATCACGACGGCCACGACGACCTGCTGGAGCAGCTGCATTGTTACGGTCTTCAGTCTCTTCTTGAGTTAGTGGTAGACCACCTAAAACTTCACCCTTGAAGATCCAAACCTTAACACCGATAACACCATAGGTTGTTACAGCCTCTGATAAAGCGTAATCAATATCAGCACGTAGTGTGTGTAGAGGTACACGACCTTCACGTAACCACTCTGAACGAGCGATTTCAGCACCACCTAAACGGCCTGATACTTCAACCTTGATACCCTTTGCACCAGCACGCATTGCGTTCTGAATTGCCTTCTTCATAGCGCGACGGAACATTACACGACGCTCTAATTGAGAAGCAATTGAGTCAGCTACTAACTTAGCATCAAGATCTGGCTTGCGGATCTCGCTGATATTTACTTGAGCTGGAACACCTGCGATTGCAGAGATCTTCTGACGTAACTTCTCTACGTCCTCACCCTTCTTACCGATTACGATACCAGGACGAGCTGTGCAAATTGTTACACGGATGCTCTTAGCTGGACGGTCGATAACAATCTTTGATACAGATGCGTTCTTTAACTCAGTAGTTAAATATTTACGAACTGCAGCGTCACTCTTAATGTTAGCTGGGAAATTTGCAGTAGATGCATACCAAACTGATGAATAAGCTTTGGTGATACCAAGTCTGATTCCGTTTGGATTAATTTTCTGGCCCATAAATTACTCCCTAACGCTCTGCAACAACAACGGTAATATGAGAGGTGCGCTTTACGATGCGATCTGCACGGCCTTTAGCACGTGGCATAATACGCTTTAATGAAGGGCCCTCATCAACCATGATCTTAGATACAACTAAGCTGTCGATATCTAAAGAATGATTGTTTTCTGCATTAGCAATTGCAGAGAGCAATACTTTACGGATTAGTGCAGCAGCCTTACGTGGGCTGAACTGTAATAAATCCAATGCTTTCTGAACAGGTAAACCGCGAACTTGATCTGCGACCAAGCGAGTTCTCTGTGCAGAAGAGCGAGCATAACGATGTATAGCTTTAACTTCCATTACATAAAACTCCAATTAGGCCTTAGCATCAGCAGCTACGGTGTGACCCTTAAAGGTACGAGTAGGTGCAAACTCACCTAACTTGTGACCAACCATTTCGTCTGAAACGAATACAGGTACGTGTTGACGACCGTTGTGAACAGCGATGGTCATTCCAATCATTTGTGGAATGATAACTGAACGGCGTGACCAGGTCTTAATAGGCTTTTTGTCGCCTGATTGTTGAACCTGTAGTACCTTCTTTAGTAAGGACGCATCAATAAATGGACCTTTCTTTAAAGAACGTGGCATGTTATATCCTCGCTAATCTATTAACGGTGGTGAACGATGTACTTATCAGTACGCTTGTTCTTACGAGTCTTGTAACCCTTACATGGAGTACCCCATGGTGAACGTGGCTGAATGCCCTTGTTACGGCCTTCACCACCACCGTGTGGGTGATCGATAGGGTTCATTGACATACCGCGAACAGTTGGACGTACACCGCGCCAACGGTTAGCACCAGCTTTACCTAATTGAGCTAGCATGTGCTCGCCATTACCAATCTCACCGATTGTTGCACGACCATCAGCTAGAACTTTACGCATTTCGCCTGAACGCATACGTAAGGTTACATAAGCACCTTCACGAGCAACTAGTTCGCAGTAGCAACCTGCTGAACGAGCGAAAACTGCACCAGCACCTGGGTTTAGCTCAACTGCGTGAACAGTTGTACCTAGTGGGATATTGTGCATAGGTAATGTGTTACCAACTTTGATTGGAGCATTTGAACCTGATACAACAACGTCACCAACCTTTAAGCCCTTAGGAGCTAAGATATAGCTACGAGTACCATCGGTATAGCAGATTAAAGCGATATGAGCTGAACGGTTTGGATCATACTCTAAACGCTCTACGCGTGCCTCAATACCGTCCTTTTGACGCTTGAAGTCAACTAAACGATAACGTTGCTTGTGACCACCGCCAATGTGACGAGTAGAGATGTGACCATAGTTATCACGACCACCAGTCTTGCGCTTTTCTACTGTTAAAGAGCGCTCTGGACCACCTTTCCATAAGCCTTCAGTCTTGATCTGAATTACATGACGACGGGCTGGTGAAGTTGGCTTTGCCTTAATGATTGCCATTATTTGCTCTCCTTGTTAACCTGAGCGGCTTCTTCAACGTCGAATTGAGTGCCTTCAGGAAGAGTAACATAAGCCTTTTTCCAGTCTGAACGCTTGCCAAAACCACGTGCAGTGCGACGAACTTTACCTTGGAAGTTTAAAGTACGAACTGACTCAACTTTAACTTCAAAAATAGATTCTACAGCTGCTTTGATTTCATCTTTAGTTGCGTTCTTTAATACTTTAAATACTAAAGTATTTTTCTCATGTGCTGCACTGCTCTTTTCAGAGATAACTGGTGCACACAAAACATTCAATAAACGTGCCTGAGACATTATTTAAGCAACTCCTCTACCTTCTTAACAGCAGCAGATGTGATTAACACTTTGTCAAAGCCTACTAGGTTAACTGGGTTGAACTCAGCTGAACCTGGCTGACATACTGCAACTCTGTATAGGTTACGAGATGCTAAGAATAAGTTCTCTTCGAAAGCATCAGTAACAATTAGAACCTGCTTTAGACCTAAATCCTTTAGCTTTGCAACTAATGACTTAGTCTTGTGATCTTCAACTTTGAAGTCATCAACAACAACTAAACGGTCCTGACGAACTAACTCAGATAAGATGCTGCTCATAGCAACACGGTACATCTTACGATTTACTTTCTGAGTCCAATCTTGTGGTTTTGCAGCGAAAATGGTACCACCAGCACGCCATAATGGTGAGCGTGATGAACCAGCGCGTGCGCGACCTGTGCCCTTCTGACGGAAAGGCTTCTTACCGCCGCCTGATACCTCAGAACGGGTCTTCTGAGCTTTAGTACCGGCGCGTGCAGTGCTTAGGTATGAAACAACTACCTGGTGCACTAATGGCTCATTAAACTCACGGCCGAAGGTGTTCTCTGACACTTCAAGCTGCTTGTCTGCGCCAACTAACTTTAATTCCATGATCCTATTACCTCGGGTTAAGCTTTAAGACTTGGTCTTACAATTACATCCCCGTTATTAGCACCTGGAACAGCGCCCTTTACGAGTAGTAAGTTGCGTTCTGCGTCAATGCGAACTAAGTCTAGGCTCAATACTGTAACCTTCTCAGAACCCATATGACCAACCATCTTCTTGCCCTTAAATACTCTACCAGGGGTCTGATTTTGACCTGTAGAACCTGGGACACGATGTGAACGTGAGTTACCGTGGGTATAATCTTGATGTAAGAAGTGGTAACGCTTGATAGTACCTGCAGTACCTTTACCTTTTGACTGACCAGTAACATCTACTTTCTTAACATCTTGGAATGCGTCCACTTTGATCTCATCACCAACTTTGTAAGAAGCTAGCTCTGACTCATCTAAACGGAACTCCCATAAGCCACGGCCTGCTTGTACGCCGGACTTAGCGAAATGACCAATTTCAGCTTTGGTCATACGACTTGCTTTGCGGTCGCCAGTTGTAACCTGAATAGCGGTGTAACCATCACTTTCTTGGTTCTTAATCTGGGTTACGCGATTTGCTTCTACCTGGATGACTGTTACAGGAACAGATTTGCCGTTCTCGTTGAAAACACGGGTCATACCAAGTTTGCGGCCGATTAAACCGATTGACATTGCATTATTCCCCTATCGTTAGCGAAGGCTGATCTGAACATCCACACCAGCTGCAAGATCTAAGCGCATTAAAGCATCTACAGTCTTCTCAGTTGGCTCCACGATGTCTACTAAACGCTTGTGAGTACGGATTTCGTATTGGTCACGAGCATCTTTGTTTACGTGTGGTGAAATAAGGATGGTGTAACGCTCCTTACGAGTAGGGAGCGGGATCGGACCACGAACTTGTGCGCCAGTGCGCTTTGCGGTCTCAACGATTTCAGCTGTTGAATGATCAATCAATCTGTGGTCGTATGCCTTAAGACGGATCCTAATTCTTTGATTCTGCATTGCAGACTCCATAAATAAAAAGAACATGCAAACACTCGCCTTCTTAACCCTTAATTTTAAAAAATTAATTTGTAAGAGGAAGTGTTACTATTACCAATTTCTCCCAAAATTAGGGAGAGTCTCTTCAGCCGCATCATAATGAAGTAGGGCTGGATTTCAAAAACTTACACTTAGGGTAAGCTCTGAAAGTCACATAATTTTACACTATTTTAATTTTAGTGCAACAATTTTTTTTAATTTTTTTCTTCGCTAAACTCATTTATATGCTTTTTGCCGTACATAGTAAGGGTAGAAGCTTTATCTAATCTATACTTCTTAGAACTTAAGTTTAAAGACTCTTCAAAATTAGGTACACCTTCTATCCTCATGAGACTTACCATCAAATCAAAAATTAAGTCATTTGAAAAATACTTATGTTCATTGGTCTTTAAAGACTCAAAAAGATTTAAATGATTTTTGCGATAGCTATCTGATAGGTACACAAATAAAGGAACCTTAAGCATTTGATAAGTTACATTTACAGGATCATGACCACCTACTACATGTGGCTCTTCGCCGTGATCTGAAAAATACACTAAAGCTTTAAAGGCAGGATTTTTTTTTGCCTTGTTATAGATCTCATCTACTACATAGTCGGTGTATAAAATAGAATTGTCGTAACTTGCAACAACCTCATCGGCACCTGTAAATTGTCTAAACTCTTTAGGAACTCTCTTTTCATACTTTTGATGGCTACCCATCAAATGAATTATGATCAAGGTGTTTTTATTTGGATCTACTTTTGGTAAACGGTTTACTAATTCCTCGTCAAAGAACACGCCTTCCATCTTAGCTGAGCCATTAGTCCAAATTTCATGATTAGCTGTAGACGAAATTACAGTAATTGGTGTTTCATACATGCCATACTTTCTTTGGTTAGATAACCAATATGTATCAAAGCCAACAGCTCTTGCAATCTCGATTAAAGAGTAGGCATCTGAAACTTCTACTTGATTATATTGATTGGCATTAGTTAAAGCATAAGACAAGGCTTGGACTGTTTGTGGCCAAGAGGAGAACACATTGTTAAATAAAAGATGGTTAGGCTCTTTTAGTCTTTCCACAAGTTTAGGGGTAGTTGCCTTTTGGTAGCCATAGGCTTGAATATGAGAGGCGGATTGAGACTCACCTATAACTAATACAAATAAATTACCATCTTTATCAACATCAGGATTTAACTTTAAAGAAGTAAGAGTCGAGAGTTTTTGTAAACGAACACCTTTTTGTTGCTTATACAACGCAAAATTATCTAATTGTCTTGAGGTTACTTTAACTACTGCAAAAGGCAAGTAATCAATTCTAGGTATAGCTAAAAAGATGCTACCAATTAAAATTATCGCAATTGAAAAAGAGGTAGTAACTTTAGCTTTAGGATCACAGGTTAAATTCTCATAAGCCTTACAATTTATATAGATAACTGCAATTAAAAATAGTAAAGCTAAAAGCCACTTATAATTAACATTACTTACAAAAAACTCAGCGCCTTCTGCTCCATTAGTTTGCGCTAAAGCAATGATGATATCTGAGGAAATAAGTGAATTAGTTGCAATCAAATAGCAAAGTAGCAATAAAGGTAAGAATAAAGTTATAAAAGCTATTATTACAAAGAGAACCTTTCTTAAAGTATAGAAAGCACAATCCTTTTTAGGTAAAAGCACACACCTAAAGAAAGTTATAAAGGCTATGGCTAAAACTGTAAAAATCACTCCTTTTAAATACTCCATAGGAGTGGTATTTAAGTTCATTTTAAGGGCAACTAAATAAACTGACAGATAAGTTATTGCAACAGTTGCCATACCTCTAAGTGCAGTTTTGTTTAATTTAAAAGTAACGATTACCGCAAGCAAACAGCCTAAAGCTAAAACAGAATAAATTACCGCAGTTACTACACTATTTAGTGAAAAATCATAGAAATAGTAAAGGGTAGATAAAACTACAAAAGGGATACCAAAAAGCTTAAAAAAGCTTGATAAGACAAGTTTAGAATAGTTACTCATGATTACATCTAAAGGTTAATTTTTTGTATATAATACGCTATCTTTATAAATTAGGTTCATTTATCGTGATTTTTAACTTTTCTTTGCCAGAAGACTTTTTAAAAAAGAGTCCTATAACAAATCTTAGCTTGCCTGATGCTGCTAATGGCTTAGTAGTTCATTGCTGTTGCGCTCCTTGCGCAACTGGTATGATAGAGGCGCTATTGTGCTCTGGCATAAAACCAATCATGTTCTTTTACAATCCTAATATTTATCCATTAGCTGAATATGAGAAAAGAAGAGATGAGTGGATCTATTTATGTAATTTATTAAAACTTGAATACCACGTAGGCGATTACGACTACCAAAAGTATCTAGAAACCATTAAAGGTTTAGAGCAAGAACCTGAAAGAGGTAATAGATGTCTAAAGTGTTTTACTCATCGCTTAACAGCAACTGCTCTTTTTTCTAAAGATATGGGTATCAACACTTTTACTACTACTTTGTGTACTTCAAGATGGAAGAGTAAAAAACAAGTAGATCTAGCAGGCTTTGCTGCTCAAGACAAAGTTAAAGATATCTTTTATTGGGATCAGGATTGGCGTAAAAATGGTTTGGTAACTAGACGCTATGAACTTGTAAAAGAAATTGCTTTTTATAATCAGCAATACTGTGGTTGTGAATTTAGTATGCAAAAAGATCACTACCAAAAGTAGTGATCTTAAAAGCTAAAAGTTAAGCACCGTACTGCTTGCGGTACTCAAGCATTGCAGGAATGTGATCTTTTAGAGTCTCATCGTTTTCAATATACTTTAATAAGTCATCAAAAGTTACAATTGAAACAATCTTAATACCGATGCTCTCCTCTGCCTCAGCAATAGCACTCTTATCACCTTGACCTTTCTCCATACGGTTAAGGGCAATAATAGCAGCTTTAAAGTGAGCTCCATTAACTTTAATAATTTCTTCTGATTCTCTGATAGCAGTGCCTGCAGTAATTACATCGTCAATTAAAAGAATATCACCCTTTAGTGGAGCGCCTACTAAATTACCACCTTCACCGTGATCTTTCTTTTCTTTACGGTTGAAGCACCAAGGTACATTTTTCTGATGCTCATTAGCTAAAGCCATAGCAGTAGCACAAGCTAAAGGAATACCTTTGTAAGCAGGTCCAAACAATACATCAAACTCAAGCTTTGCATCGATTAAAGCGTGGGCATAGCAGGAGCCTAAAATAGCCAAATCGCTACCTGTGTTGAAACCACCAGCATTGAAGAAGTAAGGGCTAGTTCTGCCAGACTTTAAAACGAAACTGCCAAACTTTAACACACCTTTTTTTAGGGCTAATTCAATAAATTTACGTTGATATTCTTGCATACAAAACCTCAAAAAATAATTGAGGTAAATTTTACATGATTTGAGCTTAAATTGCAGATCGTTTTCAAAACAAATTGCTTTAGTGTAATATGGCTAAAAAAGGAGTTTTTATGTCCATAATTCACAGTATGACAGGATCAGCAAGTAAACTTGTCAATTCCCAACTTGCTAACATCAACATCGATATCAGTTCTGTTAACGGTAGATACTTAGAAATTTATTTAAAGCTACCTGACAACTTAAGACATTTAGATTCTAAATTAAGAGCTTTGTGCCAAGAAAAACTTACTCGTGGCAAATTAGATTGCTATATCACCTATGCGTTAAATGCCCAAGCATCTCTCAACATTGATGCAAATCAATTAGAGGCACTAAGTGAAGCTTTAAATCAAGTTGAAAAAACTATTCCTAATGCTTGTAATTTAAATCCCATGGAAATCTTGCAATATCCAGGAATTCTAAAGCAACCTGCTAACATTCAGGATTTAATTGATGAGCAAGTACTAGAGAATTTTGCAAAAGCATTAGATAGTCTTGTAAAAACAAGAGAGTCTGAAGGTGAGAAATTAAAACAAGCACTACAAGTTAGACTTGATTTAATTGAAAAACAAGCAGATTTAATTGAGGTTCAATTAACTAATCTAACCAAGATTGAAAGAGAAAAGATCTTAAAGAAAATTGAAGATCTAAAAATCGAGATTGATCCACAAAGAATTGAGCAAGAAGTTGCCATCATCGCACAAAAAGCAGATGTTGAAGAAGAGTATGACCGCTTAAGAGCCCATATTAAGGAAGTAAGAGCAATTCTTGATAAAGGTGGTATTTGCGGTAAACGTTTAGACTTTATGATGCAAGAGTTTAATCGTGAATCAAATACTCTTGCATCTAAAGCTTCTAACTTAGATATCACAAGAATTGCTGTAGAGCTTAAAGTGTTAATTGAACAAATGCGCGAGCAAGTTCAAAACATTGAATAAGCTACAATTGTCTTGCAATTTGTAGTAATTTTACAATCAATACTGGCACACCACTTTGACCACGTTTTTGCATTGCATCTACTAAATACAGAGCAAGTCCTGGTTTACTCTTACGTCTGATGGCTTGCTCTATAATTTTGTCCATCGAATACCCTCTTTTTAGCTGATTACCCACCGCAAGACCTGCTGCCTGTCTGAACACATCCTCATAACCTTGGCTATATAAAAAGTGCTCAATATCTTTTTGTGGTAGTACCGTTAAATATCTATAGGTCTTTCTTTTAGAGATGTAATCACAAGTAATGTCCGCGTATTTCTTGCCAGCATCATCACCATCAGTTAACACATGGAAATTGATACCTAATTGCAAGGCGGTTTTTAAAAGTGGCTTTAAACCACATTGAGCAAACTCGATAATTCTAATACCTTCACAAGGAAGTGAAATTCCTAAAATTGAAGCTACTTGAGTTAAGATCCAAACCTCTGTTTCGCCCTCTACTAATAACCAAGTTCTTGCAAAGAAAGCCATCGGACGATTCATACGTACATGGAAAGCGATACGTCTTAAATCCTCATAGCTTAGAGATTTTCTTGAAATCTTATAACAAGTGGTATCGTAGTACTTTCTGCTCAAGCGTCTTAAAGACTCTAAACTTACAGCTGATAACAAGTCACCACTGTTAGTAGTTACGATTTTTTGACTTTCTGTAGGTTCAATAATAGACCATAAAGATAGTAAGTAAGAAGGGTGTAATCTTGATTCAATATCCTCAAAAATGATGATTGGTTTACTATTAGGATCAATCTTACGATTGCCCTTTGATAGCAGCATATTGATAGCAATTAAAGATACTAAGACTTTAGATTTATTAAAGCCTGGCATATTAAGAGTATTCTTAATGCTATCAGGAGATTCTAAAGAGATTGGTCTTTTTACAATATCATCAAGATTTCGTCTAGAGCTATTTTCGATAAGCTCCCTAGTAATTTTACTTTGGCTATAGTTAGACAAATGTTTGTCAAAAAATTCACCAAAGTTTTTAATGATCTTATTTAAAGAGGAAGCTGTCATGGCACTATCTGAAGATAACATTTGAGATAAACTTTTAAGACCGGATCTCTCCTCACTTTCTTTATCCTCAATAGGACCTTTGTCCATACGGCTATCTCTAATTCTAAATACAGGATTGTATTTTATGATAGCTAAAATGGCCTGTTTTAAACTCTCATCTTGACGGTACGGATCACCTTTTTTATCAAGTAAAGTATGAATAGTTTCAAAGTGCTTTTTATTGGTATCAAACGCTACAATTTGCCAATGTAAAGTGTAGGCTCCATCGTCATCAAAATACCAATATCTTTTAAAAATTGGATCTTTATCTGCAATACTTTGGATAGGATCTTCTTTAAAATACAAATCAATATGAATATGCTCATCTGTCTTTTTAAAGACATCGTCCTCATCACGAGCAAAGAGGCTGTCTTGATCATCTAAGTAGTTTTCAAGATCATTTAAAAAAGATCTTTCTTTAGGAAATGCTTTTTCAGCTTGAAGATCAAGCTCTGAGTTTTGATAAGAATAATTATCTTCAGTTAAATCTGAACGTCTCTCAACTTCATCAAAATCTAAACTAGGTCTTTGAGTGACTTTAGCAACTAAGTCTTCTTTAGGAGCATGGATAAATTCTTTTTCATCAATTTCAACTGGCACATAAAGATCATCGTGACTGAACTTATATAACTGTTCACCTTGACCTAAAACTAACCACAAAGCACTTAGGAGGGAGGATTTACCCCATTGATTTTCACCAATCAAAACGGTGCTAGATTCTTCAAAATCAATCCATAATTTTCGGATACCCCGAAAATTCTCAATTTTTACTTTTTCTAAATACATAAAAATATCCTTCTTACATTTTTAAATGTAATCAAGATATTCGCTTTATCAAGAAATAATAAAAAAGCCCATGATGTAAATCACAGGCTTTCTTTAGATTTTACAATAAATTAAACACGGTGCCACACAGTACCTTGAGGTCCATCCTCAAGTTCAATATGCATTTGTTTTAACTTATCACGAGCCTCATCTGCTAAAGCCCAGTTTTTCTGTTTTCTAGCTTCATTTCTTTGCTTAATTAAAGCTTCGATTTGCTCAACATCGTCATCCTTAGCACCTGTAGTTAAGAACTTATTAGGATCTTGCTCTAGGATGCCAAGAACTGATGCTAATTGCTTCAATCTACCTGCAAGTTTTTGAGCAGTTTCTCCAGACTCTTTATTGATTTGCTTTGCTAAATCAAAGAGTACAGAGATAGCACCAGGAGTATTAAAGTCATCATCCATATACTCTTTGAATTTTGCAGTGTACTCATCTTCAGTGCTGTCAGGCTCAACAGCTTGAGTATCTCTTAAAGTAGTATATAAACGATTTAAAGCAGCTCTTGCTTTATCTAAATTCTCTTGAGAGTAATTTAGTGGAGAACGATATTGACCTGATAATAAGAAGAATCTGATGGTTTCAGCATCATATGTTTCTAACACATCTCTTATGGTAAAGAAATTGTTCAAAGACTTAGACATCTTTTCTTCATTGATCATTACCATGCCTGAATGCATCCAGTAATGAACATAAGGGGTCTTGTTAGCACAGCAGCTTTGAGCAATCTCATTTTCGTGGTGAGGGAAAATTAGATCAGAACCACCACCATGAATATCAAACTCTTTACCTAAGTATTTGTTATTCATAGCAGAACACTCAATATGCCAACCTGGTCTACCCGCTCCCCATGGAGATTCCCATGATGGCTCACCTGGTTTTGACATCTTCCAAAGCACAAAGTCTAGTGGATTGTGTTTAGTTTTCTCTACTTCAATACGAGCGCCAGCTTGTAATTCATCTAGCTTTTGACCAGACAATTTACCGTATTCTTTAAAGGAATTGATATCAAATAAAACATCACCGCTTTCAGCAACATAAGCGTGCTGATTATCAATAAGCTTTTGTACGAAATTTACAATTTCAGTAATATTGTCAGTTGCTTTTGGCTCAATATCAGGACGTTTGATATTAAGAGCATCAAAGTCCTTGTGCATTTCAACAATGAATTGCTCAGCAAGATCATGTGCAGAAATACCGCGCTCATTAGCTCTTTTAATGATCTTATCGTCAATATCAGTGATATTGCGAACGTACTTAACCTCGTAGCCGGCGTAACGTAAGTAACGTACGATTACGTCAAAGTTAACGAAAGTACGAGCATGACCGATGTGGCACAAATCATAAACTGTTACACCACAAACATACATTCCAATCTTGCCTGGGGTAATTGGTTTAAATTCTTGCTTGGTTCTAGTCAATGAGTTATAAATTTTTAGCATTTGTGTAGCGCCATAAGTAAATTACATATCCTATGTAGTGTACCAAATTGTAGAAAATCATTCATTTACTTTCTTAGTTTGAAACAAAATAGTGAGCTTAAAATTGCTAATATTCGCTCTTGTAAATACCATTATTTCCGAGATTTAGGTACAATAAGAACTAGCTTAAACAAGCTTACATTAAATTTTTTAGAGAGACACTATGATCACATTAAAAACTACCTTAGGTGATATCGTAATCGAGCTTAATCACGAGAAGGCACCTATCACTGCAAAGAACTTTGAAGAATATGTAAAATCAGGTTTCTACAAGGGAACTATTTTTCACCGTGTTATCAAAGGCTTTATGATCCAAGGTGGTGGTTTAAATTCTCAATTAGAGCAAAAGGAAACTAACGCTCCAATTAAGAACGAAGCTGACAATGGTTTAAAGAACGACCGTGGTACTATTGCTATGGCTCGTACTAACGATCCACACTCAGCAACTGCTCAATTCTTTATCAACACTGTAGACAACAGCTTCTTAAACTTCCGCTCAAAGGATTTATCAGGTTGGGGTTATTGCGTATTTGGTAAAGTTGTAGAAGGTATGGATGTAGTTGATAAGATTGAAAAAGCTAAAACTACTACTGTGTCTTACTACCAAGACGTTCCAGTTGAGACTATTGAGATCTTAGACGCAACTGTAGAAGACTAATTTTTAGTTAGTAAAAAGGACAAACATGGCCATTTATATCATTGCTGATCTTCATTTATCAGAGAATAAACCTATACTCTTAAATGCTTTTTCAAACTTTTATGAGAAGAATCTTTATTTAAATGATAGAGTGATTATCGCAGGCGACATGTTTGACCTTTTTGTAGGTGTAGATAAGAACTCTACTTTCCACCAAAAAGTTCGCCAAATCATTTTAAATGGTAGAAACCGTGGTGTTACAACCCTTTTTCAAAGAGGCAATCGCGATTTTTTAATGACTGCTACTATGGCTGAATATTTTGGAATGAGACTTGTTGGCGATTTCTATTCCTTGCCAACCGTTAAAGGTCATGCACTGTTAATCCATGGTGATCAATTGTGCTTATCCGACCGTAAATACGATTCTTTTAAACGCTTTTCCTCAAATCCAATCATGCAATACCTATTTTTATCTCTACCTATTTCTTGGAGAAATAAAATTGGTAAAAACATTCGTGCTAAAAGCATGGCCAAAAATCATGCTACCACAAGTCGGGAATTACTAAATTCACCTATCGTAAAAGAAGTGGGTAAGAGATTTTTAGAATCAGCAAAATGCAACATCTTAATCCATGGACACTTCCACGTCTTTGGAGGTGAAGATAATGCCTTTGGAGAGAACACCTACAGACTAGGACTTGGTGATTGGGGATCTCGTTATAGCTATATCAAAATAGACCATAACGAAATCAAATTAGTTCAAAGAGCCATGGAAAAGAACTTTTAGTGTGCATCACACCAGTTATCACTAACTCCAATTCCTACAGATAGTGGAATAGAGAGTGTTGCAGCCTGCTCCATCGCTTGTTCAATAAACTTTTTAGCTTCAGCTTCAAACTCTTCCTTTACCTCAAAGAGCAATTCGTCGTGTACTTGCACGGTCATTTTGATAGTGTCTTTTGGTAAAGTATCAATCCATTGTTGAATGGTGATCATAGCTTTTTTAATGATATCAGCAGCACTACCTTGCATTGGAGCGTTAATAGCAGCGCGCTCAGCTGCCTTTAATAACATAGTATTAGAACTGTTGATATTAGCAATAGTGATTTTTCTACCATTAAAAGCTAAAACGTAGCCATGCTCATGTGCAAATTGCTTTGTTTGCTCCATGTAGTTTTTGATGGTTGGATATTTTAAGAAATATCTTTCGATATATACTTTAGCCTCTTTCATACTCATGTGAGTTTGCTTGGTTAAACCAAAGGCTCCCATTCCATACATCAAACCAAAGTTAGTTGCTTTAGCATGAGATCTTTCCTCGGCTGTTACCTCTTCAATAGGCTTACCTAAAACTTCAGCAGCTGTCGCTTTGTGTACATCATAGCCTTGTAAAAAGGCTTTGATTAAGTTCGGATCTTGGCTCATGTGAGCAATTAGTCTTAATTCAATCTGAGAATAATCCGCTGAAATTAGCTTATAACCACTTGGTGCTACAAAAGCCTTTCTTATCAATTTTCCTTCATGAGTTCTTGCTGGAATATTCTGTAAATTTGGGGAAGATGAGGACAATCTTCCGGTTACAGTTCCTGTTTGATTAAAGGAGGTGTAAATTCTGTGTGTTGTAGGTGAAATTAAAGTTTGTAATTTCTCTGTATAAGTAGAAATTAACTTGGCTAATTCACGATATCTTAACACTAAATTAGCAACATCATAATTTGGTGCTATCTCTTCTAGGATTTCTTGAGAAGTAGAGTACTTACCAGTCTTAGTCTTTTTAGGATATGGTATTTTCAAATCTACAAATAAGACCTGAGCTAATTGCTTAGGAGATGCGATATTAAAGGTTTGACCGCAGGCGGTGTAGATTTGATCTCTAATTTCTACAAGCTCTTCTTTTAAGACTTGATCTTGTTTTTGTAGTTGAGTTTTGTCTACATATACGCCATTCAATTCCATCTTATATAAGACATCTAAAAATGGCATTTCAACCTTGTAGAATAAATCCTTTTCTACCTTTGACTGTTCAAGCTTTGAAGACAATTTATTAAATAATCTTAAAGTGATGTCTGCATCTTCACTAGCATAAATACAAACTTGCTCAACTGATACTTCGCCAATAGAGAGTTTAGGGTTATGGTTAGTTACCTCTTCATAAGTAATGGTTTTGTAATTAAGCTCTAGTTTGGCTAAATCGTCCATATTTACAGGAACTGAAGAATCTAAAAGATGAGCTAAAACCATGGTATCGGCATACACCTTTGAAATCTCAATACCATGATAATGTAACACCTCAAGATCAAACTTAATGTTATGACCTACAATTTTGATGTCAGAGGCATTTAAGACTGGCTCTAAATATTGCTTAATCCCAGCTACAGTCAATAGACTTGGTACTCCAAGATAAGAGTGATTTAGTGGAATGTAATAACCACTCTTCTCTTTAAAGGAAAGAGACATACCTACTATAGAGCAATCATTAGTTGTAAGGGAGGTGGTCTCGGTATCTAATGCAACAGTCTTTGCAAGACTAATCTCTTTACAAAGCTCTTGTAGTTTTTCAACAGTTGTAACTAGCTCATAGACACTACCATCTTTTTGGTAGTCACTAAGATCACTTTGCACTTCTTCATTTCGATATAAATGAGCTTCAATATTCTCTTGAAGAGCAGTGTTGTCACTAGAGCTTTGAGTATTAACAGGATCTTGATACTTATCAATTTCTTGTAATAACTTTTTAAACTCAAGCTCAGTAAAGATTTGGGTTAAGGCGACTTTATCCATACGAGGAAAATCTAATTCTTGTAAAGATAAAGGTAGTTCCACATCTGTTTTAATAGTTGCTAACTGATAGGACAATCTAATTAAATCAATAGACTCTTCGTATTTTGCTGCTAAAGTCTTAGCACCACGAATTGGCAAGGTAGCAATTTCGTCTTTACGCTTTAAGATATCCTCAATACCACCTAGAGCATTGATAAGACCTACTGCTGTTTTATCACCACAACCTGCCATGCCAGGAATGTTGTCAGAGGAATCACCTTTTAAGGCTAAAAAATCAATAATGTATTCTGGTGCTACACCAAACTTTTGAGCAACGCCTTCCTTATCAAGGAAAGTCTCTTTCATGGAGTCATATAAAATTACATTATCATCAACAAGCTGAGCTAAATCCTTATCGCCAGTACAGATAATAGTCTTTAAATTGTCAGCACTTGCAAGCTTAGCGTAAGTACCTAACACGTCGTCAGCTTCTACCCCTTCTACTTGAACTAAAGGAAAACCTAAGGCTTTGACAATTTTATGTACATACTCTGCCTGAACTTTTAAATCCTCAGGCATTGGTGGTCGATTTGCTTTGTACTCTGAGTACATTTGAGCTCTAAAAGACTTACCTTTAGCATCAAAAACTACAATAAATTTAGAGCCAGCAAACTTATTAAGTAGGCTTTGCATCATCTTAGTTATGATTAAAGACACGCCGGTAGGAATACCTTTTGAATTTGTAAAATTCTGACGTGTGACGTGGTAGGCACGATATAAGAAAGAAGAGCCATCAACTAAGATTAAAGGACTATTTGTCATATACAACTCAAAACATAAAGATAAACTGTCTTCATTATATTAAATGCAGAAGGTTTGTGCTTAGCAAAATTTAAAAGTTGTAAAAGCAAAACTAAGTTTTGAGAAGTCGCACATCTAAAAGCGCTAAGTGCTAAAATACTCAAACTTTTGGCGTAAAACCACTTGGTTTTACATTTGTTTTACTTAATCCTGAAACGAAAATTATGAATTATTTTTCTTTCCCTTTAAAAAAGCTTTGGTTTGCACATACTTTCATTATTGTCCTTAGCAATTATGCGGTACAAATTCCGCTTACCATTGGCTTTATTGATACAACACTAGGTACTTTTACCTATCCATTTATCTTTTTAACCACAGATCTTACTGTTAGAATTTTTAATCAGCATAATGCAAGACGTGTGGTTTTCTTGGCCACCCTGCCAGGACTTGTAATCTCCTACTTTGTAGGAACCTTGTTTGAACATGGAATTTATCAAGGATTATCTTCCTTAAATGAATTCTCAATGTTCGTTTTTAGAATTACTGTAGCCTCACTTGCTGCCTACGTTTTTGGTCAACTAGCGGACATTTTAGTTTTCCAAAGATTAAGAAAATTAAAACACTGGTGGCCAGCTCCTATTGCATCCTCTATTTTTGGAAATTTAATTGATACCTTTGTGTTCTTCTTTATTGCCTTCTATCAATGTAATGATGCTTTTATGGCTGAACACTGGTTTGAAATTGGTGTCGTAGACTATGTAGTAAAGATCCTTGCTAACTTATCAATCTTTGTACCTGCTTACGGTTTACTACTAAAGTATTTAACTTCAAAATTCACCAATATTTAATTTGATATTTTGTATCAAGTAAAAGAATTTACTTAAACTCTTTGCTACTATTAAGTAAAAGAAAAAGGAGTTTTCCATGACAGATAAAGTATTACACATCAATGATGATCAATTTGAGCATGAAGTAATTGGTTCAGATAGACCTGTATTTGTAGACTTTTGGGCACCTTGGTGCGGACCTTGCCGTATGGTAGGTCCTTTTATCGATGAATTAGCAGAAGAAATGCCTAATGTTAAATTCGTAAAGATTGATATCGATAAAAATACTGAAGTTGCAGCAAAGCTTGGTGTTATGTCTATTCCTAACATGATTGTGTTTAAGGATGGCAACATCGTTAATCGTCAAATTGGCGGTCTTCCAAAGAACGAGCTTAAGGCTTTTATTGAAAACTGTCTCTAACATATCTCAAAGGACAGCTGAGGCTGTCCTTTCTCTTCTTTTTTAAGTTCCTATTCTCCTTTTAAGTACTTTTCTGAACATTCTTGTAATAGAGTTGCACTCACAAGCCTTTGCGCTTATCATTAAGCAATACTTTTAATTTAGGCAAACAATAATGGCTACAAATATTTTGTTACTATGCGGTGGTGACGGATCAGAGCATAAGATCTCCTTACTATCAGCACAATTTATCGAAGAACAATTAAAACTAACTACAGATTTCAAAGTTGTTAAAGCTGAGATCCACAATCATCAGTTTTTAGTTGATGGAAAAACTCCTGGCTACTTTGAAGGTCAAAACTTTATATATGATGGTACTACCTTTAAAGTTGACTGTGTGGTTCCTTGTATTCACGGCATTCCAGGTGAAACTGGTGATATTCAATCTTTCTTAGAGCTCCACAATATTCCATACATTGGTTGTAAGAGTGAAGCAAGCAGAAACTGCTTTAATAAAATTACTACCAAGTTATATCTTGATGCGCTAGGTATTCCTAATACTCCTTATGCCATCATTCCACTACAAAATGAGCAATACAAAAAAGTTGCTTTAGATTTCTTTGATAAGTATCAGGATATTTACGTTAAAGCTGCAAGCCAAGGCTCATCAGTTGGTTGCTACCACGTTACAAAACGCGATGATGTTTGGGATAGCATCGTAGAAGCATTTACTTTCAGTAGTGAAGTTATCATTGAGAAAAATGTAATTCACCGTGAATTAGAAGTTGCCTCCTATGAAATCAATGGTCAATTAAAGCTATCAAAACCAAGTGAAATTATTATTCCTGACAACTTGTTCTACACTTTTGATGAAAAGTATTCAAAAGATTCTGGCACTGTAACTACTGTTACTCCAGAGAACTTATCTGATGAAGAAATTGCAACAATTCAAGAATATGCCCGTCGTGCTTTCGTAGGTCTAAAGTTACGTCATTTATCAAGAATCGACTTCTTCTTATCAAAAGAAGACGGTATCTTAATTAACGAAATCAATACTTTCCCTGGCGCAACACCTATTTCAATGTTTCCAAAGATGTTAACTCACAATGGGGACAATATGGCTGAGTTCTTAAAAAATTGCGTGCTAGATGCGATTAATAATAAGTAAGAGAAGATTTTGATTTGGATAAGGCAATCAAGAAATTGATTGCCTTATTTGTTTTAAGAATTAGCTGCGCTTCATAGCTACAAAGAATTCGTCATTGGTCTTAGTAATAGTTAACTTATCAATTAAGAATTCCATAGCTTCGATTTCGCCCATAGGATGTAAGAACTTACGTAAGATCCACATCTTCTGAAGCTCATCAGGAGTAGTAATAAGCTCTTCACGGCGAGTACCTGAACGAGTAACATCAATAGCAGGATATACTCTCTTCTCAGCAATCTTACGAGATAGATGTAATTCCATGTTACCAGTACCTTTGAACTCTTCGTAAATAACTTCGTCCATCTTTGAACCAGTATCAATTAACGCTGTTGCGATAATAGTTAAAGAGCCACCTTCTTCTACATTACGAGCAGCACCAAATAATCTCTTTGGTTTTTGTAGAGAGTTAGCATCCACACCACCAGTTAATACTTTACCTGAGGATGGAGCTACAGTGTTGTAGGCACGAGCAAGTCTTGTAATAGAATCCATTAGAATTACTACATCGCGCTTGTGCTCAACTAAGCGTTTTGCCTTTTCAATAACCATTTCAGCAACTTGAACGTGACGAGCTGCTGGCTCATCGAAGGTTGAAGCTACAACTTCGCCTTTTACGTTACGTTGCATTTCAGTAACTTCTTCAGGACGCTCATCAATCAATAGAATGATTAGAGTACACTCAGGATATTTTGCTGAGATTGAGTGAGCTACGTTTTGTAGCAACATGGTTTTACCAGCTTTAGGAGGAGCTACGATTAAACCACGCTGACCTTTACCGATAGGAGCTACAAGATCAATAACTCTAGCGGTTAAGTCTTCTTTTGAGCCGTTGCCCATCTCTAGTTGTAATCTTTCCTGAGGGAATAAAGGAGTTAAGTTTTCGAATAGGATTTTGTGGCGAGAATTTTCAGGATCATCATTGTTAACTGAATCTACTTTCAAAAGTGCGAAGTATCTTTCGCCCTCTTTTGGTGGTCTAATTTTTCCTGAAATTGAATCACCAGTTCTTAAATTAAATCTTCTAACCTGACTTGGTGAAACGTAGATGTCGTCTGGACCTGCTAGATAAGAGCTGTCTGCACTTCTTAAGAAACCAAAACCATCAGGTAAGATTTCGATAACACCTTCACCATAAATGTCTTCACCGTTCTTAGAGCAGTACTTTAATAGTTGGAAGATGATTTCTTTTTTACTTAAACGAGCAATGTTTTCAATACCATTTTGCTCGCACATTTGAACAAGTTGAGATACCGGAGTATTTTTAAGTTCGGTTAAATTCATAGAATTAAATAGAAATTTGAAAGTCCAAAACCAAAATCGTTTTGACTTATAAATGTATAAATAAAGGAAAAACGTTAGATTAAAATAAAGTGTTCAGTCAGATGAGACTGTGACTATATATTAACACATTCTAATGCTATTAAAAGCGTTTTTAGTGTTTCTTAGATGATTTTTTTCTCCTAGAAAGTCCAATAACTAGTTTAAATTAAAAGTTCTTAAAACTTTTAATTTATAACTCTCCACACTTACTTTATAAAAATATAAGTGAGTGCGGAGTTAAAACTTTAACTATAAAATGCTAAAGCATTTGAAATTTCATATGGCTTTGTTTCATTTTCACTTAAAGTACGCACTACTTCACGTAAAAATGGACTAGCACCTGCAGGATTAGTCTTACCAAATAAGCTTCTTTGACGAGCATAGCTTATATAAAGCTTAGTTTTAGCTCTAGTTACACCTACATAAGCAAGACGTCTTTCCTCATTCATGTATTTATCGCTTGTAAGAGCGCGCTTAGATGGCAGAATATCTTGCTCAAAGCCTACTAAGAATACATATTTAAACTCTAGACCTTTTGAAGAGTGAACGGTCATCATATTTACAGCGTCGGCTGTATTCTCATCAGAACCGTCTTCTTTAAGCTCAGCTGTAGATACTAATGTAATATTAGATAGATAAGTTAATAGCGGATCTTGATTATCGTCTAATAAGGAATCTTCATTTAAGGTTCTGTTCTCATAAGAGATTACAAAGTCTTTTACGTTAGATACTAATGCACCTAAGTTAGATACTCTTGAGTTTTCAGCATCAACCTTACCTTCTTTAGCATCCTTTTCTTGATAGAAAGTATATAGACCTGTAACGTTTAACATCAAATCAACGAACTCATTTAAAGGAAGCTCTGTTCTTTTAGCTTTTAAGCTTTCAACTATCTCTAAAAAGGGTTGTACTTTTTTATACAAGCTAACTAATTCTTTTTGATTGCCACCTTCAGCCACATAGGTTTTTAGTAAAGTAATAGCTTTTAACACAGAGCAATTACGCTCTTGGCAAATTGCACGTAAGTTCTCAACTACTTTAGGACCAATCTTTCTAGCTGGTACATTGATAACTCTTAAAGCAGCAGTATCGTCATCTTCGTTTACTAAAACACGAAGGTAAGAGAGCGCATCTAAAATCTCAGCACGCTCAAAGAACTTCTGACCGCCAAACATAACATAAGGAATATGGAAACGAGTCAATTTCTGTTCAAAGCCTAAAGATAGGTAGTTGTTACGATACAGAATTGCCATATCACGATATTTCTCGCCTTTATTATGAAGGCTTTCAATGCATCTTGAGACCGTGTCAGTTTCAAACAGATCACTTGGGCAATTGTAAATTGTAACTTTAGAGCCTTGACCGTTAGTACCTTTAAGTACCTTTTCCATCATACGATCATTGTTTTCTGAGATTAGGCAGTTAGCTACATCTAAGATATTTTGGCTAGAACGATAATTTAAAGCCAAGACTATCTTTTGCACATTATCAAAATCTTTAACAAACTTTTTCATGTTGGTGTAATCTGCACCACGCCAACCATAGATGGATTGATCGTCATCACCTACAACGGTCACATGACAAGTAGGACCTGCCATCAATCTTAAAAAGGTATATTGTAAAGCGTTAGTATCCTGAAACTCATCTACTAAAATTTCTTTAAAACGACTGTGTTGTAAATTACGGATAGCTTCGTTCTTTTCAAGTAACTCAACAGTTCTCAAGAGTAGCTCACTAAAATCTACTGAGTTTTCTTGAATGCAAACCTGCTCATAGGCCGCATAGATTTTACTGATCTCATCAAAATAGTTCTTCTCAAGTAGACGACCTCTATCAATATAATCCTGAGCGCGGTATCTATTCTCTTTTAGAGTACTAATTTTTGAAGCAATCTCTGAAGGCTTTAGCTCTTTAAAATTAGGGAGTAACTCCTTCATAATTCTCTTGATTAAAGAAGATTGGCTATCAGTATCTAAAATAGTAAAACCAGGTCTTAAACCTGCTTGTGGGGCATAAGATCTTAATAGTCTTAAGCAAACAGAGTGGAAAGTATTAGCCCATAGTTGTTTTTCTAAAAACTCACCTACTACAGCACCTATTCTTTGGCGCATTTCCCCTGCAGCTTTATTAGTAAAGGTAACTGCTAAAATATTTCTTGGTAGGATGTTGCAAACTTTGATAAGCCAAGAAATTCTAGATACTAATACTCTAGTCTTACCTGTTCCTGCACCTGCAATTACTAGCATATTCTGCAATGGTGCACTTACAGCCTGTTTTTGGCTGTCATTTAGATTTTCAAGAATAGCTTGCTCTGACTTTTCAGAACTTTGTGGAGCATCTAATTGGTATAAATCGTCTTGCATACTAACAACTAATCTAAAAGTAGTGGTTCTAATTCAAAAATATCATCAATTTGAATATCCGGTAAGGCTTGCAAATACCTTTCATCTGGGCAAATTCCGTTATAGCCTTTGTAATACCAAACCGTTTTAAAATGGGATAAAACAGCTCCATAAACATCGGTGTAAGGATCATCTCCTATATGGAGGATTTGATCTGCTCTTACATGCATTAAGGTAGCTGCTTTTTCAAAAATAGGTGAATTTGGTTTGCACAATATCCCCTCTAAATTAGGGCGCAAATCATACTCAAAGTACTCGGTTAGGTTTAGTTTATCTGTATTTAAATTACCATTAGATATTGAAATTAAGGGATATTTTTGGCGTAATTTTTCTAAAAGATTATATACGCTCTTGTCTACTTTTCCATCAGATCTTTTATCAATAAAGATATTTACAAGCTCTGTTGCTTCCTCAAAGCCACCTTTTAAAGGTAATTTTAAGAGCTCAAAGGCTTTAACCAAACTTACTATACGGGAATAAGTTACATCATTTTTAAGATTAGGTTTTTCAAAAATACAGCTTTGTTTTACTTTCTGCCAAAACTCTAAACTTTCATATTGCAATCCTAAGCCATACCTTTGACATAAATACTTAGCAAACCAGATTTCAGCTGCATCTATCACTGACTGACAATCATATAAGGTATTGTCTAAATCAAAAGATAAGACTTTGATGTTTTTTAAATCAACGCGCTTATAAAATTTCAATTTGGATCCTTTTTTGAAAGGGGATGTGCTTTATCATATACCTTTTTTAAATGCTCATAATTTAGATGAGTATATACTTGGGTGGCAGCTAAACTTGAGTGACCTAGCATTTCTTGGACAGCACGAATATCTGCTCCACCTTGCAACATTTCAGTTGCAAAAGAGTGTCTTAATTTATGCGGATTTAGATGAATGCCTAAGTCGATTTTATTGCAAAGTTTTTGTAAGTTTTGCTCAACCGCTCTAGTTGTCATTTTTCTACCAAACTTACTTACAAAGACGGCTTCATCCTTAGGATTAAAAGTATCTCTAACCTGCTTTAGATAGTAGTCTAATTTCTCTAAAGCAATGGTGCCTACAGGCACTACTCTTTGCTTATTGCCCTTACCTAATACCCTAACCTCTTTTAACTCAAAATTAAGATCACCAAGCTGTAAATTTACTAATTCTGAAACACGAAGACCTGAGGAGAAAAGCAATTCAGCAATAGTGTTATCTCGGTAATCTTGTGGGGTTTCACACTTAGCATCTAATAAAAATTCAATTTCAGATAAAGATAAGATGTTAGGTAAATGTCTTTTTACCTTAGGTGCTTGTACTTGCTTTATGGGATTATCTTTTAAGATCTGCTCTTTTATTAAAAATTTAACAAAAGAACTTAAGGCATATAAATCATGAGCAACCGTGTTGTTATTAAGCTTGTTTTGATTTGCATCAAAATTAAAAGCCTTATGGATTTTGCGAACTGCTGCAAAATCTAAATTTTGCCAGTCATAACTTTGATTAGGATCGCCAGTTAAGGTACTTACAGCCTTAAGTAAAACCCTTATGTAGGATTCAACGGTGTGCGAACTGTATCGTTTTTCATAACGCAAATAATCAATAAATTTAGTTACGTATAGATCCATTCGCACCACCTATCAAGTTAAATTAGGATGGTTCCTTCATATACTCTTTGAGCAGGACCTGACATGAAAACAGGACTTTTACCACCTTCCCAGGAGATAGACAATTTACCACCTGGTAAATAAACACTTACAGGAGATTCTACTTTTCCTTGAGCAATAGCTACTACAGCTGCAGCACAAGCACCTGTACCACAAGCTAAAGTTTCACCACAGCCACGCTCAAACACTCTTAATTTTAAAGTATGTTTATCTACAACTTGAGCAAAACCAACATTTACCTTTTCAGGAAAATTAGGATGACACTCAATAACAGGACCATACTTTTCCACAGGAGCGGTTGCTACATCGTCAAAGAAGAATACTGCATGTGGATTTCCCATAGAAACAGCGCCATGCTCAAGTACTACCCCATCATCTAAGGTAATTTTATAACTTAAAGCTTGATGTTCTGCTTTAAATGGTAATTTTGCAGGAGTAAAGTCTGGTGCTCCCATATTCACAGTTACAGTATCATCGTCATTTAAAGTTAAATGCAACACTCCTGATACTGTACTTACATCAATTTCACGCTTATTAGTTAGATTATGATCTACTACAAATCTAACAAAACAACGAGCACCATTACCACACATTTGCACTTCAGAGCCATCTGCATTAAATATTCTGTAGTGGAAATCTACCTCAGGATCAAATGGTGGCTCAACTAGTAACAGTTGATCAAAACCAATACCAAAATGACGGTCTGCTAATTTCTTAATTAACTCTGGGGAGAAAAAGATCTTTTGAGTAACCCCGTCAACCACCATAAAGTCGTTGCCTAAACCATGCATTTTGGTAAATCTTAATAGCATAACTAACCTCTTAGTTTAGAATGCACTCATCTTTCCAAATGTCTTCAAAGCTTTGACGCTTTTTGATGACAGTGGCATTCTTACCGTCCACCATAACTTCACATGGTAAACGTCTTGTATTGTATGTAGATGACATTGAAGATCCATAGGCACCAGCACCACGTACTGCTAGGATATCGCCATTTTTTACCTTTAAGCTACGCTCTTTTCCTAAAAAGTCATCACTTTCACAAATTGGGCCTACGACATCGCATACTACTGGAGCTACATCTTTATGATCTACTGCATTTTCAATAGTCATATAAGCACCATATAAAGCTGGTCTAATCATATCGTTCATACCAGTATCGGTGATTACAAAGTGCTTATCACCATTGTTCTTTTGGTATAAAACTTTAGCTAATAACACACTTGAGTTTGCAATCATGGCACGGCCTGGTTCAATATACAAAGCTACGTCATAACCACTTAATTTCTCAAGAATTGGTGCATAGTAATCTAATGGTTGTGGTGGAACTTCCTTATCGTAGGTAACACCTAAACCACCGCCCATATCAATATGATCAACTTTAATACCTAAAGCTAAAAGCTTTTGGTATAAATTTACGATTTTTTCAGAAGCTTCAATAATAGGAGCAGCATCTGTCATTTGAGAGCCAATATGGCAATCAATACCTGAAACCTTAAGACAAGGCTCTTTTGCTAAACGCTGATATAACTCTAGAGCAATTTCCTCTGATACACCAAACTTATTGTTTTTAAGACCAGTAGAAATATAAGGATGAGTTTTTGGATCAACACCTGGATTTACACGAAGTGCTACAGGAGCTACTACATTAAGTTTTTTAGCTACCTTGATGACAGCATCAATTTCTTCTTCAGATTCAATATTTAAACAATTGATACCTACAGATAAAGCATATTCAATCTCAGCTTCAGTTTTACCTACGCCTGAGAAAACCACTTTTTTAGGATCACCACCAGCTGCAATTACACGACGCAATTCACCTTCTGACACAATATCAAAGCCTGCGCCTAATTTAGCTAATAAGTTTAATACAGCTAAGTTTGAGCAAGATTTAACTGCAAAGCAAGTTAAATGTTTCTTTGAAGCTAATGCGTTTTCAAAGGCGTTTAAATGTCTTTCAATGGTAGCTTTTGAATAGACGTAAAGTGGGGTTCCAAATTCTTTAGCTAAATCGGTAACTTTTACATCTTCTGCGTACAATTGTGAATCTTTGAATTCAAAAAAATTCATGGTTTTCCTCAAAATCCGTGGTAATTATTTAGTTATAAACTGAGTTATCAACGTATATACGTTTGTTCTGTTGCTGACCATCATCTGATTTACTCTCATCGTCTTGTGAATTAGCTTTTTGATTTTGAGCATCATCAGCATCACTGCTAGAGCTAGAGGTTGATGTAGGGATGGTACTAACAGTTTGCTTTGCTGTTGGTTCCTCAATATACAATGGTCCTTTGATACCACAGGAAGTCAATAGCATAAGAGAAACGAAGGTAAGTGTTATTGCTAGAATTTTATTCAAAGCAAACTCCTTTTAGAACTTTGTTAAATTACGCAAATTTTACCATAATGCTAATCATTGCAAAAAGAACTTAGCAAAATCACCAATTAGTAGCAAAATTTAGATAGTAAAAGGTTTTACCGTTTGTTGATCGTCACTTAAGATGAAATACTGAGGCAAATTAAAATTCAATACTTGTAAGCTTGAGTTTTCTGATTCTTGTGTATAGTAGCGATTGATAGCATTCACAAGTTTAGAGCGTGAACCTTTAAATTTAGTGAAGGTTTTCACTTCATTACGCTCATTAACGATATAAATACTCCAAGAATCTTCGTCTTTCTTAAAGAAATATTGAATTACTCCAATAGAAGCGTGATCTCTAACTACTGCAGGTACTTGTAGAGCATATTCAGGGCGCATTCCAAACTTTGATAAAACCATAATTTCATCTTCATTTGCTCTAAACAGAGAATTTTTGTGGATGACTACTGTGCCATCGTCATCTACTTTAGCCTCATATGTGTTATGGCCTACAGCAAAAACATAATTACTCTCATACTCTGAATAGCACGAAACAATACCACGAATAGTTGCTTCTAAATCGTACTTAATTAAAACACGATGAGAATTAGAATAAGAACAAATTTTTAAAGTATTAAAGATAGCTTGAGGTTCTTTTGAATATTTCAAAATTTGTGGTTGCACAATCAAGGCTAAGATCTGCAATATTCCAACTTCTCCTTGAGGGTATGGAATGCAGTTAATCTCTCCCCAAGAATTCAAAGTCAAAAGCTCTAATGAGCCAATTAAACACATCTTTTGACGACCACAAGATAAAGAATCACCAATCTCTAGATCTGAAGGTGTGATCATAAAGTCGTTAGTAGCATCATCCTCGAAATTTACTACTAACATAGCTTTGACTATTTCACGTGGTTTTTGCAATTCTAATTGGCTTACTTTTAAATCGCCATTACCAAAAAATTGCTCAATATCACTAAGCAAATATTTGATTTTATCGCCATCTATAGATTGCAATCTGCTCTTTACTTGAATATGAGTTCTTTTAGTAAGTAAATGATTAAATGCAGTCCAAGCAACCGCTTCTGTGGCGTTCTTTGCAATATATGAAGCTTTGGTAGATAAAATTTCCAAACTATCCATAGGTGCAGTGAACACATGCCAACCTTTTCTACAAACACTGCTAGATGAAGCTTGGACAAATGAAAGCGTTGACTCTTCAAGACTAGAACTTAATTCACTGTGAGTTACTAAGATTTTAGTTGGATACTCATCAATAGCAGCATAAATTTTTCTTGATAACACACCTGCATCATCAGAGGTAATCGCATACTCAATGTTGTGTAACAAGGAGAATCGAATTAAAGCTTTATAACTTTCTAGCAAAGAACTTAAAATCTCATGACGTCTTTGCTTTACTGTAGCGTATTTCCAGCGACTAGCATTATCTAGAGAAGCAACGAACGATCTATACCAGCCCCATACTTTACAGATACGGCGCAAAAATACTAAACGTTTTTGTAAGTAAAGATTACTACTGCTACGAGGGGTGGCTTGTTTTACTTTTAAGTAAAAGCAGATTTTAGCTAAATCAAGTCTTTTAGCATCTTTTATCTTGATTAAATACTGCTCTACTTTTTTTAACATTAAAAAGTAGGCATCTAAGCCTAAGGAATAATTTTTTCTATCGTAAATAGCCTGTTTTAACTCAATAGATAGAAGCTTAGTATTTGGATATTCTGAGGCATAAGCTTCCATTAAAAGAATTTTAAGCACAGCTTTTAAAGGATGATCAATACCTTTATAAACAAGCCATAAGCCAGAGCCAAAATATTCAACTGGAGAACTTTTAGCAACTGAGCCAAAATCAAACCATTCGTCTTTGTTTACGAAATCTTGTTGATAAAAGTCCTCTAAAAACTTTTTATAATCGCTATATTCCTCTTCCTTAGAGATCATAAACCAAGCGATTCTGCGACCACATAGTCTTATGGCAGATCGATAAAATTCATCTAACAAGAATAAGCTTTGAGCAGATCCACAGTCTTCTGTATCCATAGTACCATGGTCTCCGCTTAAGAATCTGTCTTCAACGGTTACGAATAAATTGATTTCAGCACCGATATTTTTAGCAAAGGCAGAGATAAATTTACATTTATTAGCTAATAAATTGACCTGCTCTATAGGCACATCTTTACTTATACATACCCAAAGATCTAAGTCTGAACTTAAACTTTGCGCAATGGATGAAGTACTACCCATAGCGTACAAAGCATAGATAGAATATTTTCCACGTGAAGGAAGATTTGGATCAATTCCGTGCTTAATAAGATAATTTTTTTGTGAAAAATTAGGTTTAAAACCATCTATTCCATAAGGAACATCACTTGATACGTAACCTGGAATTTTAGGATTATTGTAATTTAGTAGAATAGGTACTAATTCAAGCATTTTCTTGCAGTCATTAGACATGATGCCATAAGCTCTTTTTAACCTCTCATTGTTAAGAGATTCAACTTTTGAAAATCGATTTTCAAATTGAGCTTTATCCATGACTTAAAACACTTTAATTACCTTTGAATTCTTACAGATTATAACACGCAACTATTATTAACTTTTAAAGCAATTAAAATACCTAGAGCTAGGTGGTGTTTTTTGTAGTATTTACTGTTGAAGAATAAGTAAAAAAAGTGATCAGATACGAACTTATCAAAGCAAATTCTAGTGACAATACGGCACAATCACGTCTAACGTGTTATTATGGAAATAAATTTCTTTGATGAGAAGTAAGTATGACTGATAAAACAAATAGCTTAAAAGATAAAACCGCTAAATCAGCTCCTACTAAAGGGGAAGATTTAAAAGAAGAGGTGGTGACAAATCATACTGCTCCAAATGAGGAGCAACAGTTCCTCGATGACAAAGAAATACAACAGCAAAAAAAGTTAGAACAAGAGTATTTGATTGCTAATGAGCAGGCACAGAATCTGCGCAATCAAGATGCTTTTGCCCGCAATTTAGTTGAAAGTGAAAAAGCTTCACAATCAACCTTAAAAAACAAAGATCCTAATATGAGCGAAAAAATTCAAGATCATACTCAAGATATCAATGCTTTAAAAATTGATGCCCTAAAATCTAGAGTTAACTTTTTAACCTTCTCTCTTATCATTGTCATCGGTGCAGTGGCTTTAGGTGGTTATTATCTAGACACTCATAAAAATGACAAATTTGAGCAAATCCAAGCTATCGCCAACGATGTACAGGAGAATAAAGAGCTTGTAATCAACGCTCAAAGACATGTAGATAAAGTATTTGAGGAAGTAAAAGAAAAAGATTCTCGCATTGATACCCTTTTTGCATCTAATGCTGATCTTAAATCACAAAACAATTTACTTAAAAATTCAGCTGAAGAGCTTACTAAGAGGGTAGAAAACTCCTTAGATGAAGCAGCAAAAATCAACATTAGATTAAATAATTATGAAGCAAGAAATCCTAACGATTGGTTAATTGCACAAAGCTTCTTCTTAGTATCTAATGCCCAGAATATTCTCTCCTTTACTGACAACATTCATGCTGCAATTGTTAACTTAAACCAAGCTGATTTATTGTTAGTTAAAGTTGATGATCCAAAGATCACCTTAATTAGAGAAAAAATTATCGAAGATCTTTTAGCTCTAAAAAATGTACCTTACGTAGATGTTCGTGGTTCTAATTTTAAATTAGATAGTATCTACAACAATATTGATAACATGCCTTTAAATGAGTTCTTAGATGAAAAAGCACATGGGATGCTTTTCAAAAAACAAGAAAACAAAGACGGTAGTATTCAAAATTGGAGAGAGAATCTATGGAACTCTATAAAGACTTTCTCCTCCCGCTTCATTGAGGTTCGCAGAAGAAACGATACTGTAGTAAATGAGTTTTTATCACCAGCTCAAACTAATATTCTCTTAAAGAATTTAAAGACTGAATTACTACTAGCAAAAGTTGCTCTAAACAACAAAGATCAAGAAAGTTTCAATAATAACATCGCTCAAATTTCTACTCATATCAAAGCTTACTTTGATGTAAATAATGAGGTTTGCAAGAACAATCTTGAGGCTTTAGATGAGTTAGCTAACACAGTTATAACCGTTCAAAAACCAAATGAGCTTAAGAGTTTTACAGCCTTTAGTAAGTTAGCTACTGAGTATTTCCATCTGTATTCAGCACAGAAACAAGCTAAGTCAAAGAAGGATGGAACTCAAAATGATTAAGCTACTATTATTTGTATTTAGCATTTGTCTTGCCATCATTTTAGGACCATTGCTTGCAGACTCTCAAGGTTTTGTGCACATTGCTACTAACTCGACTATTATCGAGTTATCACTTACAACTGCTATCGTGCTATACGTATGTAGTGTCATTGTAATTACTTTAATTTGCTCTGTTAGCAAGAAAATAATTGCTATGCCTAAAGGCACTATCAACGCTTTTAAACTTCGTGCTAAAAAGAAGAAGCTTACTTTAGAAGATCAAGCTATCATCAACTTTGAGCAAGGTGAATATGAAGTAGCATTAGGCTTATTAAAGCATACAAGCAACCTTAAAAACATGTCTGAGAGATCCTTGTTAATTGCAGCTCAATCTGCCTTTAACATCGGACTTTATGACTACACAAGACAAGCTTTAGATGAAGCTCAATCTAGAAGCAAACAAGCAAAACTTGCAGCTGATGTTATCCGCGCAAAGCTAAATTACAATATAGGTAACTCAAAAGTTGCTCTAGAATACTTAGATGGCACTAATGGCTCAATTAAAAACAAAAGTGTCTATAAGCTTTATCTAGATTGCTATTTAATGAACCACGACTATGAAAAAGTAGTTTCTATTTCAAAAGAATTACTAAAATTTGGTGTCGTAACCCCAGAGCAAAATCAAAAGTACTTCCTTTCATACGTAGAGAGCAAGTTACGTGAAGCAAAATCAGTTGACGACGTTGAGCTAGTATTTAAGAAGCTATCAAAGGCAGATAGAAAGCAAACTAAGATCTTAGGTGCCTTTATTTTTGAATTCCTAAAATTTGGTAATGTAAACCGCGCTCGCGAGCTTTCTTTAGATCTGTTAAAGGACAATTTAGATCCTGTCTTCTTAAATTCTATTGCCAACTGGGAAATTGCAATTCCAGATGTTCTTGTAGCATTAAAGAAATACGCTAATAAGAACATTATCACTACCCAAGTAAACTTACCTTTACTTAAGGCAATGGCAAACTTAGAGTACAAGTCAGGTCTACTTCAAGATGCTTTAGCCGACTACAAACAAGCCTTATCTATTGAGATAGATCCTCAAGTATGTTTGAGAATAGGTGTGATTTTAACTACCTTACAGCAATACGCTGAGGCTACAGAATACTATTCAAAGGCTAATGCTTTGTACAATGATATTAAGGCGTTAAGCTTAAAGAATTGATAATAGAAAGCGTGCTTAAAGCACGCTTTTTTGTTAGTAAAGATTTGGCTTTGACTGAACTTTTAAGTTCTCTGTTAACTTTAATTTCTTATTTGCTCTTTCAAATAAGTTTTTAAGTTCAGTTTCATTTGTTATGCCACAACTTTTAAACAACAAGTAAGATCTGCCATCAAAATAAGTAACTAATCCAGCACATGGACCATTATCTACGTACTTAAAGGAAAATCCCCTTACATCTACAAGAGGCTTTAAGTCCCAACCTTGATAAGAATCCATTACATATTCAGCAAATTTCTTAGTTGTAGGAATATTAGCGATAGGATCAAGTAAAGTTAATTCAGCTCTAGCTGTGCCATCTTCGCTTTCATAACTTACAGATTTATCGGTTACAAATTCAGAATAGGAGCTATCATCAAGTGCATAAGCACTTAATGATAGACAGACTAATGAAGTTAAGAGAGCTTTTTTCATTACTTAACTAATTGCTGATAAGCAGTATTTGAGGTTACTTCCTCTACAGGATAACCAATTGCCTTAACAAAGTCGTTAACTTTATCTTCCTTACCAGTTACATCTAGACCACATAGTACAGAGCAGAACTCTAAGCCTGTAATTCTAAAGTGGAATAAAGTAATGTTGTAAGCATTGCCTAAAGTTTCTAGGAATTTAATTAAAGCATTTGCTGTTGCAGGGAACTCAAATAAGAATAATCTCTCATTTAGCTTAGTAGTTGGATGTCCACCTACCATGTAACGTAAATGATCTTTTGCTAAAGCATCATCGGTCAAATCAGTTACAAGATAGCCATTTTTCTTTAAGGACTTACAAATCTCATTAAGCTCTTTTCTGCCTTCAGTTAATTCAACTGAGGTAAAGATCCTTGCTCTATCGGTATTGTTGTATCTATAACTAAACTCAGTTACAACTCTGTCGCCAATAGACTTAGTAAAGTCTAAGAATGAACCACTCTTTTCAGGGATCTCAACTGATAAGATACCTTCTGCCATCTCACCTACATCGCAACGCTCAGCTACCATTCTTAAAGTATGGAACTTAACATTAGCACCAGACAAGATTGCAATGTGGTTACCTGACTTGATGTTGTTTTCTCTTACATATTTCTTTAAACCAGCAAGAGATAAAGCACCACTTGGCTCTGCAATAGCACGAGTATCATCAAAGATATCTTTCATAGCAGCGCAGATTTCATCGTTTGAGCAAGTTACGATATCGTCTAAGTATTTACTCAATACTCTGAAGGTTTCAGTACCAGCTTTGCTTACAGCTACACCATCAGCAAAGTGAGATACATAACCAATATCTACAGGTTTACCAGCCTTTAAAGCAGCTTTCATACAAGCACTGCCTTCAGACTCAACACCTACTACCTTGATATGAGGCAAAATAGATTTGATATATACAGCAATACCAGCAGCTAAGCCACCGCCACCGATTTGCACAAAGATAGTATCAATGCTATCGCATTGACCAATTAACTCGTGAGCAATAGTACCTTGACCTGCAATTACGTCTTGATCGTCATATGGAGGGATCATGGTTAATCCCTTCTTCTTTGACAATTGCTGAGCATAATCATAAGACTCGTTAAAGCTATCACCATATAGTACTACCTCAGCGCCATAATTTCTTACAGCGTCAATCTTAAGATCTGGAGTAGTAGTTGGCATTACGATTACAGCTTTAATACCAAGTTTCTTAGCAGATAATGCTACACCTTGGGCATGGTTACCAGCTGATGCTGTTACAATACCAGCCTTTAACTGATTCTCATCTAAATTCTTAATCTTGTGGTAAGCGCCACGTAACTTAAATGAGTGGATCTTTTGATAATCTTCTCTTTTTAATAGGACGTTTACACCTAGTCTTGATGATAAATTCTCTAATTTTTGTAAAGGTGTTACCTTAACTAAATCATAGATTCTAGCTAAAAGGATCTTCTTTAGATAACCTTGAGAATCTAAAAGTTTTTCTGCCATTTTATAGTCCTTCTAACTTGCTACGATCTCTTACGCCACCCTTGTCAGCACTTGAAGCTAATTTACCAAAGGCTTTTAGAGCAAAGGAAACTTCTCTATCACGGTTTACAGGCTGCCATGCATCCTTACCCTTTGCTTCCATAGCTTTACGTCTTTGAGCTAACTCTTCATCGCTCACAGCCATTTCGATAGTTCTGTTTGGAATATCAATCTTAATGATATCGTTCTCTTGTAATAGACCAATATTACCGCCGTTAGCTGCTTCTGGTGATACGTGACCAATAGATAGACCTGATGAACCACCTGAGAAACGACCATCGGTAACAAGAGCACACTCTTTACCTAAACCTACAGACTTAATATAAGAGGTTGGGTATAACATCTCTTGCATACCAGGACCACCACGTGGACCTTCGTAACGAATGATTACAACGTCACCAGCTTTAACCTTGCCACCTAAAATACCTTCAACACCAGCTTCCTGGCTTTCAAAGATACGAGCAGGACCTACGAATTTTAGGATTGAAGAATCAACACCGGCGGTCTTAACAATACAGCCGTTGATTGCTAGATTACCGTACAATACAGCTAAACCACCATCTGTTGAGTAAGCATGATCTAAATCATGGATACAACCATTTACTCTATCGGTATCTAATTTATCTGTAGTGTTAGATTGTGAGAAAGCTTTGATGTTGTACTTACCGCCTGCACAAGCGCTATAGAAACGCTTAATATCAGGATCTTGAGTCTTTTCTAGATCGTACTTATCAATTTGCTCACCAATAGTCATTCCAAGCACAGTCTTTGATTGCTCGTGAATTAGACCTTTCTTCTTTAGTTGAGCCATGATGTTCATAATGCCACCAGCATTATGAAGATCTTCCATATGCCACTGATGGGTTGATGGAGACATCTTACAAATATGAGGTACGTGTCTTGATAATCTATCGATATCAGACATTGTAAAATCAACGCCAGCTTCTTGAGCTACAGCTAATAAGTGCAATACTGTGTTAGTAGAACCACCCATTGCAATATCTAATGACATTGCATTTTCAAAGGTGTCTTTAGTTGCAATTGAACGAGGTAATACTGACTTATCACCGTTCTCGTAATAAGCTTTTGCCATTTCTACAATGCGGTGAGCAGCTTTTACGAACAATTCTTTTCTAAAGGCGTGAGTTGCAACTAATGAACCGTTACCAGGTAGTGATAAACCTAATGCTTCAGTTAAACTGTTCATTGAGTTTGCAGTAAACATACCAGAGCAAGAACCACAAGTTGGGCAAGCAGCTGACTCAACAGCTCTTACTTCCTCGTCTGTTACATTTGGCTCTGCTGAAACAATCATGGCATCAATTAAGTCTACCTTGTGATCGCAGCCTTGTAGGCGACCTGCTTCCATAGGACCGCCAGAAACAAAGATTACAGGAATGTTCAAGCGCATTGCAGCCATTAACATACCTGGAGTTACTTTATCGCAGTTAGAAATACATACTAAAGCATCAGCCTTGTGTGCATTTACCATGTACTCTACTGAGTCTGCAATGATATCACGGCTAGGTAAGGAATAAAGCATACCTGTGTGACCCATAGCAATACCATCGTCTACTGCAATAGTATTAAATTCTTTAGCAATACCACCTGCTTTTTCAATTTCTTGTACAACTAATTGACCTATTTCGTGTAAGTGTACATGTCCTGGTACAAACTGAGTAAAGGAGTTTGCAACTGCAATAATTGGCTTACCAAAATCGCTATCTTTTACACCAGTGGCTTTCCATAGTGCACGAGCACCAGCCATGATCTTTCCTTCATAGGTAACTTTTGAACGATAGTTATTTGACATTTGTACTTTCCTGTTATTTGAAAAAAGCAAAGGTAGTTAGATTTTTTTTGCTCTGTTGGTAATTTTTTATGTAAGAAAATACCCACCTTGGGTGGGTATTTATTAGAGATTAACTATTATTTAACTGGAGTTAACCAACCATACTTATCTTCAACTTCGCCACGAACGATTGCGAAGAAAGCTTGTTGTAACTTCTCAGTTACAGGGCCTCTGTAACCACAGCCAACATCGATACCATCAACAGATGCGATAGGTGTGATTTCAGCAGCTGTACCTGTGAAGAACATTTCGTCAGCTAAGTAAACCATCTCACGTGGGATTGGTTGTTGACGAACTTCGTAGCCAAGATCACGAGCAACCTTAGTTACAGCATCACGAGTAATACCTGGTAATAGACCTGATGTATTAGGTGAAGTATATAGAACACCATCTTTTACAAAGAATACGTTCTCACCTGAACCTTCTGAAATATAACCATTTACATCAAGAGCAATTGCTTCAGTGTAACCATTGTTAGTGCACTCATTAGCAATCAAGATTGATGATAGGTAGTTACCAGCTGCCTTTGCTTCAGTTGGGATAGTATCAGGTGCTAAACGTCTCCATGATGAAACGCAAACCTTAATACCTTTCTTTAAGCCTTCCTCACCTAAGTAAGCACCCCAAGGTAGAGCGCATACCATAGCATCAGCATTTACACCCTTTTGGAACTTAACACCAAGACCTACTTCACCCATGAAAATCAATGGACGGATGTAACCAAACTCTAGATCGTTTTCATAGATAACTCTCTTACAAGCATCCATGATTTCTTCTTTAGTCTGAGCTACAGGGAAACGATAAATCTTTGCTGAGTTAAATAAACGGTCGATGTGCTCTTGTAAACGGAAAATTTGTGGACCTTTCTTAGTTGCATAAGCACGGATACCCTCAAACACAGCTGAACCATAGTGTAAAGCGTGAGCTGTTACGTGAACCTTTGCATCTGCCCATGGAACCATCTTACCGTTGAACCAAATGTACTTGGTAGTGTCTGACTTCATTTTGAATATCCTCTTTTGGTAATAAAGCCTTTAAATAATGTTTATAAATACCATTATAGGCTTAATTACACAGTTATAAAAAAAATTAAAACTCTTAACTAAGTGATATTGATTATATATCAAAAAACGGAACACAGTAATAAATATATTCTAATTTTTGCAAAAATATCACTTTATGGCATTTTCTTGGTACAATACACCATCATTCTTGTACTAAATAAGGACGAAAATACAGATGTTATCTTTTTTACCAAGTCCAATACTACTAATTATTAACAGTTTGCTAATTGCTATTAACGTTATTGTCATAGCTACACCTATGATGATTTTAGGTATTATAAAGTTCTTACTACCATTCCATTTTGTTACTTGGATTGTAGAAAAGACTAACTACTACCTATACAAAAATTGGGTCTTCAATAATCGTTGCATTATTGCTCTTACAAATAAGATCCACTGGCATATTACAGGCGATAGCATACCTACTACTAAAAAGTCCTGCATCGTAATTTGCAACCACATCAGCTGGCTAGATATTCTATTTATTGGTTGTGTATATAAAGGTAATATCCCAACCACTAAGTTCTTTATGAAGCACTCCCTTATCTATATTCCTTTTGCAGGTCTTGCTTGCTACGCTTTAGGTATGCCTTTTTTGCGCAGATATCCAAAAGATAAGCTTTTAAAGAATCCAAAATTGAGAAATAAAGATATTCAAACCACAAAGGCTGCTTGCAAGAGATTAGTACAATTCCCTGCAACTTTAATTAACTTTGTGGAAGGTTCAAGATATACACCTCAAAAAGCAAAGCTATCAAAGTCTCCATATAGCAATCTTTTACCACCAAAAGCAGCCTCCTTAGGAGTTGCTTTAAGTGAAATTGGTAATGAGGTTGAGTATATCTTTAATACTACATTCTATTATCCAGACAGCCACGGTAAGCCATTTATTGACATGATGTTTGGCAGAATTAAGGATGTTTATGCCAATATTGAAATCTTATCTAAAGATCAAATGCCAAAAGGTAATTATCTAGAAGATAAACAATTTAAGCATGACTTTACTATGTACATTAGAGATCTATGGGAACAAAAAGATCATCTATTAGATAAGTTACATGAAGAATACAAGAATAAGTAATTAGGTAAAAATTGAAGGGTAAAGGAGAGCAACAGCTCTCCTTTTTAATTGATATTTATTTCAAAGTTAGTAAGTAATTTACTACTTGCTCGTATTCTGCTTCGTTTTCAATATTGTCGGTGATTACTAAGTACTTACCATTAACTACAATTTCAGGTACTGCTTCGATTTTGTACTCATCCATGTAACGGTCGTACTCAGCAACTTTAGCTTGAGTAACAAAGGAGGAATAATCCTGTTCATAAGCTTCTGTAGGAATGCCTAAGCTATTGAACACATCTACAAAAAACTCATGATCTGATACTTTCTCATTTAAAACATGAATTCTCTTAAATAGCTCTGCTTTTACTTCGTTAGCTATTCCCTTGTTTAAACCTACGGCATAAGCTTTTTGGGTTTCAACACCAATATCTCCACCTATGATACCTACAGGGTTTAAAACATATTTAGCTTTACCTTCAAGACTTTTTGCTAACTTCTGAAAAGTTTCATCCATAGAAAAACAATGAGTACAGAAAAAGGAGAAAAATTCTCTTACTTCAGGCTCTACAGTTTTATTTTGAGAAACAATTTTATAATCTTTACCTTCAACGTAGTCTTTGCTCATAGCACTAAATGAACTTAAAACAGCAACAGAGACTAAAACTACTTTAATAAAATTCTTTAACATATTGATTCCTTATTTCAACTCCCAGCAGGAAACTTTGTTTCTTAATTCTACTGGATCTCTTTTGATTTTTTTTACCCCTAAGCCTATTAGGTTAAAGGTTAACTTAACTAATAAATTACTTTTAGCTATCAATCTCGACCAAATATATAAAAACTTTACTTGGTTTCTTGAAATTTTTACCTTCTGCAAACCGCATATATCTACAGACTTGATACGCTTTAAGGTAGCGGTTGCCATTAAGACATTTAATAAGCAGAAAATTCTGATGCCTGTATTCTTTCTAGGAACACTGGTGATAAAATTTATCGCATCTTGAAGATGACCTTGGCAAATTTCTATATATTCAAGAGAAGCTTTAGCATCATCTTTTTCAATAGGTAAAAAGCTTACATTTCTTAGACTATCTTCGTACCTATCTTTTAGGATATTTGTAAGTTGCAATCCTTCACCAAAACTTACAGATAAATTCAATAGCTTTTGCTTATCAATAGTCTTATCTTGTTCATAGAACAATAAGGCTAAAATTTCTCCTACGATACCAGCAACATAATAACAGTAGCTATCAACATCATCTAAATTCTTAATCTCATGACCTTGTAAGGATTTGGCCATGCCAAAACTTAAGATGCATACACCATTAGCTAAGATTTGTTTAATTCTCTTTGGAAATGATCTGGTTCTTGAGATAACCCCTAGCATGTCTTGCATAAGGTCATACTCGCTAGGATTAGCTGAATTTTCAACTAATTCTATAGCGGTTTTATGCAAAGACAATAATTGCATATCATCCGAAAATTCATTTTTACAAAAGGTTGCAAAACTATTAAGCCAAGCAATCTTTTGTTTAACTAAAGCTTTTGGATCATCTTCAATAGTATCTGCAATACGACATAACAAATACGCATTTGAAATGTAATCGATAAGTTCTGTAGGTAATAGGGGTATAGTTAAGGCAAAGGTTCTAGATACTTTTGCTAAGTGCTCTTGTTGCCTATCAAACTGGATTTGTGTCAGTTGCATAATAAAAAACTATTCTCTTGTTTTAGTGTAGTAGAATTATACACTGATATTGATTAAATTCTGTTTATCGAGATAAATATGACTCAAAACAATGTAAATAGAACTCATCCACCTATTGGAAATTTGCTTTTAAGAACTTTGGCAATGCCTGCTGATACAAATCCAGCTGGAGACATCTTTGGTGGATGGATCATGTCCCAAATGGATATTTCAGGAGCTATTTTAGCAAGAGAAATTGCAAACGGTCGCGTGGTTACAGCAGCTGTAGATGGAATGTCCTTTTTAAAACCTGTAAGTGTAGGTGATGTAGTTTGTTGCTACGGAACTTGTACTAAGATTGGTCATACTTCTATGACTGTTCACCTTGAAATTTGGGTTAAAAAGTTAATTGAAAGCCAAACAAATGAGCATGCTGAAAGACATCTAGTTACTGAAGCTAACTATGTTTATGTAGCAGTAGATGCTAATGGAAAACCAAGACCATTACCTACAACAGCAAAAGCAGTTGCAGAATTTGGTATTGACGCTGCCTGTGTTGGCTTGAACACAGACGGGTCAATTAAACACGAGTAAAAGCTAAACTAAAGTTTCCTTAGTTAGTTTTTTCATTAGCTCAAACTCTAAATCTAGGTAATAAGAGAAATTCTTTTTAATTAGATCAACGTTGTTTACTCTGCAAGAGTGAATGTAGCCAATTAAAAGGATTTCTAAATGCTCAACTGCAGCTTCTATTACTAAATTTTTAGGAAGCTGTCCTTTATTTACAGCATTTTTAATGATTTGAGTCTGATTACTTACATGACGTTTGCGCTGAGCATAAATTTTTTCCCTTAGCTCATCATTTCCAGAACCACCATTCATAATGGTTAATAACATGGTCATGAAAGTAGAATTAAAGAATTCTATTGCATCTTCTTGAACTAAAACTAATAAAAATTGTTTAAGTTTTCCTAATGGATCTGCTTCAGCTGGTGACATTGCCTCATTAACAATGTCGTTTGAGAAAAGATCAGTATTTAACTTTTCTAATAAGCCTAATAACAAATCTTCTTTACTAGAAAAGTGCCAATAAATAGCACCACGTGTAACACCAGCGTATTTAGCTACATCTGATAAACTAGTTCTTTCATAACCGCGTCTTGAAAATAGTCTTTTAGCACTATTTAAAATATTTTGCTTGGTTACTAAAGAATCTTCATAAGTACGTTTTGGCATTATAATCTCCTAAACATACATACGGTTTGTATGTTGAGAAATCAGTATACCTACATTTTTGCTTTTTTTAAACAAAAATATTGTTAAAGTGCTTTTATATAATCGACATACAGCTTTTTGTAATTTGTTTAATACTTATTATTTTATTCGTTGGTAAAATCTTTTTTTCTATATAAAAGCTAACAAACCTATCGTATAATTGAGCTAGTTCACGCCAAATTGTACCTAGATGTTGTTCGGCCGATAGGTATAACAAAATTAGCGGTAAAACGCCGCATTTTAGGTAACTGAATTTAGTTAATAATCCTTGCATCTGATAATGAAGGAAAATCACAATGTTGTTTGATGTAAAAAAATATTTGCTACCAAGTGCTGTATTAGCAGCTCTAACTCTTGTAGGTTGTGGTGATCAACCTCAACAGCAAGGTGGTGCATTACCAGTTGACGTTTATGTAGTTACTACAGAAAACGTTCCTGTTATCTCTCACTTAACTGGTAGAGCAAATCCTACCCGTAAAGCAGAGGTAAGACCTCAGGTTACAGGTATTCTTCAAAAGAGACTATTTGAGGAAGGCTCTGTAGTTCAACAAGGTCAACAGCTTTATCAAATTGATCCTTCAGTATATGAAGCAAATGTAAAAAGTGCTGAAGCTAATTTAGCTAGTGCTAAAGCAACTTTACACTCAACCCAATTAAGAGCTGAAAGATACCGTCATCTTTTAGATCAAAAAGCTGTAAGTAAGCAAGACTATGATGATGCACAAGCAGCTTACCTAAATGCTAAAGCATCTGTTCAAGCAGCTGAAGCAAATCTTAAAAAAGCTAATATCGACTTAGGCTATACTAAAGTTTACGCACCTATTACTGGTACAATTAACCGCTCAACAGTTACTGAAGGTGCTTTAGTGTCAGCAGGTCAAGCTAATGCTTTAACAACCATTCAACAACTTGATCCTATCTACGTTGATCTTGGTCAAACCGCAGAAGAACACATTGCTTTAAGAAAGAGTTTAACTGAAGGTAAACTTCTAAATGAAGGCAAAGCAAAAGTAGACATCTATTTCTCAGATGGTTCTGCTTACGATAAACAAGGTGAAATCGAGTTTACTGAAGTTTCAGTAGATGAAAGCACTGGCATGGTTAACTTACGTGCAATCGTTCCAAACCCAGACAATATCATTCTTCCAGGTATCTTCCTACGTGGCGATATCAATCAAGGTTCTATTCCAAATGCACCTGTAGTTATTGCAAACGGTGCACAAAGAGAACCTAATGGTCTAACCTATGCTTATGTAGTAAATGACAAAGGCTTAGTTGAAAGACGCGATATCAAATTAAGCATTGAATACGGTAATTTATACGTAGTAAGCAGTGGTCTAAAGGTTGGCGATAAAGTAATTGTAAGCAACATTCAAAAGATTAGACCAGGTATGCCTGTAACACCAATTTTGCCAAAAGATAACGCTCAGGCTGCAAAGTAAAAAAGAGGGTATAAACTAAATGGCTCGTTTCTTTATCGACCGCCCAATTTTTGCGTGGGTTATAGCAATCTGTATTATGTTGGCAGGTTTGTTCTCTGTGAACACCTTGCCAGTATCGCAATATCCTACTATTGCGCCACCTTCTGTTTCTATTTCATCAAGTTATCCTGGTGCTGATGCTCAAACAGTTGAACGTTCTGTAACACAGATTATTGAGCAAAACATGACTGGTCTTGATGGCTACATGTACATGAGCTCATCCTCAGATTCATTTGGTAATTCAGAGATTGTTATTACCTTTGAACCAGGAACTAATGCTGATATTGCGCAGGTTCAAGTACAGAACAAGATGCAGCAGACTCAGTCACAGTTACCAACTACTGTGCAACAAAACGGTGTGGACGTATCAAAATCTACTGATGCGTTCTTGTTAGTTGCTTCCCTAGTTGCAACTGATGATAAGCATGATTCTACCGATATTACCGATTACCTTGAAGCTAACTTAAAAGAGCCTCTAGCTCGTGTAAGTGGTGTAGGTTCTCTAGAAGTATTCGGTGATAAATACGCTATGCGTGTTTGGTTAGATCCTAAAAAGCTAAGTAACTATGCACTATCAGCAGGTGAAATTCTAAGTGCTATCACCTCTCAAAATGCTCAGGTAACTTACGGTTCTTTAGGTGGTACTCCTGCAGTTAAAGGTCAGATGTATGCTTACACCATCACTGGTCAAAAGAGACTTGAAACAGTCGCAGAGTTTGAAAACATCTTATTAAAAGTAAATCCTGATGGAACAAAAGTTCACTTAAAGGATGTTGCTGATATTGAGTTAGGAGCTCAGTACTACAACGCTCACGTTAAGTATAACGGTCGCCCAGCTTCAGGTCTTGCTGTACGCTTATCTTCAGGTGCTAACGCTCTAGATACTGCCAAGAGAGTTAAACAAGTAATTAACGATCTATCTCCTTACTTCCCTGATTGGGTTGAATTAGAGTATCCTTACGACACCACTAAGTTCATCGAAGTTTCTATCAACGAAGTGTTCCACACCATGATTGAAGCTATCATTTTAGTTGTGTTCATCATGTACTTGTTCTTACAAAACTTCCGTGCAACTTTAATTCCTTCTATCACAGTTCCTGTTGTGTTATTAGGTACTTTCGCAATCATGCAAGTTTGCGGATTCTCTATCAACACTTTAACCATGTTCGGTTTAGTGCTAGCAATTGGTTTGTTAGTTGACGATGCTATCGTGGTGGTAGAAAACGTTGAACGTATTTTGCATGAGGAGCCAAATCTAACTCCAAAGCAAGCTACTGTAAAATCCATGGATGAAATCACTGGCGCACTTATTGGTATTGCTCTAGTGCTATCAGCTGTGTTCATTCCTATGGCATTCTTTGGTGGTTCTACAGGTATTATTTATAGACAATTCTCTATCACTATTGTTTCAGCAATGGTGCTATCAGTTGTAATTGCTATTATTCTTACCCCTGCTCTTTGCGCAAGTATTCTTTTACCACCTAACGCAAAGCAAAAAGAGGAAAAGAGTTTATTTGATAAGTTAAATGACAAATTTGACTTACTTTACTCTCCTGTAAGAAAACTAATTGCTGCTTGGAATAAGTTATTCGCATTCATGTCTACTAAGTACCAAGAATACGTTAAAGTTATTGTAAAACGTATTGGCAGATACTTAGTTTATTACCTAGCAATTTGCGTAGCCTTAGTATTCAGCTTTGTAAGAATCCCATCATCTTTCTTACCATCTGAAGATCAGGGTGTGTTACTTACCATGGTAACCTTACCATCAGGCTCTACATTAGAGAAAACCGATGGTGTGCTAAATCAAGTAATGCAATACTTCCTAGGTGCTGAAAAAGAGAACGTAGAGAGCGTTATGCTTGTAGCAGGTTTCTCTTTTGCAGGTCAAGGTCAAAATGCTGGTATGGGCTTTATAAGACTTAAAGATTGGTCTTTAAGAACTAGAGCAGACCAACACGCTGATGCAATCGCTCAAAGAGCTTATATGCCTTTGATTGGTGGTATTCGTGATGGTTTAGCTTTCGCTTTCAATATTCCTGCTATTCCTGAATTAGGTACTGCAAACGGCTTTGACTTCTACTTAGTAGATCAAGCATCTCAAGGTCATGATGCTCTAATTCAAGCTCGTAACCTATTAATTGCAGAAGCTTCACAATCACCACTATTAACACAGGTTCGTGCTAATGGTATGGATGATACTCCTCAGCTAAAGCTTAATATCGACTATGAAAAGGCTATGTCTTTAGGACTAGATCCTTCAAGCATTAACTCCACCTTCTCTGCAGCTTGGGGTTCTGCTTATGTTGATAACTTTATGGACAGAAACCGAGTTAAGAAGGTTTATGTTCAAGGTCGTGCTGAAGATCGTATGACTGAAAAGGATCTAACAAAGTGGTATGTTAAGAGCCACAATGGCAATATGGTTCCTTTCAGTGCCTTCGTAACTACAGAATGGACCTATGGTTCACCTAAGTTAGAGCGTTTCAACGGTCTATCTGCTGTAGAAATTCAAGGTTCAGCAGCTCCTGGCGTATCTACAGGTCAAGCAATGGATGAGATGGAGCGTATTGTTAAGGAGAAACTTCCTGGTAAGTACGGTATTTATTGGTACGGCGTTTCTTATCAAGAAAAACTAGCGGGATCTCAAGGTCCTATGCTGTACCTAGTATCCTTACTAGTTGTGTTCTTGTCACTAGCAGCTCTATATGAGAGTTGGTCAATTCCATTTGCTGTTATGTTAGTGGTTCCTCTAGGTATTATTGGTGCTGTAGGTGCAGCTTTAATAACTCAATATATACCAATCAAGACTGTACTATCTAACGACGTTTACTTCCAAGTTGGTCTATTGACCACTGTAGGTCTGGCATCTAAGAACGCTATCTTGATTGTAGAGTTCGCAAAAGATCTATACGATAGAGGTGAACGTTTAACAGAGGCTGTTATTCACGCAGCAAAACTTCGTTTCCGTCCTATTTTAATGACCTCAATGGCATTTATTCTAGGTGTTGTACCTCTAGCAGTAAGCTCTGGCGCTGGTGCTGCAGGTCGTAACGAAATCGGTATCTGCGTTATCGGTGGTATGTTAACTGCTACCTTCTTAGCTGTATTCTTCGTGCCAGTATTCTTCGTATTAGTTATGAGATACTTCACTAAGTATGTTCCTAGTGACGTAAAACAAAAACTATCTGAAGAGCACGAGCAGAAGTTAGAGGCTCAGCTTGAATCAGCTTCAAACAACAAGTTTGATAAGATTTAATTAGAACTGTTTTAAATGAATGCCCACTGATGTGGGCATTTTTTTTGAACTTTAGTCAACAGGTGTTTTCACTCCTGTTTTAATTTCTATAAGCTATCAAGATAAATTTGATTTATCTCATCTAATTGATTAGATAAAGCAAAAGGTCCATTTACTAAAACATCGCGCATTAGCTGAACATCTTCAGTTTTCTCATGTTTTGTAAAGGTTAAAGGAAGAACTACACCTAGTTCTTGTACATAAAGACCATCTAACATAGAGCATTGAGGAACCAATTCTCTGGTATGTCTTATAGCTGCGATTAAATCAAATAATGAATACTTATCTAAACCAAATGCTCTGTTATTCAATTGATCTAAAGCTTTTGACTTATCTAAAGCTAATACATAGTACTTACGACCATCAATTGGTAAAGAGTTCAAACCAATTTGACTTAATAAGGAAGTAGATAATAGAGCTTCACACCAAAGTCTATCCATTACAAGTACATATTTATCACAAGTAGTATCAAATAGTTGGTATTGCTCATTGATAAGCAAAGGCGAAGTAATTAAGGCATTTTCACCTATTTGCACAAAGTCATCAATAAGTTCACCTGTAGTAAATAATGGCTCTGTAAAGCTTAATTTATGACCATATTCTTGAAGGATGGATCTTACTGAAAAATAATTTAAACCAAAGCCTTTGTCTTTAGTTGAATCTAATATTTCAGGAGTATTTGCATCTCTTAGTGCATTTTTAAATAAAGCTACATCATTAACATAACCAACTAGTGAATAAGTTGGTAGAAGCACAGACTTACTACCTACGTAGATAGCATCTCTTAAATTAGAATCTTGATCATAAAGTCTAGTATGAATAAAGGCAGAGAATAACTCTAAAGCTTGTCTTGAATTTTTAGCTCTAAAATTGGTGAGTCTCACAGTCTTTGATGATAAAGGAGTGATTAGTACAAAGTAGGTACTACCTTGCAAACAAACTTGCATAAAGTCGTCTTTACTACATAGTTTTGAATCAACCCACTTAGCAAGGAGCTCTTCTTTTACGACTAAGAGGTTATATTCATCCTCAGAACTTAAATATAATTCCCAATACTCAGATGAATCCTCTAGTTCTCCAACTCTTACGCCATTAAAGAGTTTGTAGCCTTGAGGTAAGAAGGATGTTTGTTCTTCATCATGAATAACAAATTTAATTTCATCAACAATATATTCAGCCATTTTAAATCATCACATTTAAATCAAAATTCACTTCAAATTATTAGCTCTATTTTATCCATTTTAAAACTTTAATTGAAAATAAATGAAAAAGGTTAGCAAATACTAGTTTTAAGAAGGAAATATTCAATATAATATAAAAAAATTCGATAGGTAAAGTGATTATGAAAGAAGTTGGTCTATTTTACGGAACATACACTGGCGTTACAGGTAACGTTGCAAAAAAAATCGTTCAACATTTAGGTGAAGAAAATGTTGATCTATTTAATATCTCAACTGATGGTGACAAGATGAAGGATTACCAAAAACTCATCATTGGCACTTCTACTTGGAGTATTGGTGAACTTCAAGAAGATTGGGATGCTTTCATGCCTAAACTTCAAAAAATGGATTTTACAGGAAAAACTGTAGCCTTATTTGGAACTGGTGATCAAGTAGGTTACCCTGATACCTTCTTAGATGGCATGGGTATGTTATACGAAACCTTCCAATACCGTGGCGCTAAATTCATAGGCTTCTGGGATACAAAAGGCTATGATTTTACAAGTCCCCTACCACTATTGGATCATGACCATTTTGTGGGGTTAGCTATCGATGAAGACAATCAGCCTGAACTTACTGATGAAAGAATCGAAAAGTGGTGTCAACAGATTAAACCTCAACTAGGTCTTTAATTTCTCCTTTCTTTCGAGCAACCAAAATGGACCATTTTGGTTGCTTTTGGCGTTTTCTAGCTTTTTATCCCCAAAAACTTTATAATTACGCGTCAAAATATTATTTATTAATCTAGCTTAGGACATACTATGAAAAATCTAGATAGAATGGGCTTTGCATCCAAATTAGGTGGATTGCTAGCTGCTGCAGGCTCTGCTGTAGGTTTAGGAAACATTTGGAGATTCCCAACTCAGGCAGGTCAAAACGGTGGTGCTGCCTTCTTATTAATTTATATCGCTATTATCTTATTCTTCGGAATTCCTTTACTACTTTCTGAATTTGCTATTGGTCGTCATGCTAGAGCAAACGTAGGTAATGCTTATACCGTTTTAGCTCCTAATTCTAAATGGAAAATTGTTGGTATCGGATCAGTTGCCGTAGCTTTCACTATCATGTGCTACTATAACGTGGTTGTAGGCTGGGTTGTTTTTTATTGCTACGATGCTATTACTGCTAATTTCGTCGATTTAGGTAACCAAGCTTTAACTAATAAAGATGCCTTTGCAAATCACTTCTTAGAGTTCGTAGCTAACCCATGGAAACCAATTCTTTGCTTAGCTGTAGTAATCGGTCTAATGCATATCGTGATTGTATCTGGCGTACAAAAAGGTATTGAAAGATCTGCAAAAATCCTAGTTCCAGCATTATTCGTAATTATGTTAATGCTAGTTATCTTTGCTGCTACTATGCCTGGTGCTAAAGCTGGTTATGAGTTCTTCTTAAAACCTAATTTCTCTGCTATTGACCACAAAGTTATCTTATCTGCTTTAGGTCAATGCTTCTACTCATTCTCTTTAGGTATGGGTTTAGTAACTTACGCTTCGTACTTTAGACGTGATGTAAACCTAAACAAAACTGCATTCTCAATTGCAGGTTTAGATACTTTAGTTGCAATTCTAGCTGGTTTAATCATCTTCCCTGCTGTATTCTCAGTAGCTGGTATGGAACCATCTGGCGGTGCAGGTTTAGTATTTATTTCTTTACCTAACGTATTTAACTCTGCTTTAAATAGCATTCCATTCTTAGCTTGGTTAATTCCAACTGCTTTCTATGTAATTCTATTCACAGCAGCTATTACTTCTTGTATCTTCCTACACGAAGTATCAACAGCTTTCTTAGCTGAAAAAGCAAACTTCTCAAGACACAAAGCAGCTCTAATTATTTCTATCAGCTGCTTCATCATCGGTTGCGTTGCAGCATTATCAATGGGACCTTTAGGCTTCATTAAGATCTTTGGTATGAATATCTTTGATTTCTTAGATTTCTTTACTGCAAAGATCATTTTACCTCTAACAGGTCTTGGTGCAGCTCTATTCGTAGGCTGGAGAATGACTACAAGACAACTTTGGTCAGAATTAACCTCAGACGGTCGTTTCAAGTTTGTTTGGTTAGTACCATTCTTAGTATTAGTAAGATATGTAATTCCTGTTCTTATCTTAATCATCATGGTAACTCAGCTTATAAGCTAGTTAATTACGTATCTTTACATTCTAACTATTCAAAAGGAGGCAAATGCCTCCTTTATTTTTTAACTTATCACTAATTTGCTATTCATTTAGCTTTACAAATGTTTTGCAGTTGTAAGACATCAAATACCGCTCAAACGTCTTATTTTATGCACTTTTACGAGAATTAAGAATTTTTTCTTATGTAGTGTGGGAATTAAGGTAACTTGTAAACTCTGCTCAAACAGGAAAGCTCTCTTCTTATTTCTACCTTTAGAATTGTTTAGTAGTTGCAAGGCATTAAAAACCTTTACAAGGCCTTATTTTATGCACTTTTACGAGAGACTACAATTTTTTATTATGTAGTGTGGGAATTTAGGCAATCTTACTATTTCTGCCCAAACAGGAAAGCTTTCTTCTTATTTCTACCTTTAGAATTGTTTAGTAGTTGCAAGGCATTAAAAACCTTTACAAGGCCTTATTTTATGCACTTTTACGAGAGACTACAATTTTTTATTATGTAGTGTGGGAATTTTTACAATTTAAAAACATCATTTGTTGCTTAATGTAGTCAGTTCTCTCATCTGTCATAAAAATAAAGGAGGCCTAAGCCTCCCTTTGTAAGATGAACTACTTAACTTAATTACTTCTTTAAACCAAGTACATTGTAAATAGTCTTAAATAAGTCAGTTTGGTCAGTTAAGCCCATTACGTTAATTGCTCCAGGACCGTAAGCTGCAATTCTTAATTGAGCACCTGTGTGGCCTGAATCGTTAACATCCTCTGAGTTACCATATGAAATTGACATAGGTGCACCATCAGCAGTTATAACTGCTAAAGTGTAACCAGGAGCAACAGCCTTTGGATAAACGATTTGAGTTGCGTGAGCATGATCGGCAGTTACGATAACTAAAGTATTGCCATCCTTCTTTGCAAAGTCTAAAGCTACTTGAACAGCCTCATCTAAGTCCATAGTTTCACCGAATTGACCACATGGGTTGTTAGCGTGAGCTTGCTTATCGATAGAAGCACCTTCAACCTGTAGGAAGAAGCCCTTTTGGTTAACCTTTAATAGATCGATAGCTTTCTTGGTCATAGCAGCAAGAGTTGGCACACTTGCGTTTCTGTCAGCATTAACTTCGCACTTAACTGGAGGTAAATCTAAGTTACCGTGGAAAGATGCTTGAGGGCCCTTTAGACGAACTGGCATATTACCTTCTGCAAATAAACCTAATAGAGGAGCTTTTTGATCTGCCTTCTTTACTGCATCCAAGCTAGATGCATCAGTAACAATAGTAAAGCCTTCAGCTTTAGCTTGATCTAATAGTGACTTATCCTTGTACTTACCAAAGGTTGCAAGCTCTTTGAAGGATTTCATACCACCGCCTAATACAACGTCAGCACGAGTCTTAATGATCTGCTCTGAAATAGAACCTAAACCACCCTTCTCTAGGGTACCATCAGGGCACTTTTCAGCAGTAGCTTTTGGACCGTAGCACTTACGGTGAGTTACGTGAGATAGTAATACAGCAGGGGTAGCATCTTGGATCTCTGCAGTTGATACGTCACCAGTTGCTAAACCGTTCTTTTTAGCAATTTCAATTAAGTTAGAGAATGGCTTACCATTTACATCAACAGAAATTGCACCGTTGTATGACTTAACACCAGTTGCCCATGCAGTTGCAGAAGCTGCTGAATCAGTCACATAATCTGGTAAGTGAGTCTTTTTATCTAATGAATAGTGAGTGTATTGACCTGAGAATGGAAGTGCATCTAGACCTTTGAAAGCACCACCTGCACCGTGAGCAAAATTACGAGCTGCAGTGATTTCACTGTCACCCATACCATCACCGATTAAAAGGATTACATTCTTTGCTTTTTGCTTGGTTGCAATCTTTAATTGTGATTCGTACATCTTGTACATATCACCATGAATACGAGATGCACCGCCTTGAACTGTAATATCACCAACAGCTGCACGGTTATAAATATCGTCTGCCGCAGTAGCAGTATTTGCTGCTACTAATGTAGCTAAGGCTAAGCTTAATACTTTAATTGAAGATTTCATATTGACCTCAAAATGTTAATGTTTTCTGATGAGTTCAATATAAAAACGACGTGTTAATTGAATTATGGAGAATTGTTATTTTTCGGTAAATTAACAAGTTAGATTGTTAAAAAATAAATCCACCAAGAGCTTCTGCTAATGGTGGATCCTTCTTATAAACTTAAACTAATTACGTTTGATTATTCAGCACGAGCTGCTGCACGAGCTGCTGCATCTTCAATAGAGATCTTTGAAGCAGCCTCTTTTAAACCTGCAAGATCTTTATTTGATAAATCAACTAACTCAGCCTTAGTAAATGGAAGTTGTTCTACGAAGTACTTCTCATAACCTTGGTAATCCTCAGGTGAAGATACGAATAGGTATGGGAATGTAATATCCTCAAACTTACCAGCAAAGTCCTTATAGTTGCCCTTAATAGCATTGTAAACTGCCATGAAAGCAATTAGAGGATCACAGTAGTGACCGCCTGATTGACCAGCCATTGAGCCGTTTACTAATCTCTCACCTAAATCAGGTAAGAAGTCTGTTGAAACAATCTTAATTGCGCCAGTCTTACCTGCACGCTCAACAGCAGCAACAGCACCTAATAAAGGATCACCGCCACCACCTGCTGGAATTAAAGCATCTAGTTTAGGATTTGCAGCCATTAAAGCTTCTGCAGCCTTTGAACCGCCTTCTGAAGAAGTACCAGCATATTGAGGCTCAGTTAACTTAGCTTGATCATCTGGATGATCTTTGTTCCACTGCTCAACACCTGCTCTATAGCCTTCCCATCTGCCAAGCCAAGTTGCGTCACCTTGCTCCCAACCAATTAGACCAATGTTTCTGCAACCTTTGTCTAATAGGATGCTTACTAAGCGTTTACCATTAGCTGGCTCATCCTCATGAACAGCACCAATGTAGTATGGAGACTTGGTTGCCATTCTATAAATTCCAGGGTTTGCTTCTTTAGAAATAATACGGAAGAATTGAGCTAAATATACTTTGTTATTATTAGCTGTCTTAATTGCAGAGGTCATCTCTGTATCAGATGAGTTACAAATGATGATACCTTGACAGCCTGATGCAACTAACTGTTCAACTGATGCAGTTACCTTCTCTGATACGTGAGCTTGATCCACATACTGAACTTGTACACCAAGTGCGTCTGCAGCCTCATCAAGGATCTTCTTACAATATGAACCTAAAACGTCAGTTGATGACCAAATAGAAACACCAATCTTAATATCGCTGTTCTCAATAGCTTGAGCACTAGTGCTACAGGTTGCAATAGAAGCAGCTAAAGCAGTAGATGCGATAGCCTTTGCAAATTTTTTAAAAGTAAATCTCATAAAAACTTCCTTATGTAATTGTCGTAGCAAAGAACTAAATTTAATGGATTTAATTCTCTTCTAATAATAGTTACTTTTTGTCCGTAAACGTATGCGCCGATCACAATTTTAAAAATTTATTTTCAAATGAAAATTTTAAGTTCATTTTTATCTTTATTTATCAAATAGTTACTTATTATCTTTTTGTTTATCCTACAAAAAATGAAAATTCGAGATTTTTTGAATATGTCACACTATTTAAAAGCAGACACAAATTTGTATTCATTGAATTCTAAAAATTGAAATTTCACATAACCTGCTTATATTACGAATAAATTTTTTTAAAATTTTTTGTGATCTAGTTTTTATTTCTCTGTAAAACGATCAAAAAAAATGTGCGTTACGTAATAAAACGTAAACGTTTGCGTTACCAATTTCTCTTTCTTACTCTATGCTAAAGGTAGATAGAGGTAAGTAATTTTTACTTAATACCTACCCAACAAACAACAAATTTAGGGAGCTGTTATGGAAGGAATAAAGAATCTCTCTAGTGCGACAAAAGGCTATATAGTGCTAATCTCACTAGTATTTTTATCTTGGTTAATCTTTAAAGTTTTAACCCCAGATAACTTCGGCTCTTACAGTAACCTTCTAAGTTACTTCCAAGCAAGTTTAATAGCAATAGTAGGCGCAATTGGTTTCTACTTTGTGATGGATATGGGCTTATTCGATTTCTCTATCGGAGCAAACATCATCCTATCCTCCATCATTGGTTGCCAACTTGCCGTAAACTTCGATTTAGGTTATTTCGGTTTAATTTTCGGTGCTATCGCAACAGGTGCTTTAGTTGGTCTTTGCAACGGTTTCTTCTACGTAAAGTTAAGAATTCCATCAATGATCGTAACTGCAGGTTTAGCACTTATTTATGAATCTGTTGCTAACTACATGGCAGGTGGCGTAGAGCAAACTCTACCATCATCCTTACGTGCATTCGGTTCAATGCCTGGTAACTTAATTCTTGCATTTATTACCTTCATCATTGCTTACCTAGTTTTAAATTACACCAAGTTTGGTACTTACACCTATGCAATTGGCTCTGATGAATTTGTAGCTAAAAACATGGGTATCAATGTAGATAAATTTAAGGTTCTAGCTTTCATCTTATCAGGAGCCTTCTTTGGCGCTATGGCGGTACTAACCATCAGCTATGGTTCATCAATGGTCGCTGTAACTGGTATGTCTTCAATGACTAGAAACTTCATCCCAACCATGGGTTGCTTCTTCGGTTTGGCATTCATGAAGTATGGTATTCCACTACAAGCTATTATCTTAGGTGAGTTTATCGTAAACATCATTTTCTTTGGCTTTATCTCACTAGGTGCTCCAACCGCTATTCAAGACGTAATTACAGGTTTAGCTCTCCTAGTCATCATTACTTTAACTACTAAAGTAGCTAAAGGTGAGATTGTTAAGTAGGAGGAGATAACTATGAGCGGAATCAGATTACAAGTAAGAAATATCACCAAACACTTTGGTATCAACCGTGCCTTAAACAATGTTTCCTTTGATATCAAAAAAGGCTCTGTACATGCCCTAATTGGTGAGAATGGCTCTGGTAAATCTACTTTAACCAACATGCTAACTGGTATTTATCAATTAGAGTCAGGCACCTTTACATTAGATGGTGAGAACATCCATGCTAAAAACCAAGTAGATGCAAATAACCACGGTATTTCAATTATCGTGCAAGAGTTAGGTACTCTATCAGGTTTATCTGTTGCTGAGAACATCTTCTTAGGTCATGAGGAAAGATTTATCACATGTGGCTTTAGAAATACTAAGCGCATGAATGATGAAGCTAACCGTTTACTAAAAGAATATGGTTTTGATCATATCAAAGCTAATGTCTTAGTTGATGAGTACAACTTCGAGGACAGAAAGCTAATCGAAATTGTAAAAGCTACTTACTTCAAACCAAAGATTGTAGTTATCGACGAAACCACTACTGCTTTATCACAAGAAGGTCGTGAAGAGCTTTACAAGCACATGAAGAGAATTAAAGAAGAAGGTAACACAGTGATCTTTATTTCTCACGATTTACCAGAAATTCTTGATAAAGCTGACACCATTACTGTTTTAAGAGATGGCGACTACATTGACACTGTACAAAGTAAGGATGTTACAGAAGACGATCTTAAAAAGTTAATGGTAGGTCGTGAGGTTACTGGTGATTACTACCGTAATGATTACGGCACTCCAATTTCTGATGAAGTTGTTTTATCAGTTAAAAATGTAACCGTACCTAAACTAATTCACGATGTATCCTTTGATCTTCACAAAGGCGAGATTTTAGGCTTTGGTGGTCTATCAGAATCAGGTATGCACGAGATTGGAAAAGCAATCTTTGGTGCAAGCTTTGATAGAGAGGGTGAAGTTGTTTTAGCTAATGGAACTCATATCAATGACATTCCTACTGCAATTAAAAATTCTATTGCTTACACCTCAAAAGACAGAGATAACGAATCTGCTGTAATGAATCAAAGCATTAAGGACAATATTGCACTGCCTTCTTTAGATAACTTAACCATTGGCAAAACCAAGCTTTTAAGCCTATCTAAGATTAAAGACTTTGCCCTTAAGTTTGCTAAAGAAATGTCTGTAAAGATGGTTAACACTGATCAGTTTGTATCAGAACTATCTGGCGGTAACAAGCAGAAAGTAGTTTTAGCAAGATGGATCGGTAAAGGATCTGATATCGTGGTATTAGATTCCCCTACCCGTGGTATTGATATCAAGGTAAAACAGGATATCTACCAACTTATGGATCGTATGAGAAAAGAAGGTAAGTCTATCATCATGATCTCTGAAGAGCTGATGGAGCTTATCGGTATGTGCGACCGCATCATCATTATGAAAGACGGTGCTATCAAAGGCGAGCTTCCTCGTAGCAAGGAGCTTAATGAAAATAGTCTAATCTCAATGATGGTTTAAGGAGCGAAATTATGTCAGATACAATCGCATTAAAAAACAAAGAAGATGAGTTAAAGAAACTTCGTACTATGAGATTAGTTCGTACCCTTTTACCAATTGTTGGACTATTCTTAGTATTTATTCTATTTAACTTTTTAACTGATGGCCGTATGGTAACTCACCTACCATTAGCTCTATCACAAGTATATGTGATTATGATTGCTTCTATGGGTGTGTTCTTTATCATGACCATGGGCGGTCTAGACTTCTCTCAAGGCTCTATCTTAGGTCTATCTGCCATCGTAATCTGTGTGTTATCAGAGTATGGAATTGCTATTGCCATTGCAGGCGGTATCTTAACTGGTGCAGCAATTGGTGCTATCAACGGATATTTCTATGTAAATAGAAAAATTAAATCCTTCATTGTAACCATTTGTACCATGTTCCTTTTCAGAGGTTTAATTAAGTACTTAACTACTAATTCCCCTGTTCAAGGTGCATTCTATGAATATGACTATGACTTTGATTGCACTGAATTTAAAGTAGGTTGCACTCTATTTGTAGTAGTTGTAGGTTTCATCTTCTTTAGTTTCACTAAATTCGGCACCTACTTAAAGGCTATCGGTGCAGGTGAAAAAGCAGCTAAATTCTCAGGTATCCGTACCGACAGAATTAAATTCCTAGTTTACGTATTATCTGGTGCAATTACTGGTTTTGCAGCTTTCATCAGTGCCGTAAAGACAGGCTCTGTAACCTCTAACGGTGGTAACCAATTAGAGACTCAAATTCTAATTGCCCTAGTATTAGGTGGTATGCCAATTTCTGGCGGTGCCATGGTTCGTTTTTATAATTTCATCATCGGTTCATTACTATTCGTAGTACTAAGCAGTGGTTTAACCATGATTGGTTTCAGTACTCAGATGATGCAGTTAATTGAAGGTATCGTGTTCTTGTTATTCGTAGCAATCTTTGCTGATAGACAAGCTTTACACGTAATCAAATAGGTTTCATTTACTCTACTAAGGAAATAAACATGAACAAGATTTATTTTGTTGTTGGCTCCCAGGATTTATACGGTGAAGAGTGCTTAAAACAAGTTGCTCTTGATGCAAAGAACATGACTGCTTTCTTCAATGAGCGTCTTCAAGGTAAAGTAAGAGTTGAATTATTACCTACAGTTATCAATTCAGAAACCTGTATTGAGGACATGAGAAAGGTAAGTTGCGATGAGGATTGTATCGGTGTTATCACTTGGATGCATACTTTCTCTCCAGCTAAGATGTGGATCAAGGGCTTACAGGAGTTAAGAAAGCCTTTATTACACTTACATACTCAGGCAAATGAGAAATTACCTTATGACAGCATTGATATGGATTTTATGAATCTAAATCAAGCAGCTCACGGTGATAGAGAGTTTGGCTTTATCGTTGCAAGATTACGTATTCCTCATCAAGTAATCGCAGGTTACTATGAGCATGACGATGTTATCGAGCGTATGGGTAGATTCATCGATGTTGCTAAAGCAATTCACTTCTCAAAACACTTAAAGGTAGCTTCTTTTGGTAACAACATGCGTGAAGTTGCTGTAACTGATGGTGATCGTGTTGAGTCTCAAATTCGCTACGGTTGGGAATGTAACTACTTTGCTATTGGTGATCTTGTAGATACTATCAATCAAGTAACTGATAAAGAAATCGATACAAAGATGGATGAGTACACTTCTAAATACACCATGAAGACTGACAACATCCAAGCAGTTAGAGAGCAAGCTAAGTATGAGGTAGGTCTTGAGAAATTCTTAGCTAAGAATAATCTTGGTGCTTTTGCTGACACCTTCCAAGATCTTCATGGCTTAAAACAATTACCAGGTATCGCAGCTCAAAACCTAATGGGCAAAGGTATAGGTTTTGGTCCTGAAGGTGACTATAAGATCTCAGCTTTATCAGCTGTGCTTATGAAAATGTCTGAAGGTAGAAAAGGAGCTACAGGCTTTATTGAGGACTACACCTACGACTTAACCTATGGTCAAGAATTAGAGTTAGCATCTCACATGCTTGAAGTTCCTGTAACTTTTGCAGCAACTAAACCTGAAATTGATGTACTACCTTTAGGTATTGGTGGTAAAGAAGATCCTGCACGCTTAATCTTTGATGGCGTTGAAGGTGATGGTATTCAGGTTACCTTAGTAGATATGGGTGATCACTTCAGAATTATCTGTGCTGATATTGAACTTGTAAAACAACCAAAACCAATGCCAAACTTACCTGTTGCTCGTATCATGTACAGACACAAGCCAAACTTCAGAATTGGTACTGAAGGTTGGTGCTATGCTGGTGGTGCACATCACAGCGTGGTTTCAACTGCTCTTACAAGAGAGGATATTGCCCTATTTGCAAAACTAACTGGCACTGAGTTAATCACTATCGGTGATGACACTACTGAAGCTGAGTTAGAGAAATTAGCTACTAACTACTACAGATAGTTTTACTTAACATAAACTCCATTTAAATGGCTCTATCAAAAATAGGGCCATTTTTATTTTCATAGACTAATCTTGAGATTCTTGTTGTTGGTAAAAGTCATAGTCATTACAGCCATTGCTATAACTTCCTCATACAATTACCTCACTAAGTTACTCAAATTTTCAGCCTAACAAGAGCAAATCTACAGTCTTATTGATTTGTATAGTAAGTCGAAACTGTAACTTAAAAAGTTTTTCACTGATATTTTGTTGATACTTTTAAGATATTCTTGCTTGTTATACGCAAGTTGAATAACACCTGTAAGCATGCCCCAAAAGGCAAATTCTGTCTTAAATATATCTAAATCTTTTCTAAAACAGCCCTTTTCTATTCCAGAAGAGATAAAACTACTTATAAGTTCACTGATCTTTTGACCTACATTAAAAGTATCGCGCTCTTCATCTAAAAAATTAGGTTGACTAGGATCAATTCTAATGGTCTTTAACATCAAGGAAAAATATAGCGGATGATCCTCATAGTACTCAACTAGCTGATTGCAGATCTTTTGATATTTTTCATCGATACTCTTATCTGAATTCACAGCGTTTGATAAGTTATCATAAAGCAAAGTCATGCTCTCTAAAGTAAGATAAGCAAGTAACTCATCTTTATCTTTAAAAAAGACATACAAAGAAGCTTTAGAGTATCCACTTTCTTTAGCAATATCTGCCATAGACGTATTATCAAAACCTTTTTCTGAAAATAGCTTAGTGGCAGCTTGTGCTATAGCTTTTCTATGATTGCCTTGAGGCTCTTTTTTACGTCTTGCCATACTGTCTAATCCTCTAGTTGCACGTAATCAGCTACATTGCGTCTATATAGTTTATTACTACCATAATTGTCTGTCTTTCCTACACGAATAACCAAACTTACATTAGTCCCAAGCTTTTCTTTTAGCTCTATTTTACAAGCTGGCACCTCGATTACAGCACTGATAGGTTGAACGCTAATTTCTTTTTCCGTTAGAAATAACCACAACTTTACTAAGGTTCTTCCTGTTTCAAACAAAGCGCTTTTAGATTCAATTTCATTTTTAAAATATATGAAGCCTGCACAATGCTCTAACTGATCTTGATAAAGTTTTTCTGACTGTCTAGTAAAAACACTAGAGGTTGCTATACCTTCTGTCATAAGTGTGTTAAAGATGCCTTTAGTTATTCCTTCCATACCTAATGTATCTGCACATAAACCATCAAGTTTAGCTTTAGCTTCTTTATCAGAAAATCTCATCCAACTTGCTAGCTCCTTATTGTAATTGTCATCACTAGACAACTGATGTACTGCTAGCATTGAGTTGTCGTATATGATTTTATAAGAGTCACTTCCTTTCTTGCAAAACTCTATATCGGAAAAGTTATTTAAAAGATCTTTCAAATCAAAGGAAACAGGAGCTAATTTTCTTTTATCGGTATGACGCTTTAATATTGCATGTTCAAGATCTGCATCATTACTTAAAGCAGGATTTTTATAGTAACTTACCAAAGCTAATTGTGTATTTTCATCAAAGTAAACTTGCGTGCTATAACCATAAGCCTTAAAAGCACTAACCATAGTTTGTACATAGGCTCCAAGTGAAATTAAAGCCTCATGCTTATTTTTATCTGATACCTTAAGGACTCTATCTGCATCAATGGCTACTTCCACTTTATTTGATAAGTGATGAACTTTTACTTTCCACAATTGAGTATTGTGTGAGGATGGTGATAAAGAAGCTAAATATAAAATTCTTGATAAAGTAGCATCTGAAGCTATTAGATTGTTTGGTCCTGGAACCTGCAAAGGTCTACCCTTAATTAAGGCTGTGATAAAAAACAAAGATACCAAGACACCGATTACTAACAAAAACATTCCTAAAGTCTTCATGATAATCACCAAATAATTAAACCGTTAGTTTAATTATTACACTTTAAGTCAGCTTGTCAATAAATATTTAAACTTATGGTTTAATTATTTTTGTCATTACCTTTTCATATAAGCATCAATATCAAAATCTACTAGAGGTAAATTTTTACTCAAGTACAATGGATGATGAGGATTTCCTTTTTTCGTAATAGGACCAATGCACTTCCATTTGACATTATATTTTTTGGCTATTTCGACAATACCTTTAAGGCAGACTCTTTTTAGGAATGATCTTGATTCAACTATATTTCCCCAGGCACCCCATATTAGACAATCACCTTCTGAAAGAATTTCTTCAATATGCTGTAAATTTTTCTTGTGTAGGATTTCATCAATTGTTTTGTCTATGTTATTTGGATTTGTAGCTCTCTGGGGATAAATATTGAGCATTACAAAACCATCATAACCTAAAGTTTTTGCTCTTATCCTTACTTGGTTAATTGTAGGATCACTAATCTTATTATTGGAAGGATCGTTATATACAGAATTGGCTACACTAGGATTTACGCCAAATACTATAAGCGTTTTAACACCTTTTATACCTAGAGTAAAACGGACCTTATCATCACCATCATATATTTCTAACATATGCAAAAATTATAAAAAGACGAGCGAAATATGAATTTCTTGAATTACGTATAAGACTATACTGGGCTTGGTGCGAAGGAAAGAACAAATATTAGATTTTCTTCTTAAAGATCAATGAACTTTATTAGCGATTCACCACTTTTCACCAATTTATGCGAAATTTCAATAAATTAACAACAAGGACTTGAAGAAAAATCCCCAATTTCGGTTCACCAACTTCGGCTTATTTAGACAATTTAAATAACATAGGCAAACGTAACAATAAAATAGGTAAGTGTATTTCCTATTAAAAAATAACATAGGTAAGTGTAACTGCCAAAAATTGCCGACAGCTTTTCCACATCCCAATCCAGAAAAAAAACGGTGTTCTACATTTATATTTGAAGCTTATTTTTTTTAAGCTCAATTGCATTATTAAGTTTATGTCGAATACAATGGAAACAATAAATTCATTGATGAGAATTCTAGAATAAAATGACTAATTTAGACGAACTTGTAAGCTCATTTAACACAACTCCTTTTCTTTTTTTAGGGTCTGGAATAACCCGTCGCTATTACAATCTTCCAGATTGGAAAAACCTATTAATTCATTTTGCAAATGAAGTAAAAAATGACGATTTTACATTCAGTTCATACGAAAACCTTGCAAAAGGCAAGGAACAAGCAAAAGGACTCTATCCTCTGATAGCAGAACTTATCCAAAGAGATTACGACGCTAAATGGTTTAATGACGCAAAAATCAGGCATATTGATAAAGAAACTGCTGAAAAAATAAAGAACGGACTCTCTCCTTTTAAAGCGGAATTGGCGCACTTTATTAAGAAAAACAGCATATTGAATAAAGAATATGAAGAGGAAATATCTCTTCTAAAAAAACTGTCGGAAAGAAATCTTTCAGGAATCATTACAACAAACTACGATCAATTTATTGAAAACATTTTCAATAATTTCAAAACGTATGTTGGTCAGAAGCAACTTATTTTTTCAACAATCTTAGGTATTGCTGAAATATATAAAATTCACGGTTCAGTTGATACCCCAGAGAGCATCGTTATCAACGAAAAGGATTATATTGAATTTGATAACAACTGTCCTTACTTGGCAGCAAAGCTTATGACCATTTTTATGGAGTATCCAATTGTATTCATAGGTTATTCCTTATCAGATCAGAATATTAAAAACATTATGGCTGCTATGGTCAACTGTCTAGATGAACCTCAAGTTGAACAGCTAGGAAAGAGGTTCATATTTGTTGAATACTCTAGTGAGGCAGAAGATATTACAATTACTCCTCACTCTATTTTACTTGGCAATAAGACGCTGACTATACAAAAAATTGTATTAAAGGATTTTAAAGTACTGTACAAAGCTCTAGCCAAAAAACAGTCCAAGATTCCTGTAAGAATATTGCGTCGTTTTAAGAATGATCTATATCAATTCGTTGTAGAAAACAAACCAACATCTACTCTTAAGGTTGCCGCTATTGATGACAAGAGAGTAAAAGACGAAGATCTAATTCTCGCCATCGGAACTGCAAAAGAATTTGGACATAAAGGTCTGAGTGGTGTTGATTTAAACGATTGGTATCGCAACATACTACAAGATGATCTTAAATTTACACCTGATGAGCTACTATCTGAATCTTATGAAAAATTATACAAACAAAACTCAAGAAATCTTCCTGTGTTTAAATTAATTGCAGAAGCTCAAGAAGAGCACCCTGAAATAAGTAAACAAAGCGAGAAAATTAAATTTGACGATCTTATAAATAGCACTCTAAGAGAAAGAAGAGGTTCAATTTCGTATAAAAATATCAAAGAAATCGATTCTGATAAAGAAATTAATCTTGAGAAGAAATGCTTATTGATTGCCTGTTTACAAGAAAAACAAATTCAGACAGAAGATTTAAAAAATTTTCTAGATACAATTTTTCGCGAAAAAAATAATATTCTTCATGATAATTCGGTCAAACAAAGCCTTAAATCTAATATCCGCAGACTTATAAGAATCTATGATTATTTAAAATGGGGAAAACAGAATAAATAACGAGAAAGGGCTTTCTGACTCAAGCATCTAACTGAATAGACACCGTACAGAAAGCCCTTTCCTTTCGTTTTATACCGTCAAGCCTCAAGCACCTTAATAAAAAGACACCATGCAATCTAGTACAAACTACAACTAACTGTCTACAATTATATATTAGTATGTAAAAATATCAATATTATGATTTGACAGTCTTCGCAACATAAGATCATTATGTCAAATCAACAATCATTTCTTTAGCAATTCCCAGAACAGCGATGGAATCTGCTGTAATAATTGAATCACCTCTTGAAGAAAAGAAATTGATCTTGTCAGAAATTGAACTTAAAACGCCATTATTTTTCTCTAGAGGAAACGATCTTGAAACCAAATTCGGATTTGAAGCAACTAATGTGACAAGATCTCCATCAAAAAAAACACGTCTTAGCATAACAGGACCATTATCAATACTTAATAAAGCAATCTTATTATTTGCTAATGACAATATTTGTTTTTGAGAAAGACCTCTTAGCGAACTTAAATTTACAGATACAATACTTCCCTTAATGAGAGTTCCACTCATTGACTCATCAGGTACTTCAAAGTAATAATCGATTCCACTACTTACAGGACTATTCCTAAATCTAACTGATGATATTAAAGATGGAGAACTATTGTCTTTGTTAGCTGGATCTTGTTTTCTATCTCCCATGTTTTTTGAAGATTTTATATGGAAAATTTTTTCATATAGCTGTTCAAAAGAGCAATAATCAAGATCTTCTTTAACTAGGATAGGAACACTATCTGTATATTCAAGTTCATCTTCGGTTATCAAATCCAAAAAAACAGAAGGGTCTTCATCATAGTATTCGGCCAATTCTTTTAGAGCAGAGGCTTTAGGAATAACAGAACCAGATTCCCATCCAGAATATGCTGCCTGAGTTATACCTAAATAATTTGCTATTTCAACTTGTGTCTTAGAGTGTTTCTTTCGAAGAGAGCGTAACTGGTCTTTAAAAGGTCCCATTTTATCCCTAATACTGTAGAAAAAGGCAGACTCAAGGCACTGCTCTTCATCAACAGGAACACCTGGACAAAGTTTAGATAATTTAGCAACAAGAATTTCAGAATCTTTAAAGTTCATATAAGGCCAAAATTATATTTTTCATAAATTATTCACAATCTAATTATATTCCATTTACCTCTAATTTGCATTTATAAGCATTTCTAAACTAATAATAAGCATATTTCTTATATTTATATTGATTTATAGTTACTTATAAGATAATATAACCATATTTCTTATATTTATATCATTTTATAAACAATTTACTTATATAGGAGTATAAAAAATGGGAAATAAAACAGATAAAATTTCAACCTCTCCAATACAGCTTCTCAATGAAAACATCTTCTTGAATACCATTCAGATAATGAAGATCTTTGGTATCACCAGAGCAACATTCAATAAATGGAAGAAAACTCAGGGCTTTCCTGAAGAGCTTTATTTAACAAAGCGTCCTCTATGGAAGAGAGATGAAATCTTAAGTTGGGCTGATAGCTTCAATAAGAGTAATCCATTATGGAAACTGACAGAAACAAACTAGAAAAAAGGAGAAAACTTGTAATAATAGCATAATTTGCCCTACCCAAAATCACTAAGATCTCGCCGTCAAATCACAAAACGCCCACCCCTAGCTCCTACATTTACACTTTTGAGCAAAAATAAATGGCAAAAAAACGTAAATACAAGTACCATTACGACCATTTACAGTTCTGTTTACAGGAAGATTTTTAGAGATTTAATTAAGAAAGGAGCCGCACTGTAACTCCTAGATTTCGACGACTTGAAGTCACAGTGCAAGCATTATGCAAATTATACTATCTAAATCAGCCTTTTTACTAGAGAAGAAAGATTTTAACGAATGTGGTTATGATTACGATTTGGTAATCATCCAATCACGCTTACGCAAATTAGAATGTCCTCATTGCCACCGCAAACTAGCATGCAGTGGCTATTACTTGCGCACTATCATCACCGCAATTGGCAAAAAGATAATACGTATACCAAGGTTACAGTGTGGCAATCGAGAGTGTGTTTACAAGATCACCCATCACCTCAAAACACCACCGATTATCAAGCCAATCCCTTACTTTATCCGTAAATTCTGCCAGCACCTACTTATCAATATTCTAGTCTTAGCTCTTGTTAAAGCCCCAAATCCATATCTAAGTAAGGTGCTGTTTAAATATTTAGAGCTTGGAGAGAAAAGATACTCCGAGCCTTTATCAATGTATGCACTTAAAGTCATACGGTATGACAAACTACTCAATAAAGATAAATCTAATGTCTTACTAGTTGATGCGGTCATAGATCGCATCCTTGAAGAGCCAATTATTATTACCCTTAATGGAGATTCAAGAAGAAGACACAAGAATAAAACTGAGGTTATCAACGCTCAGATTGCAATTACCAACAAGGATGAATCTAAAAATGACTAATGATAATAAGCAGGATAAAGATCCTAAAAATG